>OLLN01000464.1_pt1 | contig 27249 bp, 21 predicted proteins | sample 1604281 | NCBI WGS metagenome assembly OLLN01 (sample SAMEA104055716, study PRJEB20765) | soil metagenome | biome: Arctic tundra; feature: Polygonal ground; material: soil | place: USA | collected 2011-09 | depth 0-0.5 m | reverse complement strand
CCCCGTTTGGCAAGCCCGCTTCAGCGGGCGAAAGAGGGGCCGTCCGCGCGATTTTCTGTCGCCCGCTGAAGCGGGCTACCAATTTGGGGGACGTCCCCTCTTCTGGCGAGAGGGGTCAGGCGCACAAAAGTCGGTAACTGCACCACTAAAAATGGAAGTTAGACAAAATGAGAATCCATGAACGGTAAACGGGAATCCATGAACGGTAAACGGGAATCCATGAACGGTAAACGGGAATCCGTGAACGGTAAACGGGAAACCGCGAACGGTAAACGGGAGACCGTGAACGGTAAGCGGGAATCCGTGAATGAGAAACCGGAATCCGTGAACGGGAAACCAGATCACATGAACGTGAAATCAGATCGCGTGAGCGGGAAGCCGGAACCCGCGAACGGGAAGAAAGAACGGTCTCACGCGGAGCCGCGGAGCGCGCGGGGCTTCCTCCTCCGCCCCTCCGCGCCTCCGCGTGACCGTCTCCTCTGACCTTTTCGTCCCGACCACCCGAATACCCCACCACTCCGACCGCCGTTCCCCCCGCCGGCGAAGCCGGCGCAAGATCGTAGCCCCCGTCTTCAGACGGGGGACACGCGATTCCCCCCCGTTTGGCAAGCCCGCTTCAGCGGGCGAAAGAGGGGCCGTCCGCGCGATTTTCTGTCGCCCGCTGAAGCGGGCTACCAAATTGGGGGGCGTCCCCTTTTCCCCCGCCTGAAGGCGCGTTCATCCCTCGCGCCAGCGAGACGTGAAGGCGACGATGGCGACACCACCTCCTCGTTCTCACCTCCGGCGTTGGTCATCTCCACACGATGCTCGGCGCCCGCATCCCAGACTCCGGAGCTCGATCGCGGCCCTGCGTGGTGAAGGATGCGGTGCGCTTCGTGATTGCCTCTCCCCACGTGGCACACTATCGTGTGTAGATACTCAACACACGATAGTGTGCAATACATGTTAGTGTCAAGATCGCTCCGAACAGCGGAACAGATTTTGGGTGAGCACCTGCGGGAGCTCCGCACGTCGGCTGAGCTCTCGCAGGAGGCGTTGGCGGAGAAGGCTGGTCTCCACCGCAATTATGTGGGTCATCTCGAACGCGGTGAGAAAAACGCGAGCCTGCATGTTCTTCTGAAGCTTAGCCGAGCTTTCGCCTTAGAACCGTCGGAGTTACTTAAATGCTTGCCCCTACGAGCTGTAGAGAAAATGAATCTTGATGATCGTGAGGTGCGATAGTTGACACATCCCGAAGCTTTGTCATCTACCAGCGGTAGTGTTCCTTCGGAATCTTCAGCGATTCCGTCATCATCTCCAGTCATGAGCAACACGGCCTCCATGCCTCTGCGAGTAGTACGAAGCGGCGTAGCGTCGAATCAGTGTCGCTGGGATATTGTGCACGGCGACGCCCTTCAAGAGTTACGCCGGCTTCCGCGCGAGCGATTTGACTGCATCGTCACCTCCCCTCCCTACTACTGGCAGCGCGACTACGGCGTAGCCGGCCAAATCGGCAACGAGGCTACTATTGATGAGTATGTCTCGGGCCTAGTTCAGATTATGGCCGAAGCAAAGCAGGTGCTATCGCCGACCGGACTCCTCTTCTTGAATCTTGGTGACACATACTATTCCGGCAAGGGACAACCCAAAGGTGGTGATAGAAAAAGCAAGAAGCGGCGATTTGGTTTGCGCGCTGTTGACGCGAGCGGGCTAGGTGTTTCACCGAAGACGGCCATCGGTATTCCATGGCGCGTCGCTCTTGCGATGATTGATGAAGGCTGGGTCCTGCGAGCTCCCATCGTTTGGCAGCGTGCAGACTGCTTGGTCGAGCCATCGGCCAAGGATCGGCCATGGCGGACTTACGAATTCATCTTCATGTTTGCCAAGTCGCGTCGGTATTACTTCAATCGGGAAGAACTCGGCGAGGAAGAAGATGTCTGGCGCATCTCGGCTCGTCCTCGGCAAAATGGTGGCCTGGGGACCGCTCCATTCCCAGACGATCTGGTCCGTAAATGCTTAGTGACGGGATGCCGACAGGGAGGCAAGGTACTGGATCCGTTCGTCGGAAGCGGCACCACAGCGAGAGTAGCAGTTGAGATGGGCCTACACGCGACTGGGATTGACCTCAACGAAGACTTTTGCGACTTTGCAGCGAGAGACCTAGCGAGGTTGTGAGTGTTTGTAAGCATAGGATTACTCAAGCGAAGTTTGGCCGATCTGGAACGGTTGCACCCGTTCTTTGGTATATCTTTCCTCGCCTTCAAGCGGCTTAACTTGCCTATCGGTGAGATGGCATCGGTACCGATTGCTGAGGAGGAACGGCGCATACTGGATTCATACTATGCGCCGGCCCCAAACTTCACCGGCTACTATGTGCCGTTCCGCGCAAGTGGACGGAAGAAGCGTTGGGTAAACAGCCGATATCCCGATACCACTCTTCAGCGTATTCGAACCGACAAGTTCAACAGCGCTCTGATGCACGACCGGCAAACGAACAACTGGGGCTGGCGCTCAGACTACGTCGACGAGCTTCGCAAGCGCCTGGGCGAACAACGTATTCCATCTGTGCACTTGGCAGCATGGCTATATCGGATCGTTGACTTCCAAGGGCCGATCGTCGGCGGGGACCTCGCGCGCCGCATGTTCGACGACTTCGCAATCACGGCGCAAGAAATGGAGCTTTTTGAGCCGCTGCACGAATCTGATTTTCACGAGGCCGCGGATTACTATTCACGCCAGCCGATCGACTGGCGCAAACTTAGAACGCTGATTGGTACGCCGCCAGGTACTCCACCAGAAGAGGGCGGCACACTGGGTCATCTCGAAATGCGTCGGGTAGGGCCGGCAGCTGAGATCGATATGGTTCCGGGCGAGCGGTTGAATATCGTAACGGGTGACAACGGCTTTGGAAAATCCTTCTTGCTTGAAACTGCGTGGTGGGCGCTTACGCGAGACTGGATTGATAATCGTCCTGCTCTTCCATCTGAAGGAGCTACTGAATCAACGATCATCTGCACCATCGGGACCGCCGACGCAGGCGAAACGGTTTCTACCGCCTATGACTGGTCGCGTCAGTCCTGGCGCACCGTTGGGGAACCCTCCGTTCTCCCTGGACTTGTCCTCTTCGCACGCGCGGATGGATCGTTTGCTCTGTGGGACCCAGCGCGGCGCGCCGCAGAGCCAGATGAAGGCGGGTTCGTTTATCTCACACGCGCTGAAACACGAGACGGTAAACAGACCAGCCGTAATGGCCGAACGACTTCGATAAGTGAGGGGCTGGTTCGTGACTGGATCACCTGGCAACATAGCGCAGAGAGGGTTGAGATTACGATACTCGAAGCCGTTCTGAAGGACCTCTCTCCTCCTGAGTTCCAGCCTCCGCTTCACGTCGGTTCGCCGGCGTCTGTGCCTGGCGACATGCGATTGGTGCCTACGATTCGCCACCCATATGGTGATGTCCCGATCACCTATACATCGGCTGGCATTTCTCGAATCGTAACACTCGCATACTTACTGGTGTGGTCATGGACTACACACGTTCGCCTAAGTGCTCTGGCGCGCCGTCCACCGCAGGAGCGCATCATCTTTTTTATTGACGAAATCGAGGCACACCTACACCCGAAGTGGCAAAGAGCAATCGTTCCCGCGCTCCTCCATACGATCCAGAACCTACAGTCAAACGTAAACGTGCAGCTGTTCGTCGCCACTCATGCCCCTTTAGTTCTCGCGTCAATTGAAGCCGAATTCGATACCGAAAGGGACCGAATTTTTCACATGGACGTCGACAATAGGTCCGTTCGGCTGCACGAGACCTCATTCACAAAATATGGTGACGTTGATAGCTGGCTGAGATCTGAACTCTTCGGACTCCGCCAACCGCGCTCAATTGAGGCGGAGGAGGCTATCGAAGAGGCGAAGAAGCTACAAATACAGAAGAACCCGAGTGCCACCGCTGTACGCAACGTTCAACACCAGCTAGAGCAGGCTCTTGGCGCGCACGATGACTTTTGGCCGCGGTGGCGTTATTTCGCTGAGGAGCATGGAGTCAGCGATTGATCCCGGTAACCATGGCACCAGAGCCAGTCGATTTCGATGAGCGAGTCCGTCAACCCGGCGAAGCGTTTCGCTTGTCCGCTTCGTTTCCCATCGTTTGACGTGGGCATGAATATTGGCGTCGAGCCATCCCGGATCTGAGGTCCGCGCACCGCGGTATTTGTACTTATTCAGCGGTTTGGATTCCCAACTCGAGTGGTGGATCTTCTGTAGATCATTTTTACCCTCTACAGCTGCATCCGGAGCTCGCCTATGAATGGGAGAATTATCGATTTTCATCTCAACTAGTCAATGCCAAGAAAGGCGTCGCCACCGGCCTGCTGGATCCCTTCGCAATAGGTACGGGTTGGTTTGCGCTGGCATTTCCGTCCCTGTTGGTAGTAGAGGGGCCGAACCTTCCGACTACCGATCAGAACCGTTTCGAGCTTACGGTGAACCGGTTGGGCTTAAACGATGAACGCCTTCTTGAAGACCGGCTGCATTGGCTAGAGCAATATTGCGTGGTCGGAGCTCCGATTGGATTTCTGGAACGCCATGCTCCGTTCATTGCGGCGGAGCTTATTCGTCAAGGGTTATTAGGCTCGATCAGCGCGATGATGTCTTTCACGTAAGAAAGCGGCCTTGCGGCCGCCTTCTCTGCTCCCGACAGCGCTGGAGATCGTCGCTACGAACACCCACTCGTACTCCCACAATTCAAGCACTTGTAGCAGGCCCCGTTTCTCACCATGATCGAGCCGCAGTCCGAGCAGGACGGCGCGTCCTGCTGGTAGCGGAACGTCGCCGTGTTGCGGGCGTTCGGGCCGTCGGCGTCTTTCGGTGCGGCGATGATCGGGGAGGTGCCGAGGGAGGAGACGAAGGTGGCGTCGGCCTTGGTGAGAGGAGCGACGTTGGGAACGACGGGAGCCGGCTCTTCACGCACGATCACGCCTGCCTGGGTCTGGCTCTCGCGGTCGAGGAACTTCGTGGCCAGCCATTTGAAGATGTAGTCCATGATCGATTTGGTCATGGGGATTTCGGGGTTCTTCGTGAAGCCGCTGGGCTCGAATCTGGTGTGCGTGAATTTGTCGACCAGGAAGTTCAGGGGGACGCCGTGCTGCAGGGCCAGACTGGTCATCGTGGCGAAGCTGTCCATCAGGCCGGAGATGGTGCTGCCTTCTTTGGCCATGGTGATGAAGATCTCGCCGGGTGTGCCGTCTTCGTATTTGCCGACGGTGATGTAGCCTTCGTGGCCGCTGATCGAGAATTTGTGGGTGATCGACTCGCGCTCATCCGGCAGCTTTCTCCGGACGGCGGTGGGGGCCACGCCGAGGTCGGTGAGTTTGTCTTTGTCTTTGCCGGTCGAGAGCGGCTGCGAGCGCTTGCAGCCGTCGCGGTAGACGGCTACCGCTTTCAGGCCCATCTTCCACGCCTCGACATAGGCCAGCTCGATCTCATCGATCGTCGCGTTGGACGGCATGTTGATGGTCTTGGAGATCGCGCCGCTGATGAACGGCTGCACGGCGCCCATCATCTTGAGGTGGCCGAGGTAATGGATCGAGCGAGTGCCGTTCTTCGGCTTGAAGGCGCAATCGAAGACCGTGAGGTGCTGATCGAGGAGGTGTGGCGCGCCTTCGATCGTATCGTTCTCATCTATCGAAAGGATGATCTCCTTGATCTGTTTGGGGTCGTATCCGAGGCGCTTCAAGGCCGTGGGGACCGTCTGATTGACGATCTTCAGCATCCCGCCGCCGACGAGCTTCTTGTACTTCACGAGAGCGATGTCCGGCTCGATGCCGGTGGTGTCGCAATCCATCATGAACGCGATCGTGCCGGTTGGGGCGAGGACAGAGATCTGTGCGTTGCGGTATCCATGCTCCTGACCCAGCGCATACGCTTCATCCCACACCTGTGTCGCGGCCTCGGCAAGATCGGCCGGCAGCGGACGATTGTTGATGCGGTACGCGGCGCGGCGGTGCTTGTCGATCACACGCAGGAAGGGCTCCTGATTGATGGCGTAGCCTTCGAACGGTCCGACCTTCGCGGCGATGCGCGCGGATTGCGCGTACGACTCGCCGGAGAGGATGGAAGTGATGGCGGCGGCGTAGTCGCGGCCGTCTTCGGAGTCGTAAGCGATACCGCGAGCCATCAGCAGCGCGCCGAGGTTGGCGTAGCCGATGCCGAGGGGGCGGAAGGCGTGCGAGTTCTTCTCGATCGCCTTCGTCGGATACGACGCGAAGTCGACGGTGATCTCCTGCGCGGTGATGACGATGCGTAGCGCGGCGCGGTAGGCCTCGACGTCGAAGCCGGTGTTCTCGTTGTAGAAGCGCATCAGGTTGAGCGAAGCAAGGTTGCAGGCCGAGTCATCGAGGAACATGTACTCGGAGCAGGGATTCGAGGCGTTGATGCGCGCGGTGTTCGGGCAGGGATGCCAATCGTTGACGGTGGTGTCGAACTGCATGCCGGGATCGCCGCAGAGATGGGCCGACTCGGCCATCTTGCGCATCAGGTCGCGCGCTTTGTACGTGCCCATGACCGACTTCGGCTCCACCACGGTGTAGGTGTTCCACTCTTCGTCTTTCTCGTACGCCTTCATGAACTCGTCGGTGACGCGGACGGAATGGTTGGCGTTCTGGAACTGCACGGAGTCGTAGGCGCCGCCGGGCGCGTTGAAGGCGCCGTCGTAGCCGGCATCGATCAGAGCCCAGGCCTTCTTCTCTTCTTTTTCCTTCGATTCGATGAAGTCGAGGATGTCGGGATGGTCGGCGTTGAGGATGACCATCTTGGCGGCGCGGCGCGTCTTGCCGCCGCTCTTGATGACGCCGGCGAAGCTGTCATAGCCCTTCATGAAGGAGACGGGGCCGGAGGCGGTGCCGCCGCCGGCGAGAAGCTCGCGCGAGGAGCGGATGCTGGAGAGGTTCGAGCCGGTGCCGGAGCCGTACTTGAAGAGCATGCCCTCGGTCTTGGCCAGTCCGAGGATGGAGTCCATGGTGTCGTTGACGGAGTTGATGAAGCACGCCGAGCACTGCGGATGCGGCTCGATGCCGACGTTGAACCAGACCGGCGAGTTGAACGCGGCCATCTGGTAGAGAAGGATGTGGGTGAGCTCGTCGCGGAACGTGTCGCCATCAGCCTCGGTGTTGAAATAGCCGCCCTGGCGGCCCCACGCGGTGATCGTGCGGACGACGCGGCCGATGAGCTGGCGCACCGAGGTCTCGCGGTCAGGCGAGCCGAGGTGGCCGCGGAAGTACTTCGACACAACGACGTTGGTGGCCATCTGCGACCAGAACTTCGGCATCTCGACGTCTTTCTGCTCGAAGACGATCCCGCCGCTCTCGTTGCTGATGGCAGCCGCGCGCGTTTCCCATTCGCAGGTGTCATAGACGTCGATGCCCGCCTTCGTAAAAAAACGCTCGACTTCGATGCCGCCGCCTTTCGTTTCCTTCTTCCGGGCAGGCTTGCTGTTCGAGCGAGGACGGAGGGGAGAGCTGGGAACCTCGATGGACGTCATGACCGATCTCCTTGCTTCTTGTCTTTCGATGCAAAAGCGCCCCTACCCGGGGCGCTTTTTGAGTTGAATGAGACGTAGTTAACGGGACAGCAAACGGACGCTGGCAGGTCTGGCCTGTGGTACCGGGGTCTTGACCTTGACGGTGACCTGATACTCGCGAATCTGCAGCGAAACCGACCGCAACGGGCTCCGGACAGCCAAACGGGAAACGTACCTCAATTCCTTCATCAATCCTCCCCGCGCCATGCAGTTGTCGTTGGTGGAAGACAAGCTACGCCCGGGAGAATCGGATGTCAAGCAAATGACCACAAGATGTTGTGGTCCTGTTGTGCTTTAACACAACAGGAAGCGTAAGTATTCGCTAAATCAGATGTTTAGTCGATGACTGGAAAATGGAAGCGAGAGTCGTTCTCCGCTGCTGTTCCACCGTTTCCCCGCAGGTTATCCACAGTTTTTTGCACAGCGTTTCGAGGACAAATCCACAGAGAATCAACGCGTTTTCCACATGTTTTGCACACGATTTCCATACACGATTGCAGCACTCTTTTTCCGCAGCTTTTTCGATGCGAATCCGAAGGAAATAGCAGACTCGGCCGGGAAGAAAAATGGCGTAAATGGGGCGGTGCTGTGGATGCTGCGGAAAAAGGGGCCTTCCCTGGTTTGAGGCTGTTTTCCGGCGGGCTGTTTTGATCAGAGACCGAATCCTGCACAACGGTTGTGACACGTGGAACATTAGGGCGTAGGTGCTTCCGAAAGGCGTTTCACGCGGAGACGCGGAGAACGCGGAGGCTCCGCGTTTCTCCGCGTCTCCGCGTGAAACCGTAACCCCTAAGCTACCGCCCCAACACTTCCCGATAAAACGTGTCGTACGCAGCGGCGACAGCTTGCGGCGACCAGTTCTCTGCGCGTCGCAGCGCAGCGCGTGCTCGCGCCTGTGCTGCATCCGTGTCGCGGAGCGAGGAGAGAATGGCGGTGGCGATCGCGGTTGCATCGTCTCCGTCGACGAAAATTGCGCTCGACTCGTCGAGCAACTCCCGATGTGCCGGGACGTCTGACAGCAACACCGGCACTCCCGCAACAACCGCCTCCTGCACAGCATTGGGCGCCCCCTCGGCCCAGCCAAGCGAGACGAAGAGATCGGCCCGTCTCAGGAGCGGGGAGGCGTTTTCGACATGGCCCGCGAACTCGACCGCATCGCTGACTCCCAGCCGGTCCGCGAGAAGACGAAGTTCGTCGCGGAGGGTCCCCTCTCCGCAGATGAGCGCCGTCACGGGCAGCTCGCGGCGCGCGATCACCATCGCCTCGATGAGCCGCGAAACGCGCTTCTCCGGATCGAGGCGGCCGGCGTAAAGCACCATCGGCGCGGCGCCCGATGTCCGCCGCGAAAGATCGTCGGGGATGTCCGCAGGAACCGAGATCGCGTTCGGGATGACGCGGTGCATGGCCACGCGGCGGTTTAGCCCGCGCCAGAAGTCGAGGCCACCTCGGGAGTTAGCTACGATGCCGGAAGCGAACCGGCCCAGGAGTTCCCGGAGCCTCATCGGCCAGATTCTCGAATAGGCGCGTGCGGAACTGCGCTCCGAGAGGATCCAACGCTTCCGGCAGAGCAGCGCAGCCGCTCCGGCGAAGATGTCCATCTGCGGCAGCCAAGTCTGCACGATGTCCGGCCGGATTCCCCGGATCAATCGGACGAGCCGCGCCAGGATGAACGGGTCAGAGCTCCGGCTGGAGGCGATCCGATGCAGTGTCGCTCCCGGATCGAGCAGACTCTCGAACCTGCCGTCCCGCAAGACCGCGACGTGCACTTCCCATCCGTGAACCACGAGAAGCGAGGTGAGCGTGGCGAGCTGCTTCTGCGATCCGCCCACATCCAGCGAACGAATGCAGTACAGAATCTTCACCCGGTTAGAATCCGCCGCCCGCCCCGGCGCCACCGAACGATTTGTCGGTCGGGCCTGCGGAGTCGGAGAGATGTGGGCCGCCGGCGTCGTGCGCAGATGCAGACTGGCCGTGCGGAGCGATGGCGATGATGCCGCCGATCTGCATGGCCTCGTCGTACGCAGCGACGCGGACGGGCGTAGTGACGAAGCCGCTCGTGGCACGGCGCAACGAGCGTGCGAGGACGGCGCCTGCCGCGATAAAAGCAACGCCGAACGCGACCAGTTTCGCCTCCATCGGAAGGTTGATGCGATCCTGCAACTCGACGGCAACCAGAGCGAGCGAGATCGTTCCGGAGATGAGCAGCACGCGGTCGCGGAACCGAACTCCCATCGCAAGAAGCACAGCTGCGGTCGCGGCGAGGATCAGCGCAACGGGAACGCTGGGAGCGAAGTTGTGGAAGACACGCATGAAGATCGTGGCTGCCCAGCCGGTCACCGGCATCGCCAGCGCGATCCCCGCGAAGAGCCACTCAGTCGTCGGCCTCTGCCAGACGCGGCGCATGGCAATGGCTGCGGCCAATGCCAGGATCGCGGCAACAGTCATCGTCACGATCACAGCGTCCCACTTGGCCGCGACATAAACGACCACGAGTACGACGGCGCAGACACCAAAGAATGCATCGCGCATCCGCCAGCCGGCCAGCCCGGCGGCAAACGCGAACACGAGAACTGCCTCGACCTTGCCGGAGCTCGGTAAGGTGAAAATGAGGACGAACGCGCCGGCGATCCAGAGCGTCGATTCGAGTCCGGTAGCAAAGAAGTGATACCGGCGGATGAGCCACTCCGCCGTTCCGATCGCAACGATGCCGGTGAGCCATTCCTTCGGCAGCGAGAGAATCGCGAAGAATCCGAAGAATGCCGCCGAAGCGACGATCGCCAGAATCGAGAAAACGATGCGGAGCATCACGCCGTTGTGCCGCCACGGCGTTGCCGCCACTTCCGCGACATGAAGGCGGCGAAGCGCCTCCGTCCTCTCCTCTTCGGCCGATGGCCCCGGAAACCAGTTCATGCCGCCGCCTTCTTCAGACGTGCGTTCGAGATGAACAGCCCGGCGATCGCGGCGATCGTCGAGATGAGGAGATAGAGCATGATGAACACCTCTTCATGGATCGCGCTGCAGACGGCGATGTCGACCGCAATCGTGCCGTAGACCCAGGCGTAGATGACGAACGCTGTCGCATTGGTGCGCCGCGCATAGATCACAGCCGCGACGGCCAGCGCGATCGCGATCGCGCATCCGAGGTAGCGCGTGGCGCCATGCGCGGCAAGAGTCAGCGAACCCCAGAACGCCAGATTCGCGACAGCGTTGTCGAACAGCGAACGGAACGTCGTCGCCGGACGAAGGCGCAGATCGATGACACGCCAGCCGGCGATGATCGCCGCACAAACAAAGGCCCGGCCCGCAGTCGACACCGGCGCATCGAAGACGGTATCGACGCTCCGGCGCTCGATACCCAGCCACGCTGCCAGCGACGCAATCGACAGCGAGAGCACGAGCCGCGACTGAAAAAAGTACGCGGTGGCGCCGTGCAGCAGCGCCAGCAGCAGGAAGTGCCGTTGCCAGTTGTCGCCGAGAAGATGGAACTGACTCTCGATGTATCCAAGGTCCGCGCTGAGCAACAGCGCGGCAAGCAGCAGCACGTAGTCATCGATCAAACTCGCCTGCTGCTTGCGTTTCCAGAACGCCCAGGCGTAGCAGGCGGCCGCGGCGATGCCGATGCCGCCGGCGATAGCGAGCGGGCCGAGGTCGTCGAGATGCTTTGAGATGAGGACGCCGGCGCCAATGGAGACGATCATCACACCGGTCCAGGTCAGAAGGCGCAACTCGGCGTAGACGCTGACGATGTCGCGGCGCTCCGCGGCGATGAGTTGCGGGAAGGGGCCGGGGCTGGGCGCGCCTTCAATCACCGGGCGGTCGCGAAGTTGGATCAGCTCCGGTTCAAGGGAGATCACGCTGCGATTCTACGCTGCGATCCGCGAAAAGCGTCGGATGGCGGATCCGGAGTCGAACAAAATTAGTTCTCCTCACACCACATACGCCACTGCAAACCCAACCTGCGCGGCCATCATCATCAGGTACATGTGGCGCCATGAGGGATGGTTCTCCGTTGCGGTGAGCTCGTCGGGATTGCGGACGATCAGCCAGACCGTGTAGGCGCCCCAGACAGCAAGGGCGATGCCGAGGATGGTAAGGAACGTGCCGTTGCCGGTGAGGATGTGCGTGGCGGCGCCGAGCGGCATGAGCAACCAGGGGAAGATGAAGAATGGCGCGATCATCCAGGCTGCACGCTTCACTCCGAACGCTATCGGAAGCGTGCGGCAGCCGCCCACGCGGTCGCCTTCGATGTCGCTGAAATCTTTCGTCGATGCGGCGCCGAGGAGGAAGAACATGAAGACGGAGCCAATGAACCACGGCTCGAGCGTCGTGGCGTGCGCGACCATCGTCCAGCCGGCCACTTTCAGCAGACAGCCGCGCGGAATGGCGATGGTCAGATTCGCGCCGATCGGATGCGCCTTCGTCCTGCCCAGCGCGGGAACGGAGTAGACGAACGTCGAGATGAAGGCGATGAGATAGATGCCGATGCACTCGTGCCACGGCAGCGGCGCGAAGAACTTCGCGTGCCACGTGGTGTAGGGATAGACGACCACGAGCCACGTCGGCACGAGGCCGAGCGCGTACATGATCCAGGTGAAGATCCACGCGCCGCGAATGGAGACCTCGCCGGTGACGAGCGGCCGCTTCGGCTTGTTGATGCGGTCGATCTCGAGGTCGTAGATCTGGTTGAGTGAGTTGTTCGCGGCATTCAGCAGCGACGCGCAGAGCGACCCGAGGACGATGGTCCAGATCACGGACGAGGTCAGCGCGCGCGTCGGGCCGGGATTGTGCGCGGATCCCCATGCGCAAACTGCTCCGGAGATGATGCCGAGGAGCGGAGGAAGAAGCGTGAAGGGACGGGCGACGGCGATGTAGTGCTTCACGGGGTGGGAAGTGTATATGCGCAGGGGGAATTGCCATCCCCATTCGGTGTTAGTCTGCCGGAGCAACACCGATGAGCCGCAAGCCAAACTTCGAAAACGATGCGGCCGAGGACGACGGGAACGTCGGATCGCCGCCATCGAGAAGCAGCATGAACGAAAGCAAAATCGCCCTTTTCATCGACTTCGAGAACATCGCCATCGGCGTGGCCGACGCCAAGTTCAAGAAATTCGAAGTGGCCCTTCTTCTAGAACGCCTGCTGGAGAAGGGGAAGATCGTCGTCAAACGCGCCTACTCCGACTGGGACAAGTTCCCCGACTACAAGCGCGAGCTGCACGAAGCGGCCATCGAGCTGATCGAGATTCCGGGCCGCGTCTATTCGGGCAAGAACTCCGCCGACATCCGCATGGTCGTCGACGCCATGGACATGGCCTGGTCGAAGGATCACATCAACATCTTCGTCGTCGCCTCCGGCGATTCCGATTTCTCCCCGCTGGTCTCGAAGCTGAAAGAGAACGACAAGCACGTCATCGGCGTCGGCGTGAAGAACTCATCGAGCGATCTGCTGATCGACAACTGCGACGAGTTCATCTTCTACGAGGACCTCGTGCGCGGCACGAAGGCGCCGTCGAACGTGACGTTCAAGGACAAGAAGCAGGGCGAGGTGTTCAAGCTTCTCATCGACTCGATCAAGGCGCTGATGCGCGAGAACAAAGAGATCCTCTGGGGCTCGATGGTCAAGCAGACGATGCAGCGCAAGAAGCCGACGTTCAACGAGGAGTACTACGGCTACAACACGTTCAGCGATCTCCTCGAGGACGCGCAGAAGAACGACATCATCAAGATCAAGAAGGACGTGAAGAGCGGCTCCTACGTGATCACGGGATTCGCGCAGCCGACGCCGTAGTGGCTAGCCACCGTCCTCCTTCTTCCTCGTCGCAAAAAACCACACCGCGATGACCAGCAGCACGACGCCGAAGAACAGCGAGTGCGTCGCCGTGCTCACGAGGCGCATGGCCGCGCGCAACGCGAGGCCGCCGAAGAGAATGGCGAGAACGGCGGCAATGGCCAGTTTGACTGTGGAGGCGGATTTCAATCGGCCGTGAGAATAGACTAGATCGCCATGCGAACGATTGCTCTCGCCCTCCTGCTCACGCTCGCCTGCGGCAAAGCGAAGATCGACAACGCCTCCAAACCGCTCTCGGTTCCCGGCGAGAAGGTCTACGCGATGCACGGCAAGATCGTGGGACGCGACACGAAAGAAAACACCCTGACGCTCGATCACCAGGCCATCCCCGGCTACATGGAAGCGATGACGATGGACTACACCGTCCGCGGCGCGAAGGTAGAGTCGCTGCCGCCGAACGGCTCAACGATCGACGCGAAGCTGCATGTCACGGACGAGAAGGGGATCTGGATTACGGACGTGGTGGCGGCTTCGCGGTAGCGGGGTCTTGCTTTTCTCCGCATCTCCGCGTCTCCGCGTGACCGTTCTCTGTTTCACGCGGAGACGCGGAGGGCGCGGAAAATCACGACTGCACCGGTCCCACGAGCACCGTCGAAATCAACGTTCCCCGCTCCACTGCCGTGATTCCTGTCTCCACGATCACGAGACCGTTGGCCTGCACCATCGATGTCGATACGCCAGAGCCTTGCGACGTCATCGGCTCGGAGACCAGCTCGCCGTAGCGGGCCACGACGCGAACGCGCATGTAGTTGCGCCGGTCGCCCCGCGATTTTAGCGATGCCATCACGCGCGTCTGCACGATCGGCGGAAGCAGGTTTTCTTTCTGCCCCATCGCCTTCCGGATCGCCGGCGCGATGAAAAGAAGAAACGAGACCATGCACGAGACCGGGTTACCGGGAAGTCCGAAATAGAGCCGGCCGCGCAGCCGCGAAAGGACGACCGGCTTGCCGGGTTTCATCGCCACCTGCCAGAACTTCGTCTCGGCACCGAGCGCATCAAGCGCGTCCTTCACGAAGTCATAGGCGCCGACGGACACGCCGCCGGACGAGATTACGAAATCGGATGCGAGCGCCGACTCGATCGCCGCGATCGTCGCCTCGCGCGTGTCGCGCACGATGCCGATCATGCGCGGAATCGCGCCTGCTTCGCGCGTCAAAGCAGCGAGCGAGTAGGAATTCGAATTGACGACCTTGCCCGGCGTCACCGTATCGCCGACGTCGATGATCTCGTCGCCTGTCGAAAGGATGGCCACCGTTGGCCGGCGCCCGACGCGCACCGACGTCTTCTGCACGCCCGCCAGCACGCCGACCTCTGCGGCATGAAGCGGTGTACCGTCGCGAAGGACGACGTCGCCGAGATGCATGTCCTCACCGCGCTTGCGTATGTTCGTTCCGCGCCGCAACGGGCGGAACACGCGCACGACGTCGTTGCCGGCGTCGGTGATCTCGACGTGCGCGACTGTGTCCGCGCCATCCGGCATGAGCGCGCCGGTCATGATGCGGATCGCTGTGCCCGGCTCAACCCGTCGCGCGGCCACGGTCCCCGCCGGCAGATCCTCAACCACCTTCAACAAAACCGGCGTGCCATCCGACGCCCTCGCGATGTCCTCGGCACGCACCGCGTAGCCATCCATCGCCGTGTTGTCCTTCTGCGGCACGTCGTAAGTCGCCTGCACGTCCTCGCGCAGAACCCGCCCATGCGCATCCGTAAACGCCACGTCCTCGGTGCCCAGTGCCTGCACCTCAGCCAGCACGCGCTCCTGCGCCTCTTCAACCGCAATCATCCGCTCGCCGGCGCGTGGTGTCTGGAAGGTGGTCATGGCTCGCGATTCGTAATCAGTCTACCTCCGAGAAGCAGCGCGGCTGACGAAGGAGCCTGGCGCGGGTTACCCACCCTCCCCCGCCTTCCGCATCTGCCACAACAGATGGCTGAGGTGTGATCTTCGCGATTCGCCCGTCGTTACGATCAGGAGCTTCGTGATCTTCAGTTCCAGCGGATCGGTCAGGAGGAGGATCAGCATCTCGCGGAGGAAGTTGGTGTTCAGGGTAACGTCGTTGTCGGTGCCGACGCCGAGGCGGAGGCCTTTCTTTTCCCACCAGGAGAATGGGTGGTCTTTGTAGTCAGAGAGCGCGCCGGTGAGTTTCTTGTTCGATGACGGGAGCGACACCAGCGTCAGGCGTTTGTCGATCATTCGGTTGAGCACGTCGTGCTGGTAGTGCTCGACTTCGCGGGCGTGGTGAAACTTTGTTTTCGTCGCCAGCGTGGCTTCGTAGTCGGTGAGCGGCTCGCCGCGCAGGAGTTTTTCGCGGATGACATCGCGGCCGCTCCAGTCCATGTCGAGGAGCTCGTCGTGCTCGCGGGTGCCGTGCGCGACCGGCTCGCCGCGGCCGTTTGCGGTGAGGACGCGCTGGAGCATGCGGTGAAAGTAGAAGTTGGGATTGATGCCGAGGGAGAGACCGTGCTCGATGGCGTCGACGTACCAGATGTTCATGGCGTTATCGACGGCCTGGATGCCTTGCCGCAGCGTGTTCCAGGTCTCGCCGTGATGGCTACGGGTGCGGAAGCCGTACGCCTGCAGTTTGCGGAAGCCGACGCGCATCTCCTGAAAGTGCGCCTTGCGATAAAACCCGCGCTCGTTGCCCACCGTGTCGACCTCGGTGACGACATCGCGCAGCTCGGGATGTTTCTTCAGCAGCTCGACGATCTGCCGCACCTGATCGTCGAAGCTGGCGCGCTTCGACGGATAGCGCGTGGCATCGTAGAAGCCGGGCTCCTTGCGAAAACTCGGCGAGAGGATGAAACGAAACACGGGCACTTCGCTTTGAAACGCGCGGAAGCCTTCATACAACCCCAGCATCACATCCTCGGCAGTCAGCGCACTGATGCCGGGAATCTGTTCCGACGAGTCGGTGGTCTCGCGGAAGAGCGTGAACTTCAGGCGGATCGAGCCGACGTTGGCGTCCTGAAAGAGACGTTTGGCCATGTGGTACGCGGCATCGCGATGCGCTTCGCGCGAGGTGAGAACGAGCTTGGCGAGGTAGAGAATCTTGAGGTAGCGATCGAAGCGGTCCTCGTCGCCAAGGCGGATGAGGCGATCGACGTCCGCAGCGCTGGCGATCGGAAGAGCATCGGCACCATAGACCTCGGCGATCTTCGCCTCGTACATCGCGCGCTGCGGGCCATCGAGAAGCGGCGCGAGGCGCGGCCAGATGAAGTCGGCGTCGAGCGAGCCGGTGAGATGGATGTGCTCGTCGCGAAACGGAATCGGAAAGGCGCGGAAGAAATCGGCGAGCGACCGCGCCACGGCGTGAGTGAGGAGCGATTCGATCGGCGCGGCGTCGACGCGGAAGTGGCCGAGGAGCTCGCGGAATTCGCGGATCTCGTGAGCGAGGACGACGTCCGCGTCCAATTGCGGTGCGTGCTCAGCAAGCGCCAGCGTGTCGGCGAGCGACAAGCCGCTCGTTTCGCTGATGAGCTGTGTAAAGAATCTTGTCAGCCGCGGAACGACTTCCATGCCGCGCATGCTATCGCGGGCGGCAACCCGCAGGCACTCACTCGGGGTCGGGCTCCTTGGGCGTGCGCAGCGCGAGCTCGCGCACGATGCGCGTCATCTCGCTCTCCATTCTTCGAAAGCGAACATAGACCGCGAAAAAGCCAACGAACATGCCAAGAATCGCCAGGTAGAAAACGAGATCCGCGCCGCGCGCGATGCCTAGGAAATGCGCAACACGCACCGTGATCTGCGGCCATGCAATCGCGACCGCGGCACCGATCCACAACAGCGACCAGGCGAAGGCAACGCGGAAGGACGCTTGGCGCCGCAGCCGGAACGAGATCGTCGCGGCCAGAGCAAGGCCGAGGAAGACGAAGGCGGAAATCTGAAATGTGGTCATCGCAGCCAGCGCCCCCAAAGATAATCCAACAATACGCGGAAGGCTCCGAGGCCAGTCTGGCCTTTGCGTTTCGAGTAATCGGTGTAACGCACGTGGACGGGCACCTCGACGCAGCGGGCGCCGTGCGCGGCCACCTGATCGACGATCTCGCTGGCGTGGGCCATCCGGTCGAGGCGGATCTCGAGGCGCGAGGCCGCCGCGCGAGAGAACGCACGCAGCCCGTTGTGCGCGTCCGTCACGCGCGCGCCTGAGGTCATGCGCGTGAACGCGGTCGCGGCGCGAAGCAGGATGCCGCGCAACACGGGCATGTTCTCCGTTGAGCCGAGGAATCGGGAGCCGAGCACGACGTCGGCGCGCCCTTCCTCAATCGGCGCGACGAGTGTCGCCACATCCTCGGCGCAATGCTGGCCGTCGCTGTCGAAGGTCACGACGATCTGCGCACCGCGTCGCAGTGCATGCGTGATTCCGGTCTGCAATGCCGCACCCTGGCCGCGATTGACGGCATGCCGCAGCACCGTCGCTCCGCTCTGCCGAGCCACCGACGCCGTGGCATCACGCGACCCGTCGTCGACCACGATCACGTGCGGCCAGAGCGCCTTCAGCTCCGCCACGACCGCGCCGATGGCACGCTCCTCGTTGAACGCCGGAATGACGATGAACGTCGTGTCCTTCACGACGCTCGTCATTGTATCCGTCGGAACACCAGCTGGTTTCTCACGACCTGCACGTACTCGAGCTTGAAATGCGGATCGGCAGCGACGGCGCGCGCCACGCGCAGATCATCGTTGCTAGGCGTTCCGTGGCTCATCATCTCCTCGGCCTGACTGAGATCGCGAAGTCCGGACGCTTCCCAGATGATCGACCAGCTTCGATCGATCACGACCCACTGCGCCTCCTTCGGGATGACGGGAGGCCCGTCGCCCGGCGGGATGAACATGACCGGCCGCGTGAGTCCGGCCCCGAACGCGGGATGGATCCACGATGCGTACGAGGCGTCGATGGCGATCGTATCGTTGGGACCGGCGAGCCGGTCGGCAACGCTGGCGGCGCGGTCCTGGTCGAACGGAATCGTGCGAGTGCCCGGATGCTCGCGCGCCCAGAGCACGAAGTCGAGCGGCGCGAAGCGGTCGTTGACCGCGTTGCTGACGCCATACGCGACGAACGAGAGCGCGGCAACGACGAGCAGAGCCTCGGCGGCTCGCTTCGGTATCCGCGCGGCGATCGGGACGACTGTCCATCCGAAGACGATCGGAACGATGAAGAGCGCATAGCGCGGCAACGAGATCAGGTAAAAGCCGTGCGGCCGGAAGAGAACGGGCAACATCAAAATGAACGCCGCAATCGCTCCGAACGTGATCACGAGACACTCCGAGTGACTGGCGCTCCGACGGAAGCGCAACGCCGCGAGTGGCGCAGCGATCGCAAAAAGCGCAAACGGAATCCCAAGGTGTGAAAAGTAAATCTCGTAGCGGCGCCAGAACCACGAATGCGCCTCCCACGGCACCGCCAGCGCACGCCCGTCGCGCGAGAACGGCGCCGCCAGCAGCACGTATGGCCCCTGCCAGAGGTTCTTCCAATCGCCGTACGTGATGATGTCGTTCTTCGTCGTGTCTTTGCCAAACAGCGCGTGCTGCTCGACGATGTTGACCACGTAAACCGCGCCGCCCAGCAGCAGAAACGCGGCGAGCGAGAACGCGATCACGCCGGCGATGACGCGCGGCCTCAGGCACTTCACCATTCGATAGAGAACGAATGGCGCGATGAAGATCGCGAATCCGGCTGCTTGCGGTTTCGTTCCGACCGCCATCGCCATCGATGCGATGAGGAGCAGCAACGCCCCGCGATGGACATCGCGCCACCACCGGCCCGCGAAGACCATCGCCGCGACCGTGAAGTACGCCACCATCAGGTCGTTCTTGTGTGCGCCGCTGTGCAGCAGAAGGACGGGGATGCCGGCGACGAACGTCATCATCACGAGCAGCGGCAAGAGACGCCGGCCCCACCATCGCTCCGCAAGCGCGCCGCAGGCAATCACGAACAGCACGTAAAACACCGTGCTCGGCCACTCGGTGTAGGTGTCGCTGTGCTGCGTGACGACGAATTCCGCGAGCAGGATCTCGTAATTGGCGGGGATGTTTCGCTCCCGCGCCTCGAGCTCCGTGAGATAGCGAAAGCCGTGCGATCGTGCGAAGAGAACGGCGCGCGGAAGGTGATACGAGAGCGCATCGTGACTGACCGGCGGCACGATCGCGCCCCGCCAGAACATAAAGTCGGTCCACGCAAGAAGCGGCAGTGCGGCGATCGCGACGATGCCGAGGATGCGGCGGTCGATCGATACGTGCTGGTTGATACCGCGAAGGCGCCGGCGGATCACGACGACGGCAACGATTGCGGCGATGACCGCGCGCGCTACGAGCGCCGTCATCGTGAGCTGGTGCAGCAGAGCAAGAGCCCAGGTCGAACCGAGCCACAAGGCCGCGGCGATCACCGATGCGGTCGTTGCGCGCTCGAGCGGCCCGGCATCGCTCCAGGCGCGGAGCGTGATCTCCGTTCCGATCACCAGCAGCGCAAGCGCCGTGAGGAGGATCACCATGAGAGCGGGCGCAGAATAGCAGCACGGTTGCGAGATTCAGAACGCGACCGGCACTTCGGGGCCAACACAAAGCGTGCGCACTCCGACCGGCACGATCAGGATCCCGGCGCGGTTGTGCAGCGAGGAGATGAGCACGAGCGACGATCCCTTCGCGAGATCGAGCGTTCGAGCTCCAGTGGGCACCGGCCGGCCATCGATCGACCATTTGAGGTCGTCGCCCGAGGGAAGAAGGGGCAGCAGAGAAAGCGGGATCTCGAAGGAGTCCGGTGTCTCGCCGTCGCTCATCGCATACTCCAGCGGGCGGGTGAACCAGGGATGGCGCAGGAGGATCTCGCTCGCATAGATGGTGTAGCGTCCGCTCGCCGGAACACGCCACATCGTTCTCATCGGCCGCGGCTCGATCGTCGCACTCATTCCTGGTATCCACAAGTCGCGAAACAACGGGACGTAGTGATGAACCGCGTAGCTCATCACGTGCGGAAACGAGCGCATCCAGAGGTTGACGCGATACCCGTGAACGATCACGGCCGGGGGATCGCGCGCGATGTCGTACTGCGGAATGAGCCTGTTCTCGGCCATGAGCCGGACACCGGCGGGAAGAAACCAGTAGCGATACGCCGGCTGGCGATGAAGCGCGTACCCGACTCCGTCCCAGACCGTGTCGTTCTTGTTAGTTCGTTCGTCTGCTGCGCGCATGACGCGATCCTGGTAGTCCATCGCCGCGCCGAAAGGTGAACGCAGCAAACCCGCGTATTGGATCATCAGTGCGACGGCGACGACTCCGGCTGCGACGCGGCGGATCATTTCCGCTCGCTTCCCGTCTTGCAGGATGCGATCGGCCGCAACTGCAGCCAGCGCCGGCATCAGCAAATATGTGGTCTGCAGGTGATAGGGATAGTGAACGCCGAGCGGCACGAGCGTCGCGATGGTGCCGATGAAGAGCAGCGCGATGATGACGGCGGGTGAGGGCCGCCGGATGTTTCGCAGTGCGACCACCACGCCGGCGAGCGCTGCGATCCAGGCCGCGACCGCTGCCAGATCGGGAGTCGTGACCGGATCGAGAAGCCGGTCGAGAAAGGTGTTCGCAGCAATGTGGACGAGCGAGTTCGAGACAGTGTTGTAGCGCACCACGCCTTCGACGAAGCCATCCCACGCCCCTGCGAGGCGCAGCCATCCGAAGAACGCGGCGGCAACGAAGGCTACGCCGGGCATCATCCACAGCGAGCGACCATTCCATCGCCAACGCTCCTCGGACGGTTTCCACATGAACGCAACAAGCGCGGCGATCACGATCAGAGGGGCCATGCGAATGTTCGCCAGCACAGCGCATGAGCCGAGGACTCCGAAGGCGATTCCGGCTCCTCGGGTCATGTCGCGAGTCACCAGCAAGGCCACGGCGCCGAGGAAGCACGCGTTGCCGAGGGTGTCAACGCGGTATTCGAGCGCAGAGAAGACGAAGAGCGGGCTTGCGAGCAGCATGATGATCACGCCCATGTGTCCCCAGGCCGCAGCGGCGACGCGCCGGCTGATAACAACGACAAGCGCGAAAACGCCGATCCACAACGGCACCTGCACCCAACGCATCGCGATGATCGCGCTCACGCCCGGCCCGGTCGCCAGGAACCTCGCGAACGGTGCAAACAGAAACCACTGCAACGGCGAGTGATGCTCCCAGAAGCCGGCGTACGGAATCCGTCCCTCCCCGATCCAGCGCGTGGCGCGGAAGAACTCGATCTCGTCCCAGTGCAACGGCCGTCCGCGCTGCAGGACCAAACCAATCAAGAGGAGCGCCCCAGCGAAAAGGACGTGCGAGAAACGGATCTGGCGCATTACCGCGAATCCATCTTCCCTGCCGGCAGTGTCGCGTCAAGCACGATTTCATTCTCCCATGCAGCCGAGGGCGTTGCGCGCCGTGCGCGTGGGCGTGTTGTACGATGCGTCACGCGATGGGCTTCCCTCCCGTCGGGCGATTCGGCAACGATTCCAGCCATGCCTTCCGGTGATGCACCCCCGCTGACGGTCTTCACGCCGTTCTACAAAAACATCGAGTACTTCGATGAAACGATCGTCAGCGTGCTGTCGCAATCCTTCCGCGACTTCGAATATCTGATGATCAACGACGGCGATCCCGCCGTCGCCGCAGCGATTCAGGCGCGCTACAACGACCCTCGCATCCGTATCATCAACACGCCAACACCACTCGGACTCGGCGGCTCGCGGAATGCCGGGCTGCACGAAGCGCGCGGCGAGTTGATCGCGTTCATCGACTCCGACGACGTCTGCGAGCCCGGCCGGTTTGAGAAGCAGGAGGCGTTCCTGCGGTCACATCTGGATCACGTGCTCGTCGGATCCGCATTGCGCTTCATCAACGAGGAGTCGGGAACGATCGGCCGGCGCCGCTATCCGGAGAACGACGAAGAGATCAAGAAGCGCATGGTCGTCATGAACTGCATCGCGCAGCCGTCCGTGATGGCTCGCAGGACCGCATTGATCGAGGCGGGAGGCTACCGGCCTGAGTTTCCCGCGGCTGAGGATTACGACCTCTGGCTGCGCACTGCCAGACTGGGAAAGTTTCACAACCTCCCTGAGGAGCTCGTCGCCTATCGGATTCATGAGGCAGCGCGAAAAAACCTGCTGCTGAAACCAACGCTGCGCGACACCATGCACCTCAAGATCCGTGCGGTTCGCCGCTACGGGTTTCGCGCAACGCCGCGCGCCCTCGCCAGTATCGCCATGCACGCCTTGCTGCTGTTGCTGCCGTCGCGAGTGATCTTCTGGCTGTTCAGGCGTCTGATCGTGAATCGTCAACGCGTTTGATCGGTCGGAACAGTGCGGCCAGCACGACAAGGAGCAACGCGCCCTGCACTACGATCAACGCGGTGATGATCGAGCCCACGCTGTCGTGCATGATTGCCAGGAGAGCGATTTGCAGCACGCCGAATACCGCGTAAATCCTGGCGACCCCGAAGGCACCGACGGTGACGCGGGCCTGGGCAATGAGCAGCGTCAGATAGCCGATCACTAGGACGCCACCGAGTGCTGCAGCGATCGATCCCGCCTCGGCGTACGCAGCGCCGTAGAGCAGCGTCGTCAGCTTGGGTCCGTTCCACGTCAACAGCGCTAAGGGAACGGCACAGAGCGCGAGAAAGTAAGCGCATAGCCGCAGCGTCGCGCTGACGATCGATCGTCCCTCCTCATGCAGCGCGACGAGCATCGGTCCCGAGATGATGTACAGCGGCACGAACAGCACGCCGAACGCGCGCGTCATCGCCGATGCGGCGCCGTACTGGCCCGCGATAGCCGCCGGCAGCCAGCGCTTCACGGCAAGCATGTCGGCGTTCTGGTAGACAGCGCTGCCAAGAAGCAAAAGCAGCAGAGGCGAGGCCAGACGCACTACCTCGCGCCAATCGTCGCCACCTCCCGATTCCCTTACACCACGGCGCAGCAGCAGTGCCGTGGCGATGCTCATCGAGATTAGATACGCGACGAGCGCCGACTCCGGCCGCTGCAGCATCGCGAGAAGAACGAGAGCGAGCACAAGACGCATCGCTGCCTCGAAAACCGTATTCAGGTTCTGCGTGCGAAATCGACCCAGCCCCTGCAGGAACCCGCGCTCGATGCTGGCAAGCGCGAACACGATCGCGCACAAGAACGAGAGCATCGGCGTCCAGATCGAACGAAAGTGAAAGAGCCGCGCAAGGGGAATCGCGGCAGCGCACGAGATGACAATCGCAGCTGCCGACCAACGCCGGAAACGGTTTCGCACAAAGGAGCGAAGTGCGTCGACCCGACCACCGTCGCCGCGCGCAACCAGCCGTGCGACCACACGCGACACCGCAGGCGCAATCGTACTCAACGCCATCGTCGACACAAAGATGAACGACAACGCCGACGAGAAATCTGCGTTCGCCTCGGGGCCAAGGCGCCGGGCGGTGCATGCGATGTACGCGAAAACGAGGATCGCGGAGACGCCGGCACCGGCGACGAGCTCCGCGGTAACGCTGATCTCGGTGCGTAGCTTCATGTGGGCTCCGCTCGTGTTGCGGCAATGTCGAAAGACAAGAGCGTTTGGGGCGCACCCGCGAGTGATGCCACGATCACGTAGCCCCTGCCGGCTGCGCAGCTGGCCGTCGACCTTTTCGGACACGCTCGCTCTCGGTCTCGCAGGAGTTGCTTCCCGCGGCTCTCAGCAGTACGTCGAATCGACAAGGTTGGGCAGTGAGAGTGTTCATTCGCGGGGTCTACGATATCAAGCCCTGTATCTCATGGTTCCCATCCCCCGTGCACTCCAACCGCTCTCCAGTTCGATCTGCGTGCTCACGGTCAGCGCGTCATTTCGTGATACGTTTTGCCGGCGTCGGGATTCCAATCCCCTGAGCGCAAACACATAAACGGCGATGTTTTCGTGAATGGACGGAGCGAAGAGATACTATCGATTCTGAGACAGAATCCCGTGGTCGTTCATGCCCTTCGCCCGAAGGCCGGCAGATCTTGATTTCATCGATATATCGGAGACCGGCGAAGTATACGGGACCTCGCGTAGTCACCGCCGAGCTCATCTAAGAGCGCATGAACTCGCACTTGCCATGGACCGAGAAACTTCGGCGGAGGGCGCGTCCTGAAGGGGCGTGGTTAGCGCTGTCTCTACTGGCGTTGCCCTCGTTCCTGCTCCTGGCTTCTCACTCGCTCCTGGGATTTTTCAGCCGGTTCGCGGCGGATGACTACTGTTCCGCTGCTCGAGCGCGTGCAATGGGCGTGATTGGTGGGGCTGTCTACACCTACAATACGTGGTCCGGCCGGTATTCGGCCGACCTGCTTGATAGCATCGCGGGATTTCTTGGCCCCACCGTGACGCCGTACGTCCCAGCCGTCGCCGTCGCCTGCTGGCTGCTTGCTCTTACCTGGCTAATCATGCCGGTCTCCTGCGGCCTGGACAGAGTGGCCACCTTCGCATATGGCTTGGCGGGTGCCTCCATCGTTCTCTCGGCGGTCCTGTATCTCGCACCCGACGTCCCCCAGTCGCTGTATTGGGGTCAGGGGATGCGGTCTGTCATCCCCCCTCTGATACTAGCCACTGCCTGGTGCGGGCTCTTCAGCCGAGGCTCTTCAAGTCCGAATCGCTTGGCAGTCGCACTCGCTTTTGTCGTGCCATTGATTGCGGGGGGCTTCAGCGAGACCTACGTCGCATTGCAAACCTTTTTATTAGGTGTGGCTTACGGGTTTTTGATTTTCGCGCCTTACGGCGTGCCCTCGACGAAAACGGAGCGTTCGATGCTTCTCGGAGCACTGCTGGGCTCGTTCTCATCGCTCGTTCTGGTCATCACCGCCCCGGGGAACGCGTTTCGTCAAGCGCGGTTTCCTCCGCCGCCGGATCTGGTAGGTTTGTTGCGCATCGCCTTCGACAGCATGTCGGCGTTCCTGGCGTTCGCAGTCGGGGGAGCCGCTGAGATGATCGTGCTTCTCTCAGTCGCCGGTTATTTCCTGTTGAGCGGACTACGGGAAAGTACCGCCGGGTTGAACGAGGCCGATTCGAAGGCGAAGATTTCGATTCCACTGGTTCTCTTGTTTGGGATCGGATCGATTGCTGCGCTGTATGTTTGCTTTCTTCCTTCGGCGTACGGGACGTCCGCTCGCCCTCCCGCTCGCTCTCTCATCATCCCTTCTTATGTCTTGACATGTGCGACGGCGTCAGGCGCCTACGCGCTTGGACGCGTTCTGCGGCGCAAGCGCCGCTCATATGCCGTAGCAGTGAGCTGGCTGATCGCTGTCCTCGCGGCCTTTGTCATGACGATCGAAGTGCACCATTTAGCCGGCACAATCGGCGACTGTGCCCGGTATGCCAGGGAGTGGGATTCGGCGGACGCCTTCGTTCATCAAATGCGGGCGCAGAAATGCCGGTCAGTGATTCTCTACACTGTTCCCAATCAGTTTGGCCTCGAGGATGTCGGGCCGGATCCGTCGTTCTGGGTGAATGGCTGCGTCAGCGATTACTACGGCGTGGACGTGCGAAGGGATCGAGGTAGACGCAGGCGCGTGCAATCAGCAGCACAGATCGGCTATTGCGTGGAGTAACGGTGGCATAGGACGGTTTGGGGCCCAGAGGTCCGAGGAACGGCCGGAAAAGGAAAAGGCCCTCGATTGCTCGAGGGCCTTCATAAATTTTATCCCGGCGGCGTCCTACTTTCCCACACAGTTGCCCGCGCAGTATCATTGGCGATGAGAGGCTTAACTGCCGTGTTCGGAATGGGAACGGGTGTGACCCTCTCTCTATGACCACCGGAAACTTGATATCGGTTTCAGGGGTACAGCATTGAATACGGGTTGCAGGGATGCACACTGCAGACAACATCAAATCAAGGCATTTATGGTCAAGCCAAACGACCGATTAGTACTGGTCAGCTACGAGCATCACTGCTCTTCCACATCCAGCCTATCAACGTGGTCATCTACCACGGGTCTTCAGGGAGAACTCATCTTGTGGTTGGCTTCTCGCTTATATGCTTTCAGCGATTATCCTTTCCCGACGTAGCTACCGAGCGATGCCCTTGGCAGGACAACTCGTACACTAGAGGTCAGTGCTTCCCGGTCCTCTCGTACTAAGGAAACCTCCACTCAATTCTCCTCCGCCCACAACAGATAGGGACCGAACTGTCTCGCGACGTTCTAAACCCAGCTCACGTACCGCTTTAATCGGCGAACAGCCGAACCCTTGGGACCTGCTCCAGCCCCAGGATGCGATGAGCCGACATCGAGGTGCCAAACCCTGACGTCGATGTGAACTCTTGGTCAGGATCAGCCTGTTATCCCCGGCGTACCTTTTATCCTTTGAGCGATGGCCCTTCCATACAGAACCACCGGATCACTAAGGCCTGGTTTCCCACCTGCTCGACTTGTAGGTCTTACAGTTAAGCTCTCTTCTGCCTTTACACTCGACGGCTGATTTCCAAACAGCCTGAGAGAACCTTCGCGAGCCTCCGTTACGCTTTGGGAGGCGACCGCCCCAGTCAAACTACCCGCCTGGCAATGTCCCGGATCCGGATGACGGACCTCGGTTAGAACTCCGGTACTGTAAGGGTGGTATTTCACCGTTGCCTCCACCGAACCTAGCGGCCCGGCTTCAAAGGCTCCCACCTATCCTACACATACAGCACCAGAGTTCACTGCCAGGGTGTAGTAAAGGTGCACAGGGTCTTTCCGTCTAGTTGCGGGTAGCTGGCATCTTCACCAGCGCTACAGATTCGCTGAGCCCCTCGTGGAGACAGTCCCCAAATCGTTACTCCATTCGTGCAGGTCGGAACTTACCCGACAAGGAATTTCGCTACCTTAGGACCGTTATAGTTACGGCCGCCGTTTACCGGGG
>OLLN01000356.1_pt1 | contig 27258 bp, 23 predicted proteins | sample 1604281 | NCBI WGS metagenome assembly OLLN01 (sample SAMEA104055716, study PRJEB20765) | soil metagenome | biome: Arctic tundra; feature: Polygonal ground; material: soil | place: USA | collected 2011-09 | depth 0-0.5 m | reverse complement strand
CTATCGCGTGGCCAAGAGCTACGTGACCACCGACCTGGGGCATGTCGTGACGCCCCACGTCGAGGAGATGAAGCGCACATTGCAGCGGCCGTACGCGAACAAGAAGAAGGCGGTGCCAGCAGAGCCGCCGGCAACCACGCCGGCGGTAACGCCCAAGCCGTCTGATTCAACGTCGCAACAGAAGTAACCGAGGGGCCGGAGGAGGCTGTGATTGGCAATCACCTCCCCGGCTCCTCAAACGACCCGTAGTTACGAGCCGAGCAGTACCCGACCCGCGGCCACAAACCGCGGGTCGGATTTTATGACGGAACAGTGCGGCTGCGTCAGGCGATCTGTTACAGAGCGCGAACGTCGGCGCGAGCTATCTGGCTAGCGGCCTTCGGACACCCCTGATGATTGTGTATTTGAGAAGCTTGGCGATCGTGTCGTGAACGGCGTCCGCTGATTCCACTCCCGACGGCTATCCCGATCGTGCCAGTTCGTGGCTGTCCACATTCGGCACTTGGACTTTAGACCCAAGTTGCCGATGGGAATGCTCGCCGGAGAGGTCTGAAAGTCCTATCTTGCTACCAGGCGCGCTCGGCCATCACGGCTTAGCGCCAGCGATCGATGAGAGAACTGACGCATGAACGACAAAGATCCCGAAGAAGAGGCTGGAAATGATAGCGACCAGATATTGTCGCAGGCGGTCGTCAAAGAGTTGGCGGACGCCGTTGATTTTTCCAAGGCAGGCTCCCTTCGACGGCTGAGAGATGAGGTCCACATCCGACTTGATAGCGACTGGGCTGAAGAGTCTCAAGTCTGTTTCGAAGTTCTAGCGCGCATCGGTCCGGAGGCCGATCCCGATATCCTGATCGCCGAGTTTTTCCACGTTGGCAACCAGGACTTCTGGATGAATTTAATCCTGTTCGGACAAGTTATCGATTCGGCCGTTTTCGGGCTCGAACACATCGTGCAACTGGAGCAGTCTCTTCCGCCCGAGGTCTACCGAGACATGGCGATCGCCGGGTACCTCAATGCGATTAAACGATGGGCCGGAAGGTATCCCGAGCTGGGCGAGCAACTGCTAGACCTGATCGTTACACCTGAGGGAGCTGATGTCCGGCGACTTCATGTCACGATTTTGGAAGGCTTGGGAGAGGCGGTTGGACGCAACGATTACGACCGGGGTCGATTTGAAAAGCGCCTTAGAACGAGTCTAGCTGCGGGTGACGATCTCCGAGCAGGAGTCGCGATGGCCCACCCGGCCCTGGTCTCTTGCGGTGCGGTCACTCAAGCCGAATACCGTCTGCGACTCTCGGAATGGATCTCGGCCCTGAGCGCGGAGAAGGTCGTGGCGGCTGCTGTTCAATCAATCTTCTTCGCGCTTCGTCTAGACAGGCCAGGCGACAACTATGTTGACCTTCTCCGCGCAGCATCCGCCGATGATCGCCCTCAGGTGAGGATGTCCCTGATGAGGGCACTCCAGCCCTTAGCGGAGTCTGAAACAGAAGACGCTCGTCAACTTCTGAACGAGCTGTTGGTGTCCTTTGCTTCACCGGGCCAAGAAAACGGTGCGATCGATGAGCTTTCGTGGCTACTGTTCTCCGCGGCCAAGAAGCATCCACATCTCGTAATGAAGTTTCTTCGCGCCTGGGCCGAGCGAGCCGACGACAAACCTCTCTGGCACTCAACGCGTTTTCTGCATGTCATCAACCACATCCCGGTCGACGAACTGGTATCCGAAGCGACCACTTGGATAGTGGCGTCCCAGCGCCTCGAAGAGATCGGGTTGCATCTCATTCTTGACGAGCGCCAACTCCGTTCGCTGGTGCCGTCTGCGGTCGCTAACCTCACTCCGGGTGAAGTTGAAATCTGCGCCATGGTCTTCAGCTACCACGACTATCGAGTTGGAGTTGCACACCTGCTTGCGGCCCTCGTGAAGGAGGCGCTGGTCCGGGATGACTGCGACCATCTCTCCTCTCTTTTCGAGCAACTGCTCACTCATATTGTCGAAAGTTATCCAGGCACCGCAGCTCGTTTCATTTCGACGATTGAGGAATCCAGGACGAAGACTGGTCGAAGACTGGCGAGATCCCTCAGGCGCCAGAAGTCGCGGCACGAAGACACCTTGAAAGCGGTTCACAGAATGCCCGACTTCTTCCCTGCTGAGGAACGTCAACGGATCTATCAGCGATTCGATCGTGAGTTCCACCGTGAAGTTCACCGAACTGATGTAGACGACCCAGGGCGGTTTCCTCTCACCTCGATGTTGCGAGGCAATCGAGTGCAACTTCTTGGTGGTAGCTCTATCCTGTCGACAAGCGCCCGGACATTCGGCGCCGTTCAACCGCTCGGTCGAATAGAGGTCGAGACAGAACCTTCTCTCCTGGAGGTTCTCGACCAACATTCTGAGCAGATGCGTAGGTTCCTTGTCCGAGCGCGCATCGAGGAACTCCGGCAAATTCACGGAGACCGCTATGCGACTCCTACTACGTGACTTCCTAGAATCTCTGCGCGAGCGCGATGAACTCGATCGAGTCATGGTTGATCTGCTCGTGTCGATGGGGCTTCGCATCTTACGCCTTCCGTCACTCGGAATTGCGGAGCACGGTCTCGACATCGCTGCCGTCGGTCGAATCAACGGCGGCCCGCGTACGCTCTACTTGATTCAAGTGAAGCAGGGCGACATCACGAGAGCACTCTGGAATCAGGGACCGAATTCGGTTCGGGCATCTCTCGATGACTTGGAGGACTACGCAGAGGAGGCGCTCGAACTTGCGGGCCGACCCGTTCCCGAGCAAACCGTGCTTGTCCTGGCGCACAACGGGACGGTGTCGACGAACGTGCAGTCAGCGTTCACCGCGCATCGCAAAAGGATGCGGCAGAGAAATAGCCTAGAAGTTGAACACTGGGACCTTCACAGGCTGCTGGAACTGTTCGAGGCTCACCTCTTCGATGAACACTTCTTTTCGCAGGCTCAGGCGTTGTCGATTCGGAAGGCACTTGCGTTTGTCGAAGTGCCCGAGTATGACCTTCATCACTTCCGGAAATTCTTGGACGCCACGATCCCGCCAAGTACTGTCTCCATCCGATTGGTCGACCGTGCGCTCCTTCAGGTTCAGATCGCGCTCGCGATGGTGTACCACTACGGCACTGTTGAGGGCGCGAACTACGATGTCTCACGGCGAGCATATGAGATTGCTTTGCTGAGGGTTTATCTCTGGCTTCATCACGCAAATCTGCTATCGAAGCAGAAAGTCGTGCAGCAGCTCAGCCGCATCGTCAACACGTATCTCGTTATTTCCCTTCAGTTCTTGGCCAAGCTCGATCCCCTCCTCGGGGTGTACCACGGACTGGCGCGGACCGGATTGCACGAACGAGTCGAGTATCCGCTGCGGGTGCTGAAGATCGGTGCTCTTGCGGGACAGTGGATGATTTTTCTGGGCCGACGCGTGTCGAACGGTCAGCCTTCAGACGAACTCAAGGCGATGGGTGACTTCGTCGCCAGGTTTCTCACCAGGCTGCGCGCATCATGTCCGGTTGTCGAACGCCCGCTCCTTGACGAGCAGATGATCGAAGTATGTCTCTTTGGGCTTGGGTTGCGCGTGGCGGGTGGGGAGTCGGAGATGGCTGGTTATCTGGATAGCGTGATCAGCCGCATGTGTCTAGAGGCCCGCAACGGCCATCCGATCCCTGACGGCAGCGGTGACATGGAAGCTGTGGCGAGACTCGTTATGAACAACACGGTCGTCGACTGGTACAGCGGCTCGTCTTCCACGTTACTTGCGATGCTTGCCGAGATGACCGCACTACTTGATCTGCAATCTTTGTACAGCCTCATTCGGGAGACTTGGGGTGAGAAGGTGGACTTTCAAGTCGTCTACCTCAACGGTCGGTTCATCGAATGGGCATGCGGTGACGGACGTCCGGTAGAAGACGAGGATGCGAGAGTGGAGCCGAGCATTCAGCTTCTGGAAGACGTCGCCGCCTTTCTCGCCGAAATCGATCGCAAGAGGCCCCTTGATGCTGACCTGGGCAGCCTCCTGAAGCTACCGTTCTTCGAGCTGGTCATGCACATCGCAAGTCGGATCAATCGCGTCCCGTTATCGCCCCTCGTCTGGCGAGGGCTCCGCGCGCCGACTCCGACCGGGCGCCCCGATTCGGTCAGCCTGCGGTGACGGTGTCGCCGCGCTGGCGAATACAGCGGCGATCAGGAGGCATCCGACTCCGACGAAACTTGCGAATCACGAGATCAAGATACCGGATGGCTGGGCTACACCTTTGCCGGTGTCGTCTTGATTGGTTTACGTGGTTTGAGGCGAACCACTTTGTCCCGCATCGCGTCTTCGATCGCGCGGAACTCTCGCATCAAACCGTCCATGCCGCCGTACTCAGCCAGCAGACGCTCTCGGGTTTTGTGCACTTCCTCAACGATGGGATCGTCGATCATTGTTCGCTCCAGACGATACAGGATCTCTAATCGGACGACTCGTCGCCAACCTTCTGTTGCATCGCCATGAGACGAGCGGCCTGGATGTCGATCTTTGCTCTATGGCCATGTTTCTGGAGCAAGTGAAGAAGGTTGGCGCCGTTCAGAAGCGTTAGCGGTTTGTTCGCGATGAAGGCGTAAGCATCCGGACCATAGTCTGAAGTGGTTACGAGAATTCCCTTCGTGGCGCCTTCGTTCATCACGGTGCCGTAAAGATCGCGGACCGCGGCCACGCCAACGGTGTTGGTGTATCTTTTCGCTTGGATCACGATCTTCCCGCCCCGTATCGGGTCTGGGTCGAACGCGACTGCGTCCACGCCACCGTCCCTACTGGCTCGAGTGACCTTCACCTCGCCACCATTGACGGCGAACTCCTGTTCGAATAATTCTCGAATCAACTGCTCGAACTCCTCCCAATCCATGGCAGCCAGATTGTAACTGTCATCCAACTGATAGGCTACGTCATGAGCTGCGATGAAACGGCCGTCCTCACGCCGGATGTTCATGATCGGAGCAATAGCTGACATGCTGTGTAGCTTAGAACTTCCAACACCTCGCATCGATTTGAAACATGCTCTCGGATCTACCTGCGCGAGATTGATGTTGGAAAACTCCGTCTTGGCTGCCTGCAGCGAAAGGACGCACGGGTTAACCGACTGCCCCGTCGCTTTATCGATTGACTTCACGTATCCATTGAACGTCACCATAGCCAGCACCCCAGCGATGTCGGCGGCGAATAGCTCGTGAAGCGTTCGTAGCGTAATCTGATAGACGAGGTCATCGTAAATCTTTGCTAATTGCAGTGCAGAGAGATGCTTTTCGGCAAGCTCATTCTTTGAAACGACGTATTTCACTTCTGTGAGTGTCGGGATTGCCTCCGGCGAAGGAAGCGAGTAGTCAACGACTAGCACCTTCGTTTCCGATATGTAGTCAATCTCCCACTCCTTCGGCATGAAATCGGGGTATTCAGAGCGGGACAAAACGAGGTCGCAGTATCCTTCAATGGCCTTGGCATCCCCGGCTAGATACGAAGCGTGTTGACGATCAACGGCTTCGGTCTGTTGCTGCTGTTCGTACGCGAATTCCTCCCTCGCTTCCTTCCATGCGCGAGCCCTTTCCTCGAACGCCGCCGCCTGCTGTGCAACCCTGTCCGCGTGTCTCCGTTCGGCCTCCTTGTGCTCCCGCTGAACACTATCTCGTTGCACACACCACTGATCGTGCTCTCGCGCAAACGCCTCCGAAGCTTCTTGGACCTTTCGCTCAGCGCGGGAGGAAATTAGCTTGTCGATGATGCTTAGCTTCGGCTCGAATTCCGCATCAGTCGCTCGAGGCTCTCTCCGAATAGATGGGAGAACAGGCCGCGGGGGAGCGTCGGGTCGCGTGGGCGTGGGTTCCGGAAACGACTCTGACGGCTTGAGGGAATTCCAATCCACAACATGATTTCCGCTTAATGAGGTCTGAAGGGTGTGACCAAGACGATCGAGTACTTCGTTTGCCTCAGATGTCTTCTCCTCCGCGAACTGCCTGTGCTCAGCCGCCAGATTCTGCTTCTGCTGTGCTACTCGATGTCGTGTCGATATCGACTGTCTCCTCTCCCACTGTTCGTCCCACTCAGCAATCTGCAGAGCCACCGTTCGCTCGACAAACGCGGCGTCCGGTCCCCTGACTAGACGGTGCCGATGCAAGCCGGCGTGCGAAAGCTCGACTTGATACGACACAGAGCCGCGCGACGTGCGCAAGGCGGTCATAGCGCTGCGACTAGCGGTCATATCGCCCTCCTAGCTTAGCAAGGCACTGGATTCTATCCCGAGTTCTTACCTCCGAGCCGGAAGTTCCAGGGATCACTAAGCGAAACAATTCGAAGGGAGAGACAACATTGCTATCCTCCGCCCTCACAAAATATTGATCGGATCCACATCGATCGCCACCTCCACCCCCTTCCACTTCTTGCCGATCATCACGGCTTCTACCGCTTTGCGCAGGGCGGTGCGGTGGGGGGAGCGGAGGAGGATCTGGTAGCGGTAGACGCCTTTGATTCGGGCCATCGGAGCGGGGGCGGGGCCTTGGATTCGCGTGCCGGCGATCGGTTTGAGGGCATCTTCCAGCTTTCGGCCGCATTCGAGGGCGGCGCGGTCGACGTCCGTGAGGTGCTCGCCGCGGAAGAGGATGGCGATCATGGAGGTGACTGGCGGGTAGTGGAACGTTTTGCGGAACTGGACCTCGGATTCGTAGAAGGCTTCGTAATCGTGGCGGAGGGCGTGTTGGATGGCGTAATGGGTTGGGAAGGCGCTTTGAATCAGGACCGTTCCGATCAGGTCGCCGCGGCCGGAGCGGCCGGCGACTTGCGTGAGGAGATAGAACGTCTTTTCGGCGGAGCGGAAATCGGGGTAGCCCAGGATTGAGTCGGCGTTGAGGACGGCAGTGAGGGTCACGCTGGGGAAGTGGTGGCCTTTGCTCAGCATCTGCGTGCCGATCAGCGCTTGCGTCTCTTGGCGGCGGAAGGCGTCGAGGATGCGGACCAACTCCCCTTTCTTGCGCGTGGAATCGCGGTCGAGTACGGCCACGCTGGTGCCGGGGAAATCGCGGCGGAAGCGCTCCTCTACTTTCTCGGTGCCGAAGCCGATCGGCTGCATCGTTACGCCATTGCACAGCGGACAGTGCTCGGGGATCTTCTTACGCAGTCCGCAGTAGTGACAGATCAGCAATCCCTCGCGGCGGTGTACCGTCAGGGTCACGCTGCAATCGCGGCAACGGAAATCGTGACCACAATCGCGGCACAACAAATACGGCGCGTAGCCGCGGCGATTCATCAGGATGATGGCCTGCTCCCCTGCTGCGAACGTCTCCTTCAATCGCTCCTTCAATGGACTGCTGAAGATGACGAAGCCTTTGTCCTCTTTTTCCGCACGTTCTTTTCGAAGGTCGATCACATCGGCGATCGGCAGCGGACGCGATTCGACGCGCGACAGCATCCGGATCAGCGTGTATTTGCCGCGTGCCGCGTTTTCGCGCGATTCGAGCGACGGCGTGGCCGATCCGAGGACGATGGGGATGCCGCGGAATTGGGCGCGGACCACGGCCAGATCGCGGGCGTTGTAGCGCGGCGACTCGTCCTGCTTGTACGCGCTGTCCCCTTCTTCGTCGACGACGATCAGTCCGAGGCGCTGAAACGGCGTGAAGAGTGCGGACCGCGGTCCGATCGCAACATCGACTTCACCTCGGCGCGCACGCCACCACTGATCGAAGCGTTCGCTGGCCGAAAGACTGCTGTGCAGGATGGCGATGCGCTCGCCGAATCGCTCCTTCAATCGCGACGCGAATACCGGCGTGAGCGAGATCTCCGGCACGAGCAACAGCGCCTGCTCCCCGCGCCGCACGGCATCGCGCATCAACTCGATGTAGACCTCGGTCTTCCCGCTGCCGGTGACTCCTTCGAGCAGAAACGGCGCGAACGTTCCCAAGCCGGCACGAATCGCAGCGATCGCAGCGCGCTGCTCTTCCGAATGGCGGATCTCACCGACGCTGGCGGGATCGAGCCCTGCCAGGAACGCGTCGAGGGTGTGTCGGCGTGCGCGGCGCTCGATATGAATCGCACCCTTTCTCGACAGTGCGCCCAGCACGGCGACAGTGACGCCGGCGGTTTCCATCGCGCGGACGGACATCTCGCCGCCGCGCGTGGCCAATAGATCGACTGCTTGCTGTTGCTTTGTCGTCAGGAGCTTTGCTCCGTGGGCAGGGGATTCCTCGCCCGCCCTCCGCCCCGCCCTCTCGGAATGACAGGCTGGAGGAGCCTCGCCCTCCGGAGCAGTTTCGAGGATGACGAAGCGGTCGTAGCGGACGCCTTTCGCGTCGGTGACGCGATCGGCGACGGTGACGATGCCGGCGTCGCGAAGGCGCTCGATCGTAGACCGCGAGCTCGCTTCCAGCGCGACCGCGAACGGAAGGGGGCGCCGGCGCAGTTCTTCGATCAGCGCCAGGTCGCTATCGAGAATCTGTTTGGCATCGATCGCGGCGGCGATCATTCCTTCATCACCGGCTAGCGAGATCTCGCGCTTTCCGCGCGCGGACATGTTTGCCGGCAGTGCGGTGCGAAGCATCTCGCCGAGGGGGGCGATGTAGTAGTCGGCGGCCCAGCGGCAGAGATCGATGATCTCCGGCAGCAGCGCCGGCTCGTCATCGTCCAACACGCCGAGGATTGGCTTGATCTTCCCCGACTCGGGGGGGCGGTCCGTGAGCGCGACGACGAATCCTGTATTTCGTTTCGCGCCGAACGGAACTTCGACGCGCGACCCGAGGCGGACGGTGTCGCGCAGAGTGGGAGGGATTGCGTAGGTGAACGTGCCGTGCACAGCGACCGGCACCGCCACCTCGGCGAATTCAGAGAGACCGGACGGCATCGAGGCTATTTTCTCCGCCAGACGATGGCGAGTGCGACTACGAGTGCAATCGCGACGTAGACCGCGGCCTCGGGCGCGCGAATGCGCGTGTGCGGCTCGGGCGCGAAGCTCATCTCGTAGGCGCAGCCATCATGCGAGCCATTCATGATCTGCGTTCCTGCGGCGATGACGCGCCCCTCGCCGTTGACGCCTCGTACGCGGATGATCGCCTGATCGAGCTTCACTCCGGGAAAGAGATCGTGCATGTCGGCCGAGACGTGCTCGAAGCGGTCGAGGAAGATGCGCTTCTCGGCGCGCGTCTGGCCATGCAGATCTTCGATCGAGACCACGACGGACAACGCTGCGCCTGCGGTCTCCACGAGGTGAAGCTTGTAGCGTGCATCGCTCGCACCGTCGCCGTGCAGCAATGCGAATTGACCGTTGCCGACGCCGAGGCGGGTAGGGATGGCGGTGAGGGCCATGGAGACGGCGGTCGCAGGCCCGGCGGCCGGCAGGTAACCGTAGATTCTGGCGGAAGCGACGACGTCGGCATTCGCTTCGATGCGCAGCGCGCCGATGCTGTTGATGCTCGTCAGGATCGGCGGGCCGAGGGGATCGAAGACATGCGTCTCGCGCGGCGCGAGCAGAACCGTCGTCTGCCGCGGCGACGGATTGGCGTGGCCGCTCTCGAGGTACGACAACGTCAGCGTGGCGGGATGGTCGTCGTCATTCGTGATCCAGAGCGCGGTGAAGAAGAGCCGTCCTGCGACTCCGGCTCCACGGCCTACGACCGGAATCAGAAGGTCGTGATCGGCGTACGACGCGGCCAGCGGATGTGCCGCCAGGAGAAGAATGGGAAAGATGAGTCTTCGCACGTGATCAGTATGCGGCGCGCGCGGTTACAATCAATGGTTGAGTGGCCTAGTGGCCGCTCGGGCTTCCGTGGCCGCAATCCTTTATCTTTTGTCTGCCGCCGGCGCGCTCCTTCTCGTGCGCCGTTTCCTGGCGCTTTCGCGTCGCGTGTCGGCGGTGCTGATTCTCCTGCCACTTTGCCTCACGGGGCGGGCGCTCGTGACCGGAAACGTCTACGCGCCGATCGATCTCGCCTATCACTTCGATCCGTTAGCCTCGATGGCGACGATGGTTGGGATCGACAAGATCGCCAATCCGCTGCCCTCGGATGTGACGGTGCAGTTTCTACCGTGGAACGCGGCACTGCGTTGGGCGATCGCGCACGGGCAGTGGCCACTCTGGAATCCGTTCGAGCTGGGAGGCAATGTACTGGCCGCGGCGGCACAATCGGCTCCGTTCCATCCCGTCACGCTCCTCGGACTTCTGCTTCCGATGCCGGACGCGCTCGGGTTCATGGCCTCGATGACGTACTTCCTCGCGGCGCTGGGGATGTTTCTCTTTCTGCGCAATCTTGAGCTTCGTTCGCTGTCGTCGCTCTTCGGCGCCGCAGGATGGATGTTCTCGACGTACGTCGTCACGTACACGCACACCGCGCACGGGAACGCCATCGCGCTGCTTCCGCTGGTCATGCTCGGCGCGCGGATGGTGGCGCGCAGTCCGGGCGTGCGCGCGGCTTCGATGCTCGCAGGTGCACTGATCCTTCTGACGTTGTGCGGCCATCCTGAGACTTCGCTTCACATCATCGCCCTGGCCACGCTTTATCTGATTTTTTGCGCGCGCGAAAACTGGGGACTCGTGATCGTCAGCGGCCTCGGCGCCGGAATCGCGGCTTTGCTCCTCACCGCATTTTTCCTGCTGCCGATGATCGACGCGATTCCGCAGACGCGCGAATATCTCCATCGGCGCTCGGGCGCCGAGACGATGAGCGCGTCGTGGAGAGCGGTCGCGCACGTGCTGACGCTCAACGTCATTCCGTTCGCCGATGGAACGCCGGGAATCGAGGAGACGCGCCACGATGTCCCGCTGCGCCATCGTTCGCTGGGGTCAGCGTACTGCGGCGCGATGATGCTGGCTCCGGCTCTTCTAGCCCTCCTGCGCGCCCGGACGCGCGAGAGGTACTTCTTCCTCGCGGTCGTCTTGTTCGGGCTGCTGGCGGGTGCGGAGGCTCCCGGCGTGACGAGCATCCTGGCGCATTTGCCGGGGTTCAGCCTGGCCATCAACGCGCGGATGATCTCGTTCGCGGCATTCGGCATCTGCGTGCTCGGTGCAATGGGTCTGCAGGCGTCGCTTGCCGAGCGTCACGCGCTGGCCTGGCTGTTCCTCGGCGTCGCGATGACGATCACGATTGCCATCGCGCTCGTCGCAGTCGAAGGCACGCTTACTCCCGACTTTGTTCGCGCCAACGCCATTCGTGAAGTCGTGCCGCTGCTGCTCGCCTTCGCGGTGCTCCGCACGTTCACGGTGAATCGCGCGGTCATGGCTGGACTTCTCACGCTGCTGTTGTTGCAGCGGGTCATGGAGATCGGAGGCTTTATCGCCACGGTCGACCGCCGTGCGTTCTTTCCTCCGATCGCCGGTTTCGAGCAACTCTCGCGCACCGGCGAGCCGTATCGCATCGTGGCGCAAGGGCCGCTCTTCGCGCCGAACATCAGCGCGCTCTACGGACTCGAGGATGTGCGCGGTTATCAGGCGATGACGTTTGCGAGGCTTGCCGAGACGTTTCCGCTATGGTCGATCCCGCAACCGGTCTGGTCGAACCGCGTCGACGATCTGACCGCGCCGATGTTGTCGCTGATGAACGTGCGCTACGCGCTGGCGCTGCCGGAGACGGTGCCGCCTGCGGGCTGGCGTCTCATCGGACGTTACCCGAGCTATCAATTGATCGAGAACAGCGCCGTGCTTCCACGGGCGTTCATCCCCCGCGTGATTCAGTCCGGCGCGAACAACGTGCTCGCAGGAATGGCGGCGTGCCGTGACTTCGCATACGAGGGGTGGATCGAGACGGAGGGCGCGCCGGCGAGCGTGGCAAACGGCGAAGGGACCGTCGCCGTTCGCGCACTCGGATCGCACGTGACGCTTCATGCCTCAATGCGCTCGCCTGCATGGGTCGTCATTTCGGAAACGGCGTGGAAAGGCTGGGACGCGACGATGGGACGCCAGCGTCTCAAGGTCCACTTCGCTGACCACGCCTTCCTCGGCATCTACATTCCTGCCGGCGAGCACGACATCGAGCTGTCGTACCGGCCGAAGGCAGTCACGACGGGCGCGATCATCAGCGTCGTATCGGCGCTGGCGATGATTGGAGCGGCGGTCCTCCGCCGAAGACGAAAAGGAAGAATCAACCACAGAGACACTGAGGACACAGAGTTGAAACCGTACTCTGCGACCTCTGCGTCTCTGTGGTGACTTCGCGCCTTCGCGCGGAGGCGGGTTAATCGGGGTTAGTCGCTGCCTGCCAGCTCCGCCATCACGAGCTTCATGTCCTCCCACACGTCCTTCTTCGCCGCGGGAGTCCGCAGGAGGTACGCGGGATGGTAGGTCGGCATCACCTTGACGCCTTGATACTCGAGCCACTTCCCTCGTACCGCGGTAATGCCGTACGCCTTCTCGGTCAGGCTTTGCAGCGCGAACTTCCCTAACGTCACGATCACGCGCGGTTGGATGATCTCGACCTGTTGGCGAATGTACGGCCGGCACGCATCCAGCTCGTCGGGCTCGGGATTGCGGTTCTCAGGCGGACGGCACTTGATGACGTTGGCTATGTAGACGTCGTCGCGCGTGAGCTTCATCGCTTTGATGATGTCGGTGAGAAGCTGGCCGGCGCGGCCGACGAAGGGTTTTCCCTGCTCGTCCTCGTCGCGCCCCGGCGCTTCGCCGATGAACATGAGATCGGCGTTCGGATTGCCGACGCCGTAGACGACGTGGGTGCGTGTCTTCGCCAGATTGCACTTCACGCAAACGGTGGCGATCGCTTCCAGCTCGCCGAGCAGCGTCTTCGCCTCCGAGCTTCTCGCGCCATCCTGAACCGCCGGCGGCGGCGCATTGCGAAGGTCGAGATGTGTGAAGCCAAGGTCGCGGAGTAGGGTCAGCTCGATGCGAAGTTCATCGTTCATCAGCCGCGGATTATCTCTTAGTCAGGCCAACCGCTCCCGGATCAGAGCGACGATCAGATCGAGGATGCGGTTGGCCACCACGATCTTGGGAGCGCGCTCGATGTTCGTCGACGATCCGTCGCGGGCGATGACTGTGACCGCATTCTGATCGGAATCGAAACCGATCGAGGGATCGGCAACGTCGTTCGCGACGATGAGGTCGGCGTTCTTGCGCACGAGCTTCTCGCGGGCGCTGGCCTCGACTGAGTCGGTCTCCGCAGCAAAGGCGACGACGAAGGGTCGTGGCGACCTCGCGCCAATCTCAGCGAGGATGTCCGGCGTTTTCTTGAGCGTGAGCGTTTTCTCTTCTTCGCCGGCCTGCTTCTTGATCTTCTGCGTTGAAACACTCACCGGCGTGAAGTCGGCCACCGCGGCCGCTTTGATCACGATCTGCTGGGCAGGAAGCGCTTCCATCACTGCATCGTGCATCTCCGCCGCGGTGGTGACGCGCGTGATCGTCACGCCCGCCGGCGCCGGAATTGCCGTAGGCCCCGAAACCAGCGTCACTTTCGCTCCCCTTCTCCTCGCCGCCTCGGCGATGGCATATCCCATCTTTCCCGACGAGCGGTTGGAGATGTAGCGGACGGGATCGATCGGCTCGCGCGTCGGACCCGCAGTGACGAGGATCGCCTTCCCTTCCAGGTCGAGCGCGGCGAACTGCTGCTTCACGAACTCAGCGAGCACGGGCGGATCGGGCATCCGTCCCGAGCCTTCGTCGCCGCACGCCAGGAGACCGCTGTCGGGATCGAGGACGATCACTCCGCGGTCGCGAAGGATGGCCATGTTCATCTGCACGGTTTGATGCTGGAGCATCGACGTGTTCATCGCCGGCGCAACCACGATCGCGCCGCGGTGGGCGATGGCGTACGTGGAGAGAGCATCGTCGGCGATTCCGACGGCGAGCTTGGCCAGGATGTTCGCCGTGGCCGGCGCGATCAAGAGAAGATCGGCCCAGCGCGCCAGGTCGATGTGATCGACGCCGCCGTGCCCGGAGTCTCCCCACTGCTCGACGATCACACCGTGCCCGGAGACGGCAGCAAGCGAGAGCGGCGACACGAAGCGCGCCGCGTTGGGTGTGAGGATGACGCGAACGTCAGCGCCGGCATCGCGCAGGCGCCGCACGACGTCCGGCGCTTTGTACGCCGCGATCCCGCCGGAGACGCCGAGGACGATGTGCATGTGTGGGGGGGTGGGGTGTCGGGAGTGGGGGGTGGGAGAGAAGCCGCCCGGCGCTGACACTCGCGCCTTTCTCCCACGCCCCACACCCGACTTCCCGATCTCTACTCAGTATGCGTTAGGCTGGTGAGTGGAGTATGCGAGAGACGCGCAAGCCGCGTGCTTCTCTCCCATCCCCCACCCCCCACTCCCCGTGCTCTACTCCGTTTCCAGAGCAGTCGTTTCTTCTTCCGGCGGCGTGAGCTGCCACTTCACCTGGTTCTTCTCGATCTCTTCCATGGCGATACGCGTCGGCTTGGCGTGTCTGCTCTTGCTCTTCGGCATGGAGCCTTGTACGAGCTGCTCGGCGCGCTTGGCCACGAGCAGAACGTAACGGAATTTGCTGTCAATGCCCTCTGGCAAACCTTCCATCTCGTTCCTCCTTCAGACGCCCGGCCATCGCGGTGATCGCTTCGAGCGCTGTCTTCGTCTGCAACTTTTTGGCGATGATCGTCGCTTTCAAACATTCCGCGGCGACATTCAGGTCGTCGTTGATGATGACGTAGTCGTAAAACTCTTTTCCGGCGTCGATCTCGTCGACCGCTTTCTGCAGCCGCGTCTGGATCTCTTCTTCGCTGTTCAGCCCGCGGTCGCGAAGCCGTCGATCGAGATGCTCGAACGACGGCGGAAAGATGAAGATGTTGAGCAACCGCGGCTTCAGCTCGGCGTCCGCCGCGACCTGCCGGGCTCCCTGATAGTCGATATCGAGGATGACGTCCTCGCCCCGATCGAGCCGCGCCAGGACCTCGGCCTTTGATGTTCCGTACCGCTGCTCATGAACGAAGGCCCATTCGATAAATTCCCCGCGGGCAGCCATGGCTGCGAACTGATCGGGCGGAACGAAGTGGTAACTGCGGCCGTCGGCCTCGCCTGCCCGCGGCCTGCGCGTGGTGTGAGAGACGGAGAAGTAGAGCTTGATGCCGATCGGTTCAAGCTGCTCGCGGACGGTGTTGATCAACGTCGTCTTTCCGGCACCCGACGGGCCCGAGACGATGAACAACGTCCCATCGGGGTGAAAGTTACTCGACATTCTGTACCTGCTCGCGTATCCGCTCGACCTCGGTTTTCAATTCTACAACGAGCGTGCGCAGCGCCGCGGAGCGTGACTTCGAGCCCATCGTGTTCACTTCGCGCAGCATCTCCTGCGAGAGAAAATCGAGCTTCTTGCCGGCGGCGTCGCTGCCGCTCACGGCCTTCTCGGCCTGCTCGACGTGATGCGCGAGCCGCGTCAGCTCTTCGGCCACATCGCCCTTCTCGACCATGATCACGACTTCCTGCGCGATGCGGTCCTGATTGATCTCGATTCCGGCCGCCTTCGCGATCTCCTGCACGCGCTGCTGATACGAAGCGAGCAACTCGCCGCGGATCTCATCGCGGTGCGAGGCCAGCCGCGCCTGCAACTCGCGGATCGTCTGCAGGCGCGTGGTGATGTCGGTGCGGAGCGACTGGCCTTCGTGATCGCGCATGGCAGCCATCTGCGCGAGCGCGGAGCGTACGATGGTGGCGAGAGACTCGCGCTCGTCATCCGTGATCTCGGTGTCGATCGCTTCGACCTGCAGAAGATCGGGAATGCGCAGAAGGTCGCCGCCCGAAAACGTCGATCCCAGTCCGAGCTCCTCGGCGATGGCGCGAAGCTGCGGCACGACCGTGTTGGCGATCTGCGTGTTGATGCGCACGTTGTAATCGGGTTGGGCCGTGCGCTGCACGCGGATGGAGATATCGACCTTGCCGCGGGCAAAGGTGTCCGAGGCGATGGCGCGAACCATTGCTTCGGCTTCCCACAGGTATTCAGGGATGCGCACGGACGTTTCGAGGAAGCGGTGATTGACGCTCTTGGCGGTCACCGCGACAAAGTAGCGCGACGAAAGCGCGCCGGCAGCACGGCCGAAGCCGGTCATGGATGTGATCATGATTCGAATGATGAAGGCGGAAGGATGAAGGATGAACGACCGACAACGTTCATCCCTCACCCTTCATCCTTCATCCTTTTCTCCTTGCACTAGTTTCTCGGCCTTGTCAGCCAGCTTGTTCATCTCTTCTTCCAAACGCTGCCGCCACTCTTCGATGTCGCCGCCGCGGGGAACGACAATCGGCGCACCGTAGAGGAAGAGCGCCCGTGAGAACGGCAGCGGGACGACCATCCGGTCCCACGAGCGCAGAAGTTTTTTTTTTGCGCTGCGAATGCCACCGGCACGATCGGCAAGCCCGTTGCCTGTGCCGCATGAATGACACCCTCTTTAGCAATCAGAGGTGGTCCTTTCGGGCCATCGGGAGTGAAGACGATGTTCTTTCCTTCGTGCGCGGCGCGGATCACTGCTCGGAGCGCCGCCGTGGCGCCGCGCGTCGATGATCCGCGCGCCGACCCGACGCCGTAGTGGTCGAAGACTCGGGCCATGTACTCGCCATCTTTCGACTGCGAGATCATGACCACGATCGGCTTGCGCCATGCCGAGTGCAGCATCAGCAGCAGATGCGCGTGCCAGAACGCAAGGATGTACTGCGGCTGCGATTCGAGATTCCCGGCATCGACATGGCGCACACGCAACGTGGCGTGCAGTGCCCGAATGAAGAGCGATCCAAGTATGGCGATCAATCGCATCATGACGCGAGCGACCCGACCGGACGCTCTTCCTCCGCAAACTGAAGATCATAGAGCTTGCGGTAGACACCGCGCCGATCGAGGAGGTCATCATGGCTTCCTGCCTCGACGATCTTCCCTTTGTCGAGGACGACGATCTTGTCTGCGCTACGGATTGTAGAGAGCCGGTGGGCGATGACGAGCGTCGTCCTCCCCTTCATCAAATGCTCGAGCGCGCCTTGTACCAGCCGCTCCGACTCCGAGTCGAGCGCGGAGGTGGCCTCGTCGAGGATGAGGATCGGCGGATCCTTGAACAGTGCCCGGGCGATGGCGAGACGCTGGCGCTGACCGCCGGAAAGCAGCACACCGGACTCGCCGATCTCGGTGTCGTAACCTTGCGGCATCGCGGAGATGAAATCGTGCGCGTTCGCCGCCTTTGCCGCCTCGATCACGCGCTCGGAGTCGAGGTCGCCGCGGCCGTAGGCGATGTTGTTGCGCACCGTGTCGTTGAAAAGCACGACCTCCTGCGTCACCAGCCCCATCAGTCCGCGCAGAGAGGAAAGCTGCAGATCGCGGATGTCGTGACCGTCAATGGTGATCCGCCCGCCATTGACGTCGTAAAAGCGCGGCAGGAGATTCACGAACGTCGACTTGCCGGCGCCGCTTCCGCCGACGAGAGCCACGATCTCGCCCGGTGCGACCGTGAGCTCGACTTCGCGCAGGACGGGCTCTTCCTCGTACTGGAAGGATACATTCTCATAGCAGATGCCACTGCCGACGGCTGCAATCGTGGCTGCTTTCGGCCTGTCTTCGACCTCGTTGGGAATGTCGAGCATCCGGAACACGCGCTCGGCGGCCGAGAGAGCCGTGTTCACCGAGAGATTGACCTTGTTCAGCTTCTTCATCGGCTGATACATGGCCGCCACCGCCGCCATGTAGGCCATGAGCGCGCCGATTGTCAACGTTCCGTTGTCGATGCGGCGCTGCGCGTAAAGAAAGAGAGCCAGCCCGCCGAGGCCGGTGATGAGGTCGAGGATGGGCGAGGAGAGCGCCTGAATCTTCTGGGCCTTCAGATTCGAAGAGAGGTGTCGTTTCGTGGCGTCGCGAAAGCGGCCGATCTCAAACCGCTCCATCGTGAAAGCCTTGACGATGCGCACTCCGCGGATCGTTTCTTCGAGGAGCGTGGCCATGTCGGCCATTCGCTCCTGCGATCGATGCGTCGTGCCCCGTAAACGTTTGCCGAAGTGGACGACTGGATAGACGATCAATGGCGCGGCGACGAACGTGACCAGCGCGAGCTCGGGATTCGTCCAGACCACGTAGAGGAGGAGAAACAGCAACGTCAGCGACTCCTGAAAGAGATCGCCCATCCGTGTCGACACGGCGGCCTGAATGGCGTCGGCGTCCGACACCACGCGGCTGACCATCTCGCCTGTCGATCGTTCCGAGAAGAAACGATGACTCTGGAAGATGAGCCGCTCGTACAACTCGTTGCGGAGGTCCCGCACCGTCGAAAGCCCGACTTTCTGGAACGCGTATTCCGAGAAGAACGAGGCGAAGGTACGCAAAAGGATGACGATCAGCATCGCCACGAGGAGATACCGGAACCGGGTCTTGCGGCCGGCTTTGTCCCACCAGCCGTGAAACTGTTGGGTTATCTGATCGGCATGATTTGCGATCCAGCCACGCCGGCCTTCAGGCTTATCCCGTTCGAGGACAGCATTGATGACACTGGTCTTTGCCCTCTCCTCCCGTGAGTGATCTTCCACACGAGCACTCGCTGATGGTCGCGTGAGACCGATGTCGAAGATCGGCTGCACCAGGCCGATCATCGCCGTCTGCGTCACCGCGAAAATGATCATCGAGCCGAATGCGAGCGCCGCCCACGCTTTGTAGTGACGAAGATAGCGGTAGAGCCTGCGCAGGACGTTCATCGGTTCACCGCGCCCATGACCGCTTCGGCTGCGCGGCGGCTGGCTCCGCCCTCGCCGAGGAGGGCGCGGACGGCGGCCAGTTCGGTGCGGACGCGGGCGTGTTGATCTCGTTGTGCTAACGCGCGCACTTCCGCTGCGATGCGATCACCGTTCACGTCGTGCTGCAACAGTTCCGGGACGACCTTCTTCCCGGCCAGGATGTTGACGAGGCTGAAATGCTGCAGGCTCACGAGGCGCCGGGCGAACCAGAGCGTCGCCCTTGACAGCCGGTACATGACGATGACCGGCGTACCGATGACCGCGCATTCGAGCGTGGCGGTGCCGGACGACGAGAGCGCCACATCCGCTGCGGCCAGTTCTTCACCGGCGCTGTGCGGCACGATTCTCACGTAGACATTGGCCACCTGCATGATCGCCAGCAGCTCCGGCGAGGAGATCGTCGTGGCCTGGATCACGAACGCGTCGATCTCGCGCTCGCGCCGAAGATTGGCCACCGCGTCGAGCATCGCAGGAAGCAGTTGCGAGACCTCGCCGCGCCGGCTGCCGGGGAGAAGTGCCAGCCGCAAGGGCGTGCCCGGCTCGTGTCCTCCGCGCGCCACGCCCGCCAACTCATCGATCAGCGGATGCCCGGCGTACACGACTGGCACATCGTGCTCGCGGTAAAACTTCTCCTCGAACGGGAAGATGACGATCATCAGGTCGACGATCTTCGCGATCTTCTTCACCCGCCCCTTCCGCCAGGCCCAGACCTGCGGCGAGATGTAATAGACGACGCGGATGCCCATGGCTTTGCAGCGCTCCGCAACCCGCAGATTGAACTCAGGATAATCGACGAGGAGCACGGCATCCGGCTTCTGCTGCGCGATCTCATCGATCGTATCGCGATAGATTCGGCGAAACATGCGCAGGTGGCGGAGCACGTTGAAGAGGCCGACGATGCCCATCTCCCTGGCGTGATGAATCAAGCGCACGCCCTCGGCGGCCAGCAGGTCGCCGCCGATTCCGAACACGTCCAGTGCCGGATCGAGAACCTTCAGCTCCCGGACCACTTCGGCGGCGTGAAGATCGCCGGAAGCCTCGCCGGCGATGACGGCAAGCTTCATCGCAGCGGGAACGGATACATCAGCCAGGCCAGCGCGATTCCGCCGAGAAACAGCGAGAAGAACACCAGCAGAAAGAAGCGAATCCGCTCGGCGCGCGTCTCTTTCCAGAGCAGCGCGAAGAAGATTCCCGTGCCCAGTGCGTAGAGGAACATCAGCACGATGTGATTGCGGAGAATGCTCATTCTTTCCGACCCTGAGCGATATCGAAGGCGTCGAGGATCAGGAGCAGATTCATCAGCCCTGCCGTAATCGTGAACGCTGTGCCGTGCTCGAACGTGATGGAGGTGACGTCGCCATGAACGCCCATCCACGCGGCAATCCAGTAGATCAGTCCTGCGCCGAGCGATCCGAGTGCGGCAAGGAGCCGCAGCAGCGAACCGCCGGTGTGGCCGAGCATGTAGAGATCGCCGTCGATGGAGACGCCGATGACGAACATCAACGCGACGACGCAGAAGAAGGTGGCGGCGCGGGCGTACTTGCCAAGGTAGAGATGTCCGGCGCCCGGAATGAGGTACGCCAGTACCATCGCGAAAATTGTGCGGCCTTTCATTGGATGGAGAGAGATTCCTTTCGGATTTGCTGGAAGTGCGGGAGAAGGCGTTCGTACGTGACTTCGAGATCTTCGGGCACGAGCCGCGTGCGGGCGGTGACGGTCATGAAGTTCGAATCGCCTCCCCATCGCGGGACAATGTGCATGTGGTAATGATCGGCCACTCCCGCCCCCGCGACCTGACCGAAGTTCATTCCGACGTTGAATCCCTCGGGATGGTACACGTCGGAGAGAATGCGCTGCGCCTCGGCGGTGAGGCGGATCAGCGCGCGCAGCGAGTCGTCGCGGCTGTCGAACAGAAGCGCGTCGTGCGTTACCGGCGCAACCATGAGATGGCCGTTCGTGTAGGGATAGCGGTTCAGCATGACCAGCGCTTCCGCGGTGCGGAAGAGCGTTTGTGTCTCACGAAGGCCCTCCGATCTGGCAGCGTTGCAGAAGATGCAACCAGGCGAGGTCTCGCTTTTCGGCGAGGTCAAGTAGGAGTACCTCCAGGGAGTGAACAGGATTTCCATGAAAAGGATGAAGGATGAATGACGAAGGATGAACCGAGGCCGGCGGATATTCTCATTCATCACTCATTGTTCATTGTTCATCCTTCCTCATTCAGCGGTTTCGCAGGTGATTCGGTTCCGGCAGCGGACGAGATCTCCAACACCTGATTGATCAGCTCCTTCAGCTCTTTCCCCGGCTTGAAGTACGGGATCTTCTTCGAAGGTACTTCCACCTTCTCACCGGTTTTGGGATTGCGGCCGGTTCGCGACTTGCGGCTGCGCAGGCGGAAACTTCCGAAGCCGCGGAGCTCGATCTTCTGTCCGGAGCGGAGAGAATCGACGATCGAATCGAAGACGATGTTGACGATCGTCTCAGCCTGCTTCTTCGTGAGCTGGACGACCCGGGCCACCTCGTCGACGAGCTCCGCTTTGGTCATCACGCCCGCTTTGTCTTCGCTCTCTTGTTCGGGTTCCAGGTGATCCAAAGGTGCCTCCTCACTCATGACGGTCACCACTGATAGAGAAAACGCGGACGGCGGCTGAGAATCCTGCCGATGGCGGTCTCTGCATCGGAGTCGTCACTGGTCAGCGCATCAAACAGCCCGCGCGTTCGTTTCTTCGGATAGATGGTGCCGGGACGTCCGTGAATGCCGCCCAGCTTGCCGGCGACATTGATGGCATCGTCGAGATTGCCCAGCTCATCGACGAGCTTGAGCCCGAGGGCCTGCTCGCCGGTAAAAACGCGGCCGTCGGCGATTTTTCCAACTTCAGCCTCAGTCAGTTTCCCTTTGCGGCCAGCGGTCACGGCACGTACGAACTGCGAGTGGAGCTGCGTGACGATGTCCTGAAAATACGCCCGCTGCGCGTCGGTCAGATCCTGATACGGCGAACCTGCCGCTTTCATCGGACCACTGGTGATGGTCTCGGGCTTCAGCTTCGCCCAGGCCAGCAGATCTTTCGTTTCCATCCACTGCAGAATGACGCCGATCGATCCCGTGATCGAGCCCGGATTGGCGACGATACGGTCACAGGCCGACGCGATGTAGTAGCCGCCCGATGCCGCGACGCTGTCGAGCGAGGCGATGATCGGCTTGCCACTGCGCGCGCGGACGTTCCGGATCTCTTCGTAGATCTCCTGCGACGGCGCAATCGCACCACCGGGGCTGTTTATCCGCATGATGATCGCTTTGACGCTGGAGTTGCGTGCGTAGCGGTGCAGCGCGTCGATCGCTTCGCGCGAGCCGAGGATCTCGCCATCGATCGGAATGATGGCGACCTTGTCGCCGAAGACATCGCCGCGTGACGTCGTGTCGTTGCCGGCGATCGACGCGATGACGACTCCCAGAATCAGGAAGCCGATGACGACGACCAGACAGCCGCTGAACGCGCCGAAAAAGAAAATACCGGCGCGGGATCGGCGCGGCGGTGTGGCCACAATCGGCTCACCGGCGGGCGTTACGGGATCGAGTTCCGACATGGATCAGCCTTGCGGCGTCGTCTCCGGAGCGGGAGTCTCTGTTTCGGATTCCGAATGCGTTTCTGGTTCGTGAACGTGCGATTCCTCAGCCGCACGCGCCACTTCGGCGTAGTGTGCCATTTCCTCTTCCGTGAGCGGCTCGACGTCGCGCGTCGAGAGTCCGAGTTTCTTGTCGGTCCAGTCGATCTTGATCAATTTGGCGCGCACCGGCGAGCCGGGCTGGAACGACTTCTCGAGCCTCGCTTTCGGATCGCGCGAGATCTCGGAGACGTGCGCGAGCCCTTCCACGCCTTCGGCCACGCGGATGAAAAGACCGAAGTCGGTGATCTTGGCGACCGTCCCGATCACCTCATCGCCGACGTTGTGGGTCTTGGCGAAGTTGTCCCATTCGTTCGGCAGGAACTCTTTGATCGAGAGCGACAGCCGCTGGTTCTCGGCGTCAACGCTGATCACGCGCGCCTGCACGGGGTCGCCCTTCTTCAGGACTTCGCTCGGATGCTTGAGCCGCCGGTTCCAGGTCATGTCGGAGATGTGGATAAGACCGTCGATTCCGTCCTCGACCTCCACGAACGCGCCAAAGTCGGTGAGGTTGCGGACCTTCCCGGAGATGACTGCGCCGATCGGATAACGCTCGGCAATCGTGTCCCACGGATTCTGTTCGAGCGCCTTGAGCGAAAGCGAAATGCGGCGGTTCTGCACGTTGACGTCGGTGACGACGGCATCGACTTCGCCGCCCATCGTCAGAAGCTTCGACGGGTTGCGGACTTTCTTCGTCCACGACATCTCGGAGACGTGGATGAGCCCTTCGACCCCTTCTTCCAATTCGATGAAGGCGCCGTAATCAGTCAGCGAAACGACCTTGCCGTGAACCTTCGAGCCGAGCGGGTAGCGCTGCACGACATCGGTCCACGGATCCTGCGTCTTCTGCTTGTAACCGAGCGAGACGCGTTCGGCGCTGGGATCGAACTTGAGAACGACCACTTCGATCTCGTCACCGACATTGAAGTATTCAGACGGGTGATTGACGCGTCCCCACGAGACGTCCGTGATGTGGAGAAGGCCATCGACTCCGCCGAGGTCGACGAAGACGCCGTAGTCAGTGATGTTCTTGACCGCGCCGTGCGCATGCTGGCCTTCCTGCAGACGGCTGAAGGTGTCGGCCTTCGCCGCGGCCTGCTCGACTTCGACGATGGCACGCCGCGAGAGAACGATGTTGTTCCGTTTCTTGTCGAACGAGACGATCTTGAATTTGTACTCGTGGCCGCGAAGCGTATCGAGATTCTTGACCGGCTTGGTGTCGATCAGCGATCCGGGGAGGAACGCTTTGACACCGCCGACGTCGACCGCGAGTCCGCCTTTGACACGCTCGACGACACGGCCGCTGATGGCCTCGTCGGCTTTGAACGCTGCTTCGATTCGGTCCCAGACAAGCATCCGTTCCGCCTTCTCGCGGGAGAGCAGGATATAGCCGCTGTTGTTTTCGAGGCGCTCGAGAAAGACGTCGAGCTCATCGCCCGCCTTGACGGTGATCTGACCGTCGAAGCCGGTTACCTCGTGAGTCGGAAGTACGCCCTCGGACTTGTAACCGATGTCGACGACCACTTCGGCGCCGGACACCTTGAGAACCTTGCCGCGGATGATGTCGCCCTCTGCGAAATTCGACATTTTCCGGTCGTACATGTCGAGAAGCTCGTCCATGCCCATGCCTTCAAGGTCGTTCGTCTCCCCCCCTTTTCGGAGCGGTTGTTTACTGTTTTTAGAATCGTCACTCGACGGCATGAAACGGGATACCTCCTGGAATTTCCGGCGCGGCTGGCCGAAGGCGCATCGTGCGTAAATTTTTGATAGTAGTCGAAATGCTGAGTTTAGCGGCGTAGCTCTCGATCAGTCAAGGAATTACGGAAGGCGCGGAGATCACGAATGACAGACTTGCTCGCGCCAGCCTCACCGCCGGCAGTCGCGATGCACGATCTCGACTGCGTATCCGCGGGCGGCCAGATCGTCCCCGAGCCGCTGTCCGATGGCGACGGAACGGTGCTTCCCGCCGGTGCAGCCGATGCCGATCGTGAGGTAGCTCTTCATTTCCTTCTGGTATTGGGGGAGAAGGTAGTCGACGAAATCGAGGAGCTTGTTGTAGAAGATATCGTATCCGGGCTGTGCCTTCAGATAGGCGACGACCTCGGGATCGAGACCAGTCTTCGGCCGCAGCTCTTCAACGAAATGCGGGTTCGGCAGGAAACGAACGTCGAACAGCAGGTCGACGTTGTAGGGCATTGCGTACTTGAAGCCGAAGGTGACGATCGTGACGAGCATCGTCACTTTCTCGTCCTTCAGCTCGAACCGGCGCATGACCTCGGCCTTGAGCTCGTGCACCGAGAACTGCGATGTGTCGAGGACCATGTTCGCGAGCGACTTCACCTCGGTGAGCGCGGCCCGTTCCGCAGCGATCGCCTGGACCAGCGGCTGGTCCTGCGCCAGCGGATGCGGCCGTCGCGTCTCCGAATAGCGGCGAGCAATCACTTCATCGCTCGCATCCAGAAAAATCAGGACCACATGCGGGACGAGCTTTTGGATCCGTTCGCGGTAGAACGTGGGAAAGACGTTGGCGAAATCGTGCGTGCGAACGTCGACGACGATCCCAACCCGATTGGCATTCTCGTGCGCCCCCACCTCTTCGAGAAACGGCTCGATCAGCTCGATGGGCAGGTTGTCGCAGCAGTAGAACCCGACATCTTCCAGCGTCGACTGCACGTAACTCTTCCCCGAGCCGGAAAGGCCGGTGATGATGACGAGGTACTCCGGGCGAGGCATTTGTTCGCTCAGTTTATCCTGCCCGAAGGTCACGAGCTCGGAGCAGCCGGTCACGATCTATGAACGATAGACCGGGATCGATGCTCGGTAGATCGCGATCTATCCCGGGTAGGTCGGGATCTATTTTTTTTAGATCGGGATCTATCCCCGGTAGATCGGGATCTATCCCCGGTAGATCGCGATCTCTCCCGGATAGATCGGGATCTACTTCTTCTAGATGCGGATCTATCCCGGATAGATCGCGATCTACTTTTGTTAGATGCGGATCTATCTCCGGTAGATCGCGATCTATTTTTTTAGATCCCGATCTACGCGGGGTAGATCACGATCTAAGCCTGACAGATCGAATTCTGCTCCTCGTAACTAATTGACAAACAAGGGGTTCGCCGGAGCCTGAAGGCCCAGGTGAGGCTACCGCTGCCTTCTCGTCCGATCGAGCACGTCCGCCTGGAAGCGCATCTTCGTGCTCATGCTGCGCAGCTCCGAGCTGGCCTTCTCCTCGGGATTGGAGCCCGGCAGCGCGCCGGTTTCATCACTCCCCTGCTGCGCGATCTGCTCGTCGATGCGCTGGAGGAACGAGCGGGCCGAGTCGTGGCCCTGCAGTTTCATGAGGTGATTGCGTGCGGCGATCTCGACGAGCAGCGCGAGATTGCGCCCCGAGGCCACGGGCAGACGGACGTATGGCTTGGATACGCCGAGGAGCTCGAACGTCTCGCCGGTGATGCCGAGGCGGTCGTACTCGGTCCCCTCGACCCATTTCTCCAGCCTCACCACCAGATCAATCGGCTTCACGTCCCGCGTCGAGGCCACGCCGAAAAGATCCTTGATGTCGATGATGCCGATGCCGCGCAGCTCCATGTGATGCCGCAGCAGATCATTGGAGTAGCCGTAGAGCATGTCGTTGGGATGGCGCTTGATGATCACCATGTCGTCGGCGATCAGCCGATGCCCGCGATAGATCAGATCGAGCGCGCATTCGCTCTTGCCGATGCCGCTGTCGCCGAGGAGGAGCACGCCGATTCCGTAGACATCGAGCAGGCCCGAGTGCATCGTCAGCTTCGGCGCCATCGTCTCTTCGAGGAAGTACGTCGTCCGCGTGATCGACGTCGATGACATCGCCTGCGTCGAAAAGAGCGGCACGGAGCGCTTTTCGCACTCGTGGCGGAACTCTTCGAGCGGCGCGATTCCCTTCGTGACGATGAAGCAGGAGACGTCGAGCGCCGCCACGTCGCGCACGCGTTTCTCGCGAAGCCGCGGCGGAAGCGAGAGCAGGTACTTGGTCTCGGACTCGCCGATGATCTGGACGCGCCACTGCTTGATGTATTCGTAGTAGCCGGCGAAGGCCAGGCCGGGCTTCTGAACGCGCGGACGGAGGATGACGCGGTCGAGACCGTCCTCCCCGGTGACGAGTCTGAGGGAGAGATCGTCGAGGTCGCCGGAACGGAGAACGCCGACTGTGGTCGGGATGAAGTCTTCGGCGGCCTGGTTGGTCACGGGCCTATGGTAAGCGAATCGCGATGCGTGACGGGCTACGCAAAAAGACCGCTGCCATCATCGGGATGGCAGCGGTCGGAGAGCGATCGAGTTGCGGTCTACTTCGTTTTGATCGAGGCCTGCGCTGCCGCTTCGAACACGGCGTCGAGTTTCTTTGTGTCGTCGCGTCCTTTGGGACGGTCTTTCCCCGAGTTCGGATCGGCCAGAATCATCACCTCGAGGGGTCCCGCCGGCGTGTTTGCGTACGCGAAGTGATACTGGTTCGTGATCGTCGCCGATCCCATCGTGCGGGAGCCTTCGTTGCCCTCGTCAACCCCAGGCGAAGAGGCGCTTCCACCGCTCAGTGCGGCCCCCATCGTCGGGCTGTCGTGATGGATCGATCCCTGATCCGCCAACGTGCTCACATCGAAAGCCTTGTCAGGCGGTCCAAGCAGAATCACGAGTTTTCCGCGGAGCGTCTTCGATCCCTGGAGCTTCGACTTTTCGATCGTCAGATGCTTGTCTGCCTGTTCGGCACGCGCGGCCACGTCAGCGGCAAAGCCCGGTGCGCGGAGCGCCAGGAAGTGATCAACGAATGTCTGTGCCTCGTCGTCGGTCCGGACGGCAGCCCACTGCTGACGCTCGGCCTTGGTCATGAAATATCCCTGGGGCGAATTGTCCCAGCCCTTGAACTTCACTAATCCGTCAGCAAGTA
>OLLN01000358.1_pt1 | contig 27342 bp, 19 predicted proteins | sample 1604281 | NCBI WGS metagenome assembly OLLN01 (sample SAMEA104055716, study PRJEB20765) | soil metagenome | biome: Arctic tundra; feature: Polygonal ground; material: soil | place: USA | collected 2011-09 | depth 0-0.5 m | reverse complement strand
GGCTGCGGCCAAAACCGCCGAGCCGGAAAACGTCGCCGACCGCTTCGACAAAGCCCTCGACGACGTGACGAAGAAGTAGCCCCTGTACGCGCCGCCCCCAATTGGCCGGGTGGGGGGCGGCGCTTTCCGGGTGACTCCTTCGAAGTACCGGGTGTTCCGGGCGCTTGCACTGCTTGGAGGCTCACACGGTAATCAGCGGCGGCGGCGTATTCACGTACGCACCCGTAACGAGGCCGATCACGAGCGAAGGGGCCGTGGTATCATCAGGCGTCCAAAACGTCCGTCCACTGTTGGCCAAGAGGAGTCCGAGAAATGAGAACTTCTATTCTCCTAGGTGTTATTTTGACCATCGTTTGCTCAGTCGCTGTCGCAGCGCCCAGAAAAGCACAGCACCCAAAGGCGTCGAACCTTCAGCAAGCGGCAGTTGCTCCAAACGAGTATTCCGCTCCCAAGCCGATGCTGGTGACGATCACGGGCTTGCCGTCAGCCCAACCGAAACCTACCACGATCATTTCCCCAGTCCCGACGCTCTCACAGTGGGCGCTGATCCTGCTGTGTGTGTCGCTGACCGGACTCGCGTTACGAAAGATCGTCTAGCCGCTCCTCATCAGGCGGCTGGATTGCACGTTCTGAGCAACTTGTGACAATGTTGACTGCTCAAATCAACTGATCTCTGCTCACTCACGCCCTACGCAGCACCACCATCGCATACGCCTCAACGACGACCTCTTCGCCCGCCAGCAGCTCGCGATGGTCGCGCAGATCGGGGACCGGCTGGTTCGTGTCGATCGCAGACTCCCATCGATCGCCCCACGGGCCTGCCGGCAGGCGGAACGGCATCGGCTCGTAGTGCGCGTTGAAGAGGATGTAGAAGCTGTCGTCGACGATCGGCTCGCCGCGCTCGTCGGGTGCGGGGATGCCCTGGCCGCTGAGGAAGACTCCGATGCTGCGGGCGAAGGCGCTCTGCCAATCGTCGTCGGTCATCTCGCCGCCGTCCGGCTTGAACCAGCCGATGTCGCTGACGTCAACACCGCGCAGCGGACGGCCATAGAACCAGCGCCGCCGTTGAAAGACGGGATGCTGGCGGCGGAACGCGATCACGCGCGAGACGAACGCGAAGAGTCCGTCGTCGACGTGCTCCCAATCGAGCCAGGAGATCTCGTTGTCCTGACAGTAGGCGTTGTTGTTGCCAGACTGCGTGCGTCCGAGCTCGTCGCCGCCGCAGATCATCGGCACGCCCACCGAGAGGATCAACGTCGTCAGGAAGTTCCTCTGCTGCCGCGACCGCAACTCATTGATCGCCTCATCATCCGTCGGTCCCTCGGCGCCGCAATTCCACGCCCGGTTGTCGTCCGCGCCGTCGTTGCCGTTCTCGCCGTTCGCCTCGTTGTGCTTCTCGTTGTACGAGACGAGATCGCGCAACGTGAAGCCGTCGTGCGCGGTGATGAAATTGATCGACGCGTACGGGCGACGGCCGGTCCAGGCGTAGAGGTCGGAGCTGCCGGTCAGCCGGTTGGCGAACTCCCCCAGGATCTGATCCGTGCCGCGCCAGTAATCGCGCACTGAGTCGCGATAACGCCCGTTCCACTCCGACCAGAGCGGCGGAAAGTTGCCGATCTGGTACCCGCCTTCGCCGACGTCCCACGGTTCGGCGATGAGCTTGACCTGCGACAGAACCGGGTCCTGCTGGATGATGTCGAAGAACGCGCTGAGCCGGTCGACGTCGTGCAGCTCGCGGGCGAGCGTCGACGCCAGATCGAAGCGGAATCCGTCGACGTGCATCTCCAGATGCCAGTAGCGCAGCGAGTCCATGATGAGCTGCAGCACGTGGGGATGCCGCATGTTCAGGCTGTTGCCCGTGCCGGTGTAGTCCATGTAGTAGCGGGGATCCTCCGGCATGAGGCGGTAGTAGGCAGCGTTGTCGATTCCCTTCATCGACAGCATCGGCCCGAGGTGATTGCCCTCGGCGGTGTGGTTGTAGACGACGTCGAGAATCACTTCGATCCCTTCCGCGTGCAGCGTCTTGACCATCTGCTTGAATTCGTGAACCTGCTGGCCCGCGGCGCCGCCCGATGAATACTCGTCATGCGCCGCGAGATAGCTGATCGAGTTGTAGCCCCAGTAGTTGCGCAGACCGCGCTCGATCAGCAAGGAGTCGTGAATGAACTGATGGACGGGGAGGAGCTCGACGGCGCTGACGCCGAGGGTCTTGAGATGACTGATGGCCGCAGGGTGGGCGAGGCCGGCGTACGTGCCGCGCAGCTTCTCGGGGATGTCGGGATGCCGCTGGGTGAAGCCCTTTACGTGAAGCTCGTAGATGATCGTCTCGTGCCACGGCGTTCGCGGATAGCGGTCGCCAGCCCAGTTAAAGAGTGGATTCGTGACGACCGAGTGCGGCATGAACGGCGCGGAGTCGGCATCGTTCCTGACATCGGGATTGTCGAAGAAGTGCTCAAACACTGCTTCGTTCCACCGAACCGCGCCGTCGACCGCTTTGCCGTAAGGATCGAGCAGCAGCTTCGACGGATTGCAGCGCTGTCCCGCGCCCAGATCCCACGGTCCATGAACACGAAACCCGTAACGCTGGCCGGGACTGACGTTCGGAACGTACCCATGCCAGATAAAGCCGGTCATCTCCGGCAGATCGACGCAGCGCTGGTTTCCTGCATCATCAAAGAAGCAGAGCTCGACGCGTGATGCGACTTCGGAGAAGAGCGAGAAATTGGTTCCCGCGCCGTCGTAAGTAGCACCCAATGGATACGGTGAGCCCGGCCAGACCTCTACCGTCGATTCACTGCGGCTTCCTCGGACCATGTTCACTGGTGAGCCCGGCAAGTCATGTGCCATGGTGGGGGGGTGGGGAGTGGGGGCTTTGCACCTAAAGTGCCGTTTCTAGCTGACATTATGTGCAGGTTGGGGAGTTTATGTGCAGGCGGAAAAGGGGTAATACGTGCCGTCTAAAGGGTAACTCGGCTCGACCGCCGGCGCGCTGCTTCCGGCAGACGGTTTGGATGGGTGCCGGGATGATGAGACTGCTTGAAAATTATTCGCAGAGATACTTGTTGACCGCCGGCGCGGCGTATACTCGCGCCGTCTTCAGGGAGCTGCACTATGTTTGAAAAAGAGTTGGCCTTCTTCATCGATAACCAAGCGGAACTGGTGTCGAAGTACAGCGGTCAAGTGCTCCTGCTGAAAGATGCCGCCGTGGTCGGCGCGTACCCGACGCCGCTCGCGGCGCAGGCCGCCGCAGAGATGCGGTTTGATCGCGGAACCTACATGCTCCAACCATGTGAGCCTGGGCCGGGCGCGTACACTGTAACTATTAGTACGCAAGGAATTATCGGCTAGGCCGTGCTGCCGATTAACGCCTTCACGGTGAAGTTTCCCAGCCGCGTGAGGCGGGTCACCACTGACGTTCAGGTATCGGAAGGGTACGAGTTAGCAAACCCTCCTGCGGCCCTGCCCAGCGCGTGCACGGTCTCGGCGCTTTGGGACACAGGCGCCACCGGCAGCGTGATTGCGCCGTCAGTTGTGACGGCGCTTGGGCTTTCTCAAAAGGGCGTCGCTCGCGTGGAGCACGCGGACGGCGTCAACCCAACCGCGCCCACCTATCTCGTGAATATCACGCTACCAAACCGCGTGTGCGTGGCAGGAGTTCTCGTGACCGCCACGGCGATAACAGGCTTCGAGGCAGTCATCGGGATGGACATCATCTCGATGGGTGACCTATCGCTCACTCATGCGGACGGCAAAACGTGGATGTCATTTCGGATACCGCCGTGTTCTCCAGCTCTCGACTACGTGGTTGAAGTTAACCGTGCAACGGTAGCCGGTTTTCATCGCAATGCTCCATGTCCGTGCGGCTCGGGAAAGAAGGTCAAGAAGTGCCACGGATTACTGGTTTAGCTCTGGTTTAGCTCTCAAGAGTGCGTTCTTCTTCGCCCTGCTGCCGATGGCGGTCGTCATGGCGTTGCTTGCAGGGTCGCGTGTGGCCGGTGGTTATGCCGGAGCCATCGCCGTCGGCTCGATGGTCCTGGCGCTTCGTGGCCGCTCCGGCGCGGCATCATTCTTCCCGTTGCGGGTCTGTCTCTGCGCGCCGATCTGGGTTCTGGAGAGATCGCTCAGCGTCTATTGGGCGCTCTTCCAGAAGCTGCGCAGTGCGTCCGAAGCGTCACGAGTGTCCTACGCGGATGGACGCACGTCGGAGAGGGTGGCGAGCGGCGAATGATACGCATTCGATTCGCTGCCTCACGCTCACGATCAACGGCAATCAAAGTCTGAGTGTGATCCTGGCGCGGGCAGTGCCGATCGCCATCGGGACGTGACACAACCGGCGCGGACGGAGGGGGAGAAGACGGGCATGGCTCTCCTGTATTGCGGAGAGTCTACTATAGGGAATGCCGTCTGTAAATCGGATTCTACGCGTCGAACGCTTTGAGCGCGTCGGCCTCGGTGTCGTAGACGCTGAACATCGGCAGCAGATTCGTCAGCTTCAGCGTCTTCTTCACGCGGTCCTGCGGTTTGAGGAGGCGGAGCGATGCACCGTGACGGCCGGACACTTTGAGGCTCTGCACCAGTTCGCCGAGGCCGTTGCTGTCGATGTAATCCATCTCGGAGAGGTTGAGAAGGATCTTGCGGTTGCCTTCGTTGAGAAGCTGTTCGATGAGGCGGGGAAGAAGGTCGTCTCCGACGCCGACGGCCAGGCGGCCTTCGAAATCGACGATGACGACGTCACCGTGTTTGCGGGTCTCGATGTTCATTGCCGGCGCATCATACAACGTCGCGAACGACGTCGAGCGTGAGTCTGGCGGGCTGCGATCCCACTTGCGCGAACCATGTGACTCCCTGGGCGACGCAGTCGATTTCGAGCACGTAGTTGCCGGCGCTCAAACCAGGTAAGGCCATTCGAACGTGTACCGTCTCTTCGGGTGCGATCTCGCGGGGAGGGTCTGTCAAGTCTTGCCAGTGAAGGTCGAGCTTCAGAAGTTTTCCGGCCGTGTCGTAAAGATGAACCCCGAGGGCCACACCGCCGACCGGATCACTGGAAGCAAGCCATGGGGCGGTGCCGCGGTTCGTCGCTGTGACGTCGATCAGCACCGGCTGGCCGTCCTTCGCGGGCGTTTCAGCGATTGCCGCCTCGATCTGACAAACGAGCCCGCTCGCGCTGCGGCTGTCGAGACGTTGGAAACCTTCGCGATAAAGATAAAAGCTGCGGACGTTGCGCAGGAAGGCGCGGGTTGACGCCATCCAGGTCGCGCAAGGTGCACCGCCTGCGAGGAGATCTTCGTACTCATCGAGCGAGATGTGGAATGGCGTTCCGTGGAAAACGATCATCTTCAGATCGCGAAAGCCGCAGGTCTGTGCGGTGCGCCAGATCGACTGGATGTCGACGTCGTTCTCGATGACTCCGTACGTTCGCATCTCGAATTGCGAAAGGGGTGAGCGCGAATGGTGCGGCCCGGGCTCGGCGAAGGCGGCGATTCCGCCAGGCTTGAGCACGCGCCCGAACTCGCGCAGCATCGCGTCGGGATTGGGCGAGTGGTGGAAGGCATCGAAGCAGATGATCCGTTCGACGCTGGCGTCGGGAAGATCGATACGCCGCCCGTCGAACTCGAGAAACTGTGGTTCCGGCCGGTCCCCAATCGGCGGCTGGCGCTCGTAGAGATTGCGGGCAATCTTCAGCGCCGTGGCGGAGACGTCAAGCAGGATCACGCGGCAACCGAGTTGCGTGAGGAATCGCGACAGCCATCCGGTGCCGGCGCCGAACTCCAGCACGGTCGTTCCCGGAGTGAGTCGGAGACCCTGCAGCAGCATCGACACATTCAAAAGAAGCGCGGGCGTCTCGTCGGCCTTGCTGAAGGGTTTGGCGAGATGGTGTTCCCATTGCGTGAGCGATGCGAAGTACTCCTCGGCAGTGCGATTGAGATCATCGATCGACGTTCGCGCGATCAGGTCTCGAACGTTGATGATGGCGTCATCCGGCGTTGCCGTGATCGAAGGCGTGAAGTCGCTCTCGATGGCCGTGAATGAAAGCGGCGCCTGCACGAGAACGATCGCGCCGGTCGCCGCATCGTTTCGCTCGAAGACAACGTGACTGGCGAGGAAGCCGTCGTCGTCGAGGATGCGAAATACATCGTCGATGTCGTACGCGTGGCTGGGGATGAACGGTTCGTCGAACGTCTTGCCGCGCGCAACGTTGGCGACTGCATTGACAGCGGGCAGCCGCTCGCGCGCAAGACGAGTCCATTCGACGAGTGGGGGCGTCGCGCTGCGATACAGAAAGTGAAACGCACCGACTCCGCCTGGTCCGAGGCAGCCCAGGAGTTTGCGGAAGAGAGCAAGACCTGCTGCCGGCCGAAGACGCTGGAAGACGTGATAGCAGTTGACGAGATCGAACTTGCGAGCCTCGGAGAAGAAGTCGCTGGCTGGCTTGAAGGCGATGTTGACGACGGTCTGCTTCGCAGCCTCGCGCTTTGCCACGTCGAGCATGGCCGGCGAGCGGTCGACCGCGGTGACCGATCCGACGCGGCGGGCGAAGGGAATGGCCAGCCGTCCGGGGCCGCAACCGTACTCGAGTACCAACTCGGGGTTGAAGTCAGGTGCCAGCTTTCGTTTGATCGTGTGGAAAAGCGAGTCGACGAGTAGCTCACCGCTGTCGAAAAACTCACGCTCGTTGTGCGGGGTCCGGTTCGCGCTGCGGAATCGCGGATCGGTGAAGACCGCGTAGTACGGCTCGCGCGCGGCGAACGCTTCCCATCGACGGTCTGGCTTCAACGGCATGCGAAGGGATTATCGTTGCAACCGCCGTGAACCTGATCCTCCTATTTGACGACGACTTCATCACCGCGACGCGGGTGAAGCTTTCGGGGCGCCGCCTCGAGCATGTGACGAACGTGCATCGCGCCGTAGCGGGCGATGCGCTGGTCGTTGGCGTGGCCAACGGCCGCATCGGATTCGGGACGATCGCGCACATCGACGGCGATTCGCTGGAGATGGATGTGGAGCTCGATCGTGATCCGCCGGCTGCGCTGCCGCTTACGCTGGTCCTTGCTCTCCCACGGCCAAAGGTTCTCAACCGTGTCATCGCCAGCGCAGCGTCGTTGGGAATCAAGCGAATCATGCTGATCAACGCCTGGCGCGTGGAGAAGAGCTACTGGAAGTCGCCGCGGCTTTCTCCCGAAAACCTCCGGCATCAATCCATCCTCGGGCTGGAACAAGCGCGCGACACGGTGCTGCCGTCGATCGAGACGCGCCGTTTCTTTCGAGCGTTCGTCGAAGATGAGCTGTCTTTGCTGGCACGCGGAACGCGCGCGCTCGTCGCGCATCCGCACGCGCCCGAGGTGTGTCCTCGCGACGTGCGCGAGCCAGTCACGCTGGTCATCGGCCCGGAGGGTGGATTCATCGACTCAGAGATCGCATCGCTGCAAGCAGCCGGATGCACTCCGGTAACGATCGGGGAGAGGATTCTGCGAGTCGAGACCGTGGTGCCGTATTTGGCGGCGCGGTTGTTTTGAAGCCACCGCGTTTTCACCACGGAGACACAGAGATCGCAGAGGTGCCATTTCGTCTCTGTGATCTCTGTGCCTCTGAGGTCAATTAGTTTTCTTGGGAAGCAAGGCCGCCAACTACACGCTCCACTCATCGATCAAACTCGCTACCAGCGCGGTCCATCCCGTCTGGTGCGATGCGCCGAGGCCTTCGCCGGTGTCGCCATTGAAGTATTCGAAGAACCAGATCAGGTCTTTCCAGTGAGGGTCGTGCGCGAAGAGCTCGGCCTGGCGCTTGCCTCGAGGGCCGTGGGCCGGGCGGTAGCCGTCCGCGTCGGGGAGGAAGATGCTGGTCATTCGTTTGGCCAGATCGGCGGCGAGGCCGGTGAGCGTCGTCGTGTTTTCAGGAGGCGGAACGGGAACATTCGTCAGCGTCATGCCGCGGCGGCGAGGGCGGGCGGCGCCGGCACCGACGGCTTCATCCGCGCGGGTGTCGGCGAGGGTCGTATCGGGATCGTTGTGCGGCGGTGTGTAATGTGAGGGATCGTGTCCATTGCCTAGCGCGATCCGCACGTTGCCGCTGTAGGCCTTCTCCAGTTTGCGCAGCGTCTCGATCATCAGGAACGTCGTCGGGAACCACACCGGGCCGCGCCAGTTGCTGTTGCCTCCCTTGAGCTTCGTTGAGGCCTCGGCGGGCTCGTAAGTCACGGAGGCACTGCCGAAGACGAACGGCTGCTGCTGGTGCGCTTTGCTCAGACTGCGCAGGCCGTACTTCGAGAGAAACTCGGAAGGATCGGCAACGCGCGCAAGAAGGTGCTGGAGCTGATTCTGATCGACGACGGCCAGAACATGCGTCGTCTCGCCGTTGTGATGCACCGTCGTGACGCAGTGCTCGACGATGTCGGCCCGATGTTTCATGAACCAGTCGAAGTTCTCGCGGAAGACCGCGAACGGCTCGATCCACTTCCGCTCCAGCCGCTCGACCGCGTAGAGCGGAATCAACCCGACGAGCGAGCGGACGCGGAACGGGACATTCGTACCGTCGGGAAAACGAAGGAGGTCGTAGAAGAAGCCGTCGGCATCATCCCACAGCGTGCGGTCGCCGCGCATCATCTTCATCGCCGCACCGATGTAGACGTAGTGCTCGAAGAATTTGGTGGCCAGCCCTTCGTAGGCTGGATTGTCTTCGGCCAGTTCCAGCGCCATGCGCATCATGACGAGCGAGAACATTCCCATCCAGCCGGTGGCGTCGCTCTGTTCGAGTGACGCGCCGCCGGGAAGTGTTTCGCTGCGGTCGAAGACGGCGATGTTGTCGAGCCCGAGGAAGCCGCCTTCGAAGACGTTGTTGCCTTCGCGGTCGACCTTGTTCACCCACCAGGTGAAATTCAGCATCAGCTTGTGAAAGCACTTCTCGAGAAACGGCCGGTCGGCGCCGTTGCGGATGCGGTCCATGTTGTAGACGCGCCAGACGGCCCAGGCGTGCACGGGAGGATTGAGGTCGGAGAACTCCCACTCGTACGCGGGGAGCTGTCCGTTCGGATGCTGGAACTGCTCGAACAGCATCAGCCATAGCTGCTCTTTGGCGAAATGAGCATCCATGAGCGCGTGAACGACAGTGTGGAAGGCGAGGTCCCAGGCGGCGAACCACGGGTACTCCCACTTGTCGGGCATCGAGAGGATGCGCATGGAGTTGAGGTGGCGCCAGCGCGAATTGCGTGCGTGCTGCCGAGCGTCTGGAGGCGGATAGTTGGGGTCATCACCGTCGAGCCAGATGTCGACATCGAGCAGGTAGCTCTGTTTGGACCAGAGCAGCCCCGCGAAGGCCTGTCGTTGGATGTTGCGCTCCTCGGAGGTAGCGCGCGCCGGATGGATGCTGTTGTAGAACTCGTCGGCCTCGGCGCGGCGAAGATCGATGATGGCGTCAACGCTCTGCTCCAGCGAGGCGGAGTCAACCTCCGCCCCACTCGGTCTCAGCCGCATCGACATCGTGTGCGATGCGCCGGGCTCGATCTCGACACGAAGCCATCCGCACGCTTTCGATCCGGTCTGCTCCGGGTTCACGGCGTCGTGCTCGCCATTGACGATGCGGCGGTGAAAGCCATCTTTCACGAAGCGGCTTCGCGATTGCGCGCCCGGCCCCCATACCCGCGGACCATTGGTCTCGTTGTCGGTGAAGAGGAGCTGCGTTCCGGCGGGAAACTCGAGTGTATGCGGACCGACGTGCGCGTCGTGGAGCAGGCCGGCCAGAGCGGGCGTGTGCGTGTCGTCGGCCAGAACCGTGGGATTGCCACCTGCTGTGCTTGCGGCAATGATCGTCGGAGCCGCGACCGGCTCGCCGCTCCAGCTCCATGTGTTGCGGAACCAGAGCTGAGGGATGAGATGAAGCGGCGCTCGCTCGGGACCGCGGTTGTGCGCGGTGATGCGAATCGCGAGCGAGTCGGCGTCTTCCTTGGCGACTTCAATGATGACGTCGAAGTAGCGGCCGTCGTCGAAGATGCCGGTATCGATCAGTTCGAACTCGGGATCGTGCGAATCGCGCCGGCGATTCTCGTCGATGAGCTGAACGTACGGATATTCTCGCTGCGGATACTTGTAGAGGAGCCGCTGGTAGGAATGGCTCGGCACCGCGTCGAGATGGAAGTAGCACTCCTTCACATCTTCGCCGTGGTTCGCTTCGCCCGGAACGAGCCCGAAAAAGCGTTCCTTGAGGATCGGGTCGCGCTCGTTCCAGAGCGCCAGCGACCAGCAGAGAATCTGGTAGCGGTCGCAGAAACCGGCAATGCCATCCTCACCCCAGCGGAAGGCTTTTGAGCGCGCCAGGTCGTGCGGGAAATACGACCAGGCATCGCCATTCGCGCTGTAGTCCTCGCGCACTGTTCCCCAGGCACGGTCGGCCAGATACGGCCCCCACTCACGCCAGCGGGCGATGACGTGTGGTTCACCTGTGAGTCGGGAGCGCTCTTCGTTCATGGGAGAACTTCCAAACCGCTCACCACAGAGACGCAGAGGTCACTGAGCAACGTGCAACTCTGCGACCTATGCGTCTCTGTGGTCATTCTTCTCCCGGAGAACTGCGACGAACCTGGAGCCCACGGCAATCGCGAATCCATGGCTACCACCGGTGATACGCCGGATGTCCTTCCTTCACCGCCACGAACGTGCCGCGGCAGGTGTCCGTCACCTTGCCATTCGATTCGATCGATGCTTCGACCACGGCGCGATCATCGGACACCTCGACCACCTTCGCGCGAATGTGCAGCGGCGCCATGGGCGTGGGACGTTTGAGGAAGACGTGGAAGTCGGAGGTCACCGTGCACGGTGGCGAGGCACTTCCGTTGCGCTCCATCAGCACCATCGTGGCCGCCCAGTTGCTGTGGCAGTCGAGCAGAGCGCCGATGATGCCGCCGTTCAGCACGTTATCGAAGGCAGCGTGATGCGGCTCCGGTGTCCAGTCGCAGACGAATTCGTCGCCTTCACGAAAACTGCGGATGCGCAATCCCTTCTCGTTTGACGGCCCGCAGCCGAAGCAGCGGTTCTGCGGAGCCCATGTTTCCTGAATGCTTTTTTCGGTCACGGTTAAATTGTATGCGCGGGAGTCGGATTCACGACCACCGCAACGAAATCACATCGGGGAAGAACTCATGGAAGAGGCGCTCGAGCTCAGCGCGCGTGTGCGGATCGGTCAGGAAGCGCTTTGCCGAAGCGAGCTCCGGCCGGCGGGACAAGCGTCGCGAAATGCCGAAGAGGGCCATGCCGATTCCATCGATCGAACGGTAAGAAGCGAGCCATCCTTCGTCCCGCATCCGCGGATAGACAGCGCGGAGAGATCCGGGAAGCGCATCGACATGGGGCTCGATCGTCGCGTACACACGCGTCAGAAACGCGTCGAGGCTCTCGGGAGCGTACCGGTTGAAATCGACCGCCAGGAAGTGATCGAAGAAGACGTCGGCAATCACGCGGGAGTAGTGCCCATGCTCGGGGATGAGCACGCGGCGGAATGCGGCCACCGAGGGATGCGAGTCGGTGAAGGCGTCGATGCGGCGATGATTGCGGATTCCTTCGGCGATGCCGGGCGGCAGCGTGTCGCTGATTCGTCCTTTGACGAAATCGCCGGCCAGGTTGCCGATCAGCGACTCGGCGTTGTCCGCGGCGAGGAAGAGATGCGCGAGGTAGTTCAAGCGGATACGATAGCGGAAGGTTCGGGGGTTAGCTCTTAGCTCGTAGCTGTTAACGACTAGAGTTAGCTCCGACGCCCGACACCCGAGAGCCGACACCCGAAAATCATGAACGCCATCGAAACGCGCTCGCTGCGCAAGGTTTACCCGGCACCGGCCATCAAGAAGCGTCGCGGTGCGCCCCCGCCGGCAGGGCCGCCGTCCGCGGAGATCGTGGCCATCGACTCCCTTGATCTCGCCGTCGAGGAGGGCGAGTTCTTCGGCGTCCTCGGCCCGAACGGCGCCGGCAAGACGACGCTCATCGGCATCCTGACGACGCGCGTCCGGATCACGGCAGGGGAGGCCTTCGTCTCCGGTGCGAATGTGACGACAGATCCCGCTGCCGTGCGCAGCCGCATCGGCGTCGTCCCGCAGCGGCCGAACCCCGACCGCAGCCTCTCGGTCATCGAGAACCTCGTTTTCCACGCCACGTACTTCGGCATCGGGCGCGCGGAGGCAGCGCGACGTGGCGAGAAATTGCTCGAACGGATGGGGATCGCCGACAAGATGCACGCGAAAGTCGATCAGCTCTCCGGTGGCCAGCAGCAACGGCTCATGATCGCCCGCGCCCTCTCCCACGATCCGCGGGTCGTCTTTCTCGACGAACCGACGGTCGGCCTCGATCCCCAGGCGCGCCTTTCGCTCTGGGAGATCCTGCGCGAGCTCCACGATCAGGGAAGAACGATCGTGATGTCGACGCATTACATGGAGGAGGCCGACCAGCTTTGCAACCGGTTGGCGATCATCGATCAGGGGAAATTGCTGGCGCTAGACACGCCCGCGGCACTCAAGGCAAAGGCGCCCGGCGACACGCTCATGGAGGTGACATTCGACGGTGATGCATCCGTGGCCGCTGATGTTGCCCGAGGAATGGACGGAGTGTCGAGTGCGGAGGCGCGGGGACCGATTCTGCGCGTTTTCAGCAAGCGCGGCGGCGAGTTGATCCCCTCGCTGATCAACGCGGGCGAAGCGCATGGGCGGGTCGTTCGCGATATCCAACTGTCGCGTCCCAGCCTGGAAACGCTCTTTATCTCGCTGACCGGAAGGAAACTGACATGACCGTGGAGCCGCTTGCGCCCGTGGCGCCGTCGCGCGTCTTCCTTGCCATCCTGCTGCGCGACCTGACCGTGGCGCGGCGCGAGCTTCCATACTTTCTGGTCCGGACGGCCCTTCAACCAATCCTTTTCGTGACCGTGTTCGGCTTTCTCCTGCCCAGGATGGGACTGATTCCTCATGGCTACTCGACGACGATGCTTCCCGGCGTCGTGGCGCTGAGCCTGGCGCTGTCCGCCATCCAGTCGGTGGCTCTGCCGATGATGCAGGACTTCGGCTTCACGAAGGAGATTGAAGACCGGCTGCTGTCGCCGGTGCCGATTCACCTCGTCGCGGCCGAGAAAGTGGTCGGAGGAGTGCTGCAGGGGATTGTGGCGGCGTTGTTCGTCCTGCCGGTGGCGCGCCTGATCATGGGGCCGATTCCCGGACTGAGCTTTCGGAACCTGCCTCTGCTGCTGGCGGTGACGATCCTCGGCGGGACCGCCTTCTCGGCGATGGGCCTCTATCTTGGGACGGGCATCGCGCCCCAGCAGATCGGTCTGATGTTCAGCGTGATCGTCGCGCCGATGATCATGTTCGGATGCACGTACTACCCGTGGGCGGGACTCTCACACGTGCCGGTGATGAAGTGGCTGGTGCTGATCAACCCTCTGGTTTACGTTTCCGAGGGGATGCGGGCGGCCCTGACGCCCGGGATTCCGCACATGCCGTTGCTCATGATTCTGGCTGCGCTGGTGCTCCTGACAGTCCTTTTTATGTTACTGGGGCTACGGGCGTTCGACAAGCGGGCCATGAGTTGAAGCTGGGTTTAAGCAGCTTTTGCTGGTTTCGGGACACAAGTGCGCGTAAGATTTCTGTGCGACTCCCCCTCGCGCCAGACTCGTCGCATTAATCGTTTCGGTTATTCAATACTGATGGACTTGAAGTCAGGGACAGCATAGACTGTTCCAACGCTGTTCATCCAACCATGAACAGAAAAGGAGAAAGTGTGACACCAGCTAAAGGCAATCGAGGCAGACCTATCGTTCACACCGAGCCATGGGCGAAAATCACCGTCGTCCTTCTGGATCGGCATGTCGCGTATCTTGATCGACTGGCCATCGACATCCGTTTGAGGCATGGCAAAGCGATCAGCCGGGCGGAAATCATCCGTGGGTTGATTGAAGCCGCGTTTCAGAGCGGGGTCGATCTTTCTGAGGCCAGTTCGATCGGAACGCTCGTCGAGCTATTGACGGGCGCGCCGATGAAGACGCCCAAGAAGCCGAGCTCGCGTTAGGCGCGGGGCGCAGTTCGCCTCCTGCTTTTTGAACGAAGCTCGCCTGCGGCGAGTTGAGCGATCTCGTACTCACTGCTAGCGGCGGTGAGATCGATGTTGCTCTGCTCAATGCGGTCGAGGATCGTTCGGATTGCCTGCGGCCATCCGAAGGCCTTGGGCATCGCGGGGTTGATTTCATTCGACATCTTCGCCAGAAACGAAGCATGTCGCTTCGAGAGGACAATGGTCTCTGTCGCCGGCGCCGGGCCGGCGACACTTCTTCCTGTGGGGGTCAGTCTCATAACCTGGTACTGATAGGGGAGTGTCGCAAGACGACCAAATCCCTACCCACCACCCCAAAAAAAGTTTTTCCTGGCCCTTCTTTGGCTGGCCGCGACCGGCCGCCGAGCCTAGGCAGAGACGGGATCCGTCTCCGGCACCAGCATCACGGGAGTGTCAACCTTCCGGATGATGTCCTGCTTCAGCGTGCTGATCTCGTGCGCTCCGGCGTTGAGGAACAGCGCGTCGGCGTCCACGGCCCGCGCATAGCGCGCCAGCTCGGCCTGGACATCCTTACCCTGCAGCACGACCGGCCGGATATGAGCTCCGTCAAACGTCTCCGCGGCCATCGCGTCGAGAAAGTCCTGAGAGGCAACGCGCTCCGGCTCCTCGCAGACGATGATCAGATGGATCTCGGAGTTTTCATGCCGTGCGATCGACGCCGCCAGCGAGGCTGCCGCAGTGGAACGCTGCTTCAGGTGGACCGGCACGAGGATCTTTTGGAAACCTCGCCGGCTGGGGATCCCGTAGCGAATGGCCAGCACCGGCAGCGAGGGGCCCGAGAGGACGTTCAGTGTGGTCGATCCGATGATGAGGTGGGCCACATGATGGCGCGCGTGGGTCGAGATGACGATTAGATCCGCGTCCTCGTCCGCGGCGGTGCGACTGATCGCGGTGCCCGGATCGGGTGCGCGCTGGATGACAAGACGCGTCGGAACCTTGGCGTTGGCCCGGCGGGCGTGGTCGCGAAGTTTTTCGAGCTCGTGTTGCTCGGCGTACTCATAGAGCGAGTCGTCAGCGGGAAAGCGGAGCTCGTCGGGGTTTGAAGGACGCGTCGCGCGCACGTGAAGAATGATGAGCTCGGCGCCCGTCGTCCCGGCGATCTGCACCGCCGAATCGAACGACCATTCGGCAGCCGTCGAGAAATCAGTCGGGATGAGGATGCGGCGCCACGGATACATAGACTCCTCGCGCAGGCCGGACTTCAGCCTCCTGCGCTTTACTCCCGATCGAATGCGTTTGTTGAAGCGGCGGCGGGCTTCGGCGTCTGCGCCTGGGCAGACTGAAGCGGCTGCGGGGTAATCACGTAGCGGATGACCGTCTTCGGCTCCGCCTCAGTCTCGGCGATCTGCAACGTGATCTGACGGTCTCCAGGCTTGAGCATGTCACCCGGAATGAAGGGATCCTGCATGGCTTGGTTGAGCTGCACCTCGAGAGTCCGCCATGTCTGCGTGGCGGGGTAGGGCGACTGCGTGGGGTAGGCGCGAAACTGGGCAAGATAGGTCGTGTAGTAGTGGTAGACCTGCGGGAACGAGTCGTCCGTCGCCAGCGTGTACACCTCGGCCTTCGGTCCGTACTGGTTCTTGATCATGACGGAGTCACGGCGGGTGAGATCGTCGCGATACTTCGCTCCCGCGTAGATGGGGATCGCCGCGTTGATCGACCGGAGCACGGCCTTGGCGTCGACCTCGGGTGTTTGTGATGCCGCAGTGACTGCCGTTGAGGTGATTCCGTTCTTCCGAGGGGCCTGTTCTTCGGCGGCTTTGCTCTCCTGGCCGCCGGTGCACCGAACGAAAAGCGCTCCTGCGATCAGGAGTGATGCGACTGCGGTAGCCCGGCGCCTGGTCATATCACCATCAAACAGCAAGGGATATGCCGCTCGCCTCAATTACTGTCCACCTTTCGCGCGCCGAACGCTACGGTGGGGCGGACGCCGCCGCTGCGAAGACAATCGATCGCAGTCTCTCCTCCGTAGCTGGCCACGAGCTTTTCGTCGTATTCATCGGAAACGTTGGCAACGACGTCGAGCGATGCGATGAGTTGTTCCGGACGGAGACGGCGGCCGAGGAATGAGTGCGAGAAGAAGACGCTCTCGCCCTGCATGCTGAAAGCGCCAAGGGGAACCTCGGCGTTGACTCGCAGCAGCTCCTGCATCAGCTCGAACGACGGCTCGACTCCCTGGACGCAGAAGGCCAGCACCTCGATGACTGCGTCGTCTTCCTGATAGGGGTCGATCGAGATCTCCAGCACGGTGGACCCGTACTTCAGATAGAAGTCGCAATGCTCGGCATCGTCGAAGTGCTCATCCACGAGCTCGTCGAGATACGACTTCACCTGCCGGTAGACCTCTTCCTGGCAGGCGGTGTTGAATTCCTTTTTGCGCTTGGTGGGCATCTCGGGTTTGATTGTAAAGCAAGAACCGGCCCGCGGACCGAATGCCGGCGCTCTTTCGCGAGCGCCGGCATTCATCAGGAGCGATCAGTGCGCGGGATGATGCCTCGGCGTTACGACCAGCGCGTCCACCGAAACGGAATCGATCGTGCCGCATGAATTCGTCACGCGCACGAACCACGTGGCGTTTCCTTCCGGGTTGGTCGTGTACGACGAAGAGTCGGTTCCGACCGCGTTGGTCGCGCCGTTGCCGTGATGGACGAACCATTGATAGTGCAGGTTCGCGCCATTCGCGACGACGGTGAACGTGGCGTTGTTCCCCGGATTCACGATCTGGCCCACCGGCTGGGTCGTGATCGTCGGCGCTACGGTGACGGCGATGAAGGTCGCCGCGCCCGGGTTGTTGTTGGTGCAACTGCTGTCACTCACGTTGAGAACGCTCAGCGTCATCGAGGTCGTGACGTTGATGGTGCGCGACGCAGGCGATGCGCTGACCGGCTGCGTGAGGCCGTCGGACCACTGCACTGTCCACGGACCGTTGCCTGTGAGTGTGAACGGAATCGTGACCGTCGACGAGCCGCAGGCAGTGAGTGTCGCCGGAGTGCTGATCGTGGGCCCCGAGGTGATGGCCACATCCGCAGTCGCGGAGGCGCTGCAACTGCTCGCCGTGGTCACGGTGACCGCAAGGTGCACGTTGCCGTTGCCGCTGGTCCCGGCGGTGTAGAGGATGTTGCGCGTTCCGACGCCGTTGGTGATCGTGCCGTTGGTAATCGACCAGTTGTAGGCTGCTCCCGCCCCGGCGTCAGCCACACTGGCGCTGTTGAGCGTCGAAAGCGGGCAGGCAGTGCCGCCGTTCGTGATCGTGGCGGAAGGAAGCGGGTTGAAGACGACGGTGGTCGACACCGGAGTGCTGCCGCCGCAAGGACCGGCCGAAGTTACGATGACCGTGTACGTACCGGGCTGCGTGACGCCGGTCGGATTCTGCTGCGTCGAGGCGAAGCCGCCCGGACCGCTCCACGAGTAGCTCGTGCCGCCGGAGGCGAAGAGGTTGACTGTGCCGCCTGCGCATGCGGGACCGCTGTTCGATGCGCTCGGCGCAACGACCGGCGGGCAGGGGCCCGACGTCGAAGCGCTGCCGGTGATCGATGCAGTCACCGTATCGGTCGCGGTGATCGTCTGCAAGCTGCTGGCGTTGAGCGTGACGCTGAATGTGTGCACGCCATTGTCGCCGGCGACGAACGCGTAGTCCGCCGGCAAGGTCGAAGAACTTGCCGAAGTGGTGAAGTGAACCGTTCCTACGTAGCCGGTCGCGGTCGCGTTCGAAGCGTCGAGCGCGGTGACGGTCACGCTGAACGGCGTGCCTGGAGCAAAGGTGCCGGGAGCGGTGACGCTGAAGTGCGTGGTTGCCGCGAGCACGGTCGTGTTTGCGGTGCCGGTGATCGACCCCGTGACCGTGTCCGTTGCCGTGATCGTACGCGGTCCGTTCGATGTGAGGGTCACGCTGAATGTGTGCGCGCCAAGGTCGCCAGCGGTGAACGTGTAATCGGAAGGCAGCGTGCCGGACGAGGAACTGGTGAAGTGCACTGTGCCGGTGTAGCCGGTGGCCGCGGCATTGGACCCATCGAGTGCGGTGACGGTGACGTTGAAGGCAACGCCGTTGGTGACGTTCGCCGGAGCACTGACGCTGAAGTGGGTGGCGGGTGGCGGCGGGTTGACCGTCACGTTGACCGTGGCCGTCGTGCAGAGCGAATCCGCCGATCCAGCGGTCGTGCCGTTGTCGCAGACGGTGTACGTGAAGCTGGCCGGACCGCTGTAGCCGGCAGTCGGGGTGTAGGTGATCTGACCACTGCTCAGCGTCGCGGTACCGTGCGTGTTGACGGTCGGCGTGACGGATGTGACGGTGAGCGTCTGGCCGGCCTCATTCGCTGGCCCCGTTGAATCGTTAACCGTCAGATCGCTGCTGGCAAAGGTCAGCGCGACGTTCGCGGTCGTGCTCTTGCTGTCATCGACGGCTGTCGGTGGATCGTTTACCTCGGCCACCGTGATGGTCAGGGTGGCGGTGTTGGAGTTGTTCGTGCCGTCGTTGACGCGCCACGTGAATGTATCGGTGCCGTTGAAATCGGGGGCGGGTGTGTAGGTCTGGTTCGCTCCGGTTCCGGTCAAGCCGCCATGGAAGGGACCGGTAAGGATCGTATAGGTGAGCGCGCCGCCTGGCGTCGCCGCGTCCAGCGTGATCGATTTCTGCACGTCTTCGTTGGTGCTCGTCGATTGGTCGGCGGCGCCTGGCGGGTTCGTGCCGTCGACCCCTGCCTCGATGGCGTTCTGAATCGCGGGTGGAACGTTGGAGAAGAGGTCAAATCCGGTGAGCGTTTCCACCTGGTCGACGCTCTTCAGGTAGATGTGCCAGTCGTCATTCCGGATGCCCTGGATATTGGGCATGATCACGCAGATCGTCCGCGTCGACGCGGTGACGCGTGCGACGTCGTCGCCGGATGCTTTTGCTAAAACCAGCGCGCACTTCCAAGTGCTCGCCGGAACGGTAACGTGTCCATTGGCGACGGTGTTGGTTGTGCCGCCGTTGCTGCCCGTGCCACCGGTACCGGCAGGACCGGAGACGATGTACAGCTCGTTCGTGCTGCCGGCGGTCGTGCGGAGATAGTTCTCCAGGTTGGCCCACGGTCCCTGGTTGTTGTCCGGCGCCTGCGCCACCATGTTCGACATGAGAAACGTGGCCTGGTTGATGGGGATCGATGTCTCCTTGTCGCGGTCCGCGTTTGGCGTCATATGCCCGCGGTCGAAGCCGGTGCTGAAGAAGTCGCTGGCCAGCACGCGATACCAGGTGGGCGATACTTCCGGGTCGGGCCGGAAGCTATCGACGCGGGCCAGCGAGCCGAACCACTCATCGGTGAGATGCCAGCTCACCCAGTTCGGACGGCCGAGGTCGCGGTTGTAGCAGATGGACATCTCGGGCTTCAGCATGAGGTAGCTGTTCGGAGATGACAGGCTGGTCGTGCAAACCGACGGAGTGCCCATCGTCAGATGAACGGATGCTGGGTAGGGAGGGGCAGTTCCTGTCGAGACAGTGAACGTCCACGTGTAGTCGGCGGATAACGTCGAGTTGTCCGCCGTGGAGTGGAGGAAGTCCTTGAAGACGGTCACGGCACACTGTTCGGCCGCCTGGAAGTTCGAGTTGGGCGTGATCACCCAGCTATTGGGCGCCCCCTCGACGACGGTGGCGTCGTTATGCAGGCCTGTGGAGTTGCAGTTGATGTTGTACCAGCCGGCGCTGACGTCGACATGGGTAGTGAAGGTGACGATGACACTGTCGTCGCGGGGTGCATTCGCGCCGTTCGACGGCGGATCGGTGTTCACGACGGAAGGAGTGATCGGAGCGATGACGGCGGTGCGGCGCGGGTTCGGCGCTCCGGTGACGAAATCGTTGCCGTTGACGTTGGTGTCGGTGTTGCCGCCGTTCTTGCGGAAGTCGGAGAGGGTGTTGCTGGGCGCCGGCGCGTTGGTGCCGCCTTCGTTGCAGTTTGCGGTGCCGTAGCCGGCGAGATCGACGATGTCGGCATCGGCAAGCGTTGTCGTGCATGGGCCGTCCACGGGAGTGCCGGTGCTTACCAGAGCGACCTTGCCGGTCGTTCCGCTCATGTTGATGCTGCCGGAGACATTGGCCGGTGGCAGATCGGCGCCCACCGCGCCTCCCGAGGCCAGCGCGATCAGGTAGTACTCGCCCGGCCCGATCGTGCCGCCGATGGGCTGGAGGCCGGAGAAGGCGCCGGTGTTCGTGGCCGATGAATACTGCACGCTCCATCCGGCCATGGTGACCGGTGAGGCGGTGGGGTTGAAGAGCTCGATGAAATCATTCTTGTAGGTAGCGCTGGAGTTTCCGCCGCCACCGTACAACTGGCTGATGACGACGTGATTCGGCGTGGCGCCGGCGGGAAGGACGTTGATGTTCACGGCCTGGTTGACGGGCGGGTTGACGTTGTCGGAGAGCGTGGCGGTGAACGTTGCCGTTCCGTTGAAACCTGCGCTCAACGCGACGGTGTACGTCACGGTGGCCGTGCCCTGGCCGGCGGTGACATTCACGCTGGCCACGCCGGTTCCCGGAGTGGCGGTCCAGTTGTAGATGCCACCGTCATCGGTTCCCGACACGTTCACGGTGAAGGGAGCAGGATCCTGCGCCACCGTGGTGATCGGATTCGCGGGCGGTGTGATCAGCGGCGGATTGTTGCCGCCGGCTCCCGTGACTTGGATGTGGACGAGCTGCGTGACCGCGGCGTTGATGCCGTCGCTGAGCGTTGCGGTGAAGGTCGCCGTTCCGCTGAACCCGGCCGTCAGCGTGACGGTGTAGGTCACGGTTGCGGTGCCTTGGCCGCCAGTGACAGTCACGCTTTGCAGGCCGGTGCCCGGCGTGGCTGTCCACTGATAGACGCCGCCGTCGTCGGTACCGCTGAGATTGACGGTGAACGGCGCGGCGTCCTGGGCCACCGAGGCGATCGGGTTCGCGGGTGCCGTGATGGCCGGCGGGTTGTTGACGACTCCGCAGACATTCACCGGCGACCCGCTGTTGCGCGGGTTCGGCGCGGCGATGGAGAAGTCAGCCGAGTTGTTGTTCGTATCGGTGCATCCTGCGTTCGCGCGGAACGCAGCGGTCGTGTTGGAGGGCGCGCTGCTGATGTGAGCGGTCTCGAAACAATCGGCAGTTATCGACCAGCCGACGAGGTCGCCGATCGTTGCGCTGGAGGGGCACCCCACGCTGAACGCGGTCGTCTGCGATACAACGAGGGCTTTTCCGCCGCCCAGGCCCATATTGATCGTGCCGGTAGCATCGGGCGCCGGCAGGTTCACGGTGCCAGCCGCTCCGGCAGCTTCTTGCACGAGATAGTAGTGGCCCGCGGCGATCGTTCCGCTCAGTGGGGTCGCCTGCCAGGCCGTTCCGGCTGACGACGTGTACTGCACCGACCAGCCGGTTAGATTGACCGTCTGCGTGCCGCGATTGAACAACTCTACGAAATCATTCTTCAGGGTGGCTCCGGCGTTCCCACCGCCGCCGTAAAGTTGACTGATGACTACCCCAAGCACCGATGGCGTATTCGGCGTGCCGCTCACCTCGGTGGAGTTGGCGCTTTCCGCGGGCGAGAGGGCGGTAACGACGTAGTAGTACGTGGTGCCGTTGGTGACGGTGGAGTCGGTAAAGGTCGGCACCAGCGTGTTTGTGGTGACGGTGTACGTGCCTGTCGTTAGGCCGCGCTTGACGTTGTACGACGTCGCTCCGCCGACCGCGGGCCACGACAGGAGGACCTTCGCATCGCCGACGGCGATGCTGACCGGTCCGGGTCCGGCGGCTGGTACCGCGGGTGTGGCCGTCGCTTCGCTCGAGTCGGGACCTTCGCCGCGTCCGTTCGTGGCGCTGACTTTGTAGAAATACGGCGTGCCGTTGACCGCTGACGTGTCGTCGTAGTTGGCGACAGCGACGCCGGTGATCAGGTTCGAATAGCCGGTTCCGCTCGTGAGCGAACGCTTCACGGTGTAGGTGTCCGCGCCGCTGACTGCGTTCCAGGTCAGCGCGACATGCGCGTTGCCGCCTGTAGCGACAAGGTTCGCTGGCGCTGCCGGCAGACCCTGAATCGTGTAGCTCGGGCCGCTGGTGTAGCTCGCGGCGCTGTTGCCGGCTCCGTCGACGACGGTGCCGTTGCCGGTGAGGTCGAGTCGCAGTGAGCCGCTGCCGTTGCCTGTGGCCACCGTGACGGTGTACGTGGTGCCGCTGCCGGTGACGTTCGAAACCGAGGTACTGGTCAGGCTGGGCGCGGTGATGGTGAAGTCAGGAGCGTCCACGCCGGTGACGCTTTCGGTGAAGGTAACGGTGAAGTCGACCGAGGTTGCCGTCGTCGGATCGGTGCTGGCTTTGACGATCGATTGCACCGCCGGAAGCGTCTTGTCGATCGTGTCGGCGTCGCCGGTGGTGAAGCTCGGGGTCAGTGCGTTGCCGGCGGCGTCGTTGATCGTTGCCGATCCGGCAATGACGTCGAGCCGGATGGTTCCGTCGCCGCTGCCCGTATTCACGGTGACGGTGTACGGCCCGCTGCCGGTGACGCCGGTGACGTTCGCTCCGGTGACTCCGCCCGTGGCCGTGACGGTGAAGTCGGTGCCGTCGACGTTGAGCACCGGCTCGCTGAAGGTGACCGTGAATTGCACGTTCGTCGCGTTCGTCAAAGCGGCGCCGATGCGCGTGATCGACTGCACGGTGGGCGCGGTCTTGTCGATGGTGTCGACGTCGCCCGTCGTGAAGTTGCCGTTGCCCGACCCTGGGCCTCCGAGCTGGTTGCCGGCAGGATCGTTGATCGAGTCGTCGTCGATGAGGTCGAGGCGGATGGTGCCGTCGCCAGACCCGGTATTCACGGTAATCGTCCACGTCGCGCTTGCCGCGATTACCGGGGTGGTGGGGTGAGGCCCGCCTCGTATGGCCGAGACGCGAGGCCGGAGGGCGGTCAGGAAACTCTGCGCGTTACTGATCGAAGCGCCGGAGACGCCGCTCGTCGTCAACGCGAAGTCGCTGGTGTCGACGCCGAGGACCGGTTCGCTGAAGGTGACCGTGAACTGCACGTTCGTTGCGTTCGTGAGAGCTGCGCCGACGCGGGTGATCGACAGGACCGTCGGTGCAGTCTTGTCGATCGTGTAGAGCTCGCCCGTGATGAACGTGGCGCCGAGCGGGGCGCTGTTGGATTCGCCGAGGATCGATCCGTCGTTGGCGACATCGAGGCGGATCGTGCCGTCGCCGCTACCGGTGTCGACGCTGACGGTGTAGACCGAGCTGTTGACCGGAGTGACGCTGATGCCGCCCGGCGTGATGCCGCCGGTCGTAGTGAGCGTGAAGTCGCCTGAATCGACACCGGTGACGCCTTGAGAGAATGTCACTGTGAAGTCGACCGAGGCGGCGTTCGTCGGGTTGGTGCCCGCGCGCGTCACCGATAGGACGGCCGGGGCATTGGCATCGACGAGCACGCCTGTGGTGACGCCGACGGAGTTGAGCGTGGTGTTGCCGTCGTTGCCGAGTGTGTCGCGGATCGTGGCGCCGTTGAGGTCGATGCTGCCCGCCACCACGATGCCGTCAGGGTCGGAGTCCCCGGAGACGACGGTGTAGCGGAAGAGCAGCGCCGTGCTCCCGGAGCCCGACAGGTAGTTCGCGTACACGGTTCCGCTGTTGAGCGTCAGCGCGATGCGCGGCGTGCCGCTGGCCACGGTGGCGCTCTCGTTGAAGTTGACGGTGAAGTCGAGATTCTGTCCGGTCGTATAGGTCGTGGCGGCTGCCGGCACGGCGACCGAGGTGACATTCGGGCCGGCGTGATCGAGCGTGTAGAGCTGGCCCGTCGTGAATCCGCCGTTCAGCGGATTGCCCGGGAGGTCCGTGATGCCGGTGCCGGAGGCGTTGACGTCGAGGCGAAGCGTCCCCTCGCCGGCGGCCGAACCGACCGTGACGGTGTAGGTATGGGCGTCGACCGCGGCGACTCCGGTGATGCTTCCCGATGCTCCGCCGCCCGCAGTCAGCGCAAACGCTCCCGTCGTCACCCCGCTGACGTTCTCGGAGAACGTAACGGTGTAGTGAAGCGTGGCGGAATTGGTCGGATCAGCGTCGGCGCGGACACTTGTCAAGACCACCGGAGCGATGCCGTCGACGACCACGCCCGCGGTCGAGGCGAACGTGACCGCAGTAGCGGCGTTGTTGCCGGCGGCGTCTTTGATGGAGCCGCCATTGAGCGAGATCGAGGAGGCTGTGGACACTCCACCAGGGGCGGTGTCTCCTGAGACGATCGTGTACCGGAACTGGAGAGTTGCCGAGCCCGAACCGTTGAGATAGGTCGCCAGTACGGGGCCACCATCCAGATTTACGGTGATCGAAGGCGTCCCACCAGCAACGAAGACAGGCTCGCTGAAGGTCACGCTGTAGTCGAGCGTCTGACCGGTGATGTGCGTGCCGTTTGCCGGGACGGTCGATCCCGTGACCGTGGGCGGGACGGCATCGACGAAGATCCCAGCGGTCGAGTCGAACGTGACTGCCGTCGCGGCATTATTGCCTGCGGCGTCCCGGATCGAGCCGCTGTTCAGTGTGATGGAGGGATCGACGCCGATTCCGTCGGGGTCGAGGTTCCCCGAGGCTACGACATAGCGGAAGGTGAGGGTGCTTGTGCCGCTACCGGACAAGATGAACGCGTCTGTCAGGAAGCCGGTGTTCAACGTGAGGCCGACGTACACGGGGCCACTCACGATCACCGGCTCGCTGAAGGTGACGGTGAAGTCGAGGTTCTGACCGGCGACGTAGGTGCCAGGAGCGGGAACAGTCGATGAACTGACAGTCGGAGCGATGCCGTCGACGAGGACGTTCGTCAGGCTGCCGACGCTGTTGAGCGTCGTGACGGCGTCGTTTCCGGCGCCGTCTTTTACCGAACCGCCATTGGTGTCGAACGCCGCCGCGACGGAGATTCCATCGGGGTCGGCGTTGCCCGCTGCGACGAAATAGCGGAACAGAAGCGCGGAGGTGCCGGTGCCGGAGACGTAGTCGGCGAAGACGGTACCGCCGGTGTTGAGCGTGATCGGGATTCGCGGCCCGCCGGCGACGATGACGTTCTCACTGAAGTTGATGGTGAAGTCGAGGTTCTGGCCCGTGCGATAGGTGCTGTTCGCGGGAACGGCGACGGAAATGACGGTCGGGGGAGTCACGTCGACGTATTCGCCGAGGGTCCAATCCGCTCCTAGGGCGCCGGCGCCGGAGAGCGTGGCGATGTGCGTCCCAGCGTTGACAGAGCTTCCTGGGAACGAAGTGGGCGTGGCCGCGACTACCCGGTAGACCTTATAGATATTCTCGTTACCCTGGACGTCGCCGGAGAGGTACTGGAAGGTCAGATCCGCGCCGGTGATCCCCGATGCGGCCGGTGTGAGCGTCCAGAATCGCTGCAGCGACGTAGCCGGGGTCATGCTGGGCTGCGCGGCTTGCGCGACGGCGGCGGTGAGGTCGGCCGAGAACGTTCCGGTCGTCGCGTTCACCGTTACGGGCGAGTAGCCGTTCGCGGTTCCGATTTCGAAGACCTTGCTGCTGGCCGCCGCGTAGTTCTTTTTCAGGTTGCCGATGACATAGCCGCTAGCGCGCGTGACGGAGCCGGTGGAACTGATGGAAAGAGTGTTGGCGCCGGTGTTCACGGTGCCGGAGGTCAGAGTCAATGGGCCGTTCAGCGTGATGCTGCTGCCGAGGGAGAGCCCTGAGGCATTGGCAACATTGATCGTTTCATTGGCGCCGAAGATGAGCGTCCCTGTGCCGGTGGCTGCGATCGACTGTGCAGACGTGCCGCTTAGATTGACGGTGGACCCGGCAGCTGGACTGAATCCGAGGGCGCCGCCGGTAGCGACGGAGATGTTGCCTTTGATGTCCAGCGTTGTCGCGGTGGCCGGGTTGAAGCCCAGTGTTGCGCCCGTAGCGACAGAAATGTTGCCTTTGATCGAATGTCCAGGTATTCCCGTGAGATTTAAGTTAAGCGTACCGGTGGTCACGGTCAGGTTGTCAAAGACGAACGCACTTCCGCCGGTGGACGACGTCGATGTTGTCTTCCACTCGTAATCTGCGAACGTCCGGCCGCTGAACGCAGCACCCGTTGTGACTATCTGTTGAAAGAGGCTGCCGCTCTGAAACACGACGATAGACGCTGGAGCTGGGAGGCCGAACGGGTTGGAGCCCGCTCCATGAACGTACTTTGAACCGCTGGCAAAGATGACCGAGTTGGCGGTGCCAGTGGTGCCAAAGGCGTTAAGGGAGAATCCGGTACCGGTTGTGAAGACCGCCCCGTTCTGGAAGGTGATGCCGCTAGCGTCGGCAGCGGTCAGCTTGTGAGCGGCAGTCGTGAATGTCATCGAGCCGCTGATACTGGCCGTCGCACCCGTGCCGACGGCGATCGTCGTTACGTTCGTGGCAACATTGAGGTTCAGCGCGGAACCCGAAGCCACGGTCAGGTCAGTCCCGGCGGCTCCGGCGATTGTTAGAACTGTCGGATTGGCGCCGCCTTGCAGGTTGACCGTCGTGTTGCCCGAAACGGACAACTGACCGATCGTCTGCGTAGGCATCGCGGTCGCGGTGACGGTACCGCCGCCGCTGAACACCAGCACGTCATCGATAGCCGCCGCGGTCCGGCTTGGCGACCAACTCCCTGCCGTAGTCCATGGCGCTGAACCGGCAGCGATCCACGTGTACGTCGTGGCCGCCGACAGGCTCGTGGCGACGATCGTCAGGCAGAGAAACGTGAGGGCGAATACGGCACTGCGGACGACGTTCGGCTGAACGGCCGTGTTCGAAACGTTACGATTCGCGTTCATAAACTCTCCTGGCATCGCACCTTTCGGTCAGGAGAGTGACAGAGTGTCCGGGCAGACTCTCCGATCAGCGAAGTCATCCCGCACACCGCGCACCGAGGAAGTTGACGAGCTGAGGAACCGAGGGTTTCGAGGGCTGGCCCGGAGAGTACGAATAATCATGCGCGAACGCAACTAAAAAGATGAACCGGGCATGAATTCTCGGGAATGGAGACAACCGTAGCGCTTGCTTCAAGCGCACTTCTCACTTTTGAAGGGGCCTGGTGGCAGCGCGCCGCGGAAAGTTGTGAGAATTGCAAGCTGACGGTTGCGATATCGAAACCGTTGCTTCCGATATCGGAACCGCGGATTGCGCATCGAAACCGTTGCTTTCGGCATCGAAACGATTTGTTCCGACATCGGAATGATCTGTTCCGACATCGGAATGATTTGTTCCGGCATCGGAATGATCTGTTCCGGCATCGGAATGATCTGTTCCGGCATCGGAATGATCTGTTCCGGCATCGGAATGATCTGTTCC
>OLLN01000132.1_pt1 | contig 27688 bp, 34 predicted proteins | sample 1604281 | NCBI WGS metagenome assembly OLLN01 (sample SAMEA104055716, study PRJEB20765) | soil metagenome | biome: Arctic tundra; feature: Polygonal ground; material: soil | place: USA | collected 2011-09 | depth 0-0.5 m | reverse complement strand
CGGTCCAAATCGGATCGATGCCGGTCCAAATCGGACCGATGCCGGTCCAAATCGGATCGATGCCGGTCCAGATCGGATCGATGCCGGTCCAAATCGGACCGATGCCGGTCCAAATCGGATCGATGCCGGTCCAAAACGGACCGATGTCGGAATGCGCGGGCGTCAGAGTCCGTCTCTGGAGCTCTTCGATGACTCCCGTCCAGCCTTCAGCCCCACGCCATCAGTACGCCTCATCGCGGCGGAGCACATGCAGAATCTGCATCGTGCCGCGATCGTGGTCGAGACGAAATCGAACGCGCCACTTTCCGACTCGAAGCCTGTACTCGGGCGGCGTGATGCCTTGAAGCCGCAAGACGTCACCGAGAGAGTCTGTTGCGTAGCGGCTGATGCTGAGCTGGACTCGGCGCCTAGCGTCGGGATCGAGCTTACCGAAATCTCGTTCCGCAGTCGGCGTCCAAACGACCGCCCATTTCACGATTCTCTCGACCATGTTTCGCTCCGTTGAACGTTGTTGAGCATCCACGGAGAGCGTGCGCGAGAATACGGCAGTAGATGGCAGACTAGTCAGACCTCTCCGGCCTTCACTTGTCTAGATTTCCTGTCGCGAGACCGCATACGGATGTAGTTGTCTGTCTCGCACTTGACGCCGAAGGTGGCCTCATACATAGCCGCCCCCGCTGCATGCAGCGGTCTCTTCGTTCGACTTCGCGCCAGTTTTTCCCATTCGTCGCGAAACGCCGCCTTCTTTGAATCCGGCTCTTCACCAGATCGAGAGCGCGCGATCTCGTCATTGACTGTGGCCAGATGCGCCCTCCAATGACGTAGTAGCTTTGCACAGCTTCGAGTCTTTCACGAACTTCACGTTCAACTGGGCGAACTGTTTTCATGAGAGCGAAACTCCAAGGGAGTTCTTCTTCTAACCTCTCCAGCGTTGTTACCAGGGAGCGCAGATGATTGAGCCCGTCGGCTGATCGGAACTCCTCGTAGATAGCATCGAACTTTGTCGGCCTGAAGCGAACATACAGATTGGCGAGGTCAACGAACCCGATCATGACAGCATGCAACGCCACCTGATCCGGTATTGAGAGCCCGCTCCTGTGCGCGTCCCAGTAATGCTTCCCGAGCCGTTCAAAGACCCCGTGTCCGTCGAACAGATTCGCAATCGCATCGCTCGTGTCAGCGGCAGTAATGTTGTTGCGCGGCGTACGCATGGCCTCGCTCACGGGCGAGTGGGAACTCACCCGAAGATCGACAGGCACGGCGAGGTCCCATCCGGCCGCCGACACGCAATGCCGCAAAGCCTCCGCAATGGCTTCGCGCGCTTTTTCCTGCCCCGCGGAACCGGTAACGAGATGATTGCCCCAAACTTCCGCCAGCAGCATCCGATTGATCCCGCGCCACTGATATTCGATCTCCTCCACCGGCGGGAGATCCGCTTTGTCTCGGTATCGCCAGAGGTCGTGGGCGTCATACCACCAGCGGCTGCGAGCTGCCTTCTTCCTCACGATGAGCGCCTCGCAGTTTGGGGCTCAGCGTCTTTTGGTTGGTCGAAGGCCGGCCACTGCTGCATCATAGAAACAAAACGATCCTCGCGGCCCTTCGTCGCTCCGGGATCGCAGCCGACTTGATGAGCTTGCACGGCCTCTGCGCGGTCACAATCCGTATTTTCGCATGACCTCATCGTGAGGGATGACCCTCCCCTCTTCGATCTCGCGACGTGCTTCGGCGACGGCCTCGCGTTCCTCTTCAGTCTCCGGTTCATCGTCAATCGGGATGTCGCGCAACGCCAGCGGCACGGGATCGGAACTGGAGCTCAGCGCTTCGAGAACTCGCAGCGCGGTGGGAACGTCTTCGCTGGGAAGCGATTCGACGAGGTCGTGCAGCTTGGTGCGCGCTTCAGCAGTTGTCATGATCGTCCCACTGCCGGTGCCTGACTCTTTTCCTTTGGTGCCCAAGGCCGCCACCGAATCGACCGCGTAACCTGTTGTTGAGGTAGTGAGTTACGACCATTGATGTATCCGCATACCCCCTAACATACCCCCAAGATTCGCCCGCTTATGGCGCAGCTAGACGCCTCACGCCGCATGCCGTTAGCTGCTGAGGCTCGATTCGTTCATCTCAGTTCCACGCTACGCTACGGGGACTGGTTTACGCGTTGATTCTAGATCAGTGTCGGACAGCACGGCCACGAGTGATCACATCTATGAGCACGTCTGCTGCGTAGACGACTCCGCAGGCGTTGGAAACCTTCACCGAGTAGTAGTGCGGCGCGAACAGCGCCGGAGTCGTCCATGTCGCCGTCGTTCCGCCCGTTGGCAGATTGCTCGTGTCATCACTCCAGAGGTAGTTCAGCGGTCCCGTGCCAGACGCCTCGACGCTGAGTGTCACGCTTGATCCGGCGCGGATGGTCGCTGGTTGTGGTTGCTGCGTGAGCGTCGGCTTCGTACACAGCGGAGGTATGTTACATGTGACCGATAGGACGTACGGACCGGTCACGAGATTCTGCGTTGGGCCGAGGATCACGTAATACACTCCGCCAGCCACTGTTGTGTACGCAAATGTGTTCGATGTCTCGCCGGGCACACTCTCTCGCTCGCCAAGCGGCTGACTGTTGGAGTCCGATAGCCCGATAAAATTTGGATACGAGGTTTGCCGAATGGTTGCCTGTATGCGTGAGCCAGGCTGCGCGCCAAACAGCCGATGGACGTTGTAGTACCCGCCGAACGGAGTCGCGCACCCGAAGATGTTTACCGTGTCGTTGACCGTCTGCCCGCAGAATAGATCGTGGTAGTAGCACTCATGCGTGAGCGGGGTGATCTTTCCGAGCGCACCTGCTCGCCGGGCATCCGCTACGATCTCAGCAACCCTTCGCGCCGCCTCAGTGTCGTCGGCTATCGACTGAGCGCGAAGTTGAAGCGCGCACGCCACCACAACCGCTGCCATGATCCTGCGCACGCTTCGCCTCCTTGATTCTGACCGTAAAGACAAACGGCCCGCTCCCGAGCGCGATTCTTGCGATCGAGGCAAAACGTTGAGCCTGTCGGCGATGAAACTGCTGGACAACCCGCGTCACGGTCCCAACCGGATACCACTCCCCGGTGCTTCACGTTCCGAGCCAACGGCTGAGCGAGGGAAAGAATGTGAGCAGGTCACCGCCGCGCTTGCGCTCGGAGGGTCCCTCAACGCCCGTAGCCTGATCGCCGCGCCTGAAGGCTTCCACAACTGATCCCCTCGCTGATTCGTGGCTCAGATCGTGAAGAAGATGAGTTGCCGGGGTAGGGAACCGGGTCCAGCCATCACACCTATAAACAGAGAGGAACGAAAATGAGAAAATTCTTGAGCCTCGCATCCGTTGCCGTCGTCACCATCGCGCTCGCATCCTGCGCATCGTGCGTCACAAACCGACCGGCCAAGCGCGCAGCATCAGTGAACGCCACCTACATCGGGCAGGTCAAGATCGGCCAAACGATGGATCAGGTTCGCACGGAAATGCACAAAGGGCCAGAGAGTCAGAACATCACGACGCTGCCGGATGGAACTCTTGAAACGGTGTGGAACTACGTGACCGACTATGACGCGGACACCAACACGTCGATCACCTTCCGCGGCGACAAGGTCACGGCCATCAACCAGACGCGCTGGCTCGGGAACGGCGAGTTTCATCTTTAGCGTTTCCGGTACCGGTGGAGGAAGATTGAATGGGCAACGCACCTACTGACATTACTACCGAACACATCGAACATCTTGACTACATCTCAGACCGAGTGGACGCCGTGACGCACGAGGTTCAAAGGCTGATTGAGGTCACCAAGAAGTCATCTCGGTTGACGATACTAGACGGCATCGCGGTGGGGATAGGAATGTTCATCGCGTTACCGATCATGCTCGTTTTGATTGGCTTGCTCCTCACCGTCTTCGGCATCTCTTTGGGTTCGTTCTTTCATCACTGATCTCACCGCCTGTTAGCCGAAATCTGATCCGTTGCTGATTGGTGGCTCGTATCGTGAAGGCGCCGATGGCATCGGTAGCCGATCGGACGATTCGCAGAGCCGCCGGAGCTGAATTGGGAGAAGGCATGAAGACTAAATGGTTGTGTTTTTACGCGGTCATCATTCTGGCGCTCACCTGTCTTGGCTGCGGCACCGTCAGCGCGCCGATGTCGGCCAGCGGTGTCACGCCGCGCAGCGCCGCAGAGGTGTTCGACTGTACTGTCGCGCGGCTAAACGGATTTGACTTCACCGTTCAGCAGGCCGACCGCGCGTCGGGCCTGATCGTTGCTCAGAAAAAAACAAAAGGAGCGCCGACGTTTATAAGCGGCGTCCTCACATCCGACAAGATAACCGCGTCAATTTTTCCTGATGACGCGACGAAGCAGACGACGTTACGACTTAACTTTTACAACAGTGGCAGAAGATGTCACGATGACGGGAAGTCAAGGCAAGCACGAAGAGAACGAGCCCTCTGACGAGCTTAAAGTAAAGGCGGCAGCGATTCTCAGCGCTTGCACGCCGGCTGGCAACGCGCGACCGTAGTGCTCACTATCGCGATTCGATGATAGCGGGCTGACGGAGGTTGAAAATGAGATACGCGAATGTCATCGGGGTCGCCGCGTTGTTGGCGGTGTCCTGCGCGTCAGTTCCGACAGTGGTCAAGTACGAGGCCATCCCTCACGGTTCACGCGTGGCTGTCATCCCATTCCGTGACTGCACAACTCCAGGTCAGGACGACTGCGGCGGTTCGGGCAACATCGCAGGGACGATCTACGCCCAGGTGCTGGCATCGCGTCCCGATTTCCGTTTCGAGCCTGTGTCGCGTCCCATCCCTGCCGCAGAAGCGCTGAGCGACGATGCCGCAATCAAGTACGTCGCCGGCAAAGGCTTCGACTTTGTCATGAATGGCGAAGTCAACGACTTCTACCGAGTCGCTCCGATGACCTTCCGCAGCGAACGTGTTGGCTTGTCCGTCCGCGTTCTGCGCGTACGGGATGGCAAGATTGTTACGTTTCAGACTGAAGCGGCACAGGCTGGTAACTTCACAACGCCTGAGCGCATGCTTGAGAGGCTCGCCGCGAAACTGGCGGAGAAGTTCTGAGGAGGCATCTATTGAGACGTGGCATTCCCCTTCTTCTCGTTGTGGCTTTCGTGGGATGTGCAACTCCCTACCAGAGCACGGGCGCATTGGGTGGCTACTCCAGCACGAAGCTGGGACCTCGTCTTTACCAAGTTCGGTTTGCAGGCAACGGGTTTACTTCCAACGATCGCGCGTCGGAATTCATTTTGCGAAGAGCCGCTGAGTTGGCGCTTGAGAACAATTTCCGATATTTCACTCTCGGTGATCAGCAGTCTTTAATCACACCGGCGGGCGGCTATCGGATGCCTACGGTAGGCAAGCCGACGCAATCCATGATGGTGAGGTTTCTCGACAGCGAAAAGGACGATCCGGCGGCAGTTGATGCTGCGACCGTCGTCAAGGAAACAGACGCACAGACGAACGGCGCGCTCTCGGAACTGGCCCGAAAGAATCTCATCAAGCTCATAGGAGGCAAGCCATAGCCGAAAGGAGCAGTACCATGAAGACACTGGCGAGATACCGATTGAGAATCATGGTAGGCATCTTTGGTGCCGCGATGCTGGCGACAAGCTGCGTTTCAGTGGCGCCACAAGCGGAAACGATCCGTGTGACCTCGATCGGGTCCGAAGTCGGCCAGTGCAAGGTTCTTGGCGCCGTTGAGTCTCATCCGCCCTACATGTTTCCGAGCGATGGCGTAAACCAGCTCCGCAACAATGCCGCGGCTCTCGGGGCCGATACGCTCCCACACCTGCCCCGAGGTCGTTCGCGCTCATATCTGGTAGCAGGGCAATTTGAATGGACAGAACGGAGAAAAAAATGAAGACCATGATCGTTTCGATATTGCTCGCGGTGGCTGCACTCGCAGTTCCAGGATGTGTCTCTTCGGGCTCTTCGGGTTCGATGTCGGAACCCGCTGAGATCAAAGAAGTCAAGTGTTCCGGGAAGCAGAACTGTGACGCGAAGTGGGACCAAGCGCTCGCATGGGTGCAGAGGAATGCGGGTACGCAACTTCGCATCGCGAACGACCACGTCATCGCGACCGACACCCCTAGGAACAACGCAGAGCCGACGGTGACTGTGACGAAGGTTTTGATCTCCGGCGACGCTTATCGGTTCGACCTGGACGTCAACTGCGCGAACCTCTTCGGCTGCATGGTTACGTGGCGGCGACTGACGACGAGTTTTAATCAAGAACTGGGAGCGCAATGACGAACAACCCGACGAGTCTCTCATCGTGAGCATTCCCCCGGCACGAGCGGTTCGGGCCTTGGGCTGGCAGTTCTTCTGTCCTGTTTCAGGTCACCGACGTGCTCGGGGTTCACCGCCGCGTCATCCGAGTTTTGTGGCATTTGCTCTCTTTTTATAGGGTGCCGCAAAACTCCCCATTCCACGAGCGGTTCGCGTTGGCAGAAACAGGTCACCATCCGCCGCGAAGCGACTCCGCGGAGCGTCGATCCGTCTCCGCCATGAGTCGTCGGAGATCGCGCATCGTCGCCGCCCGCTCGGCTCGCGCGCGGATTGCCATGGCGGAGCACTCGCCGTGCTTCAGCGCGTTCATCGAGGATCGCCGCTTATCGTGGTCGCCAGCGCCGGGGAGGTTTGACGATCGCCCCCAGCACGGCATTCCTCTTCCGGAGGCGCGCTAGAGCCAACCGTGTAGTGAAGGGCGACTCACAGTTGAGCAGCTCCCTCTCGGTCCTCTCTCTCGTCAAGTCCTCCTCCGTTACGTTGATTCCCAGGCGTCGCACCGCGCGCTCATCGAGCAGGCCGAATGCATAGCGATCATTCATGATGGCAAGTGTCAGAAGCAGCCCGGCATGGCCGTGCCGCCGAGATGCCGCATCAAGCGCAGCATCTTGGATTTCGTCCGCCCGCATCAGGTATCTGATTGCCATCTCGCGACGAAAAGTTTGGTCCGCGCTGAACCAGCGGTAAGCGGAGCGACGTCCGACGCTCGCGAGGTTTGCAGCGGTGCGCACGTTCCCGTGGCTCGCTTCTAGTGCTGCAAGAAAGCGCCCTTTTGCTTCGGCGGTTGCTTGCTTCCCGGTCATATCAGGCCGAAGTTTACTTGCTGTCTTGGGGCTTTACCAGCCTTCAGGAGCGCCTCTCCAATTGTCACAAAATGTCCGAAATCGGGGTGCCCATGCGCGCGCGTAGAAAAGTGTGCCGCTCTTGAACGTATAGCGAAGGGTCGGGAGGGCCGTAACTCTCCGGCAGTCTAGGGCCTGCGAATTCTCCCCGTTTCTGCCCGAGCGCCGTTGACATCTGAAAACACGGTTAAATGCACCCTAAGCGCCAGCATGCTCAGTGGTTTGCACCCACTTGATTTTTTGATAAAAAACCAGTTGTGGAGCACCCTCGCCGTTTGTCGCGTTTTCCACTTTTGAAGGTACACCCGACTCCTTCCTCCCGTCCCTTTCCTTGGGGAACGGGAAGGAAGGAGAGGTCATGTAACCGGGTACCACTTCCCGCGCGTCGTCCGCGCGGCGCCCTCCGCCTTCAGCCCGGTCAGGGCGTTGGACACGGTCGATTTACTCGATTCGAGCGCCTCGGCAAGATCCTTCGCGCTGACTCCCTGGTCATACTCACCGCCATGGAGAGCAGCCCGCACACGCTCCCTCACAGGCACCGCGCGCTCAATCCCTTCCAGCCGCGGGTCATCCGATTTCAGTTGGTCGAAGATCACCTTTTCAGATGAGAAGTTCAGCGCGAACGAAACCGGTTCCGCTCCGCCGGAGAGATTGTGTTTTTCGTGCCGGAGGACGCATGCTTTGCCGTTCGACGCGATGAACAGCGCGGAACGCGCGAACATCATCTTGCCTTGCGATCCGAGCGCCGTGACATGACCGCCAATGTCGGCCGATTTCGCGGTGTGATCGATCAACAGAACGGTTCGGAATCCGTCGAGGTAGTCGTAACGCTTCGTCACGTCATCCGCGGAGTTGGAATCATGGCCGCGAAGTGCCGCGGAAAAAGAATCGATAATTGTCAGCGTTGGCGTCGTTCGTTCGATCAGATCGCGGACGCAGTCGCCTTCCGCTCGATCGCTCAGCGGAGCGCGAAGACGGTAGTAACGAATCCCTTTCGGTGGACGGTCCAGCCCGAGGCCTCGCGCAATCTGCCATCCCCTCCGCTCGAATGTGAGCTTATCGAGTTCTGCATCGAGGTAGAGCACGGTCCCCTTCTTGACGAGGTGTCCGAAGACTTCTCCCCCTAGAACGACGTGAAATGCGAAGTAGAGCGCGAGGAGTGACTTTGCGGAACCGGGCTTCGCATAAAGGGTGCTCACGAACCCCTCCGGCACATACTCGCCAATTACGAATTCCTGCGGTGGTGGCGGCCCGTCGCTGTCGCCGAGGTCAAAGAGGTGAATGTCGGCAACTTCGGCCAGATATTCGGATGCAGGCAGCGCACGAACAGTCGCGGGGAGCGTGTTCATCGTCATACCCGACCTCCGCTCAACACGTCATCAAGGCCTTTGCCGGCCGCCTCGCTCCAGCGCAGAACGTCAACGCTGGCTCCGGCGGAGGTGAGCATCCGCACGAGCCGAACAAGTGCAGCACGCACATGCAGATTCCGTTGCTCATCCGCGTCATAAGCGATGAACACCCGGCGTCCGGCTAACGAGCCGAGTAGCTGACTGTCGATTTCTCCGAGCGATCCGACGCCCGGCACTCCGATCACTGCGCAGTGCAGTTGCTCGGCGATCGAGTCCGCTTTGAGCACGCCCTCGGTCACGATGGCTGGATCGTTGGGATACAGCTCTGCGAGATACGGCAGCGCGTAGTGCACCGGAGCACCGCACGACGCGCCACGAGTCGAAGACGACGCGAACAGATATTTCGGCTGGCCTCCGGTGCGCCGCAGAATCGCAATGATCCGCTCGCGCCGATCGCGAATCGGGATGAGGATCTCGCCCGGCCTGCTTATGAAGTGCCATCGCTGGCCCTCACAATAGAAACCGGGCACCGCAGCCAGGTCATGCTCGATCGCGAGCGCAATGCATCTATCCGTAATCGCGTCGTCTTCGGGAACGGTTGCGTATAGATTCCGCGTGACCGTTTCCTCCGAAAGCCGCTTTGCGACGCGGAGATAATCAGCATGCGCCGACGAGAGCACTAGCGCATCGAGCATCGTCGTATAGACCGCGTGCCGGTGATCGACCGGAGCCGCTGCAACAAGCGCGGCACTGCGACTCGACGACGGTGACGGTGACGGCCGACGAAGTGATCCGTTGCGCAGTGACGACGACGGCGCGCGGTCGTCGCGAAGCCTGTGCAAGTACATCGCGCCGAGCTGCGTATCCGCGACGCGGAACGCGCCGCGATCGACGCGCATGCACCCCGCGATCGCACCATCGGGCGACACGCGGCACCAGCCCGAATGATTACAAATCGCGCAGCGGTTCCGCTGATTGACGCGTTGCCAGCGTTCCGAGGTATGATTCTCAATGAAGCCTGAGTAGTGCTGAGCCGCCCCTGACCGGGCGGTTTCGTTTTGCATTCGCATTCGTGGCCTTCCTTTACGCTGCGCTCTTGCGCGCGGCGACGAGCGAGACGACGAGAGCACGAATCTCGTCATCGCTGTCGCCGCGAATTCGCGCCGCGTTGATGGCCGCGATCTCACTCGATGGCCAGCCAACCATCCGGCGTCCGAGCGGCAGCGGGCGCGGCCACAGCAGTTCAGAGATACGCAGGTAAATGGAACTTCGCGACATCCCTGTTAGGGTTTTCACTTCTGGAAGTCGGAGGATTCGTTGCGGCATCATTTGCGCTCCTTTGGTACGGCGTTGAACTTGCCGCCATGAAAGCGCATCCTCAGTCGCAGCGTTGTTGCGCAATTGACTGGGATTCGAGCAACTACCGGCGTCGATTCAAATTGAGGAACACTTTCTGTCCTTCGTAGTACCGGGCCTTTGCTCGGTCTTCGGAGAGTGATTCCGCGAAGATCGTGAGCAGCGATTTGCCCGTCCGTCGTTTACGAGCACGCACGAGGAGGTAATAGTCCAACGGTTTGCCCGGTTTCGCTCCGCGCTTTCGCCTGCGCTGGACAGAGCCGCTCCACGGAAGCCTTACCCCTGCCGCCCGCTCTTCGGCGTCGCGCGTCATTTCGACAGCGTCTTCGAGAAGACGCTGGACCAAGGCGGGGAGTTCCTCACAGAATTTCTGTGCGAATCGCTCCGCCGCCTCCTTCAACAGCGCTGCGCGGCGAGCAAGGCTGAGACGTAGGGCGGCGTAACCTGCTTCAACAACGGATGCGCCTTCGTCCCGCGCTATCGCGCCGATTTCAGAATCACCGTTGAAAACCTCCTCGATAGGAATGGGGCCACCCTCGAAATAGAAAGCGCGCGCGAATGCGTCTTCAACCCACTGGAGCGGAACCGCGATCGTCCATACGGGCACTTCAGATGCCTCCGCGTCGGTGGTGGTGTGAACGCGGAGTTCGTCCAGCGACCCGCCGTCATAGACAAGCTCGACTACCGCGATCGTCGCTGGATTTCCCTGCGCATCGATCGCCTCGGCGCCGTGCTTAGTGATTCTCAGCTTCACGCAGATTTCACCTTTCGTCCCTCACCTTTCAATCCGTCGAGGTAGTCCGCGCACTTCTGCTCCGCGAGGAACGAGGTGCGGTTTATACCGCGTGACCGCCGGGCTGCCTCATGGTCGCACGGCATACCCGGTACCCTCCACGCGGCTAGTAAGCCTCATCGCGGCGGAGCACATGCAGAATCTGCATGGTGCGGCGATCGTGATCGAGACGGAACCGCACGCGGCCATTTCCCGACGCGGAGTCGGTATTCGGGCGGGGTGATGTTCTGAAGCCGCAGCACGTCGCCTTTGGACTCGCTTGCAAACGCCTGCACCGCCTGCCGGATTCGATCCTGTTCGCCACGGTCGAGACGGGCCAGCTCCTTCAGAGCCCGAGGCGCCGCATGACCTCATCGTGAGGGATTCCTTTCCCATCTTCGATCTCGCGGCGTGCTTCGGCAACAGCCGCGCGTTCCTCTTCGGTCTCCGGTTCATCGTCAATCGGGATATCTCGCAACGCCAGCGGCACGGGATCGGAACTGGAATTCAGCGCTTCGAGAACCCGCAGCGCGGTGGGAACGTCTTCGCTCGGGAGTGACTCGATGAGGTCGTGCAGCTTCTCGCGCGCGTCAGTCGTTGTCATGCGCTCGCTCCTTTCACTCCCGCGGTCCCTGATTTCAATTCGTCGAGGTAGTCGCTCCACTCCTGCATCATTTCAATGCGTTCCGGGAGGAACGAAGTGCGGTTGTACGCGCGGCCATTCGGGTCTTTGACTGCATGCCCGAGCTGATGTTCGATCAGATCAACGCGGACGTGCAGCACTTCATCGAGGATGGTGCGCGCCGTGGCGCGGAACCCGTGGCCGGTCATCTCCTCCTTTGGAATGCCGCATCGACGCATCGCCGCGAGGATTGCGTTGTCCGACATCGGCCGCGACGTGGTGCGCGCCGAAGGGAAGACGTACTTTCCATCGCCGGTCAGGGGATGGATCTCGCGGAGAGCTGCTACCGCCTGCCGCGAGAGAGGAACGGTGAGTGTCTGGCGCATCTTCATTCTCCACGCGGGCATCGTCCATTGCGCAGCGTCCAAGTCGATCTCCGACCACTCGGCCTTTCGGAGTTCTCCTGGTCGAACGAATACGAGCGGCGCGAGGCGGAGGGCACAGCGGACGATGAGTGATCCTTCGTAGCCGTCGAGGATGCGCAGCAGCCCGGCCAGCCGCTTCGGGTCGGTCACTGCTGCCCTGTGCTCGACATGAATGGGCGCCAGAGCGCCGCGGAGGTCACCGGAGGGGTCGCGGTCAGCCCGGCCAGTCGAGACGGCGTAGCGCAGAATCTGACCGCAGATACGCAGCAGCCGGTGCGCAGTTTCCTTCGTCCCGTTCTCCTCGACGCGACGGAGGACAACAAGCAACGCCGGTGCGTCGATTTCGCGGATGGGTTTCGAGCCGAGTTGGGGGAGGATGTGGCGTTGAAGACGTTCGCGAGTCTTTCTCACCGTCACCTCGGCGAGCGACGGAGCGAACTTGTCGATCCATTCGACGGCGATCGCCTCGAACGTGTCGGTAACCGCAACCCGCTCCGCGCGCCGCCGCTTGGCGGGATCAACCCCCGCGGCCAGGAGTCCTCGCGCCGCCTCGCGGCGATTCCGGGCCTCGGCGAGAGGAACGTCAGGGTAGGCTCCGAGCGCGAGCAGCTTTTCTTTTCGGTCAAAGCGGTACTTGAGGCGCCAGAGCTTCCCGCCTGCGGGAGTCACGAGAAGGTACAACCCGCGCTCATCAAACAGCTTGACCGGCTTCGCGGCCGGTTTCGTCTTGCGGAGGGTGACGTCGGAAAGCATCGCGAGACTCCTCTCTCCCGCGCTGGCCCTCGTGCTTGCGTACCCCCACATTTTAGGAGCAGCGCTCGGATACCCCATACGATACCCCCGCATACCCCCGGATTGCAATGAACCTCGCTGTAGTGCTCTGAACGCAAAAAGAGCCGAAACCCTTGCTTCTGCTGAGGATTCCGGCTCTTGTTGGACTACCTTGGATATCGTCTTGGTGCCCAAGGCCGGACTCGAACCGGCACGGATTTCTCCACACGCCCCTCAAACGTGCGCGTCTACCAATTCCGCCACTTGGGCTTGAAAAGAACGGCTACTTCTTTGCTGGAGCTGCGGGCGCCGAGGGAGCGCTGCCACTCATTACGGAAGAGCGCGGGCGAGCCTGAAGGATCGCCAGCGACAATGAGGTGATGACGAAGAGGATGAAGAACGCGGTGGTCAGCTTGTGCAGAAGCGTGGTCGCTCCGCGCGCGCCGAACGCGGTCTGGGAGCCGCCGCCACCGAATGCACCTGCCAGATCCGCTCCCTTCCCCTGCTGCAGAAGGACGACGAGGATCAGGAACAGACTGATGAGGACGTGAAATACGACAAGAAATACGGTCATGGATTCTCCGAAGCGATGGCGCTAACGGCGCAAGGGGGCGAATTCTTCCCGGAACGGGAGCGGGTGTCAAGGCTCCTCCGAGAGGACGGGCCGCGCGCGATGCGCCGGAAGCAAGCCCTCGCCTGCACCATCAAATCATCACGTCGTTCTGCGAGCTCGAAAGCAGATTCATCGACTCCGCGAGCGCGAGAAACTTCTTCGAATCGAGGCTGGCGCCGCCGACGAGGAAACCGTCGATCCCGCCGTGCGCGACGAGGTCGCCGGCGTTCTCCGGTGTCACGCTCCCGCCGTACAGGACCGGCGCGCGCTGGGCCAGATCGGCAGGCCAGTAGCGCATCAACGCATCGCGGACGGCACGGGCCATCTCCGCCACCATCGCGCTCGTGGCGTTGCGTCCGGTGCCGATCGCCCATACCGGCTCATACGCGACGATCACCTCTCCTGCGTTTGCGAGCTGCGGCATTCCGAGTGCCGCGATCTGACCGGAGCAGACCGCCATCGCGTGGCCGCGCTCACGCTCGTTGAGGTTTTCGCCAATGCATACGATCGGTTTCAGACCGTTCTCGATCGCCAGCGCAGTCTTCTTCGCCACGACGGCGTCGCTCTCGCCGTAGATGTTGCGCCGCTCCGAGTGGCCGAGGATCACGAACCGCGCGCCGCAATCGCGAATCATGCGCGCCGAAACTTCGCCAGTGAACGCACCGGCCGGCTGATCCGCACAGTTCTGCGCCGCAACGGCAACACTCTTCGGCGCAGCCGCGGCAACGTCGCGGAGATACGGAAACGGAGGCGCGACGACGATCCCCTCCCCGCTCAGCGTTCCCAGAAAGGTGCCGATCCCCTCGGGGGGCACATTCATTTTCCAATTGGCGATGAGATAACGGTTCGGCATGGTCGTGAGTCTATCGCCAGTCATGATGGGCTGGCCGCGGCGTACCGGTTCTTCCCTTCCCGCTTGGCTTCGTACAACTGCTCATCCGCGCGGCGAATGACATCACCGGCTGCTTTGTCCGTCGAGCGATAGCTGGCGATCCCGATCGAGATCGAGCACTGGATCATGCTCTCATCATCGGTCGGAATCGTTAGCTCGCGCACGCGATTGAGGATGCGATTGGCCACGGAGCAGGCGCCGTCGAGGTCGGTGTGGGGAAGGATGATCGCGAACTCGTCGCCGCCGAAACGGGCGAAGAGGTCGGGTGGACGCAGCGTCTCGCGCACGGCCCCGCAGAGCTCCGAAAGCACGACATCGCCGATCGTGTGACCGAATCCATCGTTGATCTCTTTGAAATCGTCGACGTCGAACATCAGCAGCGCCAGCGGCAGCGAATAGACTCGCGCGCGCTCGATCTCCTGGGGAAGTTGCCGGCGGAAATAGCGTTTGTTGGCGATGCCGGTGAGGTCGTCGGTGTCGGCAAGACCCTGGATCTGTTCGCGTGCGCTGAGCTGGCCGATGAGAAGCGAGACCTGCGCGGCGAAGATCTCGACGATCTGCTGCTCCTCTTCATCGAACGGCTCGCTCCGATAGACCAGCAGGATGCCGCTGCTGTGATTGTCGACCGTGATGACCGAATGCGTGGAATGACTCAGGCTGTCGCCCCCGCCTGCGCGCGGCAGATCGCTTCGCTCGGCCTTCACGATGACGTCCGATGCGGCGAAGGAGACAGGGATCATCGTCTCCAGCGTGCGGCGGATGCTGTCGATGAGCGGAGGTCCGATGAGAGAAGCGGCCCCTTCCCGCGTGACGACGTAGAGCTCGAGGTGCTGCTCCACCATCACCGCCGCGGCGAGATCGAAATCGATGGCGTGATCGAGAGCACGAAACGAAGAGACGAAGAGATCCGTAATGTTGTCAGCGCGCGTGGCGAAGCCGGTCAGCTCGCGGATCAGCGACAGAACTCCGGCAATCGGCTGCTGTTTGTCACGTCTCACGGTAGGTTGTCGGGTGTCGGGGAGTCTGCTGTCGGCTCTCGACGTTCTGTTGGCTTCAGGGAATTGATAATTATACGGACGACGCAGCCTTTAGCTTCGATAAAGCATGGGCTGGGCCAGAGATGAGACAAGAGACAAGAGAGCGGAGCATATCGAGAGGCGATACTCCGACACCCGACCGCCGACACCCGTCACGCCGTCACGGACCACCTATAATTCGAACCATGACCATTCGTGAGGCGGAGGCGATTCCATTCGAGCCGCAGGACTTACGCGGCGGGCGCCTCCTGGTGCTGGCACCCCATCCCGACGATGAGGTCATCGGATGCGGCGGCCTGGTCGCCCTCCACCTTCGCGAGGGACGGGCGGTGCACGTCGTCGTGGCAACGGACGGGGCGCAGGCCGGCGACGGCGCGCAGCGCGAGGCGGAGTCGCGTACAGCGCTCGCGCTCCTCGGCGATGCCACGATCGAGTTTCTCCGCTTCCCCGACCGGGAACTGGAGAATGCCGTCGAGCTCGACGTCCGCCTGGCCGCAATCCTGCGCCAGCAGAAGCCCGACCTCATCGCGGTTCCCAGTCCGCTCGAGATCCATCCCGATCACATCGCTCTTTCGCGCGTCTTCTGCGATCTCATCGCGCGCGATCCGTCGCTCTTCGCCGACCTCGCCGTGGCCCGCGTCGCGTTCTACGAAGTCAGCGCGCCGATCCGTCCAAACGCGCTGGTCGACATCACCTCCGTCGCCGAAACAAAGTACGCAGCGATCGACGCGCACGCCTCGCAGGCCGCGATCCGCAACTACACGTCGTACGCCCGCGGGCTCAATGCGTGGCGCGCCATGACTCTGCCCACGCACATCGAGTTTGCCGAGGCGTATTGGACGACGCCGCTGCCGTCGCTGCGGACGACGCCCTTCAGCGCGTTGCGCGAGGCGATGGGCCCGCAGCGGATCGACATCGTGCACGAGCCCCTGCCGGTCAGCGTCGTGGTGCGAACGAAGGATCGGCTGGCGCTGCTGGCCGAAGCGATCGCATCGATCCGCGCCACCGGCTATCCGGCGGAGATCGTTGTCGTCAACGACGGTGGTACGCGGCCGGAGATCGAGAACGTGACACTCGTCCAGCACGACACGTCCCTCGGCCGCTCCGAAGCTGCCAACGCCGGAGTTCGCGCGGCGAAGAGCGTCTATGTCGCTTTCCTCGATGACGACGATCTCTTCTACCCCGAGCATCTCTCCACGTTGTCGCATGCCGCTCGCGGATCAATGGCCGCAGCGTGGTACAGCGACGCCGTCTCTGCCTTCATCGAGGGCGAAAGCCGTCAACCGATGCGCATCTACGCTCGCGATTTCGATCGCGAGCTACTCCTCGTCGACAACTACATCCCGCTTCCCACTCTCATGCTTCGCCGCGCCGATTTCCTCGACGTTGGCGGATTCGATCCGGCGTTCGACCTCTTCGAAGATTGGGACTTTCTCATCCGGCTGGCGCAGCGCGGCGACTTCATCCGAGTACCTCGCATCACCTGCGAAGTGCGTCAGATCAAGAACAGCGGATCGATCGTGGCGGCAAATCCGGAGGGTTCACCCGCATTCCGAAAGGCGCGGCTCCAGGTGTGGCGCAAACACGCCGCGTTGATGGGCGAGAACGTGTTCGCGAACGTCTTCGAGAGCGAGAAGCGCCGCACCGTCTCAATCGAAGGCGAACTTGTCGAAGCGCGCGGAGCGCGCGGCCGGACAGAGCTGGAGGTCGCGCGGCTGGAGCGCGACAAGCAGTCGCTCATCGCACAGATCGGCGCGCTCAGCGAACGGATCAACGAGACGATGATGCGCATCAGCCACCTTGAGGGTGCGAACGCCGAGATTCGCGGCGCGCTGGATGGCGCGAATCGCGAGCGTTACGCCGCCGTCGCCCGGATCGGCGAGCTCGAGAGAGCGTCTGCGGAAACCGCAACCGCCTCGGTCGAGATCGAGCGCACGAACCGGGCGCTGTATGCCGAGGTGGCGCGGCTGCAAAACCTGCTCGACACGATCTTCAAATCGCGCACGTGGAAGCTGCATTCAATCGTTGAGCGGGTGAAAGGACGATGACCCGCGCCCTGCTCGTCTGCCCCGAGCCGCTCGGTCACCGGCAGCCGGCGGGCATCGGCATCCGCTTCATCGAGATGGCCAGAGTGCTTCTCGCCGATGGACACGAGGTCACCCTCCTCTCCCGCGACGCCGGTAGCGTTGCCGGCTGCCGCGTCGATGCGATCACGCCCGAGAATCTGGAGCGATGTTCGCGCGAGGCCGGCGTGGCCATCGTGCAGGGCCATGCCGCGAATGAGCTTTTCGCGCACGCTGTCGCAATCCCCACCGTCGTCGACCTGTATGACCCGTTCATCGTCGAGAACCTGCATTACTACCCGTCGCGCGGAGCCGAGGTGTTCGCGCACGATCACGCCACGCTGATCCAGTCGCTGCTGCGCGGCGATCTTTTTCTATGCGCGTCCGAGGCGCAACGCCTCTTCTACCTCGGCGCTCTGCTCGCAACCGGGCGCGTCAACCCGATCGCATTCGAGAGCGATCCGAACCTGGACGCGCTCTTGCGCATCGCACCCTTTGGTGTAGAACCTCCTGGGAGCGCGGGCGTCTCGCCCGCCTTGTCGCGGGAATCAGAACCAACAGCGGGCGAGACGCCCGCGCTCCCAGGGGTGCTTTTCGGAGCGATCTACGACTGGTATGACCCGATCCTGGCCATCGAAGCGGTCGCGATCGCGCGCGCGTCGCTGCCTGACAGCACACTGACCTTCACAACGCATCCGAATGCCTCGCTGACGCCGCAGGGAAAACTGGCCGAGGCGATGAAAGTCGTAAAGCAGAAGAGGTATGACTTCGTTCGCTTCGAGCCGTGGGTCGCTTATGAAGAGCGCGCAGCTTTCTTCGCCCGCTTCGGCGCGGCGCTCATGACCTTTCCGCGGTCGATCGAGACCGATCTGTCGATGCGGACCCGCGTGTACGACTACATCTGGGGCGGTCTGCCGATCGTCACGAGCTCCGCGCCAGGCACCGACGAGCTTCTGATGCGATACGGCGCAGGAACGGTCATTCCTTCGAACTCGCCCGCCGAGCTCGCGGCCGCTCTCGTGCACGTGTTGCGCGACGACCGCATGCGCATGCGCGAGGGCGCGAGACGCTTCGTCGGCGAGCACCAGTGGGATCACGCGCTGCAGCCGCTCGTCGAGTTCGTTCGCGCGCCGCGCGTCGATCCGTCCAAAGAGGCATTCGCGGCGACTCTGCGTTTGCCCGAACGCGCTCCTTCGTTTCTCGATCGCATCAAGCGGCGCATGGGAGGCTCGTTCTGACCGCACCGGCTGTTGACGTCATCGTCGTGAATTGGAATAGCCGCGCGGATACGATGACCTGCCTCGACGCAGTCGCATCGCAGCTTGCCGACGTCGATGACGCGGTGATCACCGTCGTCGACAACGGCTCCACGGATGGGAGCATCGGCGCGATCGCCGCGCTGCGGCCGGCGGTGCGTCTTCTGCCGCTCGGCGCCAACCATGGATTCACAGGCGGCATCGCCGCAGGTCTGGCCCGCTCGGAGGCGCGCAACGTCGTTTTTCTCAACAACGATGCGGTACCGGAAGCGGGATGGCTGAAGGCGCTCGTCGACGCCATCGAAGGAGCGCCGGACGACGTGATCTCGATCGGCGGCAAGATCGTCGATCCGACCGGGCGATTCATCGATTTCATCGGCGGCGCGCTGACATTCGACGGGCATGCCTTCCAGAACGGATTCCGCTATCCGCTTGCCTCGGTTGACGAACCGCAGTCGGGCGCGGAGATTCTCTTCGCCTGCGGCGGAAACATGATCTCGCGCCGCGAGCCGCTCCTCGCCCTCGGCGGATTCGACGACGACTACTTCGCCTATCTCGAAGACGTCGATTTCGGCTGGCGCTCCTGGCTGGCCGGTTATCGCGTTCTGTTCGAGCCGAGTGCGGTGGCGCGGCACAAATCGAGCGCGACGAGTCAGCGCCTCGGCGACTTCGAGCGCGGCGTTCTCTTCGAGCGCAACGCCTTGCAGACCGCGCTGAAGAACTACGAGAACCTCAACGACGCCGCAGGCTCGCTCTTCTTCACCTTCCTCTCGCGGCTCCATCACTACGCATCGACGCGCAACGACAACGCGGACGAGTTGATCCGCGAGCCGTTCTCGAAGACGTCGAAGACCTCGCGCGGATTTCTGGCGCGAGTACGCCGGAAACTGTTCGGCGCGAAGCCGTTGGCGACGATCGACGATCCGCTCACCACGATGCAGTTCCGCGCCTTCGCATGGACCGTGGCTCATGGAGAACGCATCGCCGAAAAGCGCGCCGCCGTTCAGAACCTGCGAACGCGCAGCGACCGCGAGATCTTCGAGCGCTTTCCGCTGCTGATCGTTCCAACCTATCCCGGCGACGAGAGCCTGATGCGCAGTGCGCTCTTCCGGATGCTTCAGCCGTCTTTGCCGGCAGTCGAGCGGACGCTGTCCGCTATCATGCGCCCGTGACGCAGCCGTCCTGGTGGCATCGTTTTCGCGCGCGAGGCGTGTTCTGGCGGCAGGTTCTCCGCTTTGCCATTCTGAACATACCGCCCTGGCTCGAGCCGATCGCCATAGCGTCGTGGTCGGCGTTTTTCATGATCTGGGGATCGGCCCTTCGCGGTGTGATGCGTAATCTCGCGGTGATCAAGCCGGGCTCATTCGCCATCGTCAATTTCTTTCGCTGCTACCGCGTCTTCTGGAACTACGCATGGACGATCGCCGACAACGTTCGCTTCAAGGAGCTGCGCACGATTCCGGACTGGGAGTTCACCGGCTGGAAGTATTTTCAGGAGATGCAAGAGCGCGGCGGCGCGATTCTGCTCACCGCGCACATGGGCAGCTACGACCTCGGCGCCCATCTTTTCTCCGAGACTTCGAGCCGTCGCATCGTCATGGTGCGTGCTCCCGAAACCGACCCGGAAACGCGCGCCTTTGAACAGGACCGCGCCGCTGAAGGTCTTCGCATCGAGTTCAACACGCGATCTACGGATCTGGCGATCGATCTCCTCAGCATCATCAGCGAGGGCAACATCGTGGCCATTCAGGGTGATCGCGTCACCGGCGAGATCGGCTTCCTGCCCGCAACCGTGTTCGGCCGACCGACGCGCGTTCCGGCTGGTCCGTTTGCGCTGGCGCTCGCGGCGCGCGTGCCGATCTATCCCGTGTTCGTCGTCCGTCTAGGCCGGCGCCGGTATCGACTCATGACCGCGCGCCCGATCGAGCTCGTACGCAGCCGGGATCGCGATGACGACTTCCGGCGCGCCGTCGAGCAATGGGTCGGAGAGCTCGAGCACGTCATCCGCGACCGCTGGTCTCAGTGGTTCACGTTCGAGCCGTACTGGCCGGAGCTTGCGGCGTGACGATGAAGGTCATCGTCAACCGATCCACGGCCCGATGGCTGCCGTCGCGGCACCGTTTCGCGCTGGCGCAGCTTGTCGGGTTCGCATGCCTGAGGCGGGGCGAGAAGCAGGACGCCGGCGGGCCGGACCATCTCATCCTTCCGGTCGATCGCGATCAAAGCGCCGCTGAGTCGTACGCGGTTGCGATCTGGGTGTTCGTGACTGTCGCCTCGTATCTCGCAGCGCTCCTCCCTCTGCCGCTGCCTCTTGCTGTCCTCGCGGCGATTCCTCTGGCATCGGTCGCCATTCACATCCCGATCGTCGGCGGAGGCCTCGCCCTCCGGCTTCTTCTCGGCGACAACGATCACGTCAAAATCGTCTCCGTTGGAGCGATGGGAATGCTGATCGTCTGGTCCTTCTTCGTTGCGCGCAGCGATTCCTGGGCGCGATTCGTGGCCTGGCTTTTCTTTGCCGTAGTGGCCGGCAACGCGATCGCGGCGACGATTCTCTGGTTGTTGCGCGCCGAGGTGGAGGCCGAGGAGAGTCAATGCGCACGCTGATTCTGGCGTTTGCGCTCGGCGCATCGCTCCTCATCCCCATCATTCTGTTGCTGATGTTTCCGCGGTGGTGGCCGATCGCCCTCGGTGTTCTCGCTCTCGCTCATGCGCTCGTGCTCTGGCCAACGCTCAACCCGAGCTCGCAGTGGCTCGGGCCGGTGATGACGAGTTTCGAAACCGACTCCAACGAAGTCTGGCTCACGATTGACGATGGGCCAACGGACGACACACCAGCGCTGCTCGATGCGCTCGACGCGCTCGGCGTGAAGGCGACGTTCTTCGTCAAAGGCGTTCTCGTGGAGCCGAGACCCGACTTCGTGAGCGCGATGCTGGCCCGCGGTCACAGCGTCGAGAACCACTCGCAAACACATCCTTCGGGCGCATTCTGGTGCCTTCCGCCAAGCTCGGTGGCGTGGCAGATCGATCAATGCAGCGCTGCCCTGGAGATGGCGGGTGCGCGCTCATGCCTTTTTCGGGCACCGGTCGGAATGAAGAACCCATTCGTTCATCCGATCCTCGCGCGCCGAGGCATGACGCTCGTCGGTTGGAGCGTGCGCGGATTCGATTCCTTCGGCGACAACGTTCAGCGCGTCGAGGAGCGAATCGTGCCGCGTGTGAGAGCTGGCTCGATCGTGGTCATGCATCAGGGACGCGGCTTTTCTGTCGCCTGCGTGACCGGCGTCGTCCGCGCGTTGCAGGCAAAGGGCTACGCGTTCGTCGTTCCTGTGCCCGAGCGTTTGAAAACGAAGAGGTAGTTGTTGAACGGCGTCCGGCCATACAACGGCACGACCTCGGCGTCGAAGCCGGCGAATGGGCGAAGGACCTCGTCGCGCGTTGCAAAGTGCAGGCGTTCCGCGCGAAGCCAGCGCACCAATCGCGAGAACATCTCCTGCGCGTACGTCAGCCGGTAGCGCCAGCTTCCGTCGCGAACGGCGTCACGGATGATCACCGTCGTGGCATGTGCGGCAGCGGCTGCAAGGATTCCTGACTGCTCCTCCGATGTGAAGTAGTGCAGCAGATCGAGCAGCACGACAGTTCCGCCACGATCCATCGCCACGCGCGCATCACCGGCCTCAAACGTTGCGTCGGGCACGACCTGCCGGGCGATGCCGATCTTTCGCTCATCGTGATCGAGACCGCAGATCGGCCCCATGAAACCGCGCTCGCGCAGATAGCTCGGAAGGATGCCGATGCCGCAGCCGACGTCGAGCAACGGCTGGCCGCTGATTCCGAGACGATCGAAGACCGCGTCGTAAACGGGATCCATGCGGATCTTCGCGCGAACATAAATGCGAAGAAAGCGCGTCGGATAGCGAGCGGCGACTCGATCCGCAAGGCCAGCGCTGCTCATACGATTCGGCGCCAGGACCGTCAAGGCGAAAGATGCTCGATGAGGTCGATCAACTCAGGAAGGTTGAACGGCTTCGGCAGAATTGCAGAGACGCCGAGTTGCAAGATGGCCTTCGGTTCCACGTACAGGTGCGCAGACAGAACGATGATTCGGACGGTGCCGAGGTAGCCCGTCTCTTTGAGCCGTTGCAGGAAATCCCAGCCATTGGTGCCGGGCATCGCCAGGTCGAGGAGGATGACGTCGGGCCTGTGAAGCGTCAGAGCGCGATGTCCCTGATCTCCGTCGCACGCAAGCAGCACGTCAAACCCTGCCTGCCGCAACGCAACCGCAAGCATGCCGCGCAACGGCAGATCGTCGTCGATGACGAGGACGCGTTTGCGGTCGACGTCTGCGACGCGCTTCTCGTCGTCCGGATCGTGATGCTGAATTTCACTCATACTGTCTCAGGCTGCCATGCGCATTCTAGCGACTGCTGATGCTGCCATGCAGAAGGCTGGCCACTGGGTGGGTGTTGGGGGTCGGGGGTCGGAGCAGCGGCTGCCTTTCTCCGACTCCCGACTCCCGATCAGCGACTCCCTCAGGAGGATTCTGCTACGACTCCCGACCCCCGACGAACGACCCGCGCGTCAAAATAGATCGCTGTCGCCGTACGTGTAATACAGCCGCTCAGCAATTCGCACGCTGGCGTCGGACTCATCAAAGGGCACGCACATCAGCGATAGATCCTGCGGGTCCGGCCGCGACTCGAAGCCAAGCTCGCGCAGCACGCCATCGAACCATCGCGGCCGCGCAGGGAACCAACCGTCGATGCAATCGACAGGATAGACCGGCACGACATGACGAAGGAGCACTGCCACGGCGTCCGGATAACGGGGATCGAACAACGCGTCACCCCAGGCCAGCCTTCGGCCGCGCACGCCGAGCACACTCCAGCCGACGAGCCGGCGCCACTTGCGGATGGCCACGACGAAGTACGGCACGTCAGGACATTCGAGGTAACGCCAGCGCAGGTAACGCGCATCGCGGCGCACGAGCAAACGATACGCGGGCGCAACGCGCTCGAAAAAGTCGTCGTACTCCGAGTCAAAGCCGCGGACCAGCTCGAGCTGCCATCCGCGCGGCCAGCGCTCGCGCCGGCCGATGGGCGGGAACGGATTCACTCTCAGATCGCGTACGCGATACGGAGCCGGCTCCACGGCGTCGCTTCCGAGAAAGCGAACCGACAGCTCGCGGTGGGCGGCCGTCGTGAAGCCATAGTTGAACGCCACCTTGCCGCGGCAGAACGTGTCGTAGAAGTGACTCGCCGTCCGGGCCAGAATGCTGGTCGGTCCGCGGCCGATGTGGCGCACGGAACGGTCGGTCATGATGTCGCCGATCTGGTTGGCGGCGAGTGCACGTCCATCATCGACAAGCGGCACGGGATAGCCGGCGTACTGTGCAACCAGGCGCCTGGCATCGTCGAACGTCAGCGAAATGCGCTCGTTGCCGAACGGACTGTTCTGGTACTCCCACTGAAAATGTTCACGCCCTCGGGTGGCGTGCGGAAAGGCTCGCGCGAAGAGAGCGAGAATCTGCTCTTCGTCGCCCTCGCGAAAGGAGCGAATGGTAAAGCGCGCGTCAACGGGCATGTGTCGGCTCGACCGATGGGATCGCGCGGAAGTTGACCGGCGATCCGACACGCCGCCTCGCTACGATACGGATCGATCCCGATGGAACCAGCAACGGATCCGGCAGAATCCTGAACAAGGTCCGCATCACGGGCATCAGCGCCGGCCACCGCGTTGCCACAGAATGCCGCAGAAAGCGCTGGTCGCGGTACTCGAGCTCCGCGCCGATGCTGACGATCTCGAACCCGGAATGCTCGAGCAACTCGATGAGCGCGGAACGCGAGTAGAGAATGAGATGCGTCCGGAAGTTCTGCGTCATCCATCGCCGCTCGGTGATGAGATACAGCAATCCCTCGGTGTCGAATGTCGAGAGCAGTAAAACGCCGCCTGGCTTCAGCAGATCTTTCATGCGCGACAACGCGTCGTGCGGATCGGCCATGTTCTCGAAGACATGAAAGAGCGCGATGGCGTCGAAGGCCGGCCCCGTATTGACGAAGTTCGGAACGGTGGAGCAATACACTTCGAGCCCGCGGGCGCGGACCGCGCGGGCAACGCTCGGGGCGCGGTCGATTCCGACGTACTCAAACTCGGCTGCCGCCGCGGCACCGAAGCTGCCATCGCGAACACCGACTTCAAGGATCCGAGCCCGCGAGGTGAGATGCTTGCGCAACGCAGCCAGGCGCCTCTGACTCGTCTTCTCCCGTGCGACACCGCGGTGAAGCGTCTCGTCGCCCGGATCGGCAGGCGCTGGCCGGCCACGCAGGACGCGGCGAACCGGACCGGCATCGTCGACGACGTCGAAATGTCCAAGATAGCGGCACTTGCAACGGCTGCACGACCGCACGACGTTACCGGGGATCTGATCGATGCTCCACACTTCGTTGGAGAAGCAGACCAGACAGCGCCTCGGTGGGCGATAACCATTTCTTCGATCGGTCATTCGGATCGCGACGGCAGCGGCGAGGCCGGACCAGAGATCGAACGTTGCCTTCGAAGCAGACTTCCCGCCGTGTGTGGTCAGGCACTCCACGCGGAATCCGTACTTGTTCGCGAGGTAGGCCGCTTCGAGATCGAGTCCCCCTTTTCGAAGTCTGGCCTCGCCAAGTATCAGGCGCGCCGCGTCGGCGGAAAACGCCTTCAGGTGCAGCGCTCGATCAGGAAGAATCGGAACGAGAAGCGTTCGCAGCAAGAGATCGCCCGGCCGCGTCTCGCGTCGCCCGAAAACCACCTCGGCTGCTCCCGATTGGATCAGCGCGACCGCATCGCCGATGGCGCTCATCGGATAAGGCAGATCATGGTCGGCGATCACGATGATGCTGCCACCTGCCTCGGCCACACCGCGGCGCAGCATGGCTCCATAACCAGCTCCGTCCCGGCGGTCCAGAACGCGAATGTCGAATTTGAAGCCGGTCGCATGCAGGTAGCCCTCGATCGCCTCCAGTGTCGACGGAAGCTCGGCGGACGGTCCAACCAGCGGAACAAGGACCGAGACTCTGGTCGAGCTCATGCCGGTATTCTAGCTTTTGCCCACGATTCCAGCACTCGGCCGCTGCGCCGGTCGACGGCACGCAGATAGAGGACGTCGCCGCGATAGACGCGCCAGACGTCATCAGGAACATCAGAGATCGAGCCCGTCGCGAAATGACCGGCTGCAGTCTCGAACGTTGGTAGCGGTGACGCTTCGATCACCACGTCGCCCGAGAAGACACGGCCACGCGCATGCATCCGATCCGTTGCGATCGGCGGAACCGGAGAGTCCCGTCTGCGCTCGAACTGTTTTGCGAATCCGCCTCCCCACTTACGCAGATACAGGCTTTCGGACTGCGCATACAGTACGGCCGATGCCGAAGACTCGCCCGCGCTCTGGTTGTAGAGATGGTGACAGCGAGCAGCAGGCACATAAACGATGCCGCCCGCGACGCGGCGGAGAAAGTCATTCTCTTCAAAGTAGAGCCGGAAGCGTTCGTCGAATCCATGCGTCCCGTCGAATGCTTCCGCTTTGATCGCCAGAACCGCGCCGGAGAGCGTGCGGACGCGTGATGGAACAGCGAGCGACCAAAAAGTCACGCGCGCAAAGAAGCGCCGCCGGTCTCTCGCACGCGCCCACGCTTGGGAGCGACTGGCGAGCGCACGGCTCGCCACCTGACGCGCGGTATGCAACTCGGCAGGCGGGAGTCGCCAAACATAGCCTTCATCCCAGAACAGCGCCGGCCCCGCGACGGCCGCATCAGCGTCAACCAGAGCGTCGATCGCATTCCCTCCAAACCGGATGTCAGGATTGGTGACAACGATGACGTCACCGTCACAAGCGCGCCGTCCTGCGTTGATGCCACCGGCATAACCGAGATTTCGGGGGGCGGCAATGACCACGTCCGCAACGGGACCAAGCGCGCTCGCTTCGGACGCGTCGGGGCTGTTGTCCACCGCGACCACCTGCAACGGCTGCGATGACGAAGCGCGCGCGGTTCTGATGGCATCGATTGCCAGCGACGCCGACCGATAGTTGATCAGCAGGAGTGAACGCTTCATCTGCCGGCAGCCGCGGTGACTTCCATTTCCGACGGCAGCAACGACCAGGTGTGATCGAGCGAGATCAGTCCGACCTCGAAGCGCTCGCCGGTGATCGAGAATGCACGGCGCAAATCACGGCGGTCGAACACCGTGATGGCCGCCTCGTCCCCGACAAAAGCGATGATCGAATATTCGCCGCGGTTCAAAGGAACGTTTCTGAGCTGCGCAACCAGCTCGTACTCATTGCGGCCCGAAGGCGGCGTCTCTCCATCTGCATGAGTGCCGACAGCGAAGCATTGAAGGTCATCGGCGGAGCGATGGACGCCCACGATCACATGCACGGGCTGCGAGGCGACGTCGGAATGAATGCGCAGCTTCACGTGGATGTCCTCGCCGCGCTCGAAGACATCCCGAGGCCGGCCACTGCGATCGCAGATGACCACTTCCCGGATACGCACGGGAGAGGGCGGGCGCTCGTGCTCAGGCTCTCCTTCGCTCGCAGGGCGATCGCGGTCGCGCTGCAGGAGAAAGGTCTCGTACTCGTGGACCACGTCGAGCGAGGGTCCGAAGCGCATCACACGTCCGTGGTCGAGCCACAGCGTGCGGCGGCAAATCGTGCTCACGTGATAGAGGCCATGCGAACAGAAGAGGATCGTCCTCCCCTCTTCCTGAAACTCCCGGATCTTGTCGACGCACTTTTTCTGAAAATGTCCGTCGCCAACGGCGAGCGCTTCATCGATGACCAGGATGTCAGGAGCGACGTTGACCGCAACCGAAAAGGCGAGGCGCATGTACATCCCGGAGGAGTACGTCTTCACGGGCCGGTCGAGAAACGTGCCGAGCTCGGAGAACTCCAGAATCGCGGGAAGCCGCTGCTTCACCTCCGCAGGCCCGAGCCCGATGATGGCGGCGTTCAGCGCGGCGTTGTCCCGCCCACTGAATTCCGGATGAAAACCGGTGCCCAGCTCGAGGATGGACGCGATGCTTCCTTCCGTCTCCAACAGACCGCTCGTGGGCCGTGTAACGCTGCAGAGCAGCTTGAGAAGCGTGCTTTTCCCGGCGCCGTTCTGACCGATGATCCCGATCGTCTCGCCTCGCTCGACCTCGAAGGTCACGTCCTGAAGCGCGGGAAACACGGTATGCCTCGCGCGGCGCGTCACGAACTCGATCAACCGGTCGGCCGGACGCCGGTAGATGTCATATTGCTTCGTCAGCTCGACAGCACGAACCGCGGTGGTCATCCTCGACATTGTACGGATCGTGGGCCGAAATCATCGCAGCCCCAAAAAGAAAACGTGGCGG
>OLLN01000016.1_pt1 | contig 27952 bp, 21 predicted proteins | sample 1604281 | NCBI WGS metagenome assembly OLLN01 (sample SAMEA104055716, study PRJEB20765) | soil metagenome | biome: Arctic tundra; feature: Polygonal ground; material: soil | place: USA | collected 2011-09 | depth 0-0.5 m | reverse complement strand
GGGAGTGGGGGGTGGGGGGTGGGAGAGAAACCCCTTTCGCTCGTGCCGCGGATCTCGCTTCCATCGTTCTTGACGCCACCACTCCTGTTGCCCTTTCTGCGTTTGCTCCCGCGTCCGCGCCCGCTCCAACCCCCGACTCCCGACGCCCGACGCCCGCTTCGGCTCCCACCCCCTGGCTATCCACACTTCTGGCGCACAACTCCGGCACCGCCTACCTGCGCCGCTACGACACTCCCTTGACGCTCGAAGCATTCCGCGACAGCGTTCCTGTCACGGACTACGAGGATCTTCTGCCGTGGCTCGATCGCATTCGCGACGGCGAGTCCGACGTGCTCTTCGCGGGGCGGCCGGTCGCGTACGAGCGCACCGGCGGAAGTACTAGTGGCATGAAGCTCATCCCGTATTCGGCCGAGGGGTTGCGCGATTTTCAGCGCTCGCTGTTTCCCTGGCTCGCGCAGGTCGTGAAGACGTACGCGATTACGGGAGGCGCATATTTTTCAATCAGCCCTGCGACGCGTTCGCCCGAGTCGATCGGCGGCGTCCCTGTCGGCCTCCCCGACGGTGCGTACCTCGGCGATGCCGGAGCTGCACTCCTCGCTCAAATGACTGCCGTGCCGTTCGATGTGGCCATGATTACCGATGTCGATCGCTGGCGCGAGGAAACCCTGCGCCATCTCGCTGCGGCGCGCGATCTCGAGCTCATCTCGGTCTGGAGCCCGACCTTCCTGCTCGCCCTACTCGATCACCTCGACGACCCGCAGAAGCTCTGGCCGCGGCTCAAAGTCGTGAGCTGTTGGGCGGACGCGACCTCGAGGCCGTTCGCTGAGGAGCTGGCGAAACGGCTGCCGCACGCACAGATCCAACCGAAAGGACTGCTGTCGACGGAGACCGTCGTGACCGTCCCCGACGAATCCGGCCGCCCTGTGTTGACTCCGCATGGATTCTTCGAGTTCGAGCGCGAAGGACGCCTGTTCCTTTCGGATGAATTGATCGAGGGCGATGTCTACGAAGTCATCACGACGACTGCCAGCGGCCTTTATCGCTATCGCACGTCCGATCTAGTGCGTTACGACGGCCTTGCTGCTTCCGGCCGCCCGATCCTCGCGTTCGCCGGCCGCGGTGGACTCGTATCCGACCTCGTCGGCGAAAAGCTCACCGAGCCGTTCGTCGCCGATTGTCTGGACGGAGTGCCGGGATTCCACGTGCTCGTACCTGACTTCAAGCGCAATGGCTATATCCTCATCGCAGAAACGGATATCCCCATCAGCATCGATGACGTCGAGCAACGCCTGCGCCGCAATCCGCAGTACGCCTACGCCCGCCGCCTCGGGCAGTTGCAGCCACTCCGTCTTGTCCGTGTCGCGAAGCTGTTCGAGCGCTACACTGAAGCGCACATCAAACTCGGCGTGCGGCTCGGCGACGTGAAGCCGGCGGTATTGCGGAACGAGCGCGACTGGCTCGACCGCCTTGGATGCGAATCATGAGAATCGCGCTCATCTCTCCGAAAGGGCCGCTCTACCGCCATCGCGGCGGTGTTTTCAAACGCTCGCTGCGCTACCAGCCGCTGACGTTGACGACACTTGCCGCCCTGATTCCTCCGGACATCGACGCGCAGATCACGCTTTACGACGAGGGCATTCAGGGCGTGCCGCTCGACCTCGACGCGGATCTCATCGGCATGACGGTCATCACCGGAACCGCCAGGCGCTCGTACGAGCTCGCACGCGCGTTTCGTGCGCGGGGGAAGACGGTCGTTCTCGGCGGTCCGCACGTCACGCTGCTGCCCGAGGAAGCGGCGATGCACGCCGATGCGATCGTGGTCGGTTACGCCGAAGACACCTGGCCCGAGCTGCTTCGCGATTTCGCCCGCGGCGCACTGAAGCGCGAGTATCGGATGGCGCCCGACTTCTCCCTCGATCGTCCCGACATGCCGTTTGCGCGGCGTGATCTCTTCAACGCGCGCCATTTCCTCACGCAGGCTGTATTCGAAGCGACACGCGCGTGCGGCCACGATTGCGAGTTTTGCATCGTGCCCACCGCGTGGGGCAGCCGGCAGTTTCAGAAGCCGGTCTCGTGGATCGTCGAAGACATCCGCCGCGTCGGACAGAAGCAGATCCTCTTCGTCGATCTCAATCTCGTCGCTGATAAGGTTTACGCCCGCGAGCTTTTCACGGCGCTGATCCCTCTGAAAGTTCGCTGGTTCGGGCTGTCGACCGTCCTTATTGCGCACGATCGTGAGCTGATGGAGCTCATGGCCCGCTCCGGCTGCCGCGGTCTCCTCCTCGGGCTCGAATCGATCATGTCCGACAGCCTCGGCGACGCGAACAAACGCTTCAACGGCTCGGTCGAATACAAGGCGCTCATCGCCGACCTGCACGATCTGCGCATCGCCATCCAGGGTTGCTTCGTTTTCGGACTCGATCACGATCCGCTCGAGGTCTTCGACATCACTGCCGACTTCGCGATCGACAACGGCATCGACCTGCCGCGCTTCGCAATCCTGACGCCGTTTCCGGGAACGCCGCTGCACCAGCGTCTCGCTGCGGAGAATCGCATTTTGACGCGCGATTGGGAGCTGTACGACGGGCAGCACGTCGTCTTCCAGCCGCGCAACATGACGCCGCAGCAACTCTCCGCCGGTCACGAGCGCGCCTGGAAGAAGGTCTATCGCTACAACGCCATCGCCCGCCGCCTCTGGAAGGCGCGCGCGTTCGAGCCGCTCGGCGTCGCCGCGAACCTCGGCTACCGCTTCTACGCGCATCACCTGCAGCGCTTCTACAACTGCGACTGGCACCTCTCGGCGATGCCTTCATTGAGCAAGGCTGTATGAAGCTGACGTTCGTTCATCCGGCGGTCGGCCATCGCGCCGGTGAGAGCTACGTGCGCACGTGGCAGATGGAGTCGTTGCCGATCGCGGTCCTTGCCGGCCTCACGCCGCCGGACATCGATACAACGTTCTATGACGATCGGATGGAGACGATCGACTACGACGCGCCCACGGATGCCGTCGCAATTCCGGTTGAGACCTACACCGCCGCGCGCGCCTACCAGATCGCAAGCGAGTATCGCAGCCGCGGCGTGCCGGTCGTCATGGGCGGGTTTCACGCAACGCTGGTTCCCGACGAAGTGGCGCGCTTTGCCGATGCTGTGGTTACTGGGGAGGCCGAGGGCGCGTGGCCGCGCGTCATCGACGACTTGAGGCACGGCACGCTGCAGCATCGTTATCACGGCGCACAGCAGCCCCTTGGCAACATCAAGATCGACCGGCGGCTCTTTCGCGGGAAGCGTTATCTCCCGATCGGGCTCGTCGAAACGGGACGCGGCTGCCATTTCCCCTGCGAGTTCTGCGCGATCCAGACATTTTTCTCGCGGACATACCGCTGCCGGCCAACGGAGGATGTCATCACCGAATTGTCGAGCCTCAAGGCGGAAAAGCGCGTCTTCTTCTTCGTCGATGACAACTTCGCCGGCGATCTAAAGTCCGGTAAGCCGCTTCTGGCCGAGCTGGCGAAGCTCGATATCCGTTGGATTACGCAAATGAGTATCGATGCAGCGCACGACGAAGACTTTCTCGCCGAATTGCATCGTGCCGGCTGCCGCGGCGTCCTCATTGGGTTCGAGAGCCTCGATGAGGACAATCTGAAGTTGATGAATAAGCGCTTCAACACGATGAAGAGCGGCTTCCGCGGCGCACTCGAGAACCTGCGCCGCCACAAGATCTTCGTCTATGGCACGTTCATCTTCGGCTATGAACATGACACTCACGCCTCGTTCGACGAAGCAGTGGATTTCGCCACCGAGGAGGGGATGTACATCGCGGCGTTCAACCACCTCACGCCGTTTCCCGGGACGCCGCTCTATAAACGTTTGGCGAGTGAAGGGCGGCTGCGGTTCGAGGCGTGGTGGCTCGACCCGGAGTATCGCTATAACGCGGTTCCGTTTGAGCCCAAATCGCTCACGCCGGACGAAGTCACCGAAGGTTGTGTTGCCGCGCGCCGCCGCTTCTACGGATGGCCGAACATCCTGCGCCGGAGTACTCGCCATATGCGCGATGGTTTCGTCTTTCGCAATTTCTTTCTCGTCAATGCGCTGCACCGCAACGAGATCTCGCAGCGTAATGGTTATCCACTGGGCGACGACAACTGGCGCGGCAAGCTGCTGGAGGTTCAATGACGACCTTCCGGCTTGCGACGGAAAACGATGATGCTCTCATCCGGTCGCTCTTGCGCGGAAACCCGATGCCGACCTGGGTCGATATGGCGATTGAGCGCGAGCCATCCTTCTTCGCAGGCAAGGACCTCGTCGGCCACGATTGGGCGGTCATCGCCGAAGAAGATGGCGAGGTCATCGGCATGTACACGGCGTCCGTTCTGCCCGCGCACGTCGATCACCGGCCCGAGCGTCTCGGCTACCTCGGCGGCCTGCGCGTCAGTGCGGGCTACCGCCGCCGCATCCGTTACCTGCGCGACGGTTATGCATCGATCCGAAGGCTCGCCCCGGTGACAGGCACAGTCCCCTGGTGGTTCACGGTCGTGGCCGCGGAGAACAAGACAGCACGCAGGCTACTCGAGTCGAACGTCCCCGGTCTTCCCCGCTATCACTTTCAGGGCGACTACGTCACGTTTGCAGTCGCGACGTCGCGAGGGAAGCGGCGGAACCTGTGGCGCCGGGCAGCGGCGGATGACATCGCACACATTGTGGCCTTCTACAATGACCATGCCGCGCGCTTTCAGTGCTCGCCGGTGCTGACGGAAGACCTTGTGCGCCGCATCGGCGTCGAACAGTTCTTTCTTTACGAAGACCGCGGCATCGCGGCATTGTGGGATCAGCGCTCCTTCAAACAGATCGTCGCCCGGCGATACCGCTCACCGCTCGGTACTCTCCGTCCGCTCTATAACCTGTATGCCTCACTCCGGCGTCAGATTCCACTGCCGCGCGAAGGGGGCGCTCTCGATCAGACATCGATCGCCTTCCTCGCGCTCAGTGACGACGATCAACCGAATGCCGCCAATCTTTTGCGGGACCTCCTCTCGCACTGCAAAACGCGCGCGGCCAGCATCGGGCTCCATGCAAAACACCCGCTCGCAGACGTCCTCAAGAAGATGAAACCGCTGCAATATCCGGCGCGGGTCTACGCCGTCTGTTTCGAGGGTACGCCCCCGCCAAACGGACGGCCGGTCCAGCCAGAGGCGGCGCTGCTATGAAGATTACGCTCATCCGCCCCAACCTCGGCGACTACCGTTCGTCGGACGCCATGCCTCCCTTGGCGATGGGCATCCTCGCAGCGCGCGCCGCTGGCCACGAGATTGTTTTCTATGATGAAAAGGCCGAGACGGTCCCGTTAGGCGACACCCCCGACCTCGTCGCAATGAGCGTCGAGACGTATACCGCCCGCCGGGCCTACGCAATCGCTGATGGTTATCGCTCGCGCGGCGTGCCGGTTGTCATGGGCGGCTACCACCCGACGTTCCTGCCGGACGAGGCCCTGCAGCACGCCGACGCGGTCGTGATCGGGGACGCCGAAGGGGCGTGGGAGCGGCTGCTTGCCGACCTTGAGACCGGCTGTCTTCAACAGAAATACGCTGGCGGCAACGACGCGCCGCTCACCGACTACCGCATCGACCGCTCCATCTACCGAGGCAAGAACTACGCGCCGGTCGAGCTCGTGCAGTGGGGGCGGGGCTGCCGCTTCTCGTGCGACTTCTGCTCCATTCACAGTTTTTACGGAACGTCGCTGCGTACGCGGCCGCTCGATGGTCTCATCGCGGAGATCGAGGCGTTACCGGCCGGACGCTTGTTGTTCTTCGTCGATGACAATCTCTTCGGCCGCAAATCGGACCTTCTTGCGCTGCTCGACGCGCTGACGCCGCTGAAGCGCCGCTGGTCGTGCCAGATCAGCATCGACATCGCGCGCGACGAGGCGCTGCTCGACCGTATGGCCGCCGCCGGTTGTGGGTTCGTGCTCATCGGTTTCGAATCGCTCAATCCCGAGAGCCTCAAACAGATGCACAAAGCGTGGAACAACGTCAGCGGTTCGTACGGCCGCGTCGTCCGCGCCCTGCATGCGCGCAACATCGGCATCTACGGCACATTCGTCTTCGGCTACGACGCCGATACGAAGGAGAGCATCGAGCGCACGGTCGATTTCGCACTCGAATCGCGGCTGGAGATTGCGAACTTCAATCCGCTGACTCCCACGCCTGGCTCTGCGCTCTACGACCGCCTGGCATCTGAGCAACGGCTTCTGTCGCCGAAGTGGTGGCTGGACCCTGATTATCGCTACGGCGACGCGATCTTCGAGCCGCGCGGCATGCACGCGCGGGAGCTCACGGAAGGCGTCTTCGAAGCGCGGCGGCGCTTTTACAGTTGGCGGGCCATCGGGCGCCGAGTGCTCGGCGCCGAAACATCATTCTCACCGTTTCGCGCCGGCCTCACCACCGTCGCCAACGTCATCTCCCGCCGCGAGATCTACAAGAAGCAATACCGCCTTCTCGGAATGTGACGGGCCAACATGAAAATCACCTTCATCAAACCGAACATCGGCCGCATGGAGCACAGCCTCTACGTCGACGAGGGGCGGATGGAGCCGCTCATGCTGGCCGTGCTCGCCGGGATGACGCCGCCCGACGTCGAATGCGTCCTCTACGACGACCGGATGGAGAGCATTCCGTTCGATGAACCAACGGACCTTGCGGCCATCACCGTCGAGACGTACACCGCGCGGCGCGCCTACGAGATCGCCGCCGAGTACCGCAAACGCGGCGTTCAGACGATTCTGGGCGGGATGCACAGCACATTACTCCCCGACGAGGCGGCCTTGCACGCGGACAGCATCTTTCTCGGCGATGCTGAGACGATCTGGGACCAAGTTGTCGACGACGCGCGGCAACACAAGCTCAAGCCACGCTACCAGGGTCCTCCCGGCGTCGGGCAGATCGGCCGCGTCCTTCCGCGCCGCGATCTCTTCAAAGGCAAAGGCTATCTGCCGCTCACGCTGATGCAGTTCGTGCGCGGCTGCCGATTTGCTTGCAGCTTCTGCGCGGTGAGCCAGTATTTCGATAAGAAGCACTACGTCCGCGCCATCGACGACGTTCTGCGCGAGATCGAAGCGCAGGACAGGAAGTTCATCTTTTTCATCGACGACAACATCGCCAGCGACCAGAAGGCGCTCGCCGAGTTCTGCCACGCCGTCACTCCGCTGAAGCTTCACTGGGTCAGCCAGGCCAGCCTCGACGTTACCCGCAATCCGAAACTCATGAAACTTCTGGAGCGCGCCGGCAACTGGGGCAACGTCACCGGATTTGAGACTATTACGCCCGAGAGCCTTCGCGAATCGCGCAAGTCGCCGAACATCCCGCGGTTCACGAAATACAAAGAGGAAGTGCGTATCTTGCGAGAGCACGGGATGCAGAGCTGGGCGGCCTTCACGCTCGGATACGATCACGATACGAAGGAGTCGATCGAGGCGACGGTCGACTTTGCGCTGGAGAGCCGGTTCACGCTGGCGGCCTACAACATTCTCATGCCGTATCCCAATACGCCGCTGTATCACAAGCTGGAGAAAGAAGGACGGCATCTGTACGGCGGGAAGTGGTGGCTGGATCCGACCTATCGCTTCAATCGTGCCGCGTTCAAGCCCGCGCTCATGAGCCCAGACGAGCTCACCGATGCGTGTCACGCCGCGCGCACGCGCTTCAACTCCATCCCGTCACTCTTTCACCGCTTCGCCGACGTGCAGACGCACTTGCGCTCTCTGTCGCGGATGGGAGCGTTCTGGAAGTACACGCTGCTATTTAGAAAGGAAATTCCTAAGAAGCACGGAATGCGATTCGGACTGCAATGAAACGCGCGCTGTCGGTCTATCAATACGCCGCGCCTATCGTTCTGGCGCCGCTATCGTTTCTCCTCTGGAAGCGCGAGTACGCCGGAAATCTGAAGCTCACCGCCACGGCATGGCTGATCCCCATTCTGTGGGCGTATATCGTCCCGGGAATCGGTACGAACGTGTTGAACGTCTGGGAGTTCGACACGCTGCTGCGGCTGGGCCGCTTCCGGCCGCACCACGGCTTCGTCTTCGGCTCTGCGACGGCGATGATTGCCTGGCTCGTCCATGTTCCGCCTGCGCGCGACCTTTGGGATGTTGCGAGGAACGCGTTGATTCTCTGCTCGGTAATCGGCTTCTGGAACCTCCTTTACGAGGTCAAAGCACTTCAGAGCGGAATCCTGCATGTCTACAACCAACCATGGGCTGATGGCCGCGATGAAACAGCCATCGCACTCGATTATGCGCCGTGGTTCTTTGGCGGATTCGGCGCTCTTTACGGCGCTGGGATAGGGCTGATGGAATGGCTCGACAGACGAGGAGCGCTGTCGATGCCGATATTCGCGGCGGCATTCGGTTTGGTTCTCGTTCTGACACTCACTGTGCCCGCAGGTGGGTACGTTCTGCAATCGATCCGTCGTCATGGGCATTGGGGCACGCGTCCGGTGAAACGATCATGCTGAAGCCGGCTGGCGCAGTCCGCAGTGCCGCTCCGGAGAAACGGAATTGGATTCTCCTCGGCGCGTCAGCAGCTGCAACGTCAGGCTGCCTCTGGCTGGCCAGTCACGGCCGGTGGTGGGCGATGCTCGCCGCTGCCGCCGTCTTCGCCTTCGTCAATAACGTTCCGTTCGCGCTGATGCACGAGGCCGTACACGGAGTTGCCGCGAATACACCGCGCCGCAACTATTGGTTCGGATTTCTCGCCAGTTGCATGTTCCCCACCTCATTTTCCATGCAGCAGGTCGCCCACCTCGGGCACCACGCCCGCAATCGCACAGACACGGACCTCTACGACTACTACCTCCCCGGCCAGTCGCGCCTCGTGCGCAATCTCTGGCTCTACGGCGGCAACCTCCTCGGGCTTTACTGGTTCTGCATCCCGCTTTCGAATCTGATCTATCTTCTGGGAACGCCGGTTTATCGCTCTCGCTTCTTTGTCGAGCGGGTGGCGCCGAAGATGGGGTTCGGTCCGCATGTGCGGGATATTGCACAGCTTTCGCCGCTTCGCATCTGGCTGGAGATGCTCTGTGCATTCGCCTATCAGGCCGCGATTTATGTCGGCCTCGGGCTCGATTGGAAGGGTTGGTTGCTGGCGCACTGGTTCTTCTCGCTGCACTGGTCTGCGCTGCAATACGTCGATCATGCCTGGAGTGCGCGCGACGTAGGACATGGCGCCTGGGACTTGAAGGTGTTCGCGCCGGTGCGATGGCTGACGCTCAACTATCAATACCACCGCGCGCATCATTCGAACCCCGGCGCGCCCTGGACCGAACTGCCCGCTCTCGCCGCGCACGACGATCGCGACCCGACATTCCTCCAGATCTATTGGAGCTTATGGCGCCACGGTGTTCAACCGGCGCCTCCGATGGGTGCGCCGGCGCAGCGGTCACTCTTTGCGGCGGCCGAGCAGGAAGCCTAAAAGGAGGCCGAGGACGAGTCCCGCTCCTCCGGCGATGGCCGCGTACTTGACTACCGCGTGTTTCGCCTCGGTGAGGATGGGATTCTCGAGGAAATTCGTCCCGAAATGGATCGTGCGCAGGCGCCACTTGCCGTCAGCGTCCTTGACGACGGTCGCTGTCCATCGCGTCGGCATGTCGTACTGGCGTCCGTCGGCGAGCGTGTAACGTTCCATTCCGGAGCCGCGAACGACGCCCCACGTCTTGTCGGGAGACAGCTCGGTGAGCGCGTCGGCAGTGAATGTCATATCCAGCTTCTTGAGAAAGCCGCCCGGTCCGAACCAATGCTTGAAGTATGCGGACACCTGTTCGTGGCCCGACATCACTTCCTGCGTGATCGTCGTGGCGCGGATGTCCTTGCTCAGCACCGGCAACATCGCGTCGTAATTGCCGCTGTTGACTGCGATCTGCACGGTGGTGAGGATGCCGCGCAGCTCCTGATGGATCTCGTGATCAGCTTCCTCCGCGGCATAGAGGGGAAGGGTCAGGAACAAACAGGCGATGAGCACGGACTTAGTCATGGATCACCTCATAACGACGACGCAAGTACCAGACGATCGCCAGCGCGGCCGCGACGTCCAGCAGATGGTGCTGATGGACGAGGAGAGTCGAGGCGACGATCACGACGAGCCACAAAAGTAATCCAAAACGGGCGCGAGGGCGAGCGAAGTCTGCACATGCCAGTGTGATAGCGCTCGAGTAGATGACGTGCAGCGACGGAACGAGATTGAAGGGGCGGTCCACCCCGAAGATGCCGGCGTAGAGAGAGGCGTACGGAGCGGCTGCCGGCACCGTACGCACAAATCCAAGCTCCGCCGGCAGCAACAGAAACAACGCCGCGCTGATGAGCGAGCCGGCGATGAGCTGCTTGCCGAGGGGAGGCATCTGTGCAGTGGGGACGAAGATGAGAGGCAGGAAGAACAGCACGTACATCGACAAATAGGCCCAGATGAACTGCGGCACGAACGGAATCGCCAGCTCCGCCGGCAGGTAGAGATGGAGGCGCACCGCGCGCAGCGACGTAATCCAGTTCATCGTCGGATAGACGCCGAAAAACGCGACGCCGATCCAGAGCGACCAGAAGGAAAACATCCGCAAGCGCTCCCAGCGTGGCAGGGTTGGAGTCGGAAGCGCATCCTCGGACATCGACTCTCAACTATAGCGGAGGGGATTGCCCGAGCAGAAGGCAGTAGCGCGAGGGCGATTGCGCAGCGCTCTTCCCAATTCGGGAACGAACGCAGAGCGGGTGATTGGGAGGAATGGGTCGCTGGCGTCCCCGGCAGGGATCGAACCTGCGACCCACAGCTTAGAAGGCTGTTGCTCTATCCGACTGAGCTACGAGGACGAAACGGGAAGAGAAATTGGTCGGGGCGATAGGATTCGAACCTACGACCCCCTGCTCCCAAAGCAGGTGCGCTACCAGACTGCGCTACACCCCGACGCGAACCTCACACAACAGCGGCTGCGACGAAGGGGATTCCTCCGCCGTCGAGATCGCGTCAGACTGCCCGGGCGCGGTCGATGCGTCTCGGGGGAAAGCCGGCCTCCCACTGCCGTGCCGTCGGCAGGTCGAGTGCGAATTCGAAAACGTGATTGTGCGCGCGGATGCGCAGCACTTTTCCCGGCATCGTGTGGCCTGTGGCCGTCTCGTCGTCGTATTCGACCTCTTCGATCAGCGCCAACTCGATCGATGCCTGAATGTCCGTGTTCTCGTAGTAGATGGCGTCGTTTTTCAGCGCCAGAGCCACGGGTATCATCTCCATCCCTTCCACGAGATTGGCGCGGCTGCAAACGCTTGCCGATCCGCGATGTTTGGCCAGGATTTCGTCGATGCGATCTTTGCTGCGCATGCGCAAGTAGACCCAAAGCAGGACTACGAGTACGACGACGCCGGCGAGGGTGACGTATTCGAGCGGTGGCATCCTGATCCTCCTGTCACGACCGTGTGACGGAAAAAAGCGTACGCCTTTTTCATGCGAACGTCACGCGGTGACACCGGATTTGATCGGCCTGACACATAATGGCCCGAACGGCATCGTGCCCATTCGAGAGGTAGGTAATGTTCCGATTCCCCCTTGCAGTAGCCATTAGTGTGCTTTTATTTGTACCGAACGTCGCATCCGCATTGGCCCCCCCGTCGGCCAGCGCCTCCATCCATGTGACCGTCACTCAGCCCCAACCCGTGGCCGCCGGAGCCAACTTCGACTACGTGATCTACGTCAGCAACGAAGGTCCGGCCGATGCACTGAACATGACGCTGACGTTCCCGTTGCCTTCCGGCGTTTTCTTCAAGGCCGCGGCTGTTGCCGCCGGTTGGTCATGTACGGCGCCGTCCGTTGGTTCGACGGGAACGGTGACCTGCATGGCTCCGACGCTCACGCCGGGGACCGCATCCTTCACGATCACCGCTTCGACTCCGCCTACCGCCCAGACGGGCACCTACAGCACGACGGCCACGATCACCAGCACCACACCGGATCCGAAAGACAACGACAACACGGCACAGGTCGACGTCACCATTTCGACGCAGTCCGACTACAGCATGGCACTCGCTGCGTCGCCGGATCCGGTGAATGCGGGTGCAAACCTGACATGGACGATGACGGTGACGAACAACGGCCCGAGCACAGGAACGACGGCTTCCGTTAGTCTGCCGCTGCCTGCCTCGACGACCTTCGTCTCCGTTGCTCCACCGGCCGGATGGTCGTGCACTGTCCCCCCCGTCGGCACAAACGGAACGGTGACCTGCTCGCTCACGACGTCGCTGAATCCGTCGTCATCGGCGTTATTCACCGTCGTCTCGAAGGTCGACTCATCGACAGCTTCGGGTACGGCGCTCTCGGGAACCGCGACAGTTTCTTCGACGGACGACATGTTCCCGATCCACGACTCCGCGACGGCGAGCGTGCAAACGACCGCACTCACCGATCTTGCGGTGACGAAGAGCGTTGCACCGGCGACCGACTTTCCGGGAAGCGCGTTGCAGTACACCATCATCGTCTCCAACAACGGACCGAGCGACGCGGCCGCCGTTACGATGACCGACGTTCTTCCGGCCGCTCTTCGCTTCACATCGCTTGTCACGCCGGGTGGATGGTCGTGCACGACACCGGCGCCGGGCGCCAACGGCACGGTCACCTGTTCGCTCGCGTCGATGACCGCCGGAAGCGGCGCCAGTTTCACGCTCAACGTCGTCATCGATCCGGCGACGGTACCGGGAACCACCATCAGCAACACCGCCCAAACCGGCAGCTCCACGCCCGACGCGAACAGCGCCAACAACTCCGCGACCGCGCAGGTTGTCGTGGCAGCCCCCATCAACGTCACGGCTTCGAAGTCCGTCAACGGAGCGATTCACCCGGAAGGCTCGCAGGTCACCTACACGATCGTCCTCACGAATAGTGGCTCGGTCGCTCAAGGCGACAACCCGGGCAACGAGCTCACCGACGTGTTGCCGTCCTCGCTCACGCTCATCAGCGCCACTGCGACGAGCGGCACGGCGGTGGCGAACGTCGGGACGAACACGGTCACGTGGAATGGATCCATCGCCGCCGGCGGAACGGTGACCATCACGATTCAAGCCTTCATCAAGCAAGGAACGATCGGAACGACGATCTCGAATCAAGCGACGGTCTCCTACGACTCCGACGCCAACGGCACGAACGACGCCTCGCGTGTTTCCGACGATCCCTCGACGGCCGCGCCCGGAGATGCCACGTCTTTCCAAGTCGTAGGCAGCATTCCCGCTCTTTCGGAGACGATGCTGCTCCTTCTCGCCGCCGCGCTGGCGGTCATGTCGCTGATCGTGATGAGGAAGTAGAATCTATCGAATGCCCGACGCGCGCCGGAAGACCCGTAACGAGCACTCCTCGGGCGGCGCCGTGATCGACCTTCGCGACGGAAAGCCGTTCGTGGCCATGATCGCCACGCGCGGGCGTTCGCGATGGGGGTTGCCGAAGGGCGCCGTCTCCCAAGGCGAGACCTCGGAGCAGGCAGCTCTGCGTGAGGTGAATGAGGAGACCGGACTCGACGCCGAGGTGATCGGGCTTCTCGATACGATCGAATATTTCTTTCGCGCCGGCGACACGCTGATCAAGAAGAGTGTCGACTTCTATCTGATGCATCACCTGGGCGGCACGCTGGCGCCGCAGCTCAGCGAGGTCGACGACGTGGAGTGGGTTCCGCTTTCGGAGGGGATTGAGCGCGCGAGCTTCGAGTCGGAGCGGAAGCTGCTTTCTTCCGCGCTGGAGCAGATCGAGCTGGTCGTGAAGAGGGCGCGCGCTTCGTCGTCTTCGTAGCAGTGCCTCCCGGTTTCTTTTTCGCGCCGCCCTTTTCTTCCTCGATTTTGTCGGCCAGAGTCGGCGCTTTGCCGGATGCCGTACGGTTGCTCTGCCACGTTCGCTCCGAAGCGCCGATTTCCTCGACGGTGAGATCGGAAACGACGGAGCGGGGAGCGACCTCCGTGACATCGACATCTGTGTTTGCGAACTCATCGCGGTGCTTCAGAAGCAGCCATTCATTGCCCTTGCCGTCGCCGCGTCCATGAATTTTCACGAGCGCCCATTCGCCGAACATCTTCTTGCCGTACATGCGAAACGCGAGCTTGCCCGCCTTGAGCGCTTTGACTGGATCGTCGCCGGGCTCGATGAGCTCCCATGTGCCGTTGTCCCAGATGATGACGTTGCCACCGCCATACTGGCCGGCAGGGATCACACCTTCGAACGACGCGTAGTCGTACGGATGGTCCTCCGTCATCATCGCCAGGCGTTTCGTTGCCGGATCGTACGAAGGCCCTTTCGGTACCGCCCACGACTTGAGGACGCCTTCCATCTCCAGGCGAAAGTCGTAGTGCAGACGCGAGGCGTGATGCTTCTGAATGACGAAGATCGGCAGCTTCGTCCCCTTCGGCTTGCCGCCGGAAGGCTCGGACGTGACGCCGAAGTCGCGCATGGCGCGGTATTTCTTGAGAAGGTGGTTGGGCATGCGGTCTCGCAGTCAGGAGGTTGCGTGGTCGCGCGGGAAGGAACGATGCAGCGGGATTTCGAGCGCCCGCGACATCGCGGCCGCGCTCACGACACGCTCCGTTTCTTCGCCGCCGATCGCGCCTTGCTCTTCGACGATGCAGTCTTCGTTGCGCCGCGGCGCGCCGCGGCGCTGACACTGCCGCCGCCTTTGCTGAGACTGCGGCGCAGAGCTTCCATGAGGTCGATGACTTCGCCGCCTTTCTCTTCTTCGGGTTCCTCCGGCTCGATGGTCTTGCCTTGCGACTTCGCCTTGATGCGTTGGAGGAGGCGCTGGCGGTACTCATCCTTGAACTGGAGCGGATCGAACTTCTTCTCCGTCAGTTCGTTGATCAACATCTCGGCAAGCGCAACTTCCTTCTCCTTTACCGGACCTTCCTCGATATCGATGGCGCCGAAGTCGCGGACCTCGTCGGCGTAGTACATCGTGTGGAGCACGAGGCCTTTCTCGTACGGCCGCATGACGACCAGATGCTCTTTGCCCGCAGCCACCCAGCGCGCCACGGCCACCTTGTCCTGCTTCTTCATCGCCTGCGCGAGGAGCCGGTACGTCTTCCCTCCACCCGGCGACGGTCCCAGAAAGTACGCCTTCTCGAACATGAGTGGATCGATCTCGTGCAGATCGACGAACTCCGTGATATCGAGGGCGCGGTTGTCATCGGTCTCGAGGGTCTCGATCTCTTCGTCGGTGAAGCTCACGTACTTGTTTTTCGAGATGGCGTAGGCACGGATCAATTCGTCGGAGGAGACGATCTCCTCGTGGTGCGGGCACCACCACTTGCGGTTCACGCGCGTGCCGCAGCTCTCGTGAAGCAGATTGAAGTGAATGTCTTCCGACTTCGTAGCGGTGTAAAAGCGAACGGGAATCGAGACCAGGCCGAAGGAAATCGTCGCGTTGCGCAACGGTCTGAGTGCCATGTGCTCCTCCGTAAATCGATCTTGCATCCGCCGTTCCAGCGCGTTGCGCGTGGAAGTCACTGAAACGGCGTAACTTGAATGCCTGGCCGGCCTATCTGCAACGGCGTCGATCTTGCAACAAAGAGCGGCGAAAAGATGGACTCACCCATCATCACGGGCATGCGCTCCAACCTGACCCTGCTGATGGTGATCGTCAGCGTGGTGGTCATCGCCGTCGCCGCGTTTCTGATCTGGCGGATCCAACAGTCGCTCATGGCGTCCGTCGACCGGCAAGTGCACCGTACCGAGACGATGATCGCCGGAATGTCCGACGGCGTGATGCTCGTCGATGCCGAGGGGAAAACGGCATTTCTCAACCCGGCGGCGCAGCGGCTGTTGAACCGCTCCGAGGTCGGCGTGCCGATTTTCAAGCACGCCGAGACATACGGTCTCGTGAATGACGAGGGCGCGCCGATCGACGCAAAAGAGCTGCCGGCGGCGCGCGCACTCTCGACGGGCCGGGCGGTGCGCGATGCCACGATGCGCATCTCCAGCGGCGATCGCCAGATCGCCATCTCGATGAGCGCGACGCCATTGCACGAGGACGGGCATATCTCTGGTGTCATCGTCACGTTCCGAGATATTACCGAGCGGCTCCGCCTCGAAGAGGAGCTGCAGCTTCAGGCCGAGCGTGCACAGATCCTTGCCGACGCCGGCGCGTTCTTCGCCAGCAACATCGATCCCGTCTGGGTGAATCAGGCCATCGCCGAGCGCGTGGCCGAAGTCCTTGGCGATTGGGCAGCGGTCATCCTCAAGTCCGCAGATACAAACGAGCTGCGCGTCGCTTCGATCTACCACCGCGAGATGGCTTCGCTCGGCCTGGCCTGGTCGTACATCTATCGCCAGCCGCTCATCGTCGGCGAGGGAATCATCGGCCAGGTCGTGAGCACCGGCTATCCATCGCTCACGCAGAACCTCGGCACTTCCAGTGCGGTCGTTCCCGCGTCGGAGCTCGAGGGCGGCTATCACGCCGCTCCGATGAAACTGGCGTCGTTACTGATTCTCCCGCTGCGCACCCGCCGGGAGATGCTCGGTGCTCTCGTCATCGCGGCAAACGATCCGGAACGGGCCATGAGCGATGAGAAACTGCCTCTCGCCGAGATTCTCGCCGAGCGCGCGGCGCTGGCGATCGAGAACGCCAAGCTCTACACCGAACAGGTCGACGCGCGGCGCAAGGTGGAAGACCTCTCGCGGCTGAAGGACGAGTTCCTTTCCATCGCTTCGCACGAACTACGTACGCCGGTCACGTCGATCAAGGGATACACGCAGCTCGCCAAGGCGCTCATTCGCGAAAACGATCTCGTCACGTCCGAAGAGTATCTCGATGTGGCGCTCGACCAGATCGATCGGATGTCGCGCCTGATTCTCGAGCTGCTCGACGTCTCAAGGATCGAGACGGGACGCCTCGAGATCCGGCGCGAGCCGATTCCGTGGTCAACCTTCGTGTGCGACGTGGTTCACCGGCATCACACCGCCGTCAGCGACCGGCGTTTTCAACTCAACGTTCCCGTCAGCAACAAAAGGGTCATCGGCGATCGCGACCGTCTCGAGCAGGTGCTCGGCAACCTGATGGAAAACGCGGTGAAGTATTCGCCCGACAGCAGCGAGATCATCGTGTCACTCGACGAGCGCGACGATCAGCTCGTGACGTCGATCGCGGACCGCGGCATCGGCATCCCCTCCGACGAGCTCGGGCAGGTCTTTGAGCGTTTTCATCGCGGGCGGCAGGTCTCGTCGACGAATTACGGCGGACTGGGTCTTGGCCTCTACATCACCAAGCAGATCGTCGAGCGTCACGGCGGCACGATCTGGGTGGAGAGCCGCGAAGGGCAGGGAACGACGTTCTCGTTTTCGCTACCGGTCGTCAATGCGGCCGAGCAACCTGTCGCCCCAACAGCAGAGGCGCCGCGAGTGATCGCCGCTTCATAGCGGAGGCCTCGGGCAACCTCCGAATTTTCCCTGGTGCGGCGCGGTTTTCGCGACGGATGCGGATCGTCGTTGTCAGCTTCGTTCTCCTGCTCTCCGCGATTGCCCTCGACGCCCAGGATCTGCGCCTCGATTACCAGCGCGAATCGCTCATCGGTACGTACCGCCACTACACGCAATATGTCGATGGGCTCCCGGTCCTCGGCGGCGAAGTCATCGAGCGGGTCGATCACGACGGCAACACGCGCGAGCTTCATCGTGCAATCGCCTCCGCTGCTCCCAAACGGACGCTCATCGCCAAGCAGTCAGCACTCTGGGTGCTGCCGTCGGGCGACGTTCGCGATCAGCAAATGGTCGCCGTCAACGCGGCCGGAGAAGCGCGGCCGGCTTGGCGTGTCGTCGTTGAGGAAAATCCGCACGAGCCGGTCGCGCATTATGTTGATGCTGCTACCGGTGCGCTGCTGCTCTCGAAGCCGCTCTTCGCGCGAATCACGGCAAGCGCGCGCGTTTTCGATCCGAATCCGGTAACCAAGTTGAACGATCCTTCGCTGCGCGATCAGAACGGCGCAGCCTCTGCCGTGCCGGATGCGGCGTATTCGCTGGTCGATCTTCTGGAGCTCAATCCGACCGGGATGCTCACCGGACCGAATGTTCAGATCGTCGATACCGATGCGCCCTCGACTATCCACGCCGACGCCTCGCAGTCGCTGCTCTTCGACCGCAGCCAGCCGCAGTTCGAAGAGGTCAACGCCTACTTCCATCTCGACCGCAGCCAGCGCTACCTGCAATCGCTCGGCTACACCGGCTCGCGACGGATCGTTGCGTACTCCATTCCGGTCGATCCGCATTCGCTCTCCGGTGCCGACAATTCTCTCTACGTCGGCAGCGCGACGCCCGGGCAAGGGACGCTCTATTTTGGCGATGGCGGCGTCGATGACGCCGAGGATTCGGACATTCTGCTGCACGAGTTCTGTCACGCCATTCAGGACTGGATCGCGCCATCGGTTTTCTTCGGAACGTCCTCCAGCCAGTCGCGGGCAATGGGCGAGGGTTACAGCGACTACTGGGCGTATTCGTCGAACTACGTGCCCGGCTTGGGAACGGGCCGCGATCCGTACTGCCTCGCGGAGTGGGATGCCCGATGCTTTGGCGACGATTCCTCGCAGGAATGCGGCTACCCGGATGGTGCGGACTGTCTTCGCCGTGTGGACAGCGTCAAGACGATGAACGATTACATCATCGGAGAAACCTCAGGAACGGAGCACAAGAACGGGGAGATCTGGTCTTCCGCGCTCCGCGAGATCTTCGATGCGCTCGTGCAGCGCCACGGCGTTGCGGCCGGCCGGCCGATGGCGGATACGCTGGTCCTCGAGTCGATGTTCGGCGCGCCGTCCGATCCGAGCTACGCGATTCAGGCCCGAAAGCTGATCGATGCCGACCGCATCCTCAATGGCGGGGCTCATGGAGCCGCGATCTGCTCCGCGTTCATCACCCGCCTGATTCTTGCCGCGTTCGACTGCGACCGCACGCCGCGCGGCGACGTGACGTTCACGCAGTCGCCGCAGCACGGATTGCTGATTCCGGACGCTGCGCCCCGAGGAGTGATGCCGACGCTCGATATCACGGACGCGCGCTCGATCGAACGGCTCGTCGTGAGCGTCAACATCGTTAATCCGTCCCGAGGCGATCTGCAGATCAGCCTCATCGCGCCGGACGGCACCACGGCGATTTTGCAGAACCCTTCGACAGACCATGCAGCGTTCTCGCCGGTGACCTATGGGATCGATGCGGATACCGTGGACCGCCTCGATGTCTTTCACGGCCGCGCCGCAATCGGCCAGTGGACGCTCAACGTGCGCGATCTGCAGCCGCAGAACGGCGGCACGCTGATCTCGTGGTCGCTCGGCGTCACGTACGTCGGCGATGTGCCGGCAACGACGCGACCGGCGTCGTTCGCGCCGCGGAAACACATCGCTGCCGTCGCGCACACGCCCGGCGCGAACGGCACGAACTGGCAGACCGACGTGCGGCTCTTCAACGGCGGTAGCCGTCAGGCAAGCGTGACCGCGATCTTCACGAGGGCGGGCGAAGAAGGGTGGGGACATTTCGCGGCCGTGAAGCTCGCGGTCGCGCCGCAGCAGATCATGGCGCTCGACGACGTCGTTGCCACGTTGATGGAGACGAGCGGCGTCGGCCAGATCGAGTTTCTCGGCGACACCGACGCGCTGATCATCACCAGCCGCACCTTCACGAAAGTCACCACGGGAGGTCCGGGAACCTACGGCCAGTTCATCCCGGCGGTGGCGACGACGGATGCAACGACGCTCGCCGATGTTCCGCACATCCTCAGCACCGCAGACTTCCGCACGAACCTCGGCTTCGCAGAAGTAAACGGCAGCGACGGCACCGCTCGCGTGACGCTGTTCGATGCGACGAGCGGGTCCGTCGTCTCGCAGCACGACTACCCGATCGTGCCTTTCACGCAGATGCAGTTTCCTGCAACAGGCGCCGCGCTGATGACGGCGGAGTTGCAGGTGATCAGCGGCGACGCGCGGATCGTTGCCTACGGCTCCGTGATCGATAACCGCAGCGGTGATCCGATCTACGTCTCCGCGTCCAAGCCGCAGGCTGGCGCGTTCGTCGCGCCGGTCATCAGCCAGCCGGGAGTCAGCTCGCTCTGGCGCAGCGACATCGTCATCAGCGCGTTTGGCGATGCAGGTGGCGCCTTCGATATGACGTACATCGATTCGATCTCCGGCGAGCGGATCACGAAGCACGGGACGGTGAGCGCCCATCAGGCCGTTCGGATCGAAGATGCCGTCGGCACCTACTTCGGCCTGCCCGGCGGGTTCGGCACCGTTCGCGCCGATCTCTCCGGAACGCTTGTGGCCACGTCGCGCACGTTCAACACGGCCAGTACCGGAACTTACGGACAGTTCATCCCGCTCGCCCGCGCGAACGAAGGCTTTCTCCCACTGACGCCGGCTGGCCCTGCGCGCGAGCTGCTCCACGTCGAGCATTCGGCGACCTTCCGCACGAACGCAGGCGCAATCAACGCAGGCACCCTCGACGCCGTCGTTCGTTTCACATTGTTCGATGCTGCCGGCCGTTCGCTCGACGTGATCGATCGGACGGTCCATCCGCTGCAGGCCGTTCAGTTCCCGATCGACGCGACCGTCACGGACGGGCGCATCGAAGCGCAACTGCTCTCGGGCGACACCGGCGCCATCGCCTGGGCCTCCGTCATCGACAACGCCACCGGCGATCCGATCTTCGTTCCGGCGCAGTGACGGAGCCGCTCTTCGATTCAGTGTTGTATTCTTCAGGCCCATGCCCGTAACCCAGCCCGAGCCGCAAACGCTCGCTCAGGTACCTTTCAAAGTCCTCGATGAGACGCTCCGCCAGCTTCGCGGAACGCGTAACGACATCATTCGCTATGCGGTCTGGAACACCCGCAACCTGACCGACGACGAGTTCAACCACGCCGACGACCGCAAGCTCCTCGGCTATTTCCGGCAGGATCTGCTGGAGACGCGCTTTCTCTCCAAAGGCCGCCGCATCGACCTGATCCAGCTCTGGCACTGGTTCGACGATCAGATGACCGGAACCGAGCCGATGCTCATCGCCGGCCAGGAAGTCTTTGTCAACGTTCAGGACAAAGACCTCGAGAAGGTGCGGAAGCGGATCTCGGAGATCCAGTCATTCCTGCCCACGCTGCGCGGCGACGACCTGGAAGCATTCAAGCGCGTGAAGTACAAGCTCCGCCGCACGGTCCTGCGGCTGACCTACGATCTGCACCACCTCTTCAAGCGCCTGGAGAAATACCGCAAGAACTTCGGCGGTCCCGCGGTGCCGCAGCTCGAGAACGTCCCGCACGACGTCGCGGCCGACGTCCCCGAGCCCCCGCTCATCGACGAGCACGACGAACACGACGAGCAGTGAAAGTTAGTTCGTGTGGTCGGCGAGAAGCCGGATGTGAGCCTCGCTGGGTGTTCCGACCATCTTTTGAACGAGTCTGCGATCAGCGGTGATGCAGATGGTATCGAGACGAACCGCAAGTGCAACGTACGACGCATCGTATGCACTAGCACCACTGGCCAGCGCCAGATCGATTGCATCGCGTGCAAGGCTTTGGTTTGCGTAGACGACCCAAGACGCGGCGGCAATCTCGTCAATAATCGCGGTCGCTCGCGCTGGCTCGATCTCCCCTCGCTTCACCAGCTTCCAGAGAATGTTGGCAGACTCGACGAAGAGCAGATCGGGCGCTGCGAATCCGGCAACTGACGCTCGAAGCTCAATTGCAGCAGCGCTGTCATCTTCTGGAATGAACCATTTGATGACGACGCTGGCATCCAGGACCCACAACGTCACCGCTCGCGATCCTCTCGCAACAACTCGGTCGTGTCGGAGAACTTCCGGCCCGTCGCGCGCAGCTCTTCGAAGATGTGGTCCGCCGCGGCCCAAGTGCGTTGCCAGTCGCGAGCTGCAGCCTCCTCAATGATCGCTTTCAGCTCCGCCTGGAGTGATCGTTTTCCAGTCTCGGCCCGCTTCTTGAGCTCGTTGATCGTCTTTTCGTCGAGATCGCGTATGAGAACATTCATGATATCAAAATGATATCACACGTCGTAATCACTCTGCTGCCCGTCGATGACATCGATCTCCACCGTCTTCGTAATCCGGCCGGTGTTATCGAGAATCTGAAGGGTGTAATGGCCTGCGACCAGATTGTTGATCGGTGTCGCGCCGGTAGGAAGCGAGAAGATCCCCTGCGAGATCGCGTTGACCCCGTGCGCTACGCCGGCGGCATCGAGGAGCTGCGCACGGCGAGTCGTCGAATCCTTGGAGTGCAGAATGATTGTGCCGCCCGGAGAGAAACGGACTGTCTGATTCGAAGGGGACGTCATGCTGATCGTTTGCGACGCATAGTTGCGTGCCATCACCGTCACTGTATACACGCCCGGGGAGAGGGCCAGTTTCACGGTCTCGTTGTTGCCAAAGAGGCCGGACTGTGACGGAAGCACGTTGCCCTGCGAATCGACGACGCGGATCACGTTCACTGTCAGCGGGGTGTTGTCGCGTGCGTCGACCGCCTGAATCGTGATGCCGTCGCTCGCAGAGAGCTGGAACTGCACATCATCGGGAGCGGAGTTGCCGATCGTGAGCTGCCGTGCATCGTGCCCGTAGCCTTCCTTGTCCGCGGTGAGCTGGTACGTTCCAGCAGCGATGTTCTCGAGGGTGAAGCCCCCGTTCGCGTCTGTCGACGCGCTCGAACCAAGGCCTACGGTCTGGCCGCCCGCCTGGCGAAGATCTACGGTGGCTCCGCTCAGAGGATGCGAATCCGTTGAGTCAATCACTCGACCATGCAACGTCACCGTGGTGAGTGTGATGTCGAACGTATCGGAGCCGTGTACGTCGTGCTGCGTGGAGAACAAGCTGAGCCGGCTCATGTCCATGACCACAACGGCGTACGTCCCGTCGTCGAGGCTGCTCACTTCGTAGTGGCCGTTGGTGTCCGTGCTGGTGCTCGCCGAGGTCTGGCTTGTTGCGGCCCTGGGAGAGAATGTGACCTGCACGTTCGCCATGGGGGTGCCATTGCGCATGATCCGGCCGCTGATCACCGTGTCCGTCTTAAATACGATGTCGGCCTGTGCGGTGCCGCCTGCGTCGAGCTGCACTGTCACTGGGGCTGCCGACTTGCTCGGCGCGCCGAACGCGCCCCCGGTCCGCGCGGTGAGGCGCACGGTCCCCGATGGCGCTCCTTCGATGCGGTAATTTCCTCCGCTATCCGCGGGAGCCGACAGGTTCCCGCCTCCTTGCAGACCTCCGCCAAAGCCGCCGCCACCGGCACCGGCTCCGGAAACTGTGGCTGAGACTGTGGCTTGCTCGAGCTCCTGAGCCGTTAGACCATTGATATGTCCTGTAATCACGCCGCCGCTCACCAGGGTCACGTGCACCGGGCCGGAGGAGGCGATGTCCACGTCGCGCAACACACCGGGCGCATAACCCGCCTTCGTCGCTGTAAACGTGTAGTGACCGGGTGTCAGTCCCTCGATGGTGAAAGCGCCGTTGGCGTCCGTGCCTCCCTGCCGTCCGCCGTCCATCTCACTGGCTGACGCTGCGCGCACCATCGCGCCGGAAATCGGAGTACCGCCGTCGGAAACGACAGTGCCGGTAGCGCTGATCCCGCTCGACAGAGTCACGTCGAGGCGGGTCGATCCGGCGAGTGTGACGCTCTTCTGCTGCGCGATGTAGCCGCTGCGTGAAAAAGTGAAGGTACCGTTGCCGGGCTCCAGCGAATCGAGCGTGTAATCACCGTTCGGGTCGGTCGCGGTACTGGAATTGTTGCTATCGAAGCGCATGACGCGCCCACCGCCGGCGATCGGATCCAGGGTTACGGAAACGCCCGACACCGGACTGCCGTCCGGGCCGGTCACGTGACCGCTAAGCTTTGCCCCGGTCTCGACGTCAACCTCGACCTCCGGCGCCGTCTTGCCGTCCTCCACCTCGATGTTCGGTACGCGCGCGGTCGAATAGCCGGGAGCATTGACGACGACTTGCGTCGACCCGGGCTTGATCCCCTCCAGAACGAACGTGCCGTCATCGCTCGTGAACTGCTTCTGCATCGGCGGCATCATCATCACCATGCCACCGCCGCCGCGCGAGGTCGTCACTCCCGCCATGAACGACGTCACTGGCTGATGGCTGGTCTTGTCGACGACGTGTCCGCTGATGCGCCCGCCGGCAGGCAGCTCGATGACGACATCCTTTGCCGGGGCGGTGACCGAACGCATCTCCTGAATGAACGAATCCTGCTTATTGACGATCACCATCATCGTCCCGGGTGTGAGATCGCTGATGGTGAACGAGCCGTCAGCGCCAGTGACTCCGCCGGCCATTCCAGCCTGCGACATCGCCCGAACGTCCACCCCTTCCACACCCGCGCCGCCGCGCGTGACACGCCCTGTGATCTCTACGCCTGGGTCGAGAGCCACCTCGAGAGGCTTGGTCGTGGCGTCAACCTTCGTGCCCCGCACTGTCTTCTCGGAGAACCCCTCACGCTTGAACGAGAGGTCGTACGTTCCCTCTTTCACCCGAATCGAGAACGTGCCGTCGCTTCCGGTGCGTATGACCTCATCGGTTCGCCCGGCCCGCAAGTTCATGACGACGCGCCGGACCGCGCCGCCGCCTCTGCCGTCATTCTCCGATTCAGACGCCTCCACGCCGACGCCAGACAACGGTTTGTGATCCTTGTCTGTCACTTTCCCGGTGACGGCGATGCCGCGTGGGATCGTGAGGACCACACCGGTCTTCCGTTCCGCGGGAGCAAGTTTGATCGACGCCGATTTCGCATCAGGGAAACCGCGCTTTGTGGCATCGATCTGGAGTTTTGCTTCCGTCTCCACATTGCGAAGGACGAAGTGCCCGTCGGGTGCGCTGTAGGCGTCGCTCCCACCGCCGCCCATTCGTGGCATGAACGCGAACCGGTCGTCGCGAGCGGCGGGGCGTGCTGCCAGGTGCGCAGCCGGAACGGCCTGCTTGTCCTCATTGACAACCGAGCCGGTGATGCGGCCGCGCGCAGTTGCGTAGAGTGTCTTCTGGACAGAGTCGGCCCCCTTGACCGGAATGGCTTGCGCCGTGTTGATTCCGAAACCGGGACACGAGGACCGAACGTCGTACCTGCCTGGGACAATCTGCGATATCGTGAAATTTCCCTTCGCGTCTGTGATGGTATCGTGCGTCGCTTCCCGCCCTCCGAAACCACCTGATGGCGCGATGGCCACCCTGGCGCCGGCCACCGGCAGTTGCGATGCCACGTCGCGCACATTGCCGCTGACGGTCCCGCCTTTGGCCAGTTTGAGCGTCGGGGACCCGGTGGCTTTGCGCGCGCGCAGGGCAACGCTGTTGCCACGCCGTGCTTCGATCGTGTCCCACTCCTTTCTTGCGTGCGCGATCGTGAAGGTTCCGTCGGCCGCCGACTTGCCTGCCGGCCAGCCATCGAGGAAAAGCTGCGCGTCTCCCGCGGGCGTCTGGCCGTCTTCGGCGACGACACGGCCCGTGACGGCGACTCCCGGGCTCATCGAGAAATCGGGACCTTTCTTCGTCCCATTCGGACCGATGAGATCGTCGACAACCGAGTAATCGGGATGCAGCACGATGACGCGTAACGCCCATTTGGAAGGATCGGGCGCGGTGTAGTGACCCTCGGCGTCCGTTTTCGTCGTGTACTCGCCGTTTCCGCTGTAGATGGTCACGGTAGCGTTCGGGACCGGCTTGCCGCTCGCCGTAATCGTTCCGCGAACGGGCGCCGCCTGGGTGAGGAGAATCGCGCCGGCGTCGTCGTCTGCGGCGTACCGGTTGCCTGACGGTGCGTAACCTGCGCCCTCGACGCGGACATCGACGACGATCTGATCTTTCGGGACGTCCAGATTGAACTTGCCGCCGGAGTCCGTCGTGACCGTTGCCAGCGGCGTTCGCTGCGGATCCGCTGACTGCAGCCGCGGCCCCTGCGCGGCGATGAGCTCCGGCGCGAAGAGAGACACCTTCGCTCCCGTGACCGCCTTGCCGTCGATGTTGATGACGGTACCGGTCACGGCCGCATGAAGCGGCACGACCAGAGACGACAGTACGAACGAGATACAGAGCAAGCGCCGGACTGCGAGCATGGTTCCTCCCGAGGTTTCGAACGGATGTACGAACTGTAGACGAAGAATGCTGAACACGGTTTCGACGTTCGGTCCCACATGCCGAGAATGCCGGTTCGCGGAGAGAAGCTGCGCCAGCGGCTGGACACGCTCGTGGAGACGTTCGACGTCTCGACGATCGCTCCCGATCCGCTGCAACTCGTCCTCCGCTACACCAATCCTCCCGATCAGGAAGTGGCCGGTCTTCTCGCTGCCGCATTTGCCTATGGCCGCGCAGACATCGTCGTTGCCAACGCCGGCCGCGTCCTCGATCGCATGCTCCCTTCTCCCTATGAATATCTCGTGAAGTTCGATCGTGCTGAAGCGAAGCGGCGGTTCGCAGGATTCGCCCATCGATTCCACAAAACGCCGGAGCTCATCGATCTGCTCGCGCGCATCGCTGCCGCCATTCGCGAGCACGGCACACTCGGCGAGCTTTTCCGCATCTGCTACGACGATGACGACCGCGACATCGGCCCGTCGCTGACGCGATTCGTCGAAGCGCTGATCGGCTCTAGGAGAACGAAGGCCCTCGACTACCTGCTCACGTCACCGGCCAACGGCTCCGCCTGCAAACGGATGAACCTCTTCCTCCGCTGGATGGTCCGCCGCACGGAGCCCGACCTCGGCATCTGGGCCTTCGTCGATCCCGCCAAGCTCGTGATGCCGGTCGACACGCACGTCCACCGCATCGCCACATTCCTCGGGCTCAACGGCCGCAAAACGGCAGACTGGAAGGCGGCCCGCGCGCTCACCGATCGTCTCGCCAAGTTCGATCGCGCCGATCCCGTCCGCTACGACTTTGCCATCTGCCGCCTCGGCATCCTCGATCTCTGCAGCCGCAAGCGCCGCAAAGCAAACTGTGACGTTTGCCTCCTGCGCGATGTCTGCCGCTTTCCGGTTCTGTGACGAGATCGCCGATTCTCCTCGGGAAATGCGGTTATGGCCGATCGGCCACTTTCGTCACCACGACATCGTACGTCCCGCCGAGTGACGTGACCCGCTCATTCGGCTTGAGCGCGGGTCGAAATTGAAATCTCGCGCTGAAACTCCGATCCACACGCCGGCTATCTGCTTCAAATTCATAAATCCCGCTGCGGCTCAGAAACGCGTAACCGTCGCGTCCGGCGAGTTTCCCAACCACACACGGCATCCACTCGTCGCATTGGATCGTGCCATAGCTCGCCATGTATTGAACATCCACCACCGGACCGACTGCCGCGGTCAGGATGGTTTCACCTTGAGGCAACGTCGGCAGCGGTTTCGACCAAACCGGATTGCTGCGATCCGTCGGGCACATCACTCCACCGATCAACCCGCTTTCGTCCATCGTAGCCCGTGCCACCTCGGTTGCGGTTGTTGTGTCGTAAAGCCGCAGCAGGTAAATCGTCTCGCCACTCCTATAGTTCCAGCATCGAAAATTCTTCCAATTCGACACGCGGACGATACCGATATGCAGCGTTCCCTGATCAATCGCCTGGGCAAGAGCACGCCGCCCGTCCTCGATGAGCGGACGCTTAGGGCCTTTCAAAAAAAACTGGACTTGCTGCAGGAAATCCTCGATTACCGCGGCATCGTTCTTCGGAAAAGGCTTGGGCGCGTAGACGGGGTCGCCCGGGCGCTGCGTACGCATCTGTGCCTCGAATCGCCCCCGTCCTGCGAAGTCATCAGCGCTGCAGGTTTCAGGGTTTGAAGCGAACAGACGACCGCTTTGAAGCGCAGCCATCACAAGCAGTGTCGTCACCTTGTTCTTCACGGAACACTCCTTAGTAATTATAAGGTCCATCGCTGTGATCCGCACATCTGCCGCCTCGGTATCCTCGATCTCTGCAGCCGCAAGCGGCGAAAAGCAAACTGTGACGTTTGCCT
>OLLN01000109.1_pt1 | contig 28013 bp, 29 predicted proteins | sample 1604281 | NCBI WGS metagenome assembly OLLN01 (sample SAMEA104055716, study PRJEB20765) | soil metagenome | biome: Arctic tundra; feature: Polygonal ground; material: soil | place: USA | collected 2011-09 | depth 0-0.5 m | reverse complement strand
GCGCCGTTCGCCGGGAAACGACAGGGCGATCGCAAAGCGCCGGCGCTTGGATGAATCGGTATTGCTCATTGGACCCAGCTCCGCAGCAGTTCGCCCGCTTGTGCCGCCGACGATTTCCTCGAGCTCCGACCCCATAATACCGTCCAGCGTCCCCTAATCCGACGAGCGAATTCACCTCGGGAGCCGCGACGATCGCGAGGCCGTGGCTCAACTTGAAGGGCTCCCTACCGAAAGAAGCAGTCGAGGACATTCATGGGGCCAGACCTTCGTTGGTTTATTGGGCGCTATCAAGACCGAAAGTCTGGTCCAACGCGACCCGCGAACGGATCACGCGCGTCATTTACAGGCGGATCGACTCGATCCTGAAAACCGACTCAACTCCCACGCCCTTTTGTCTTCCACCGGCTTGCCCTCGAAGCGAACGGCTTCCCGCCGTGGCTTCGCGCGACGATCGCGACACTCCTCACGCCTCTGGATGAATCGTGACTACCCTGACGGCACGAGCGCGATGGATCGAACGGGAAGGTTTCTCCGTCGTGATCAATTCGGAGGCGCCGACCACCCGCCGCGCCGGGCGGCAACTTCACTCTCGATCTCGTCCCAACCCAGAGGAGCCATGCCCGACCTGGCGATCTCCGCCCGCAGCTCGCGCAGGCGGCGGCCGAGCGGAGTTCTTGCCTCGGCAGCAGTTTGAATCGTCACGTGCACCTCGGCGTTCTCTGGTAAGTCCACGGGATGTTTGAGCGTGAGGATGCCGTTCTCGTAGACGGCGTCAACGTCAATCGTCATCACATTTCGCCTCGACGTAATGATACCCCGGCCGGGTGAGGGCCAACGGGCCGCGCCGCGCGCAGCACTTCCAGGAAAACGGCGGCCGTTGTCCGCCGAGTTTCAGAACTTGAGATGTTGGGTCATCCTCAAGACGGACGGCGTCGAGACCGTCGATCCGAGACGCGGCAGCAACGCCGTCACCTCGCGCCGCGGTGCGGATACGGCGTACGGCAATGCCGCCACCTTGCGCCGCACGGCGGCCATGAAGGGCTGCAATGCGGTCACCTTGCGCCGCACGTGCGGACATGAAGAGCCGCAATGCGGTCAACTTGCGCCGCACGTGCGGTCATGAAGGGCCGCAATGCGGTCACCTTGCGCCGCACGTGCGGCCACGAAGGGCCGCAATGCGGTCAACTTGCGCCGCACGTGCGGCCACGAAGGGCCGCAATGCGGTCACCTCGCACCTCACGTGCGGACAGGAAGAGCCGCAATGCGGTCACCTTGCGCCTCACGTGCGGACAGGAAGAGCCGCAATGCGGTCACCTTGCGCCTCATGTGCGGACAGGAAGAGCCGCAATGCGGTCACCTTGCGCCGCACATGCGGACATGAAGGGCCGCAATGCGGTCACCTCGGTGCGCAGGTGCGCGCGCATATTTCGGCAGCGCTACAACCCGGCGTGTCCACGCAGTGCCCTTGACATCACGTCTCAACCGGCTTATATCTCTTGCTACAAAGTCGAAGATCGTAAGACCTCCGGCTTTGGCGGCTGTCGGCGGTACGGGCGTGCTGGATAAGCACATCAGACCTGTACCGGCGCGGGAGTTGAGTTGATCTCCTCCTGCCGCGGGCAGCCGAGGTGTGTACACGCCTCGGGCAAACATCAACCGGAAGAATCGGCGCGTGGCCGGGACTTCCAGCCGGTGGCCGCTCGCACTTGTCGACGAGTCCGTGACGTCACCTCCGGCCTGACAGCTCGTATAAGGAGGCTATGTCATGAGTAATACCACCCCTGTTACATCAAACCCCGATCCGGCCAAGCTGGCCCCCGAAGCGGTCATCGCGCAGTTGCGCGCCATCGGGTCGCAGATCGACGACCTCGCGCCGTTGTCGAAGGAGCAGCGCGCGCTGCTCAAAAAGCGTCTCCGGAGACAGCCGACGACCGTCGTCGAGGCATCGATCAACGTCATCGGCGTGCTGGACAACGTATCGGAGGCGATCGGGCAGCCGCTCGACGAAGTCCGTCAGTTGCAGGACGACTCGCTGCGCTGGGACGCCGCGGTCGACGAGGCGCGCGCGCTCCTGAACGGCATCGAGGGAGCAGCCCTCATTCGCCGTCAACGGCTCGGGCTCATCGCCATGCAGGCGTACACGATCGGGTCGCAGCTCGCCAAGGACCCGGCAAGGGCGGTGCTCGTGCCGCACGTCGAGGAAGTCAAACGGCTGAAAGGCGCCGCGCGCCGCAAGAAGACGACGCAAGCCCCTCCAACGCCGGCACCCACCCACGACACGTCCACGGCACCGAAAGCGTAGCGCAAAGGAGTTTGTGAGCCCGGGCGCGCTCACCGCGCGCCCGGGTTCCATGACGGTTATGAAGAATGACAACGCATCCGGGTCTTCGCCGGCGGAGCCGGCGAGAGATCGTAGCCCCCGGTTTCAACCGGGGGGGCGAGGCCGGCCCGAAATAGCGAGCCCGCTTTAGCGGGCGACAGAGCCGGGCAAGTCACGTCCAGAGGTGCTTTTCGTCGATCGAAATGCCGTGTCGTCGTAGCAGCTCTTACCTCGGAATCTGTCGCCCGCTAAAGCGGGCTAGCAATTTGGGGGCGACCTCGAAAACCCCCGGTTGAAACCGGGGGCTACGATCTCAAGCCGGCTTTGCCGGCAAACGAGCGCCCTTCTCCCCAAGCGCTTTTCAGCGGGGGGAGAAGTGACTCTCGAAAACCCCGGCTTAAGCCAGGCTTAAGCCTGGGTTAACGGAGTCGTGAGTTATTCGCATCGCAGTGAGTCTGCGGATACGTCCCTCCCCTCACAACGTCCGCCCCACCGCGGGGACGATGATGCGCAGTTCGTCCATCAGGCGGGCGAACTGGTCGGGGTAGAGCGATTGGGGGCCGTCGCAGACGGCTTTCTCGGGCTCGTGATGCACTTCGATCAGGACGCCGTCGGCGCCGGCGGCGACGATGGCGCGGGCGAGGGGCATCACTTTGTCGCGGCGGCCGACGGCGTGCGACGGGTCGGCGATGATCGGCAGGTGCGACAGTTTGTTGATGACCGGGATGGCCGAGATATCGAGGGTGTTGCGCGTGTACGTCTCGAACGTGCGGATGCCGCGCTCGCAGAGGATGACGTCGTAGTTGCCGCCGGAGAGGATGTACTCCGACGCCAGCAGCCACTCCTGAATCGTTGCGGACATACCGCGTTTGAGGAGCACCGGCTTGCGGATCTGGCCAAGCGCCGACAGCAGGTTGTAGTTCTGCATGTTGCGCGCGCCGACCTGCAGGATGTCCACATACTCCAGCATCGCTTCGATCTGGCTGATCTCCATGACCTCGGAGACCGTGGCCATGTTGTTCTCGTCGCCGGCAGCGCGGAGCAGTTTCAGTCCTTCGATGCCCATTCCCTGGAACGCGTACGGCGAGGTGCGCGGCTTGTACGCACCGCCCCGCAGCACGCGCGCTCCGGCCCGCGCGACGCGCCGTGCGGTCTCGAACATTTGACGCTCGTTCTCGATCGTGCACGGACCGGCCATGACGACGACGTCGCTGCCGCCGATAGAGATGTCGCGCACTTTCACGACCGTTTTCTCGCGCCGGAACGAGCGGCTGGAGAGTTTGTACGGCTCGCTGACGCGCATCGCTTCCTGAACGCCGTGCAGCACCTCGAGCTCACGCGGGTCGACGCTGGCGACATCGCCGACGACGCCCAGGACGGTCTGGTCCGCACCGGTGGAGCGATGCACGTCGAAGCCGCGCTCGCTGAGCACGGCAACCACGTGCTCGATGTCGGTATCCGACGCGTGTTTTTCCATCACAATGACCATGAAATCCTCCCTGCCCCTGTCTAGCTGATGTCTAGCTGCGATTCGTAGCCTGCCGCTCTACGCGCCGCGATTCATCGATGATTCGTTCAAAAAGACGCCTCACAGTCGCGGGATCGAGCGGGCCGTCGGAGGTGCGCTCGACGTGCAGCAGCACCTGCTTCTCGCGCTCGGGGGCGTAGATGGGCATATCGAGAACGGCTTTGATCTCGCCGATCTCGATCGCGTATTTCGCGCGCTGATTGAGGAGGCGCACGATGACCTCGTCGACGCGGTCGATGGCGTCGCGAAGACGGGTGAGCTCTTGTTCTGCGTCCGTTCGATCCATAAGAAAAAACCTCTTGCCACGCGGGAAGAGGTTCGGATCGACTCAGCGGTCAGCACCCCTTCGTAGCGGGGCGCGATATGCCCCACGCTTACGTAAAGTAGCCGTAGTAATACGCAAAGCGCGGAGCGGTGGGGGTCATGTGGCCGGAGAGGATAGGGTGGCGGACTACCGCGTGTCAAACGTGACGCCCGGACCGGAGCGCCGGCGTCCTCGGCGGCTGGCCCGGCAGCGTGGCGCCGAAAACAGCTAAACTCGCTGCTCTCCAATGAATCCAACCAATCGCGCGATGGTTCAACGGTGCGCGCTCCATCAGCAGCGGCCAGCGTTTGCGGTCTGCATGCAGTGCGCGAAGTCGCTGTGTCAGGAATGCGCGACGCAGTGGGATGGAATCTGGTACTGCGCGGAATGCCTGGCCGGAAGGCGCGCCGGACCGGTGAAACGCTCGCGTGCCGGCGGATGGATCGTGTTGATCGTGGCGTCCATTGCCATCCTATTTTTCAGCACGCGCCTCATGGTCTGGGCCGGCGTGCTGCTCGCGGGATTGCGGTGATCCGCGCGCCGCTCTCGACGACGAGCGTGCTCGATGAGTCGGCGTCCATCGTCCGCGCCACCGCCTCGCCGTGGGTGGGGCTGCTGCTGATCACTTCCCTCCCCTACCGCTTCATGCAGGCGGTCTTCGCCGACCGCATCATCGAGCTCGGAAGCAACGCATCCCAATACGGCGACATCCTTCGCACGACCGCGGACTTCACTTGCCTGGCGTTTCTTCTGTCGCTGTGGGGACGCGCCGTCTACGCGCGCGCCTGCCGCCTCACCTCGGCGTCCGGCGCCGCGCCTGGGCGTGAAGCGCTGCGCGTTCCGCTGGCGGCACTGGCCAGCTACGTCTTGGTCGCGTCGATCGCCGAATCGGTCACGTACCTGCTGTTCGTCACGGTCATCGGCATCGCCATCGGCGCGATCCTCTCCGGCCTGGCGGTTGGAACGATGGAGCTCAACGACTCGCCGGGAGTGCTCGGCCCGCTGCGCCGCCTGGCGCGCTACGGCAAGGAAACGCGCGTCATCGTCGCGCTGGCGTTCGTCTTCTGTTGCGCCTTCATCGTTGCCCTGCTGAACATGGCCGCGCTGTTCGCGGGCTGTCTGGAACTGTTGTCGACGATCGGAGGATGGGACGCTCCTCGATGGCACATCCTCATGAGCTTCTCCAATCGCCGCTACATCCTGATGGTCATCGCCGGCGCGCTCCTGGTCATTGAACCGTTCTGGATCGCCGCAAACGTGCTGCTGGTACGAAAGGCCGGAGTGGCGGAGAGCGGCGACGATCTCCGAGTCTGGTTCGAGGAGTTGCAGCACTCATGAGACGCATCGCGATGATGTTTCTCCTGTTGCTCGCCGCCTCGTCGATGAGCGCAGCCTCGCTGACACTCGTCGAGTACGAGGCCGCGTTGACGAGGATGCGCGCCTTCATCGAGGCGGGCCAGGTTGATGCCGCACGCGCCGAGGCGAAGGCTCTGGCCGGGAGCGACGTCGATTCGCCGAACGGCCGCTTCCGAACCGACAGCACACTCCTCGCCGAGGTCAACGCGGCGAAGCCGCGCGACCTCGGCGTCGAGCGCCGGATCAGCGTGACGCTTTCCTCGCTGCGGGGCGTGGCTTCGATGAAGCCGGCTGCGGTCGACTCGAAGCTGATGCAGCGTCTGCAGGATGAGCAGACCGTTGCTGAGCTCCCGCGCGGCGGCGACATTCGCGGCGTGAAGGTCGTCAAGGTTCCGCTCCTGCAACGAATCGGAGCAGCCATCGCGAAAGCCGCTCGGTGGACCGCCGCGAAGATCGTGAAGTTTGTGGAATGGCTGGCGCGATTCTGGCCGGACAGCGAGACGAAGACGAAGAAGACGCCAGCCGCGTCGGGCATGCGCTGGACGATCGGATCGCTCGTCGCTCTCATCATTCTCGTCCTGGGCGTGCTCGCTTTCGAAGTCATCCGTCGCAGCCGCAAGTCCAGGCCGCCGTCCGTCGAGGAAAGCGCGCCGCTCCGGTCGTCGCGCGATGACGATCCGCTCTCCCGCGGCGCGAACGAGTGGGAGCGCTACGCCGCGCAGCTCGCGGCCTCGGGACGGACCCGCGAAGCCATCCGCGCCTGGTACAACGCTGTCCTCGTCACGCTCTACGGCGCGAACATCCTGCAGTTCCGCAAGGGGCGGACGAATTGGGAGTACGTCGCCGCTCTCGCTCCCGCCCTCGCGTGGCGGCCGCAGATCATTCACCTCACGCGCCGCTTCGAGGAGGAGTGGTACGGCTCGGATCGCAGCACCACCGACGCACTCGACGAGTGCAGCGCCGCCGCGCGCCACATCCTCGATGCCGTGCGCCGGACGAAACGGGAGGCGGCGTGAGGCGCGCTCTCCCTCTACTTCTTGCCATCGCCGCGTTTCTCGCGGTCACGCTGATCTGGATCGGCAGCAGCCGCACCACTAGTCACGCCTTCGCCCGCGGCTCGGCGTCGAACACGTCTCCCACCGGTCTGTCGCTCGCCTACGCCTACCTCAGCCGCCTACCAGGCCAGCGGGCGTCGCTGCTGACGACGCCGCTTACGACGGCACTGACCAGCCACGCCCTTCCGGGTAACGCGGTCGTGATCCGTGTCCAGAGCGGCGATTCCGATCGAAAGCCCGATCGAAAGGACGAAGGCACCGACGACGAAGATTCGCCCGGAGCCGCGGTCCGTCTGCCGGAATCGCCCCTGACGCCGGCGGAGGAGGACTTCGTCCGCGGCGGCGGCCGGCTCGTTCTGGCGAGCAGCGATCCCGGCGGATCGTTCGACGTTCGCAACGATGCCGGCAAGGCCGCGGCGAAAGTCTTCCCGATGTGGTCCGGGCTGGGCACGCTTGCGCTTCCTGAGCCTCGGGGTTGGGCGCCGCGGTCTCTGCCAAGCGGGATGCACACGCTGTTCGCGGCGAATGGCGAAGCGATCGTGGCGCGGCAGGAGATCGGCGCGGGCGACGTGATCGCCGTGTCGGTGCCGGAGATGTTCGAGAATGGGAACATCGCGGCTGGTCATCATCTGGAGCTGTTGTTAGACATCGCCGCCGAGCCGGCGGCGGTCCAGCCGGCGAGCCGCCGGCGCTACGCCGGCCGGCCTGTCTACTTTGATGAAACGGTCCATGGCATGGCTGCCGACGACGGCGCGCTTGCTCTGATGACGGATTGGCGGCTCGGCCCACTACTTGTCCTCCTTTTCATCGCCGCGCTGCTGACGTTGTGGCGCAGCAGCAAGCGCGTGGGACCGGCCGAGGATGAGGATCGCGACAAGCGCTCCGAGGCCATCGATCTTGTCGCATCGCTCGGCGCTCTCTACGGACGCTCGATGTCGAGGGCCGAATCGATCGTGCTGTATCACGCGGCGCTGGAGCGAAGCGTGGCGGCGCAGAGCGGGCTGCGCGGCGACGCGCTGCACCGGCGCGTCGCGGAACTGACGCATGACCTGATGCCGTCCGCGGCGAACAAGACCCTTCCCGCGCACGCATTCCAGCGCCATCTCACCATCATCAACGACGCGTTCCGCACACTGGAACGCCCGGCCAGAGGAGGCCACGATGCAAACCATCGCTGACGTCGCGGCGCGTTTCGGGGCGCTGCGGCAGGAACTCGACCGCGTCATCATCGGACAGGAGCGGGTGAAGACGCTCGCCATCGCCTCGCTCGTCGCGGGCGGACACATGCTGCTCGAAGGAGCGCCAGGCACCGGCAAGACGCTGCTTTCGCTGGCGCTGGCGCGCCTGCTGGGATGCCGCTTCCGGCGCATCCAGTTCACGCCCGACCTCATGCCGGCCGATCTCCTCGGCGCGAACATCTTCAACCAGAAGTCGCAGGAGTTCGTCTTCCGCCCCGGTCCGGTCTTCACCGACGTCCTCCTGGCCGACGAGATCAACCGCACACCGCCGCGCACGCAGGCGGCGCTGCTCGAAGCGATGCAGGAAAGCGCCGTAACGATCGACGGCATCCGTCACGAGGTCTCGCAGGTCTTCACCGTTTTCGCGACACAGAATCCGGTTGAATTCGAAGGGACCTATCCGCTTCCCGAGGCGCAGCGCGACCGGTTCCTCTTCAAGATCACCATCGACTTCCCCGAGGCTGCGGACGAAGAGAAGATGCTCAGCGCCTACGCGGTTGGCGAGCGGTTGCACGACGAGGTCGTCAAATCTCTGCAGCCGGTCATCACCGCCGAGGAGCTGGCGCAGGCGCGGAGAACCGTCGCCGCGTCTGTACACGTCGAGCCGCACATCATCCGGTACATCCAGGAGATCGTGTCGCGCACGCGTCACGACGACGCCGTGCAGATCGGTGCCGGACCGCGCGCATCGCTGGCATTGCTCGAAGCCAGCCGCGCCCTCGCCGCCCTCTCGAATCGATCCTTCATCACGCCGGACGATGTGAAGTCGCTGGTCGAGCCGGTGCTCGCTCACCGCGTCACGCTCAGCCCAGACGCGGAGATGGAAGGGTTGGCACTCTCCGACATCCTGTCGCGCATTTACGAGCAAGTGGAAGTGCCGCGCTGAGGAGCGACCCTTGCGACCTGGCCCGCTGCTGATCCGATTGACGTTGATCCTCGCTGCGCTGGCGCTGCTGGTGCCAGTGGCTGTGTGGATTGCGCCGATCCTGGCCACGGCATTCGTCGTTCTGCTGATCGCGGGCGTCGCCGAAGCGGTGATGCTTCGCCGGACGAAGGTCACGCTCGAACGCAAACCAAGAATCGCGCTCCCGCTCGACGAAGCCGACGCCGCAACGATCCGGATCACGACAACTGCCACGCGGCCGCTGCGGCTCGCCGTTCGGCAACGGTGGCCGGCGATCGTGACGCCGCGCTCGCAAACGGTTCACGCCATCTGCCGGCCGCTCGAAGTGCTGCAGGTTGACCTGGCGTTGCGCGGGATCGCCCGCGGAATGAACACGGTGGAACCAGCCTACGCCGCGATGACGATGTTCGGCCTCGCGGAGCGCGTCCTTCCGATCGGCGGCGAGACGACGGTTCACGTACTGCCGAACCTTCGCGCGGTGCGGCGGCTGCACAAACGGCTGAACGATTTCGCGCTCCGCTCCCTCGGCGCGCGCGCCGCGCCGCGGATCGGCAAGGGGCGTGACTTCGACCGCCTTCGCGATTACGTCGTCGACGACGATTTCCGCGATATCGCCTGGCACGCCTCGGCGCGGCACGGCCGCCTCATCGTCCGCGAGTTTCGTCTCGACCGGTCGCAGGAGATCCTCCTCTGCGTCGACCGCGGCCATCGGATGGCCGCGCGCGTCGAGCAGATCACGCGGCTCGATCACGCCGTCAACGCCGCCGTGTTGATCAGCTACATCTGCAACCGGATGGAGGACAAGTTCGGCCTCGTCTCGTTTGCCAGCACGACGGAAAACGGCGTGACCTTCGGCCGCGGTGCCGCACAGCTCCGCGCCGTCACGGCGTACACCTCGGGCGTCGACGCCGCGTACGAGCACAGCGACTATCTCGCGCTGGCGGCGGCGCTGCGCAAACGGCTTCGGCACCGCACGCTGATTCTGATCCTGACAGTGCTGCCGGAACGCGAAGACCGCTACGACCTGCTGCGCGCCGTCAGCATGCTCGCGCCGCAGCACCTGCCGCTGATCGTGACGCTGACCGACCGCAACCTCCGCGCGGCAGCGCAGTTGCTGCCGTCAAATCGCGCCGAGCTGTCGCGCGCCCTTGTCGCCCGCGATGTCTGGCTCGGCCGCGTGGAGCTGATGCGCGAACTGCGCTCGCGCGGCGCGCTGGTCGTCGAAGCGACTCCGGAAGACGCAGGCATCGAATCGATCAACGCCTACATCGACGTCAAGAGGAGGCAATTGCTCTGATGAACATCGAGCGCTTCATCGCCGAACGGACCCCGGTGTGGAAACAACTCGACGCGCTGCTCGGCCGCGCCGAAGAAACGGAGATGACGCGCGAAGAACTGCACGAGCTCGTGGCGCTCTACCGCCGTACCTGCTCGGACCTCAACCGCGCCCGCTCCTTCACAGCGAGTCCGGAAGTGCTCGGCTACCTGAATCAGCTCACCGGCCGCGCCTACCGCTTCATCTACCAGGCCGCACACGAAACGCCGGTGGTGAAAGCCTTCATCACGCTGGTCACGCGCGAGATCCCGGCCGCGTTCCGCCGCGAGCGTCTGGCGATCGCCATGGCCGCGGCGACAATGATCCTCGGCACCCTCTTCGGCGCGCTTGCCGTCACCGTCGATCCCGCCAACGGGCAGCGCCTCATCCCGTCGGTCTTTTTCACGGAGAGTCCGCGCGAGCGCGTAGCGAAGATCGAGAGCGGCAAGGAACGGATCGACAGTCTCGACAAGGCGCTCGTCTTCGGTGCTTCGCTCTACACGCACAACATCCGCGTCGCGTTTCTGGCCTTTTCGCTCGGCGCGCTGACGGTCGCCGGCGGGTTGATGCTGCTCTTCTACAACGGCGTGATCCTAGGCGCGGTGGCCGCGTCCTACATCATCGACGGCGTTCCCCTCTTCTTCTTCGCCTGGGTCGGACCTCACGGCGCGCTGGAGCTGCCGGCCATCGTCTTCGCCGGCGCGGCGGGACTGGTGGCCGGACGCGCGCTATTGATGCCCGGCTCTCTGTCTCGCGCGGCCTCGGTGCGGCGCGTTCTGCCGTCGGTCTGGCGCATCATGATCGGCACGGCACTGACGCTGGTGCTGGCTGGCCTGATCGAAGGATCGTTCTCCCAATTCTCGGCGCGCACGTTTCCATACGAGGCGAAGATCACCGCCGCCGTCCTGCTCTTTCTGACGCTGACGACCTATCTGTTCCTGCGGCGCGTCGACACGGATTGACATGGCCGAGCTGACCATCAACACGCCCGAACATGTGCCGATCGGCCTCGAACCGGCCGGCGCGGGAAGCCGCTTTCTGGCGGTGCTACTCGACGCGTTGATCACGGCGGCCATCGCATCGGCGATCGGATTGATCGCCCGAACGATACTCTCGGGAGGGGCCGCGACCGCAATCTTCATCACAACCTCGTTTGGCCTCACCTGGGGGTGGCACGTCTGGTTCGAGACGCGCGGCCATGGCCGGACGCCGGGCAAGCGCGCGCTGTCGCTGCGCGTGGTCGACGCGCGCGGCCTGCCGGTGTCGCTTTATCAATCGCTGGTGCGCAACATCGTTCGCGTGATCGATTTCGCGCCGGCGTTCTACGGCGTCGGCGCCGCGGTGTCGCTGTTCGATCCCGCGCGGCGGCGTCTCGGCGATATCGTCGCGAATACGCTGGTGATCCGCGAAGCGCAGCCGCTCGCCTACAGCGGCCAGCTCGCCTCCGTCCGCCGTCATAACAGTCTGCGCACTCCCAGGGTGCTGCGCCTGATCCGGCATCGCATCTCCATCGAGGAGCGCGAATTCCTGCTCCGCCTCTGTCTGCGCGCCGGCAAACTCGCCCAGGCCGCGCGTTACGACCTGATGGAGGACGTGGCGCGCTTCTACCGCCGCAAACTGGCCATCGAGGAGGAACAGATCAGCGGCGAGAACCTCGTGAGGGATTTGACGGCGGTGCTGTTTACGAAGGAGTCGCGGTAGAAGCACAGACAAGAGTGTCTGTGCCACATCAGTCCTGGTTCTTGTGGCACAGACACTCTTGTCTGTGCAGAAGTTTTTCCCATCCGTTACGATGATGCCCTTCAATCCAAAACCAATCGAGTCGAGGTGGCGATGATTTGCCGGAATCATGTCGATGTGTCGGAAGGGGTGCGCCGTTGCAGCCGGTGCGGGGCGACGTTCTGCCGCGATTGTCTGGTCGACATCGGCGGCTCGGCGTACTGCGCCACCTGCAAGACCGAAAAACTGCTCGATGTCCGCTCCGGCGTCCCGCCGGGCATCCTCGACCTCGCACCGATCAGCCGCCGGTTCTGGGCCTACCTGCTCGACGGTCTCATCGTATACATCGCCAGCATGGCCATCGGGGCCGTGATGGGAATCGCCATCCGGGCTGGCGCTCCGCCGACCCTGGGTTGCGTCAGTGCCCTCTTGAGCCTCTTTATAAGCACCGCGTACTATGCCATCCTCGTCGCGGCGACGGGTCAGACGGTGGGGAAGATGGCCCTCAAGATCAAGGTCGTCTCCGAGACTGGTGCCAAAGTGACCACCGGCCAGGCCTGGGGGCGTGCATTCGCCGCGATGATCCCCTTCGCGCAGTTCGTCGCTTTGTTCAACGACGAGCGAAAGGGCATCCACGACATGCTCGCACATACGCGCGTGGTCAACTGGACCTGAGTCACTGCACGGTTTGACATGGACGCCCCCACCCGCCTGCCAGTGCAGTCTTATGAAGGCCCGGCCTGTCCGCGCTGCCACGCGCGGCTGACGGCCGATTGGTTGCGAAGCGGCACGACGATCTGCCCGGACTGCAACAAGCCGTTCGAGGCAACGGCCTTCAATCCGCAGCGGCGGCAGATCGAGGTCGTCAGCGTTGCCGCGGCGCTCACGCCGGATGGGGCGAACGAGTGCGCGAACCACGCGCGCAACGCTGCCGTGACGAGCTGTGGGCGCTGCGGTCTGTTCATCTGCGCGCTCTGCAATATGGACGTCGGCACCGGACCGTACTGCCCATCGTGCTTCGATCGGTTGCGCTCCGAGAACCAACTCCAACCGGCGGCGACGCGCTATCGCGACTACTCATCGATGGCACGCATCGCCATGATCCTGGGACTCTTCTTCTCGTTCATGTTTCTCGGCATCCCCTTCGGCGCGGCGTCGCTCTTCTACTCACGCAAAGGGTTCAAACAACGGCGCGCCGAGGGGCGGTCGATCGCCGGCCTGATCATCGTCGTCGTGATAGCAAGTCTCGAAGTCCTGACCGGCCTCGCGGTGATCATCTTCATGATCTACGCATTTGCAAAGGTGAGGAAATGACACCCGGTCCGCGCAAGAAGCTCGGCAGGAACGTCACCGCCATGACGCGCGAGGCGATTTTCGAAACCGCGGACGCCATCGAGGTGGAGTCGCACCAGGGTTACGAGGTCACCCGCAAGCGCGTGCTGTTCGAGGAGGTTCTGCTCGTCACAATTCATCGCGCCGTCGGAGTGCCGTATGTCATCAGCCTTGGACTCCTCGCAATCATCTTCAGTGCCGTGGCGCTGACCGGCTTCCGCGAACCGGTTGTCTTCATCACATTCGGGTTGCTGGCGCTGCCGTTCGTCACTGCGTGCGTGGTCAGACTCATTCTGAAAGTCGACACCGTGTCCGTCTTCGGCCGCCGCTCGAAAGCGGTAATGCGCTTCGCCATCCACAAGCGCCGGGCCCGCGAGGTCTACGGCCGCATCTGCTCGCGGACAAGCGAGGTGCAGCGTTCGATGGTGGAAGCAGACCTGGCGGCGCCGGCTCCTGTCGAACAACCCCCGCTACCACCCGCTTCGGAATGACATCATCGGCCGAGGACTTCGCGCACGACCGCGGCCGCGCGTTCTGGTGCGCCTGAGCCCTCCCCGTTCGCGACCGCGCGAACAATGGCGCTGCCGACGACGATGGCATCGCAGTGGCCGCGCAACAACTCGTAATGCACGTGTTGCGAGATGCCGAAACCGACTGCAAGCGGCTTGGTGACGCGAGCACGAACCTCGTCGAGACGCGGCACCAGCGCCGGATCGAGCTCATTGCGCGTTCCGGTGACGCCCGTCGTCGAAACGTAGTAGATGAAGTCGTCGCTGACACGATTCACAGCCGCGATGCGTGCATCAGTCGAAGTCGGCGCGAGAAGAAAGATCGATCCCAACCCGCGCTTTCTGAATGACGGTCTGACCTCCGCCGCCGCTTCGGTTGGCAGATCCGTCAAAAGCACCGAGTCGATGCCGGCCGTTGCAGCATCGTCCGCGAATCTGTCGACGCCGTATCGCAGAACGGGATTCAGATAGGAGAAGGCAATCAACGGAATATCACTGCGCGTCCGAACCTCGTCCGCGATGGCGAAGACGTCGCCGATGTTCGTCCCGTTCTTCAACGCGCGCTGGGCGGCCATCTGGATGACCGGGCCGTCGGCGATCGGATCAGAGAAGGGCACACCAAGCTCGATCGCATCCGCGCCCGCATCTTCCAGCGCGTGAACGATCTCGACGGTCGGACCGTCGCCGCAGGTGACGTAAGCGATCAATCCACAGCGGTGGCCGGCACGAAGACGGTTGAAGAGTTTTCCAACGCGGTTCATGCGGCCATCCTGAGCCGGCTCGTGCCGCGAGCGCCGGTGATGATGCAATGACACACGACTCCCAATCGAGAGTCCTTCGCCCCCACGCTTTTTGTGGGGGAGAAGGTGCCGAAGGCGGATGAGGGGGCACTTCCAACTGTCGGGCGCATGATCGATCGCGCGTCGTTAGAAGTGATGACGCAATGACACAAGACTCCCAATCGAGCGTCGAAGGCGGATAAGGGGGTACTTCCAACTGCCTGGCGCGCGAGTGAAGGCGCGTTATTAGATGATGCGCTCGCTCCCGGGAGGGGGCTTATAGTGTCGCACCCGGATTCGTTGACGAGCCCCCTCATCCGCCTTCGGCACCTTCTCCCCCGCTGAAAAGCACGGGGGCGAAGGGCGCTCGATTGTTGGGGTTGCGCAGGCAACACCGGCGTGAGCGCCTTCATCGTGCAGCCTCCAGCGCCGCGATCTGTGGCACATCCTTGTCGCCGCGTCCGCTAAGGTTTACGACCACGATCTTCTCGCGGCCGATCGATGCGCCGTTGCGCAGCAGCCAGCCGAGGGCGTGGGAGGATTCGAGAGCGGGGATGATTCCCTCCAGCTCGCTCAGTTTGTGGAACGCCTCGAGCGCGAGGTCGTCGCTGCAACCGTAGTATTCGATGCGGCCGATCTGCTGCAGGTAGGCGTGCTCAGGACCTATGGAGGGGTAATCGAGGCCGGCGGAGATCGAATGCGTCTCCGCGATCTGCCCGAACTCGTCCTGCAGGACCATCGACCGCGTGCCGTGCAGAACGCCGAGGGCGCCACCACTGAAGCGCGCGGCGTGCTGGCCGAGGGCTGGACCGCGCCCTCCCGCTTCAACGCCGATGAAACGAATCGAATCGTGTTGCAGCATCTCGTAGAAGAGACCGATGGCGTTCGATCCGCCGCCGACGCAGGCGACGGCGACGTCGGGAATCGCGCCTGTTCGCTTCTTCAGTTGGCCAAGCGCCTCGCGCCCGATCACGGACTGAAAATCGCGCACGACCAGCGGATAGGGATGCGGCCCGAGGACTGAGCCGATGATGTAGTGAGTCGTGCGAACGTTCGTCACCCAGTCGCGGATCGCTTCATTGATCGCGTCCTTCAGCGTGCGGCTGCCGCTGGAAGCGGGAACGACTTCGGCGCCGAGGAGGCGCATGCGGAAGACGTTCAACTCCTGGCGGGCCATGTCGACCTCGCCCATGTAGACGACGCAGTCGAGGCCGAGGAGCGCGCAGGCCGTAGCAGTGGCAACGCCGTGCTGTCCTGCCCCGGTCTCGGCGATGATGCGCTGCTTGCCCATACGCTTGGCGATGAGCGCCTGGCCGATGGCGTTGTTGATCTTGTGCGCGCCGGTGTGATTGAGATCTTCGCGTTTCAGGAAGAGCCGCATCCCGCCGCACACTTCGGCAAACCGCTTCGCTTCGGTGAGCGCCGTAGGCCGCCCGACAAAGTCGCGCAGCACATCATCGAGCTCACTTTGGAACGCGCGGTCGCGGCGAAGGTTGCGATACGCAGCTTCGAATTCGTCGAGCGCAGCCATCAGCGTCTCGGGAACGTAGCGGCCGCCGAATTCGCCAAAGTAGCCGCGTCGGTCAGGCAAAGAAGCCGCGCGCGGGCGCGTCTCGGATCGATTCATGGTCTCCTCACGCGCTCGAACAGACGCGCCACTGCGGCGTGATCTTTGATGCCCGGCCTGGCTTCGACGCCGCTGGCGATGTCGATGGCATCCGGACGCACCATGCTGATCGCCGCGACGACGTTGTCGGGATTGAGTCCGCCGGAAAGAAAGAACGGCTTGGATCGCTCATACGTCGCCATGAGCGACCAGTCGAACCGCCGGCCGGTGCCACCGGCACGTTGTTCATCGTACGTGTCAAAGAGAAGCCACGCCGCGGTGGGCGTCGCGTGCGTGTCAGGAAGCGCGCCGGCGACATGCAGCGTCTTGATCGCGGGGATGCCGAGCTCGCGAATGTCGTCGTCGCTCTCGCCGCCGTGCAGTTGCACGAGGTCGAGGCCGGCTACCACTTTGATCTCGCGGACGTAGTCGGCGGAAGCATCGCGAAACACGCCCACGATCTTCGATGAATGACCGCTCTCGCGAAGGCTCGACGCGATCGCGCCTGCCTTTTCCGGCTCGATGAAGCGCGGCGATCCGGGAACGAAAATGAAGCCGAGAAAGTCCGCGCCGCATTCGGCGCAGAAGAGAGCGTCGTCTTCGTTGGTAATAGCGCAGATCTTGATTTTCGTCATGGCGCCGCCACCAGTTGCCGCACCGCTGCGGCGCGGTCATTCTGCCGCAACAGCGATTCACCGACGAGAAAGGCATCGAATCCCGCCGCGCGAAGCCGGTCGACGTCGGCGCGCGTTTTGATCCCGCTCTCGGCGACGCGTAGCACGCCTTGCGGGATTTGCCGCGCCAGCCGTTCCGATGCGCCGAGGTCGACTCTGAAGTCGCGCAGATTGCGGTTGTTGACGCCGATGATGAGCGCCCCCCCACCCACCGCCCTCGCCAGCTCAGCCTCGTCGTGCACCTCGACGAGGGCATCGCAGGAGAACTCGTCGAGGCAGGCGATGAAGTCGCGAATCTGCACGGCATCAAGCAGCGACGCCAGCAGCAGAATCGCGCTCGCGCCGGCGGCAACGCCGCGAATGAGCTGCGACTCATCGACAATGAAGTCTTTCATCAGCACGGGGAGACCGCTTGATCGCGCCGCCCGCTCAATCCATTCGCGGGAGCCGCGAAAGAAGTCGGGCTCGGTGACGACGGAGATGGCCGCGGCGCCGCCTTCTTTGTACGCAGCCGCGATTCCTTCGACATCCGGATTCTCGACAATCGGTCCGGCCGAAGGCGACGCCGACTTGATCTCGGCGATGACGTTGACACCTTCGCGCTTTAAGGCCTCCGTCAACCCGAACGAGCTCCTGTTCCGCGCGGCACGCTCCGCCGCCGCGCGGTCGGGCGGCGGTTCGCTGCCGAGGCGCGCGCGGGTGCGGGAGACGATCTCGTCGAGGATGGTCATACGGAGCGCCTCCGTCCCCGCAGTTCGCACACTCTCCGTGCACCGCTTGTTGCAACTCTTCCCGTTTCTTGAAGCTCTTTCCCGTCGAGCGCCTTCTCCCCCCGCGCTTTTTGCGGGGGGAGAAGGTGGCCGAAGGCCGGATGAGGGGGGAGGAAACAAGCAGGGCGATCAACTACGCCTCGTCCGAACTCCTGAAAACGCGCACCTGCACGGATGTCGTGCCCGTTGGAACACCCCGCAAAGTCGCCGCGATTGAACGCCGCGACGTAGCGCCTGACGATCTCTTTGTTCGCCTCCGAAGTTCGCCTGTGCAGCAGTGCGACCTACTGAACCGGAAGTTCCTCGCCGCTCCACCGATCGCGGTTCGCCCAATACGGACACTGCGGACAAACCTCGCCCTCCGGATAGTCGATCCCTTCCTCGTGCGGGCATCCGATGATTCCCGGGCTCAGGACAGACGTCTTCCCACCGTGCTCTTCGATGAATGCAACGACCTCGTCACCAATCGCCGCGTCGCGCCGAACATCGCCAGTATCGGAGGACCACGTCTTCATCTCCGTGGGCTCCGCATCCTCTGTGCGGATAATCCCAACGGCAACCTTCGAAGCCCGCGAAGCATCCGGCCCATAAAACGCAATCGTAGCCACGGGATATCCCCGCTGCCCCCGCCTCGCCATCTTCTCCAACCGAGTCGGTTTGCGCTTGATCTTCATGATGAGGTCAAGAATATCGCAACGTCCGCGTATCCCGAGTGCCTCAACGGCGGCGCTGTCCCATCATGATTGGTGTCATCCTGAGCGAGGGGAACGGCACGCGAAATGACCCTGTCTGTCATTCCGAGAGGGCGGGGCGGCGGGTGGGCGAGGAATCCCCTGCCGAAGACCGAGGCCCGCTCCGTCGGCGGGGGATTCCTCGCCCACCCTCGCCACCGCCCTCTCGGAATGACAGCGTGTCATTAGAAGCCGCCGAAGCCGCCGCGTCGATGCCGTCGTTTGCGCAGATAGTGACGCGGCTCAGGATGACACGGATCGCGCGAGGCGCCGGGAGATCAATGTCGGGATAAGAGTCATCCCCCTTTGAACTCATTGAAAAACGTGTGGTTGAGTTCATAGGTTGTCACGGGCTTTAGGCCGAGTTCGAGGTTTTCAAGCATGTCGATAAGTTTCTCGCCGTCGATGAGTTCGATCGGTGGAACTCCGTCGCGCGTGGCTTCGCGCCGCGCTTCCGCGGTGAACGTTCCGGTTGTAATAATGATGCCTTTATCCGCACGGCCAGCCATTGCACCGCGGAAGTCTCGAACGTGTGATGGCGAGACGGACTTTGTGTAACGTTTGCACTGGAAAAGGACTTTGAACGAAACCAGAGGGTTGATCTGCAGGGTTCCGTACCCGTCGATTCCGCCGTCACCGCTCTGGCCGGTGACCACAACCTGGGTGAAACCCGCTTCCCGCAATAGTCGCTGAGCAAGGCGTTCAAACCCAGCAGGTGGTAGCGCGAGAAGGATGTCAAGGGTCTCCGTTCGATAGTCCTTAGAAGGGGTGCCGGTGCCTTCGGCCACCTGTTCTGCCAAAGGCTCCTCGGCTGAGGCCTTGGCGCGGCGCTGCTCACCGAATGACTTGACCCACTTGGAGAAGATCTCAGCCGCTTGATCGACTGTCAGGCGCGTATTGCGGCCTCGCTCGGTCAGGCTCCACACGCCCCTTTTCGATGAATCAAGCAGACCCTCACGGACGAGGTAGAACCGTGCCCAGGCGACTTGGTTACGGTATCGAGGACTTCCTGACGGTAGGAGCTCGTTTTGAACATCGTCCGATAGATTCAAGTCGGCCGCGATCTGCTCGACTACCTCATCAGGTGTACCGGAGCCCCCGAGCTTGCGCAACGCGTCAAGCAGAGGCCCGAAGAAGCGCAAGAACTTGGAGCCTTCGCGACTCTTGATCTTTGTCATCAGTATGGAAGGGAACGAGGTTGAGTATACGCTCGCCACGTCCGCCTCCACATCCCGACCGCAACGCTCTTCCATTCCATGTACTCGGAGCCTCAATCTTCGGAATAACCCCCTCCCCTGCTACGCTTCCCCGGCAGCTAGCTCATGAAGATCCATCTTGTATCTCTCGAAGACGGCATCACCGCGACCGGATTCCGGAAGTTTGCGGCGTATGCGGAGAAGATCAATCCGGACACGCGGACGTTTTACGTCGGGACGCAGCGGTATCGCTCGATGTGGAAGTCGTTCGTGCGGAAGGTTGGCGAGGGGCGGACGTTCGGAGCGCCTGAGGTCGAGGAGATTGCGCAGGAGCTGGCGCAGGCGGATGTCGTCGCGTTCTCGTCGATGACCGGGTATGCCGATCTGACCAAAGAGCTGGCCACGCGCGTGCGTGCGATCAATCCGAAGGCGTACACGATGTGGGGCGGGATCCATCCGATCATCTATCCCGAGGATGCGATCACGGCGGATGTGGACGCGATTTGTACCGGAGAGGGAGAGCTGGCCTTCGCCGAGTGGCTCTATCACTTCGAGAACGGCAGCGACTTCCAGAAAGTCAGCAGCTTCTGGTTCAAGGATCGGGCGACCGGCGAGATCCAACGCAATCCGTTCCGGCCGCTGATGTCGTCGGCGGAGCTCGCCTCGATGCCGTATCCGAAGTACGGCGGCGATGAAGGGATCTACCAGCCGGACAAGGGATTTCGTCCCGTCACGCGCGGCGACTATCTCGCCAACAACGGCCTCGCCTATCCAGCGGTCTGGTCGATCGGCTGTCCGCTGCACTGCACGTACTGCGGCAACACCGTCTTCATCGCCAACGATCCCGAGTACCGCAAGATCCGGCACAGCGGCGTCGACTACATCATCGGCGAGGTGCAGGCAGCGCTGAAGGTCCATCCGTATCTCAAGACCGTTCTTTTCTACGACGACAGTTTCCTGGCCATTTCGCTGCGCGAGCTGACCGAGTTCGCCACGCGCTGGCGCGAGGAAGTGGGCATCGAGTTCTGCATCTACGGGATCATCCCGACCTACGTGCAGCGCGACAAGGTCGAGATCCTGACGTGGGCCGGCATGAACCGCATCCGAATGGGCGTGCAGAGCGGCAGCGAGCGGATCCTGAAGTTCTACAAACGGCCGACGCCGATTGTGCGCATCGAGCAGGCTGCGGCGGTGCTGGCCGAGTTCGCGCCGTATCAGATCAATCCGTCGTACGACATCATCGTGGACAACCCGGTGGAGACGCGGCAGGACGTGATCGACACGCTGGAGCTGGTTTACCGTCTGGCCCGGCCGTTCACGCTCAATATCTTCTCGCTGCGCGTCATCCCGAACACGACGCTGGAGCAGCAGATGATCGCCGAGGGGTTCGACGTCGAGCAGATCAACGAGAACTACACGGCGTTGCGGCCGACGTGGGCGAACGTGCTGCTCTACATCCTCATGGTCTGGAAGCCGTCACGAAAAACGTTCGACCGCTGGCTGCTGAAAGTGCGCGCCTACAACGAACCGCAGCCGTCGCATCCGATCCTGATTCTCTTCGCGCGCATTCCCTGGCTCATCCAGCAAGGCGTGCGACATCTCAAGCACGGCGAGTTCTCGGTGATCACCGGCTACCCGGGCTACATCCTCTGGCGCACGGGTGTGCTGAAGCTGATCAAGCGATTGTTCAGCCGCAAGCTGGAACTGCCGGCGGAGAAGTGGTCGGGGCGGATCGCGCCCGACACGGTCTGATTACGATACCGCGATGGAATCAGCCCACGGTCTCCTCCGTTTCGCGACGCATGAAACGACTTGCCTTTGCGCTTCTCGTGCTGTCTCTGACCTCGGCCACGTTCGCGGCCGGCGAGCCTGAAAAACCTGCGGCGCCTGCCGAGAAGCCGGCCCCGAACCTCGGCGCACGCGCCGACAAGCTCATCAAAGACGCTCTTCCAGTCTGCGCGGGCGAGATGAAAGAGTCTCGCGTCGCCCTCACGCACAAGCTTCCGGAAAACATGATCGGCGCCGTGATCCGTGAGGAAAGCAAGAACTCGCCATGTGAAGGGCAATGGGTCGCAGCGATCTCCAATGAAGGTGGCTTCTTCATGGGCACGCCCTGGTTTCTGGATGACACCGAGGGGACGCTCGAGGAGCGGCTGAAGGCGTTTACGCTTCAATACATGAAGCAGGTTTTCGAACCGACGATCGATCGGACGAAGACACGCGAAGGGCTCTTCCACGTCACGCTCACGCAGGCAGTCGAGGGCGGAGGTAAGTTGCCGCTCGAGGGCGAGATCGATCCGGCCGGTAAGGTCCTTTTCATCGGCCACTTCGTTCCGATGAGCGCGGATTACCGCGCCTCGCGCCTCAAAGCCTTCGAGCACTTCCTGAGTCTCTCTCCCACAACAGGCGCCGCGAAACCTGACGTGACGGTGATCGAGTTCTCCGATTTCGAATGTCCGTCGTGCCAGCATGCTGCCGGATATCTCAAACCGATTCTGGCCGCGCACAGCGATCGCGTCCGCTACATTCGTTACGACACACCGCTCGTGACCATTCATCCCTGGGCGTTGCCCGCAGCCGTTGCCGGCCGCGCGATCTGGCATCAGAAGCCGGACCTCTTCTGGAAGTACAAAGAGCAGATCTACGAGAACCAGGAAAAGCTCTCCGCCTTCACGATCGACGATTTCACCCGCGGCTTCGCCTCGGACCACGACCTCGATATGAAGAAGTACGACGCCGACGTAAACTCGCCCGAGCTTCGCGCCGAGCTCGTCAACGGCGCCGGCAACGCATTCACAAACGACGTCCGCGCGACGCCGACCTACATCATCAACGGCGCGTTCGTCGACTCCGGAACCGAAGGGAAAGGGCTCGTAGATTACGTGAACGGACTGCTGAAGAAGTAATTGAGCAGCTCGAGCTAAGGTCGCCACCGCACAAGGAGGAGACCGCTATGAAGAGTGCGCCGAACGCGAACGACAGTAGCCGGCTCGCGCAGGGAACTGCGCTGGTACAGACGTACGCAAGAATTGCCGGAGTGCTGTTCCTGCTGTCGATCGTGGCGGGTGCCTTCGGGGAAGCCTACGTACCATCCCGAATCATTGTGTCGGGCGATGCAACCGCCACGGCGAAAAACCTCCTTACGTTTGGGTCGTTGTTCCGCATTGGCTTCGCCAGCTACCTCATCGAGGCAGTTTGTGATGTCGCGCTTGCGCTGTTCTTTTACGTATTGCTCAGGCCCGTCCAAAAGGACCTCGCCCTTCTCGCGGCGTTCTTCGGACTCGTATCCACGACGCTTTTCGCCGTCGCCGAGCTGTTCTACTTCGCAGCGTCGCTTATCGTCAGCGGCTCGAGTTATCTGAAGACGTTTTCGCCCGATCAACTGAACACGCTCGCGCTGCTCTCGCTCAAGATCTATGGGTACGGTGCAGGGCTGTTCATGGTGTTTTACGGACTCGGTGCCATGCTCCGCGGCTATTTGATCTTTCGATCGGGCTATCTTCCCAAATTCCTCGGCGTTCTTTTGGCAGCCGCCGGCCTCGGGTTCGTCGCAAAGAACTTCCTCCTGGTCCTCGCCCCGGCATATGCATCCGACATCCTTCTTCTGCCCATGTCTCTCGCGGCAATGTCCCTAACCGCGTGGTTGCTCGTGAAGGGCGTCGACGTTCCAAAATGGGAAGCGAAAATAGCGGCCTCCGAACGGGATAGCGGGCTGTGAGCACTGACCATGTCGATGCAAAGGCCGAGATCGACCGCCTGGCAGAATCATTCTTCAAGCTCTTCTTCAACCGCGATGGCGTGCAGCCTGATCTTGGCAGGATCTTCGACCTCTTCGTTCCCAATGGCCTGATCGCGAAATGCACCGGCCCCGATCCGGAGATCTCAACTCTTCACGAGTTCATCGCGCCGCGGCAGGAGCTGCTGACGAAGGGCAGTCTCACGGACTTTTCGGAGTCTGAGACCTCCGAGCACACTCATATCTTCGGCAACATCGCGCAGCGCGTCAGCACGTATCAAAAGAGTGGCTGTCTCAATGGCGTGCCATTCTCGACGCGTGGGGTCAAGACGTTTCAATTCCTTCGGACACGAACGGGTTGGCGGATTCTCTCGGTGACCTGGGATGATGAGCGCGAGGGGTTGGCCATTGAGAAGTTGTCGTAACGTCGCTTCTTACACCGCTCGCCACACGAAATCGAGAAAGTGCTTCAGTATCCGGCCCGTCAATCCCCAGACCTCGTATTGTTCATAGCGATAGAAATACGCCGGGTAACGTTTGTTGCGGAACGGGACGTAGCGCACTTCCGGCTGTTGTGGCGACAATAGCGCTTCGATCGGCACCTCGAACACTTCGTCGACCTCGGAAGCCTGCAGGACGTAATCGATTCGCTGATCGATCACGCCGGCGAATGGGGCGACGAGAAAGCCGCTGTGGGTGACGAGATCGTCGAGCCTGCCGATCACTTCCACACGCTCGGTGGCTATGCCGACTTCTTCATGCGCCTCGCGAATTGCTGCTGCCTCGAGCGCTTCGCCGGTTTCCACGCCACCTCCGGGAAAAGATATCTGGCCGCTATGTGCCGCGAGGTTGATCGAGCGAAGTGAGAAGAGAATGCTCCAGCCGTGATTCGTAGGCACAAGAGGGATCAAAACAGCCGCGCGCTTCAAGTGCGGCGCTTCGATTTCGATTGCGGGACGGGTACCCAGGATTGTGCGGAGTCGGGTCAAGGCCGCGAGGTCGAATCGCGGGTGTCGGGGGTCGGGAGTTGGGGGTCGGAGATCAGGCACTGCAGGCCTTCATAGCGAGACTCGGCCTGCCCGAACTGCGGACTGTTCAATGTTGCGAAGACCATCGGGGCGGGACGCCCCTATGGCCGCGGGCGAGACGCCCGCACTCCTTAGCGCGAGAGGAGTGCGGACGTCTCGTCCGCGGGCACTTGGGCGTCTCGCCCAAGTGCGTATGTGCGAGTTTCGGGCTGGAAGCTCTCCGTTCGCCAATCCCATGCGTCCGCACATCCAACATTGACCACTCAACATACCAACTCCGACTCACGCACGAATTCCGCAAACGCCTCGGGCGCAATCATCGGAATCCCGTCCATGGCGTGATAGAGCCGCAGCGTTCCAGTGAGAGATGGCAATGCGACTTCGGTTTCGTCGCCGGGACGAAGGTCGCGCGGCAATTCGATCCAGCGGTCGTCAATTACTGTGTCGCCGTCGAACGTCAGCATCATCAGCCGGTAGCCGGGCTGGCCGTAGCTGCGCGTTTGGAGCGTGAAGTCGCCGGCATTCCGCAGCGCGAGCATGTCGCCGCGCAGGGAGGCTTCGATCTTTGGAAAGAGCGGAATCGTGCGCGTGATCGCGTTGCGCGCATCGCGTGATCGATCGCTCAACGCAGCCAGGTATCCCTGCACCGTCAGATCCATCGACGCGTTCCCGGTGAGCCACGCAGCTTGCGCCAGCGAAGGATCGAGAACGGCGCGCACGAAAAAGTCCGTGAGCGATGCTACCTCTTCATCGCCGAACGGAATCTTCACGACGCAATCGTCGGGCAGCTCGGCGAACTGCGCGTAGTCGCTGACCGCGACCGGCTTGCCGGCCTCGAACGCGCGAATCAGTGTTCCCGATGTCTCCCCCGCACTCGGATAGCGAAGGTTGACGAGCCGGTCGACCGCGGCAAAGTACGCGGCGAATTCTTCGTCGGGAACGTAGCCGGTGAAGGTGATGCCATCGCCGCGAAGCGCATCGACATCGACGTTCGGCGCCGGCTCGCCGACGATGAGAAGCCGCAGGCGTGGCTCCTGTGCACGCGCTTGCGTGAAGGCCGCCAGCACGACGCCGGCGCGCTTGGCCGAGGTAAGGAAGCCGAAGAGTCCGATGACGCGGTCGCCGGCGGAGAAGGCATGCTGCGCGCGCACCGCCTCGCGCCGGCCGCGCGCGGACGGCTGCGGCTCGAACGGATGCGGCACGACATGGATGGGCGCCGTCACGCCGAACGAGCGCAGGCGGTCCGCCGCGTAGTGGTTGTGCACGATGACCGCGCGTGAACGGTTCGCCACATCGACCGATGCAGGCATCAGGAAATTGCCCATCTCGCTGTGAAGTCCCGCCGCCCGCCCGCACGCCCACGCGGCGCCTGCATCTCCGTGATTCGCGGCCAGAGCCGCGACGTAGCCGTCGACATCGCCGCGCGCCAGCGTCATCTCGACGATGAGATGGTGCAGCACCAGATCGTGCAGCACGATCACGCCGGGCGTGCGCATCGCTTCTTCGTAGATCCAGGCGTGATGAGGGTTGTTGCCCAGGAAGTAAATGCGGGAGTCGCCGGTCCGGGGTCGGGGGTCGGAGAGGGGCTCGGAGATGGCGATCACGTCGACCTTCTCGCGCAGCGCGGGCAGCAGCATCGACGCGTAGTGCGCGACGCCCGTCCTCGTCGGAGGAAGCGGCGAAAACAAAGCGACTCTCATTGTTTCAGCTCCCACACCCCACTCCCCAAAACCCACTCCCCGAAAAACTAATCCGCCACCGTCCTGGCCCGCTGCGCAAGGTACGCCTCGACGAAGCCGTCGAGATCGCCGTCCATCACGCGCTGCACGTCGCCGACTTCGTAGCCGGTGCGCAGGTCCTTGATCATCTGATACGGCTGCATGACATACGAGCGTATCTGCGAGCCGAAGGCGATGTCCTTCTTCTCCCCTTCCAGTTTCTCCTGCGCCTCCTGCCGCTTCTCCACTTCGAGCTGATAGAGCCGGGAGCGGAGGAGCTTCATGGCCACGTCGCGGTTCTTGTGCTGGCTGCGCTCGTTCTGGCAGGTGACGACGGTGTTGGTCGGAAGGTGCGTGATGCGCACGGCCGAGTCGGTGACGTTGACGTGCTGTCCGCCGGCGCCGCTCGATCGATAGGTATCGACGCGCAGATCCTTGTCGTTGATCTCGATCTCGATCTCTTCGTCGATGTCGGGATAGACGTAGACCGAGGCGAACGAGGTGTGACGGCGCTTGGCGGCGTCGAATGGCGAGATGCGCACGAGGCGGTGCACGCCGTGCTCCGACTTCATGTAGCCGTACGCGTAGTCGCCGCGAATCATCACGGTGACGCTCTTGAGGCCCGCCTCTTCGCCGGACTGGTAATCGACGATGTCCGCCGACCACCCTTTGCGCTCGGCGTAGCGAAGGTACATGCGCAGCAGCATCTCCGCCCAATCCTGCGACTCGGTGCCGCCGGCGCCGGGGTGGATGGCCAGGATGACGTCGCGCTCGTCGTGCTCGCCCGACAGCTTCATCGTCATCTCGATCACCGTGACCTCGGCATCGAGCTGGACGATGAGCGCCTCGATGTCGGCGTCGACGCTTTCGCCTTCGCGCTGCAATTCCAGCAGCACATCGAGCTCCTGCTCCTTGCTGGTGATCGATTGATCGGCGGCGATGCGCTTCTCGACGCGGGCGCGCTTGCGGCCTACGTCCTGCGCCGTTTCGGGCTTGTCCCAGAAACCGGGCGCGGACATTTCGCGCTCGATCTCATCGAGCGTCTTTCTTGCGGAATCAGGGTCAAAGATAGCTCCGGACCGATTGCAGACGGTCTTTGAGATCGGAGATTTTGCTGAGGGTGTCATCTTTCATGGCGTGTAGGTTAGTCGATTCGGCGAATTGGTTGGCAGTCGATTAGTGGATTTGATCGATACGCCGTTACCGATCCTCTGATCTGCTCATCACTCCTCATCCACTCATCCGCTGTCCACTAATCTACTAAATCGGCTAATCGACTAATCCACTGCTCTTCCGCCGCACCATCCCTGCAATCACCACCACCATCGCCACCCACGCGAACCAGTCGCCGTAGTGCACGTATCGCGTGACCGAGGTGCGCGGCTGAAAATCGGCGTAGATGATTCCCTGCTTGCCCATCGCCAGCTCCTGCACGATCCGGCCGGTAGGATCGATCACAGCGGAGATGCCGGTCGTGCCGGCGCGGAGCAGGTAGCGATCGTTCTCGATGGCGCGCAACCGCGCTTGATTGAGATGCTGGCGCGGGGCCGAGGTGCCGTCGTACCAGGCGTCGTTGGTGATCGTGATCAGGACGTTCGCGCCGTGCACGACCTGCGTGCGCGGGATCTGCGGAAAGACGACCTCGTAGCAGATGGCCGGACCGTAGCGGAAGAGACCGACCAGCGGCGTGTCCTTCGTTCCGAACTCGAACTGGCCGACGGCGTGGACGAGCTTGTGCGCGAAGAAAAGCATCTTCCGCATCGGCACGTACTCGCCGAACGGCACGAGCCGGATCTTGTCGTAGTGGCCGATGGTCCGTCCTCCGCTGACGAGAAACGCCGCATTCCATAACTTCTCCGGCTGCGCCGCATCCTCGGCCACCGACCCGAGGATGACGTCGATGCCGTGCGCGCGAGAGACGTCTTCGATCGCCTGACGATAGAAATCGGTCGTCGCATACGAAAGCGGAACAGTCGACTCCGGCCAGATCACGACCTGCACTCCGTGCCCCGTCGCCTCCTCGGTCATCGCCATCATCCGCCGGTAGATCAGCACGAGGTTGTCGTTGTCCCAGCGCATCTCCTGCGAGATGTTCGGCTGCAGCAGCGCCGCGCGTGCCATCGGCGCCGTCGTCGGCCGAATGATCACCTTCTCCGCAACGTAGCCGGTCGTCCACCAGACGAAGGTGACGATGG
>OLLN01000007.1_pt1 | contig 28672 bp, 26 predicted proteins | sample 1604281 | NCBI WGS metagenome assembly OLLN01 (sample SAMEA104055716, study PRJEB20765) | soil metagenome | biome: Arctic tundra; feature: Polygonal ground; material: soil | place: USA | collected 2011-09 | depth 0-0.5 m | reverse complement strand
GCGGCGGGAGCGGCGTTTGGCGACGCGGCGGATTGTGCGGCGGCCATTGGCGACGACGCGGGTTGCGAGCCATCGGGATTCGGGAGGGTTGGATGATTGGCTGGCATCGCTGCCGGCGGCGCGTTCTTCATCTGCTCTTTCATCCGCACCAGGACTTCATCGAGCTTCGCTTTCTGATCGGGATGGCGGCGGCCGGCTTCGGCGATCAGCCCTTCTGCTTCGCTGGTCTTGCCGCGCTGCATGTTGGCCCAGGCCAGCGCGACATAGGCGTCGGTGAGATCGGGATCGGACTTGATGGCGCGCTGCAGCATCTCCACCGCGCCGTCGCCCTGGCCCATCGAGACGCGTACGAGCGCCTGGTAGGTCAGCGCGCGGGCATCGTTGGGAGCGCGCTTGAGCACGTAGGCGGTGTGCTCGAAGACCTTCATGAGGTTCTCGCGCTCGAGGTAGGCCTTGGCCAACTCGTCGCGCATCCCAAGGTTATCGGGTGATTTCGCGACGTCCGCTTCGGCCTGCTGCATCGCGGGATCGGGCTGTTGCGGCGATGCCTGCTGCGCGGAGCTCGTCATCGGCGCGCCGCCGCCGGTCATGCTCTCCGTTCGCGGCGTCGCTTTCTCCGTGACGAACCAGGCGATGCCACCGAGCACCGCGATCGAAGCGAGGCCCCAGAGGAAACCGCGGATCGTCGCGGCCCGTGTTGCCGCTGCGATTTCGGCCGTAGACAAACGTAGGTCGGACTCTCCAGTCCGACTCTCTTCGGCCGCGGGTAGTCGGACTGGAGAGTCCGACCTACGTTTCGCCACAGGGATGGCTGCGTGTGCGTCGATCTTGCGAAGTACGTCGGCGGTCTCGCGCTCCAGTCGCCGCTGCTCTTCCTGGCTGCCGCCCATTTCCTTCTGCTCGCGAAGTTGTTGGAGAAGCGCGTCGCGCTTTGCTTCCAGGTCGCGTCGCTCCAGATCAGGCTTCGACGCGCGGCCTTTCATCCCGTACCAGAACATGAAGCCGACGATGAGACCGGACAGGATCATCCCGCCGGCGCTGACCCAGTCCGTCATGATTTCTCCACCATCTCGCGGACCCGCGCCAGGTACGGATCGTCATCAACCGCTGCCGGCGTCGTCGCCTCCGCGGCGTGCTCAGGCGCCTTCTCGAGTCTCTTTGCTTTCGTCACGACGATCACGAAACCGATCGCCAGGACCAGAACCGGCAGCAGCCACACCAGCGCGTTGACGCCCTGAAACTTCGGTTTGAGCAGCACGAACTGGCCGTACGACTTCTCGAAGTAGCTGAGAACCTGCTCCCTCGTGTAGCCGCGCGAAAGAAGCTCGCGCGCCTGTTCGCGCATGTTAGCCGCCATGATCGAAGGGGAGTCGCCGATGGCAAGCCCCTGACAAACGGGACAGCGCAGCTCGGACGAAAGCTCCATCGTGCGGCGTTCGAGCTGGGCGCCCGCGAGCGGCGGTCCCTGAGGCGGTCCGAGAACCTGAGCAGCGTCAGGAACTTTGATTTGGAGCAGCGCAATCAGAAAGAACGTAGCGATCATCGCATTGCCTTTGCCAGCTCGGCCTGCAGCGCCTCGGTCGTCAGAGGACCTTCGAACTTGGCCATGATCTTCCCTTCCGGATTGATGAAGAACGTCTCCGGAACACCGCCGACGCCGTAGGCGATGGCAGTCTTTCCTTGCGCGTCGAGCAACGTCGGATAGGCCGTACCGCGCTCGGCGAGAAAGCGCATGATTTTGTCTTCGTCGTCATTGAAAACGACGCCCACGAACTGCACGCCAGGTTGAAGGTTGCGCGCGTTGGCGACGAGCGTCGGATGCTCCTCGTAACAGGGGCCGCACCACGTTGCCCAGAAGTTGAGGACGACCGGCTTCCCGCGCAGCTTCTCGATGTCCACCATCTCGCCCGTGCCGACGGCCTTCAGCGAGAACGGCGGAGCCGGACGTCCGACCAGCGGCGAATCGATGTGCGCCGGATCCTTGCCCAGACCTGCGAACAGGATGAAGACGATCGCTGCAACGATGACGATGCCGACGATGAGGACGGTGCGGTTCATGCCGGAACCTCATCGCCTGCAGCTTCTGCCGGCACCGGCGACACGACGTACGTGCGCCGCCGCGAAGGAATCAGCGCGATCAGTCCGCCGATGCCCATCATGATGACGGAGCCCCAGATCCAGCCGACCATCGGCATATTGATGATCAGCACCCCAGCCTGGTCGCCTTGCAGATTCATGATCGAGATGTAGTAGTCGCCCGTGATGGTCGAGTAAACAGCGGGCGTGCCGATCGGCTCGCGCATCGCCGCGTACTGGTTCATGCGCGGCTCCATCGTCGTCACCTGCGCACCGTTCTTCGAGAGGTTGAATCGGGCGATCGTCGACTGGCGATGCGGCTCGGCGCGCTCTTCGCTGCCGGTGTACGTCACGGTGTAGCCGGCGAACGTCGTGCTCTGTCCGCGCGTCAGCGTTACCTCCTGCTGCGTGCGCATCGTGCTGCTGACGGCGATGGCAACGAAGACGATGACGGCGCCGGCGTGCACGATGTATCCGCCGAAACGGCGCCGCCCGCGGCGGAGTTGCGCGTCGACAAGCGCGGGCCCGATGGCATCACCGCGTTTGACTCTTTGCCGGAACGGCAGCCACATCTGCGCCATCGTCACGTGTGCCGCGTAGCCGCCGAACAGCAGCGTGAGCACAGTCCAGACGTTGCGCACGCCGAGAGCGAGACCGATGGCCATCACGATCGCGCCGGTGATCAGCGGCGGCAGAAGCGAGCGCAGAATTTCTTTCTTAGAGGCCTTCCCCCACGGTAGCGCGGGACCGACGCCGATGAGAAACAGGAGCGCCGTTCCAACCGGTACGACCATCGCGTCGAAATACGGACGGCCGACGCTCATCTGCTTCCCTTTAATCGCCTCGACGATGAGCGGGAAGCACGTGCCGACGAGGACCGTGAATGTCAGGACAACAAAGAAGAGATTGTTGACGAGGAACATCCCCTCACGGCTCACCGCGCTATCGAGTTTCCCGTCGGCTTCCAGCGAATCGATGCGGAACGAGAGCAGCACGACCGAGAAGACCAGCACGGCGGCGAGGAAGATCAGGATCGTCGGTCCGATCGAGCTCTGCGTGAACGAGTGAACGGAGTTGAAGACGCCCGAGCGCGTCATGAACGTGCCGAGAATCGTCAGCAGGAAACTGGCCTGGACCAGCGTGACCGTCCATCCCTTCAGCACTCCGCGGCGCTCCATGACGATCGCCGAATGCAGCGCTGCTGTCGCGGTAAGCCACGGGAGCAGCGACGCGTTCTCCACCGGATCCCACGCCCAATAGCCGCCCCATCCGAGAACTTCGTACGCCCACCAGCCGCCGAGCATGATGGCGATCGTCAGAAAGACCCACGGCAACAGCAGCGACGCGCGAAGCGGCCGCAAGAAGGATTGTCCGAGCCTGCCTCGCAGCAACGCAGCGATGGCGAAACCGAACGGAATGGTCATCCCGACATAGCCGAGGTAGAGCATCGGCGGATGGATGATCATCAATAGATGGTTTTGAAGCAGCGGATTCGGGCCCGGGCCGTCGAGCGGCGGGTTGGCCACCGTAAGGAACGGATTAGCCGGGCCGGCGATCAGAAAACTGAAGAACGCGCCGACCGAAAGCCAGGTGCCGATCGCGTACGGCATGTACTCCTGATGATCGTTGCGGTTGATCCAGGTCGTCGCGGCGATGTAAATACCGAGGATGAAGCCCCAGAAGAGGATGGAGCCTTCGAGCGAGGACCAGAGGCTGACGATCGTCACCCAGAGCGGCACCTGCGTCGAGCCAACGTGCGAGACGTACTCGACGCTGAAATCGTGCGTGATGAGGGCGTACTCCATCACGCCGGTCGCCGCCAGCATCAGCGCCGCAAACAGATACGCGAAGCGTTGCGACCAGCGCAGCCCTTCCGGAGAACGCTTGCTGCCGGCGGCGTAGGCGATGAATGCGCCGGTCGTCGCGACGAGCACGGAAGCCAAAATGAGAAAACGTCCGAGTGTTGGAATCATTTGTCGTTAGTTGGCCCTAGCAGGTGACCATTGGTCGGTGTCAGTCATCACATGAGTCATGTGAGGTGATACGTATTCTTTGCTCGTCGTTCTGAGACTGCCGAAAGCTCCTCCACCGCCACTGCTGGCGAAGGACCTGGATGCGACGTACGAGGCATGCGTCGTCATTAAGATTCTTCGCCCCCTTCGGCAGCTCAGGATGACGTTTCTTCGGAAGCCCTAATCCTTCAGACCGTCCGTACTCCGCATCAACTTCTGCAATTCCTTTTTGTCGATCGCGTGCCCCGCTTTCGGCGCGCGGTATTCATTGTTGTGCGAGACCATCAGCCTGTTGCACTGAAAGTAGCCGGCGCGCGTCATCGTCCCTTCGACCACGACACCGATGTTCTCCCGGAACATCTGCGGGGGAACGCCCGACGACTTCACGTGCACGATTCCGGTTGCGTCCTTGACGTCGAACTCCAGTCCCGAGGCGCCGTTGCGGCCCTGGACGGAGTGCGGCGCCACCATTCCGCCGAGCCGGATTGTCGCACCGTAGGCTTTGTCGCCGGCGGCGTGCAGGTCGGTCGGCGTCCAGTAGTAGACGAGGTTCTTGCTGATGCCGCCGAGCGTGATCACGAGAAATGCTGCCGCGGCAATGACGAGCGCACCGGCCATGAACCAGCGCGATTTGCGCCGCAAGGCAGCGCTCGCAGTCGGCATCCCGCCGTTGGTCGTTTCCTTCATCGATCCTCCGATTCTTTCGCGAGCTCGGCGCGCAACCGGATGATCACCGATACGCCGTAAATCGCCAGCACTACCGCCGTCAGTGAATACGCGGCGACGACGAAGTTCCATCCGCCCGGGATCATGCCGTCACCTCCGCAGCAGGCGGCGGCGCAAGCTCATGTTTCAGCCGCAGTGATCCGACGCGCGCCCGCAACATGATGAATGCCGTCATCAGAAAGAGGATACCGAACGCGTTCATCCGCAGCGGCAGCCAGAACTGACGCGAAACCGTGGCCGGGCTCGACTGCAGTTGATGCAGCGAGTTCCACCAGCGCACTGAGTAATAGACGATGGGGACATCGGCGTAGGCGATGATCGTGGCGACCGCCGACCAGATGGCGCGCCGCGCAGGATCCTCGACGAACTTCCGAAGCGCCAGGATGCCGAGAAACGCGAAGAGCAGGACGGCCGTCGTCGTCAACCGCGGATCCCAGTCCCACCAGACGCCCCAGGTCGGCTTGGCCCAGATCGAGCCCTGGCAGCAGAGAAGAAATGCCAGCACGACGCCGACCTCGATGGCCGCTTCCATCCGCGCGTCCCATTTCCAATCCGAGTTGAAGAGGAAGACGAGGGCGCTGACAAACGCGAAGGTCATCGCCAGCAGTGCGTTCCAGGCGGTCGGCACATGCACGTACATGATCCGCTGCACCTGCCCCATCAATGCCTCGGGCGGCGCGACGAAAAGGCCGATGTAGGAGCCGATCGCCAGGCAGACGATTCCGAGCCCCAGCAGAATCCAGGGCAACGCCGGAAACCGGTTGTTATTACTCGCAGTAGCGCTCATAAACCTCACTCTTCGACGACCTTGTGGAAAAGAAGTCCGCAAAGAGACCAATAAATTGCATCAAAAGCGAAGAGAAGCACAAGCCACGACTTTCCCTGATTCATGGGGTCGCCGAGAATGAGCAGCGAAGTCGCCTTGACCGACGCGAGAAGCGCGGGAACGATCAGCGGAAACAGGAGCAGCGGCAGCAGCGTCTGCTTCGAGCGCACCTGCGCCGTCATCGCAGCGTAGAGAGTCCCGGGAGCCGACAGCCCCGCCGCGCCGAGGGCGATGACGAGGATGAGCGAGAGGATGCGCGTCGTTCCTGCGTCGTAGAGCACGACCATCACCGGAACGAGGGCGACGCCGAGAAACATGAGCTGCAGCCAGTTCGCGATCGCCTTGCCGTAGTAAAGCGCTCGCGGGCTGGCCGGAAGCAGGAGCAGCCCTTCCATCGCGCGATTCTCCATCTCCGCATGAAAGCTCTCGGCAAGAGTCAGCGTCGAAGAGAGCAGGAGCCCCAGCCAAAGAAAGCCCGCCGAGAATTTCCGCAATGCCTCAGCATCGGGCCCGACCGCAAAACTAAACAAGAGCAACGCTGCCGCACCAAAGACGAAGATCGCCATGAGCTGCGCCTTGCTTCGCCACTGAAGAAGCAGCTCCTTGCGAAGAGCGGCGATCAAGCGGACACCTCTCCCGCGGCGCCTTTATCGTTTGCGAGCGACCAGGTCCAGGAAATCGGCGGTGTCATCCTGAGCCTGCCGGAGCCGCGCCGGGACTCCCTTGCCCTTCTCGCAGCATGGTCGCGCGGCGTAGGACGGCGAAGGATCTCAAAATGCGAGGCACATGGCCCATGCCGTTCATTTTGAGATCCTTCGACCGTCCGTTGGCGGCTCAGGATGACACGACTGTTTTTTTGCGCCGAAAAAAGAACGAAGAGGCTTTCACGGCTCACAACGTCCCTCATCGCCCTGCCACCTCCGCCGCTTTTCCCCGCCACACCACCCGCCCGCTGTCGAGAAGGAGGGCTTCGTCGGCGAGGCTCGAGGCGCGGGGAAGCTGGTGCGTGGCGATCACGACGGTTGCTCCGCCGGCCTTGAGCTCATGCACGACATCATCGACCAGTGCGAAGCCCTCGGGATCGAGCTGACCGTAGGGCTCGTCGAGAAAGACGACGCGCGGCTCCTGCATCAGCACACGGGCGAAGGACAGCCGCTTGCGCATGCCGGCCGAAAAAGTAGCAACGGGATCATCGGCGCGGCGGTCGAGGGCCACGCGCTCGAGCAGGGCGGGGATGCCGGATCGCGGACGCCCGAGGTGATCGGCGGCGATGGCCAGGTTCTCGTGGGCGGTAAGCGAGTCGTAGAGATAGGACGAATGGCTGAGAAGCGCGACGAGACGGCGAACGTCTTCGCGCTCGCGGACGAGATCGAAGCCGCCGATGGTCGCTGAGCCCGCGTCGGGACGGATCGCCGTCGAAAGCGTGCGGAGCAAGGTCGACTTCCCCGAGCCGTTCGGGCCTGCCACCATCATCACGCTTCCTGCGGCCAGGGAGAACGACACGTCCGCGAGGGCCCACCGCCTCCCGTAGCGGCGGGCCAGATTGTGTGCGTCAATTCCGGGAGAGGCATCCATGCAGCGCGCAGTCTGTGTCAGGTTCGCGCGTGTGGCAAGCAATGCTCGCGAAGAGGAGCCGCGGCGCTATCATCCCTCGCGATGCGCACAACCGCACTCGCCCTCCTGTTCCTCGGCGTAGCCTGCACGACCGCCACTCCGCCGCCTGCGCCCCAACCCGCCCCGCCGCCCGCTCCTCCGTCCGCTCACGGATTCACAATCGATGAAGAGGTGCACGTGCTGCAGTTGGAAGACCGCCGGGAGTACGACGAGGCCTTCACCAACGCCTGGCTCGCCAACCCCAACGCGCTGCACCGCGCGCGGATGGCCTTGGCGCTGGGCCGGATCGGGCCGCACACGTTTGTCGATGCGAACGGCACCGGTGTGCGCGACGCAGGAGAACGCCAGGCTGGTGTGGCGCAACTCGTAGCTCTCGTCAGCGATCCCGATGCGAACGTTCGCGCTACCGCTGCATTCGCCCTCGGACAGATCGGCGACGCAACCTCGGTCGATGCGCTCCTCCAGTTCGCCGCCGATCACGATGGCGACGTCGCTGGCGAGGCAGTCGAGGCGCTGTCCAAGCTCGCGGCGCACGTTCCTCTTCCACGTTACGCCGAGTTCACCGGCGCCCAGATCCCGGAAGGCATCCGCGCGCGCGCCGTCCGCTTCCTCTTCCGCTTCAAGTCCGACGAAGCATCGGCGGTTGCCGCTGATCTGCTGGCATCGCCCTCGCCTCGCATTCGCGAAGAGGCCACCTACGCGCTGGCGCGGCGCGCGTATGCCGGCGCGCGGCCGCGCCTGGAGCTCCTCATCAACGAGCCAAGTCATCAGACGCGCGCCAACGTCATGTCCGCCCTCGGCAGGATCGGATCGCCGGAGTCGCTTCCTCTTTTGATCGATGCGTTGCGCGATCAACATCCCTGGGTGCGCACGAATGCCGTCGTCGCCATCAGCCGCCTCGCGGCAAAGGACCGGAAATCGATCGAGCGGCCGCAACTCGCAAGCGACGCGAAGCGCGTGATGGAATTGCTCGACGATCCCGATCCCGGCACGCGCGCCTCATCCATCGATGTCCTCGGCTACTACGCAGCGCGCGACGACGCCGCGCGCAAACGGCTGCTCGACGTCGCTGCAAACGGCTCGCGTTGGGACCGCGAGATCGCCGCCGGCGCGATCGCAAAAAACCTCGGCGACGAAACACTATTGCCGCCAGATCTCACCGGCTGGGCCAAAGTGCGCGTCCTCGAAGCAGCCACGCCAATCTCCGATTCCGTCCGCGCCAGCTACGCCCGCGATTCGGAAACGCTCGTGCGCGCGCAGGCGCTGGGGACGATCGCGGACGACAAAGTCGACGCCAACCTGCCGATGATTCGCAAAGCGCTCGACGACTACGACGTCATCGTCCGCGGCTACGCGACCGGCGCCTTCGCGAAATCGCATGACCCGAACAAAGTGGAGACCTTGCAAAGCGCAGAACGGCGCGCGCGCAGCGACGAACAGAACGATGCCCGCCTCGCTGCAATCACCGCGCTCTCGGAGATCGACTACCCGGAGCGGGCGACCGTTCTTCACGCCTGGCTCGCCGATGCCGATCCGGTCGTGCGGCGCATCGCCGCCGACGCGATCGAGCAGAAGCTCAAGATGCCGCGGCCGCAGTTCACGCCGCTCCCGGTCACGCGCAACGACTACACACAGATCGTCGAATGGTCGCGGCAGCCGCACACCGCGTCGATCCACATGACCCGCGGGATCATCCAAATCGCGCTTCTCACGCAGGACGCACCGATCACGACGTGGAACTTTGCGAAACTGGCGCGCGCGAAGTACTTCGACGACAGCTCGTTCATGCGCGTCGTTCCCAACTTCGTCATCCAGGGCGGCGATCCCCGCAACGACATGGAAGGCAGCCCCGGCTACACCATCCGCGATGAGATCAACCTTCAGAAGTACACCCGCGCCGCAGTCGGCATGGCGCTCTCCGGCCCCGATACCGGCGGCTCGCAGTTCTTCATCACCCACTCGCCGCAGCCGCACCTCGACGGCGGCTACACGATCTTCGGCCGCGTGATCGCCGGCATGACCGCCGCCGTCGACCCGACCGAGCGTGGCGACAAAGTGGAGACGATCGCGATCGACGAGAAGTAGTCGCTACCCCGCCGGCCGTTTCGCGACCAGCCAGCCGATCAGGAAGAACGCGCCGCCGATGAACAGCAGGCGCACTTCCAGCGACACGTTGTCCTTCAGCAGACCGGTGAGGAGGCCGATCGGAAGGATGATCATGCCGATGAGCATGAAGAGGCGGCCGAGGAGCGCGGACATGGGTGAAGTGTAACCGCCCGCTGCGCTGCTACAGTTCGCCGCGTGAAGCCCGTCGTCGTCCTTACGGCGCAGTACCCGGCCATCGTCCGCGAGATCCTGGCCGGGCTCTGCGACTTCGTCGAGCACCCCAGCGAACAGGGGCGCTCGGACGACGACATGATCACGATTCTGAGCGAGGCGGATGCGGCCATCACGCTGCTCAGCGATCCGCTCACGCGGAACGTCCTCGAAGCAAATCCCGGCTTGCACATGATTGCGAACTACGCGGTCGGCTACAACAACGTCGACCTCAAGGCTGCGCGCGAGCTGGGAGTCATCGTCACGAACACTCCCGACGTGCTCACGGAAGCGACCGCGGACCTGACGATGGGACTCATCCTCGCGGTGATGCGGCGCATCGTCGAAGGCGACCGCGAAGTGCGCGCCACCGGCCGATGCGTCTGGGAGCCTCTGCATCTCCTCGGCAGCGGGCTCACGGGCAAGCGGCTGGGGATCATCGGCATGGGCCGGATCGGCAGCGCGGTGGCAACCCGTGCCCAGGCGTTCGGCATGGAGGTCATCGGCGTCCGCCGCGGCGAGTCTCTCGACAAGCTTCTCGCGACGAGCGACATCGTGACGATCCACGCGCCGCTGACGGGCCAGACCCATCACTTGATGAATGCGGCTACTCTCCGCACGATGAAGCGCGGCGCATTTTTGATCAACACCGCACGCGGGCCGCTGGTCGACGAAACGGCTCTCTGCGACGCGCTCGCCGATGGCCATCTCGCCGGCGCCGGCCTCGATGTGTACGAGGACGAGCCCTCCGTCAGTCCGCGCCTGATCGCGATGCCAAACGTCGTCCTCTTGCCGCACATCGGCTCGGCGACCCATGAAACCCGAAACGCCATGGCCCGCATCGCGGCAACGGATGTGGCTCTTTTCTTGCGCGGACTGAAGCCGCAGAACATCATCACGTGAGGCGGAGTTGACAATTGACAATTGACAATTGACAACGAAGGCGGCACCGTCGCAGAGCCCGGTTCCGTTATCAATTGTCAATTGTCAATTTACTTCACCAAGCGCGCAATCTCGCGAAACTCGTCTGTGCCGGAGACGCTCGTCAACTCGAATAAAACCATTTCCGTCGAGCTCAATTTGGCGCCGTCGCTGACCATTCTCCGGAGCGCGATCTCGCGATTGGCTTGCGTGCGGGACGAGACGGCGTCGGCGATGACGGTGACGTCGAATCCGTTCGCGAGAAGGTCGCGCACGGTTTGGTAAACGCAGACGTGCGTCTCGATGCCGGCCACGATGGCTTGTTTCCGGTGCAGATTGCGGATGACGGCGACGAACTCGACGCAACCGAAAGCTGAGAACGTCGACTTCTCGATCGGCTCATAGCCGAACGTCGCCTCGAGCGCGCTGCGGACCAGCGGCACGGTGTGGCCGAGTCCTTTGGTGTATTGCTCGGTGACGACGGCGCGGATGTCGAGGACGTGGCCTCCGCGGATGAGGCGGTCGAGGTTGCACTCCACGTCTTGGTGGTCGTCGATGACAGGCATGAGCTTCTCCTGCACATCGACGACGACGAGAAAGGCTTCGGCACGGTTGAGGATGGTCATGATCGTTCGCTCACTCACTGGACGACGGGCAACGCCAGCCACAGATCCACGAAGTGCCTTTCGTTGTCAATTGTCCATTGTCAATTGTCAACTGCCCCCGTTGTCAATTGTCAATTATCAATTGTCAATTATCATCCGGCGGCATGACCGACCTCGTCACCCTCTTTCAGGCGCTCAGCGACGCTACGCGACTCCGGCTTTTGAGCCTGATGGCGGCGGGTGATGTCTGCGTCTGCTATTTCGTCGAGATCCTCGATGAGACGCAGCCGAAGATCTCGCGGCATCTCGCGTATCTGCGGCGGGCCGGGCTGGTATCGGCGCGGCGCGACGGCAAGTGGGTGCACTACGGCCTGGTGAAGCCGTCCGATCCCGCGGAGGCTGCGGTCTTCGAGACCGTCCTCGAGGTCATCACCAACGACCGCCGGATGCAGCGCGACCGCGCCGCGCTGGAGAAGGTCTGCTGCGCCGTCCGGCTTCCCGCTGCGTTGCAGAACGCGCCGAAGCCAGCTCTCGTGAGGACGCGGACGAACTGATGCTGGCGGCAGTCCTCATCGCCATCGCGGCGTTCTTCGCCGGTGCGGTGTCGGCTGTGGCCGGCTTCGGCATCGGCAGCATCCTCACGCCGCTTCTCGGCCTGACCATCGGCGTCAAACTGGCGGTGGCTGCTGCCGCGATTCCGCACTTCATCGGCAACGCGCTTCGCCTCTGGACGTTGCGCGACAAAGTCGACAAACACGTGCTCAAGACATTCGGCCTGATGAGCGGCGCCGGCGCGCTGGCCGGCGCGCTACTCCACGCTGCCGCGGCAACCAGCGCGCTGAAACTCGTCTTCGCCATCGTGCTGATCATCGTCGGCGCGTTCGGTATCACCGGTTGGAGCGATCACCTCCGTTTCGGCCGCCGCGGTGCCTGGCTCGCGGGCGGCGTCTCCGGACTGCTGGGCGGACTGGTCGGCAATCAGGGCGGCATCCGCGCGGCGGCGATGCTCGCGCTCGATGTGCGCAAAGAAGTATTCGTCGCCACAGCCGTCGCCATCGCCCTCGTCGTCGATGGCGCACGCCTGCCGGTTTACGCGTTCAGCACGGGACGCCAGCTCCTGACCGTCTGGCCCATGCTTGCCGGCGCCAGCGTCGCCGTCATGCTCGGCACCTTTTTCGGCAAGTCTCTTCTCGGGCGCGTGCCAGAGAGCGTCTTCCGCCGGCTGGTCGCGGCGCTTCTGATCGCCCTCGGCGTGGCCATGCTCGTTTCGCGATGAAATTCGCAGCACCGTGACCGCTGTCATCACGGATGACTCCCGGTCGTCGTTACGATCGTCAAACCGATGCGCGCTGCCATCCGAATCGCTTTCATCGCTCTCAGCGCTCTCAGCGCTCTCATCTTCGCGGCGAGTACCGCCATCGGAGCGACGTTCCTCGTCCCGCCGGATCGCACGCTCGTCACTGCTTCGAGAGCGATCGTCGTCGCGACTGCCGGGGATTCGCACGGACGCTGGGCTCCGGGCGGATGGATCGAGACCGTGACGGAGCTGCACGTGGAGGAGGCAATCAAGGGCGCGATCGGCACAGGCGAGACGATTAAGGTCACCGAGCTCGGTGGTTCCGTTGGCGAGATCAGCTACATCGTCGCCGGTAGCCCGAAGTACGCGCCAGGCGAGCGGGTACTGCTCTTTCTGGAGACGAACGATCGCGGCGAATGGGTGGCGAAAAACATGGTGGTAGGGAAGTTCACGCCGGCCCAGGACGCGAGCGGGCGACGGCTCCTCCTGCGTGAAGCGGGCGAGATCGCCGGCTGGAACGTCGACGGCACGCCACACCACGAGCCGGTGCGGTTGGAAACCGAGTTCCTGCGCTTCGTTCGCGCGGTTGCGCAGGGGCGTGATGCGGCAGAGGACTACATCGTCAGCGATCCGAAACCGTTGCGGAAGAGCATCATCAGCGAGGCGACGGCATCGGCATTCACGCCAAGCTCGTATCTGATCCAATCGGGAGGGCTGGGCATTCGCTGGCCGGGCTTCCCCAACTCGGTCATTTTTCTCAGCCACGGCACGCAGACGGGCGCCTTGAACGGCGGCATCACGGCGATGCAACGCGCCTTCGCGGCGTGGACGAACGACCCCGGCTCCAACATCGTCTACGGATACGGCGGTACGACGCCGATCGCCAGCACCGGCTTCGGCACGAACGTCAACGACGGCGTGAACACGGTGCAGTTCAACGATCCTGCGAATGAGATTCCCGGCTCGTTCGTGGCAAAGAACGGCGCAACGCTTGCCATCGGCGGCGCGTGGACCGGAAACGCCACGCATCAGGCAAACGGCGAGCAGTACTTCTCGATCGTCGAAGCCGACCTCGTCGTGCAGGACGGCATCACCGGCCCAGGACTGACCGGCAACGGATTCGATCACGTCCTCACGCACGAGCTCGGACACACGCTCGGGCTGCGTCATTCCGACAAGACGGCCGCCGATACCGCCAACTGCTCCGCGCCGCTCGACTGCTCGACCACCGCGATTATGGACTCCGGCGTTGCCTTCGACTCCGACCCCATCGGTTCGACTCTGCAAGCCTGGGACATCGCCGCGATCGATGCCGTGTACGGCTCCGGCGTGGTCACGCCGCCTGCGTGCAGTCCTCCGCGGATCAATGCGCAACCGGCCCCGACGATCGACGTCGGTGCTACTGCCGTCACCTTCTCCGTAACCGCCTCGGGTGACACACCGCTGCAATACCAGTGGTACACAGGCACCCGAGGAAACACGAATGCGCCGATCACAGGCGCGACGTCGTCGAGCTTCACCGTGAAACCGGCCGTGACCACCGGCTACTGGGTTCGCATCACAAATGGATGTGACCCTCCGGCGGACAGCATCACTGCCTACGCGATCGTCAACAGTTGCCCGCCGGTTACGATCGCTTCGCTGTCAGGCGACGTCACGATTTTCGAAGGGAAGTCGACGCCGCTTGTGATCGCTGCCAGCGGCGGAACCGTTTCGTATCAGTGGTACGCCGGCCCTAGCGGCACGACGACCGCGCCAGTCCCCAACGCAACCGGCGCGACGCTGACGGTTTCGCCGGCCCAGACGACCAGCTACTGGGTACGAGCATCGAACACGTGCGGATCGAGCGCCGATAGCAGCACGGTCACGGTCACCGTCGTCCCGTGTACCGCGCCGAAGGTCGTCGTGCAACCGGCAAGCGGCAATATCGTCACCAGCAACGGGACGACTCTCTTCGCAGCAGTGACCGGCACGCTGCCGATCACCTACCAGTGGTACGAAGGGACGTTCCCGGACACGACGCATCCAGCCAACAGCGGCACATCGGCGACGCTGGCCGTGCCCTCGCTGATCGCATCAACGTCGTACTGGCTGCACGTATCGAGCGTGTGCGGCGCGGCCGACAGCACCACCGCGCGACTCACGATCGTATCGACCTGCACTTCGCCAGCAATCGCCGTGCAACCGCAAAACCAGAGCGTGACAACCGGATCGACCGCAATCGTCTCGATCAACGTAACCGGATCATCGCTGTCGTATCAGTGGTACCAGGGTGCGTTCCTCGATTTCACCCACCCCCTCGGCGGCAACGCGCCCTCGGTGCTGACGCCCGCGATCACCGCAACGGCGCAGTTCTGGGTACGCATCACCAGCCCCTGCGGCAACGTCGACAGCACGGTCGCAATGGTGTCCGTCGCCGTGCAACCGCGGCGAAGGGCGGCAAGGTAGGGTTGCGGGGTTGCGGGGCGGGTCTGGACCCTCTTGAAATGGGTAGAAGTCCTACCGAAGTAGGTCAAAGGCCTCCTGAAAAGGGCAAGGGCCTTCCGAAATTGGTCAAGGGCCTGCTGAAATAGGTGAAGCTCTACCGAAATTAGGAAAAGGACTACTGAAATAGTCAAAAGGACTACCGAAATTATCAAAAGGACTACTGAAATTAGTAAAAGGACTACTGAAATTATCAAAAGGACTACCGAAATTGGTCTCGGACCATTTAAAATGGTAAAAACCTGATCAAATTGGCCGCAGGCGTCCTCGAAAGAGGTCGGGGAGCGTGGATGGCGGCGATATCGTTTCCGGCAACGGAACGACGCTGTCTGCGGCAGTCATCGCCGGAGCCGCACCAAGCGCCGGTGTCATCCAGGCTGTCATCCTGATCGATCGACCACGCGCTCGAAGCGCTGGCGCTGCTCGGCGATGGCCCTTTTCTCTCCGTGCAGGTGATCGCAAGCCATCGCGCAGAAATGCCCGAGGCGCGGACCACGTGGGGCTACGCGGAACCACGTGGGGCCATACCCTCGCCATTCGGCTGCGCGTAACCAATTGACAAACTGAGTACTTGCCCCTGCCCTACTCGAAGGCCAAATCAAGACCGCTATTATTTGTATACACGGCGTCCCGCGAAGCGAAGGTCTGACCCTCACGCGTCGATAATCGAGTCGGCCGTGTCGGGAAGAGCGAAGGCTTGGCCCCGCCGGCTCCCAGCTCCGTTGTTAGTTCGTCCTGAAGTTGACCGTTAGAAGGAAGATGACATCGGCTGGTACGCCCCGAAGCCGGCCCGGTTCGAAGGTCCATTGGGAGATCGCCATGAGGGCGGCGCCGTTCATGTCCGGATATGGCGATTGCCGGACGAGTTGCACCGCGCGGACGCAACCGTCGCGAGAAATGATGCAGCGAAGGACGACACTCACGCTCGCACTTCCCACCATCGCGCGGCGCGCGGATAAGGGGAACTCCGGCTCCTTACGGCGCTTGACGATTGGTGCCGTGATTTCGCCACCGACATAGCGAGGCGAGCCGGTTGATGCGTCAAGAGGCGCTTCATCGAGACAAGGCGGCTGTTTGAAGCCGTGAACGAGGAGAATGTGGCTCGCCTCCATCGGTACGTCGAGCGAGCTTGGTGTCACCAGAGAAAGGCGCATCAAAGTGGTGACCGCTTTGTCGCAGGCAGTGTCCATATCGATCCGCTTGATCGTGACCGCCTGCACGCGGCCGGCGGGGTCGGCCGTCGCTCCGGCCAGCCCCAGCCACAACCCGTTGCAGCGAGTTTCTGCGACAACCGCCGATGCCACGCCAGGAGGCAAGAGGTCGGGCAGAAAGAAGGCCGGCTCCACCACATCCGTCGACGGAATCACGCGAGCGGAGGACCGCCGCTCGGGCATCCGGCAGTCGTAGCTGGTGACGCCACAATGATTCTTGCGGACAAGGAACTCCTTGTCCGTGAAATGCTGAAACAAAGCCTCGTCCGTGGCCAGGAGCGGATCCGCCTCGCTGGTCTGCAGCCATTCCAGCCAGCGCGGATCATCTTTCTTTTCCCCACCCAGCATCCGTCGCAGCAGTTCACGGCCGAACGCTTCGCGGGTGCTGGCCTCCTCCGTCGGAGTGCCGAGAATGGTTCTTGCGCGCGGAGCGATCATCGTGGGATCGGGCACGTAGGCGTGCACCAGGTACCAGACCGACGCTGTTCGGATCTCTTCGGACGGCATGTTGAGCGATGCCGCGAGCACATCGGGTTGCATTGCCAGATGAGCGTCACTGATCGCTGCGAGAAGAGCGCTCCAGCCGGCGGCATCGCGCATGCCGAGGAGTCGTGAACCGACGGCGATAGCAGCGGAAGGACGGCGCCAAAGCGCCTGCGTGAAGAAGCTTGCGTCGGGAACGAAGCCGCTGGCGCGGAGGACCGACACGTAGATATCGAACGCATCGGTCCGGCGCGCCGCCGCTCGCGCGATCACGTCGTCGATGGCGGGAGCAAACTTGCGCGTCGCGGCTCGTGTGCGATCGATATCGGCCGGATCCCCGAGAATGACGAGCGCGCGGACTTCCTCGCGGGCTGCCGACGAATCGCTTTCGACCGCCAGGGCATCGCGGATCTGTGGAAGCACGTCCGTCAGCCCGCGCACAAGCGCAACGCGTGATGCCACCGCGCGCGTGACGGCATCCGTTGCGGCAAGAGCAGGCGCCACGCGTACGGCTACCGCAGCCGCCTCTTTCTCGTTCACGAGAAGCGCGAGGGAAGCCGTCGTTTCGCCTGCCGATGCCGTGATCGCCACGAGGATCAGCAGGAGTGTCGCAATCGTTTTCGCCATCGGGGGCAGGAGAGTAGCAACAAATGAGGGATGAGACGCGCCTTCCCCTTTTGTTGGTACCCTCACATTGATGGCTAACCGCTCCCGGATCAAAGATTTCCTCTGGCGTCACGCGGCTGGGATCGCCACGATCGTCATGGTCTGTTTCGTGGCGTTCCTGGCCTTCGTCGGATACTCGTACGTCGTCCTGACGAAGAAATTCGATTCCAGCCGGCGCTGGGATCTGCCGAGCCGCATCTACTCCGATGCCACGCCGATCGTGCCCGGTATGACCATTCCGCGCTCGCTACTGGAGCCGAAGCTGAACCATGTCGGCTATCACGAGGCGGCGGCGCGCGTGACGAATCCGGGCGAGTACCGCTACGCAGGAAACACGCTCGAGATCTACTTGCAGAACTTCGAGTATCCCGACATCGAGTTTCGCGCTCTGCCGGTGGTCATCGAAATGGACGGGGGCACCGTCCGGGCCATTCACCGCCTCGACGACGGCGTAGCCCTGCGCGGCATCCGCATCGAGCCGGAGCTGATCACCTCAATCTACAACAATGAGATGGAAGACCGGTTGCCCATCGCCCTCAGCGCGGTGCCCAAGACGGTCTCGAACGCCATCATCGCCGTCGAGGACAAAGGCTTTTACAGCCACAGAGGTCTCTCCATCACGGGCATCCTCGGCGCGCTGCGCACGGACGTCAAGAATCGCAACATCACTCACGGCGGCTCGACGCTCACGCAGCAGTTGATCAAAAACCTCTATCTCAATCCTGAGCGCACCTGGCGCCGCAAGGGGATCGAGGCGCTCTACGCAGTGTTGCTCGAAGCGCGTTACAGCAAGAGCGAGATCCTTGAGGGCTACCTGAACGAAATCTACCTCGGCCAGAACGGAGCGGTGCAGATCGTCGGCGTCGAGCAGGCTTCGCAGGTCTACTTCGGCAAACACGTTACCTATCTCACGCTGCCGGAAGCCGCGACGCTGGCCGGGATGATCCACTCGCCGAACGTCGAGAACCCGCTGAAGTATCCGGAGCGCGCCAAGCCGCGCCGCGATCTGGTCCTCAGCCTCATGCGCGATCAGAAGCTGATCACGCCCGCGGAGTACGACGCAGCCGTGGCGTCGCCGCTGACGACGGCGCGCTTCCCGAAGACCTCGCGCAGCGCGCCCTTCTTCGTCGATCTCGTGCTCAAGCAATTGAAGGAGACGCATCCGGAGACGCAGCTCCGCACCGAGGGGCTGCGTGTGTTCACGACGCTCGACACGATCATGCAACGGTCCGCGGAGCAGTCGCTCGACGAGGGCATCGCCTCGCTCAACAAACGCTACTCGTATCTGCGCAACTCGCCGACGCCGCTGGAGGGAGTCGTGCTCACGATCCAGCCGGGAACAGGCTACGTGAAAGCGCTCGTCGGCGGCCGCAGCTACTCGAAGACGCAGTTCAATCGCGCAATCCAGGCACGCCGCCAGCCGGGATCGCTCTTCAAGCCGTTCGTTTACGCGACGGCGATGGATCCTGCTCGCGGGCAGCAGGCATTCACGGCGGCAACGGTTCTCGACGATTCGCCGATCAGCATTCGCATCGGAAACGCGGTCTGGACGCCGCAGAATTACGACCTCAAGTACCACGGTCACGTGACGGTGCGCGAAGCGCTGGCGCATTCGTACAACATCCCAGCGGTACGCGCGGCGATGAACGCCGGCGTTCCGAACGTCATCAAGACTGCGGCGACGATCGGGATCGAAAGCCCTCTCGCGCCTTATCCGTCGGTCGCTCTCGGGTCGTTCGAAGTGACACCCCTCGAGATCGCTTACGCCTACTCCGCCTTCGCCAACCTCGGCGTGAAAGCGGAGCCGATCTCGATCCTCGCAGTGTCCACGAGCGAAGGCGTCCTGCTGGAGTCGCGCGAGGTGAAGATGAAGCGCGTCGCGGGCTCCGGCGTCTCCTACGTGATGAACCAGATCCTGAAAGACGTGTTCGTCTACGGCACGGGCAGCAAGGCGCGGTTGATGGGTTTCACGCGGCCATTCGCGGGCAAGTCGGGAACGACCAGCAGCTATCGCGACGCCTGGTTCATCGGCTACTCGCCGCGCATCCTGTCGCTGGTGTGGCTGGGCTTCGACGATGGCCACAGTGTTCGCCTAGCAGGCGGCGACGCATGCGTTCCGATCTGGACGACGAACATGACGCGCATCGGCGGGCTGATCCCGGACGTCGACTGGAAACGCCCCGACGATGTGGTGGAGCGCCGGATCGATCCGGAGTCGGGGATGCTGGCCACGCCGTATTGCCCGACGACGAAGGATGAGATCTTCGTGGCCGGAACCGAGCCGACGTCCGTCTGCCCGATCCACGCCGGCAGCGGCGAGCCAAGCCCGTTCTGGCGCGACAACGCGGAACCACCGCAAGCCGAGGGGCAGTTGCAGAATCCCGCGGCGTATCCCGCTCCGAATCAGGCGCCGCAGCAAAAACCGAAGCCGAAGGAACGTGGCCTCCGCAAACTGCTGCGGGATATTTTCGGCGGGAACTAGTAGCATTCAGTACTTGCCGTGACCTCCATCTTTCAAAGCACCGCCACCCCCGCCCCTGCCGAACCAGCAGCGGCTCCGCAGGCCAACGGTCTGGTGCACCGCGTCAAGGGTCATATTGACGATGCGCTGCTCCACCTCGGCGGCATCACGGACCTGGCCACCGAGACCATCCAGCAGTTTCTGCGCAAGCCGATCGACCGCGACATCGTGGTCGCCCAGTTCGACCAGATCGGCGTCCGGTCGATCTCGATCGTGGCCATCACGTCACTCTTCATCGGGATGGTGCTGGCACTGCAGACGGCGTATTCGCTCTCCGACTTTGGGGGATCGCTGTTCATCGGCAAAGTCGTTTCGCTCTCGCTCGTGCGCGAGCTCGCGCCGGTGCTGATGGCGCTCATGGTCGGTGGCCGCGTCGGTGCCGGCATCGCCGCGGAGCTCGGCACGATGAAAGTGACCGAGCAGATCGATGCGCTGCGCGCGCTGGCGACGAATCCCGTGCGCAAACTGGTCGTTCCGCGCGTCCTGGCGACGACGATCATGATGCCGCTACTGACGACGCTGGCCTGCTTCATCGGCATCATCGGCGGCCTCATCATCGCGGTGGGCAGCCTTCATCTCAGCTCGAACTTCTACATTCGCAGCGTCATCGAAACGGTGAAGTACAACGATCTCGCGTCCGGCATCGGCAAGACCTTCTTCTTCGGATTCGCGATCGGGCTGATCGCCTGCTACAACGGGCTCAACACCACCGGGGGCGCCGACGGCGTGGGCCGCTCCACGACGGCCACGGTCGTAACCGCTTCGATCACCGTCTTGATCATGGACTTTTTTCTCACGAAGCTTTTCCTGTTCATCTTCTGATGACCGAAACATCGATGATTCCCGACCGTCGCGCCGAGGCGCGGGCCATGCCGGAGCGGCGAAGCCATGCGCGCGATCTCTTCGTCGAGTTCAAGGACGTCAAGAAGGCATATGGCTCGAAGCAGGTTCTGCGCGGGGTCGACCTCAAGGTTTATCGCGGCGAAGTCCTCGTGATCCTCGGCGGATCAGGGAGCGGCAAATCCGTTACCTTGCGGCACATGCTCGGACTCGAAGCGCCGGACTCCGGCCGCGTCTTCGTCGAAGAGGAAGACATCACCGATCATCCGGAAGAAGAGCTCTACCGGGTGCGCAAGAAATTCGGGATGCTGTTTCAGAGCGGCGCGCTCTTCGACTCGATGACCGTGTTCGAGAACGTGGCCTTTCCTCTGCGCGAGCATGCCGATATGTCCGAAGATGAGATCGCCCGGGCGGTGAATGAAAAGCTCGAACTGGTCAGCCTCCCGAACGCCGAGCAGTTGATGCCGGTCGATCTGTCGGGCGGCATGCGCAAACGAGTCGGGCTGGCGCGCTCGATCGTTCTCGATCCGAAGATGATTCTCTACGATGAGCCGACCACCGGACTCGATCCGATCACCGCGCAGAAGATCAACGAGCTGATCATCGATCTGCAGTCGAAGCTGAACGTCACCTCGGTCGTCGTGACGCACGACATCCAATCCGCCTTCTCCGTCGGCGACCGCATCGCATTTCTCAACAAAGGCATTTTCGAATGGGCCGGCACGATGGAAGAGGCACGTGACTCCGATCATCCCGTCCTGCGTGAATTCCTGAAAGCATCAGCGGTGACAGCCGCGCAACCAACTCATTAATAGATGTGCGATATGGACCAGAGAGAAGTGATCAGAGACTAGAGACAAGAGATCAGGGGATTAGCCTTGTCTCTGATCTCTAGTCTCTGATCTCCAGTCTCTAATCTCTGACTTCCCCGAATTACTCAAACAAGGAAAACCGTTCGGTACGACACGATGGCAACCAAACCGAAAGAAAAAACGATCCGAGTGGGGCTTCTGGTCGCAGTCACGTTCGTCGTGCTGATGATCTTCATCTTTCTGATCGGCTCGGAACAGAAGATCTTCTCGCGCAAGAACGAGTACAAAGTCCGCCTCGACAACGTGACCGGTCTGGCCGAGGGAAACCCGGTCAAGATCTCGGGCGTGACGGTCGGTGTCATCAAAGACATCACCCTTCCGTATGACCCGAAGATGCACGACGTCGACATCGAATTGATGGTCGACAAGAAGTACGCCGAGCGCATCCGCACCGACTCGCGCGCACGACTGAAGAAGCTCGGGCTGCTCGGCGGCGACAGCTACATCGATATTTCAGCAGGCAGTCCGAAGTTCGATGCCCTCGAGCCGGGCTCCCTCATTCCCGCAGCGCGGCAGACGAACGTCGATCAGCTCATCTCATCGGGCGAGGATCTCGTCGACAACTTCGTCCAGATCTCCTACTCGCTGAAAAACGTCCTTGGGCGCGTCGATCGCGGCGAAGGACTGATCGGCGAGCTGACTTCGACACCGGAGACGAAGCAACGCATCACCGACACCTTCCTCACCACTCTGAACAAGACGAACGCCATCCTCGGGCACGTCGAGAGCGGCAAGGGGCTGGTCGGCAAGCTCGTGTACGACGACGCCTACGCCGCCCAACTCACCGGTTCGTTGCAGGAAACCGCGCACTCGCTGCAGGGTCTCGTCGCCAGCGTGGAAGCAAGTCTGAAGACTGGTCAGGGAACCATTCCTGCGCTTCTCAACGACCCGGAAGGGAAGAAGAAAGTCTTCGATCTGGTCGACAATCTTCGCGTCACATCCGCGAATCTCGCTGCGCTCACCGCGTCCTACCAGAACGGCCAGGGACTCGTGCCGCGCCTGATGAACGACAAGGCCTACGGCGATCAGGCGCTCATGGAATTCACGGGCTTGCTGAAACAGCTCAACGATACGGTGGCGAAAGTGAATCGGGGCGAAGGGACTGCCGGCAAGCTGATCAGCGATCCGTCCGTCTACGAGTCGGTGAACGACATCCTCATCGGCATCAACGAATCGAAACTCCTTCGCTGGCTGATTCGCAACCGGCAACAGAGCGGGATACAGAAACGCTACGACACGGAGTCGAAGCCTCCCGGCACCGCGCCGCCACCGGACGTCAAACCGGTTCTGGCTCCGAAGAGCGAAACGCCCGTGCCGAACGTTCCTGTCGTCACCGGCACCGCGCCTGCGACGACAACGAGCGCAACCACAACGTCGACAACATCGACCGCTCCGCCCTACTAACCGAGTGCAGGGCCGCAGCGGCGGCTCTGCATAAACCTGCGTGATACGATCTCGCGCCGCGCGTTCGCGCACTATTTTCCGGAGGACTCCCAGTTGGATATTGCAGTCATCGGAACGGGCTATGTCGGGCTCGTAACCGGAGCCGGTCTGGCCGACTTTGGCAACGACGTAGTCTGCTGTGACATCGACCCGGCGAAAATCGACGCCCTCAACAATGGGAAGATTCCAATCTACGAGCCGGGCCTGAACAAGATCGTTGAGCGTAACGTTCGTGAGGGACGCCTTCGCTTCTCCATCAATCTGGCGGAAGCCATCCAACGCTGTCGTGCAATCTTCATTGCGGTCGGCACACCGCCGAAGGCGAATGGCGCGGCCGATCTTCGCTACGTTGAGGATGTTGCGCGCACGATCGCGCAGCACATGAACGGGCCGAAGCTCGTCATCACGAAATCGACGGTTCCCATCGGCACGGGCCGCTTGATTGAGCGCATCCTCGATGAATCCGGCAACGGCCACAAAGGCTCCGTCGTTTCGAATCCCGAGTTCCTGCGCGAAGGCTCCGCCATCGAGGACTTCCTCAAACCGGACCGCGTCGTCATCGGAGCGTCCGACGAGGAATCGATCGGACTGATGAAAGAGATCTACGCGCCGCTGCACTCGCTCGAGATTCCGTTCGTCGTGACGAATGTCGAATCGTCGGAGCTGATCAAGTACGCCGCGAACGGGTTCCTGGCTACGAAGATCTCGTTCATCAACGAGGTGGCCGTGATGTGCGAGCTCCTCGGCGCCGACGTGCAGGACGTCGCGCGCGGCATCGGCCTCGACTCGCGCATCGGCCCGAAGTTCCTCCAGGCCGGCCCCGGCTTCGGCGGCTCCTGTTTTCCGAAAGACACTTCGGCCGTCGCCGACATCGCCCGGCAGTACGGCTACGAGTTCGAGATCATCGAAGCGGTGCTTCGCGTCAACAAGAACATCAAGCAGCGAATGGTCGGCAAAGTCGTCGACGCACTTGGCGAAGTCCGCGGCAAGACCGTCGCAATCCTTGGCCTGGCCTTCAAACCCGAGACCGACGACATGCGCGACTCGCCGACGATCCCGCTGATCAAGGGCCTCCAGGAATTGGGCGCAGTGATCCGCGCATACGATCCGGGCGCGATCGAGAATTCGAAGAAGATCTTCGAGAACGTCACTTACTGCGGCGATGCCTACGAGACCGCCGATGGCGCCGATGCGCTCGTGATCGCAACGGAGTGGAACGAGTTCCGCGCACTCAAGCTGGAGCGAATCAAGAAGCTGCTCAAGCAGCCGTTGATCATCGATCTGCGCAATGTCTACGATCCACAGCGGATGAAGGCTGAGGGATTCACGTACGTCTCGGTCGGCCGCAGCGAAGACGTTCGCGTCCGGGAGCACGTTTGATGGGTCGGGCGCTCATCACCGGCGGCGCCGGTTTCCTGGGGTCACACCTTTGCGAGCTCTTTCTCGAGCGCGGTCACGAAGTGATCTGCATCGACAACCTCATCACCGGCAACCCCGCCAACATTCAGCATCTCATCGGCCACGAGGGATTCTCGTTCGTGAAGTACGACGTCACGAACTACATTCACATCAACGGCCCGCTCGACTACGTACTGCACTTTGCCTCCCCCGCCAGTCCGATCGACTACCTCGAGAAGCCGATCCAGACGCTGAAAGTCGGTTCGCTGGGCACACACAAGACACTCGGCGTGGCCAAGGACAAAGGGGCGCGCTACCTCATCGCGTCGACGTCCGAGGTGTATGGCGATCCGCTCGTGCACCCGCAGAAAGAGGATTACTGGGGCAACGTGAACCCGGTCGGACCGCGCGGCGTGTACGACGAAGCGAAGCGCTTCGCCGAGGCGATGACGATGGCGTATCACCGCTTCCATGGCGTGCAGACGCGCATCGTGCGCATCTTCAACACATACGGTCCGCGGATGCGCATCAAGGACGGACGCGTCGTGCCGGCGTTCATCTCGCAGGCGTTGCGCAACGAGCCGTTGACCGTCTTCGGCGACGGCTCGCAGACGCGCTCGTTCTGCTTCGTCACCGATCTCATCGAAGGCATCTACCGGCTGCTGATGTCGGATGAAATCAACCCGACGAACATCGGCAATCCGAACGAGATGACCGTGCTGCAGTTCGCCGAGGAGATCAAGCGGCTGACGGGGAGCAACGCACCAATCGAGTTCAAGCCACTCCCGGAGGATGATCCGAAAATTCGCCGTCCCGACATCACGAAAGCTCGTACACTTCTTGGCTGGGAGCCGCGCGTGCCTCTCGATGAGGGGCTCACGAAGACAATCGATTACTTTCGAAGGGTCCTGTAAATCATGGCCAAACGGCTGATCATCGCGTTCGCCGCCGGCTTTGTCGCCACGCTCGTCTTTCACCAGGCGGTCCTGGCCCTCCTCCACAATTTCGGCTACGTGCCGCGCGCGGCGTGGCCGATGCAGCCGGTCCCGCCGTTCGGTATCCCCGCCGTCATCTCGCTCGCATTCTGGGGCGGCGTGTGGGGAATGATCATGATGCCGTTGATCGAGCGCCGCCGCGGCTCGGCGTTCTGGCTCGCCGCGATTCTCTTCGGCGCCATCTTCCCGACGCTGGTCGCCTGGCTGGTCGTCGCCCCACTCAAGCACATGCCGATCGCCGGCGGCTGGAACCCGAAAACGATGGTGATCGGCCCGATCGTGAACGGCGCCTGGGGACTGGGCACCGCGCTGATCTATCGCGTGTTTGTTCCGCGGTAAGCTTCACTTGAACACGAGATGCGCGATCGCCGTCTCGAGATCGTAGTAAATGATCGCCAGCGCTGTCAGATCGAACGCGGCATGCGCCACCATCAACATCCAGACCCGCCCGGTGATGGCGAAGATCGTTCCGTACACGATTCCGACGATCGCAGCCTGTTCGGCTCCCGCAAGTCCTTGCTCTGAGTAGTGCAGAGCTCCGAACCACGAGGCCGTGATCAGCACGGTGATCACCTTCGCCCACACGCTCGACCCGAACAACTTGCCGAAGCGCTCGAAGAGATAGCCTCGAAACACCGTCTCCTCGCCAAACCCAGCGATGACGATCAACACGAAGATCATCTCCGGCAACGCAGCCCGATTTCCGGCAAGGTAGTGGTACGCGTGATTGACGGGATCCGCGCCGAGAAGCGGCATCACGATCATCTTCATGAGCAGCTTGAACGCACCGCCAAACACGATGCCGATCACAACCGTCCTCACCCAACTCGCCGGCCCAACGAATCCGATCTCGCGCCACGGTGTGCGAGACCAGGCAACCCAGACCAGCGCGAAAATGGCGCTGAGTGGTGCGACGAGAAAGTTGCCTGCAAGGATGACGAGGATCGCGGCGATGCCGATGGGGCCGAATCCGCGCAGAGCGGCTTGGAGATGATCGCCGGACTCGGGAACCTGCTCTGACTGTGTCGATGCGTCGATCGTCATGATGTCCTCCCGCGAAAAAATACGTGAGGGCGAAGAGGAGGTTTTCTTTGCGTCGCTTAGCGGTTGCGGTTTGCGAGGATTCTCTCGTAGGCCTCGTGAGGTCCGATCCAGAACCAGAGAATGGCGCCCGCCTCGCGTTGAATCCCAACCGCTCTGTAATCACGGCCAACGCGAACCGTCACGATCGGATCACGCGTGAAAACGTGCTTAAAGTGGAGGCTCGGATGGCGAGGATTCGATCGGAAGAGTTGGTATGCTGCTCGTGCCTGCTCGCGTACATCGCGAGGAAGAGCGGCGAGCATTTTCTGGAAGGCCCGGTTGGTCCGTGACTTCACATCCGTCCGGATCGAGAGGCTGCGTCAAGCCCGCCTCATCCTCGCGAACAGCGTCCGCGGCCATCTCGGCAAGCATGTCGTGCGATCTGGCAAACAGATCGTCCCACCGTCGCTCTGATTCGAGCTCAGCGAGAATCCACGCACCGACCGCTTCCTGGTCAGCCTCAGGCAGCTTCGACGCTTCGGCGACAGCCTTCTGTAGCAACCTGCCCATAGTGCGATTCTAGCCCTAATCGCATTCGATCGCACTCGCGAAAGGACTGCTGGCGGCGGAGCCCACCAAGTTAGGAATTCAAACCCAATTCAGTCAGGCGTTCCTCAATTTCTTTGCCAAGACGACGTTTTGCGTAGTTGTCGATTCGACCAATGAAGCCGGCAAGCACAACGCAGATTCTGTGGCCATCAATCTCAGCGAAGTAACTCGTCGTTGCTTCTTCGGTCGAGTCGCCAACAGGTGGCAATAGTCTTTTGATCGCCGAAGAAACATCCGATCCGTTACACACGATCATCGCCGGCTTGGACTGCTTCAATTGATCGCGCAGGTAACTCTCGCAGTTGCGAATAATGGTTTCACGCCCTTTGCGCGTTGTTCCATCAGGAGGCCAACCCTTGTTCGAACACTTCACCAGATCGGCGTGCGCCGTGCCTCCAGCCTTGCCGAATTGATCGAAGAGAAGCTTCGACACTTTCTTGAAATCATGAAAGTAGGAATGAACAGTGTCGGGGTCATCAAAGTATTGCCTGAGGCTCTCAACGGTACGCGTATCAATCCAGTCAGGATCGAGAGCGGGATTCAATCCGATGATCCACACTCTTGCTCCTCGGTCTCCCTCGATCGCCTCATCTGGGCGATACGCTCGCTCAAAACGGAGGCCGAAAGCCGCGCATTTGTCGCACTCGTACATGCAATGCCCGGCGACTACGCCGACGTCCCCCCATCCACGCACAACACCTGCCCCGTGATGGCGCTCGCATCGTCGCCAAGCATGAACGCGATTGCGGCAGCGACCTCGGCCGGCTTCACCGCGCGACGCATCGGGATTGCGCGGATCATTTCCTTTTTCACCTCGGCATCGAGCGTTGCGATCATGTCGGTATCGACGAGGCCGGGGGCGATGCAGTTCACGCGGATGTTGCTGCGGGCTACTTCGCGTGCGAGCGAGCGGGTGAGAGCGATGAGCGCGCCTTTTGCGGCAGCGTAGTTCGTCTGGCCAACGACACCGTGCAGTCCGCTGAGCGAGGCCACGTTCACGATGGCGCCGCGGCGCTGCTTCATCATCGACGGCAACACGGCCTTGGTCATCGACATCGCGCCGTCGAGGTTCGTCTGCAGGACTTCGCGCCATTCATCGTCGGTCATGTTGTAGAGAAGCGCATCGCGGCGAACGCCGGCGTTGTTGACGAGCGCGTCAATCGATCCGAATTTCGCAATCACCTCGGCGACGATCGCCTCATTGCGCGTGGAATCGCGCACGTCGCCCTGCAGCGCGAAGCCTTCGGGGAGCTCCGTCGAGTTGACGTACGTGAAAGCGACGTTCCAGCCGTCTCGGGTAAGCCGTTCGACGAGGGCGCGGCCGATGCCGCGGGCGCCGCCGGTGATCAGCGCGGTTGCGCGGTCTCGGGGTTGCGCGGTCTCGCGGGCGGCGAGCTCAGACACCCCGCGACCCCGTAACCACTAGACCGCGAGAGCGATGTTCCTGGAGCAGCGCGTCAATCTCGTCGATCATGGTGGGCGGATTCTAGCCCGCATTTCTCACACTCATTAGATTGAGCCCTTTCACTCCAAAGAAGGAAGAGGTGGAGCAAGGAGGCGCACCAAGCGTGTGCGGTGAAGAGTGCTGTCGTCGTGAGCCGCTGGAGCCGCGCTTCGACGTGCGGTAGGCGGCGAGACGCCGCCTGGCCAGTCGGCGGGACGCCAGCGTTCCGCCGGCTCAAGGCGCGCCACAGGCGGATGGAACGCTGGCGTCCTCGCCGGCTGGCTTGGCGG
>OLLN01000480.1_pt1 | contig 28726 bp, 28 predicted proteins | sample 1604281 | NCBI WGS metagenome assembly OLLN01 (sample SAMEA104055716, study PRJEB20765) | soil metagenome | biome: Arctic tundra; feature: Polygonal ground; material: soil | place: USA | collected 2011-09 | depth 0-0.5 m | reverse complement strand
CGTGAGCCGGATGACTCACCGCGTGAGCCGGATGACTCACCGCGTGAGCCGGATGACTCACCGCGTGAGCCGGATGACTCACCGCGTGAGCGGGGTGACTCACCCCGTGAGCCGGATGACTCACCGCGCCGGTCAGACGTCTCACCGTTCGAGCCGAACGTTGCACACACCCGGCCGAACGATGCACCGGCGAAGATAGACGATGCCCCGGCCCCATCACCCGGGAGGTTGCGGATCCTTCGGCGTCCGACGCAGCGACGATGTCGGTCGACACCGGCGACACCAGCTATCCAGCCATCACCCTCACCGTCAGCGTGGCCAAGACAACTATTCCCCAGCCGTCATGATCACGGTAAGCGTCGCCCGGGCCGTGATCGGTCTAGCCACTATGGCCTACACCGACCCAACCCTCGCAATCGGCGGCCGCATCAAGGCAGCTCACCATCGCGAGCTTCGCGCGGGTGTGAAGTGATCGACGTCAAAACCGGAGGAACCGCGATCCAGACACCGGCGCAGGTTCGCCTCACGCGTCGCGAACTTGAGCGCAGCCTCCACATCGGGCTCCTCGCCGTGCGCGTCCATCGCGCAACCTCGGCAACACCATTTCCGCTAGACTATAATTACCGAATCACCATGTCAGCAGAGATCTCCAGGGAGAGTACGGCCACGCCCGGCTTGGAAGATGATTTCTGGGACAACCTCCTGGACTACATCGATGATCGCAAGGTCATTCCGGTCATTGGTCCGGAGCTCGTCACGGTTCGGGAGGACGACCGCGATGTACCCCTCTATCGCTGGATCGCGCAGCGGCTGGCGGACGATCTGAGGCTGCCGATCGCGGAGCTTCCTGAGGGCTTCGATCTCAACGACGTCGTTTCCATGCACCTGCGCAGGAAAGGAGACCGGAACGAGCTTTACGCCCGGATCAACAGAATTCTTCGCAAGGGCGAGTTGACTCCCTCTGAATCGTTACGAACGCTCACCGAAATCCCTGGTTTCGACCTCTACACCTCGTTGACCTTTGACTCGCTGCTTGCGGATGCCATCCGCGGCGCAGAACAAGTCTCTTATTCGCCGAAGACCGTCCGCGATCTTGCCCGTCCGAGGACCGGGATCCGGCAGCCGGTAGTGTTCCATCTGCTGGGGCTCGCGTCGGCTTCGCAGGACTACGCAATCTGCGACGACGACCTGCTCGAGTTCCTGCACGCCATGCAGGACAAGCAGCGACAACCGAAGAGGCTCTTCGACAAGCTGCGCGATAGCCATCTGCTCATTCTCGGATGCAGCTTCGGCGACTGGCTTGCTCGCTTCTTCCTGCGCACCGTGAGGAACCTCGAGCTGTCTCAGACGCGGCAGCGTTGTGACGTGCTGGTGGGCGACCAGATTGCGCATGACGCGAGGCTGGTGCAGTTTCTCAAGAGCTTCAGCCCAGACGCCCGCGTGATCCCGTTGAGCGCGGCGCAGTTTGTCACGGAGCTGGCGGAGCGCTGGCACATTGCACATCCGGTCGTACTGCCGAACGTGGAGACTCCGATACCGGAGGCGGGCCGCGGCGGAAGGAACATCCCCGACGGAGTGGTCTTTATAAGCTACGTGCGTGATGACATCGAAGCCGCCAGCCGATTGGCCAAAGGCCTGCGCGCGGCGAGCCTGGAGGTGTGGTTCGACAAGGATGTCCTGCGGGGTGGAGATAACTGGGATCTCAGCATCCGGCGCGGCCTCGAGCGATGCTCGTTGTTCCTGCCGGTCATCTCGCGCCAGACCCTGAGGGTGGAGAACGGGCGCAGATACTTCTGGCGGGAGTGGAACGACGCGGACGAACACGCCCGTGGGATGTCGCCAGACGAGGCGTACATCATCCCCGTGAGGATCGACAACACGCGCTTCGAAGACGCTCCGCTTGATTCCTTCAAGAGAGCGCAGGGCATTAGCTTGCCGGACGGAAACGTCACGCCCGACGCCGCCGATCGGCTGGTAAAGCTCGTGCGCGACTTCCACCGCCGGCAGCGTGCAAAGTGAGAGGCTTGGAATGACAGAGCTGCAACGCCAGGCCTTGAGTAGAGACAACCCGTGGCCCGGGCTCTATCCCTTCGACGAGGCGGATCGCGAGTACTTCCACGGCCGGGCAAAGGAGTCGGTCGAGCTACTGCGCTTGGTCCGCAGCGAGCCGCTGACCGTGATGTTCGGTCGCTCGGGGTTGGGCAAGACGTCGCTGCTCAAGGCCGGGTTGTTCCCTCTGCTGCGCGGAGAGGATTGCCTGCCGGTTTACGTACGCCTCGACCATGCCGCTGGAGCACCAGCGCTGCGGAAGCAGGTCTTTCGCGGGCTGCAAGCGGCGTGTGACGCGTCCGACGGCTTCCAAGCGGCTCAACCAGTCGGAGACGAAAGTTTCTGGTCGTTCTTCCACAGGCGCGACGCGGAATTCTGGAGTAAGCGCAACCGCCCGGGGACTCCCGTGATCGTGTTCGACCAGTTCGAGGAGATCTTCACCCTCGGTCAGGAGAGCGAAGCGTCCCGGGCCCGGTCGGCTGACTTCCTCGCCGAGCTGGGCGACCTTGTGGAGAACCGGCGGCCCGATGTTGTCGGTGAGGCGCTGGAGGCGGAGCCGACGGCGGCGAGACGCTTCGACTTCAAGCGCTCCACGGTCAAGCTGGTGCTGAGCTTTCGCGAAGACTTCCTGGCCGAGATGGAAGGGCTCAAGGAGTCGATGCCCTCCCTCATGTACAACCACTTTCGCCTGCTGGCGATGAGGGGCGCCCAGGCCTACGAAGTGATCACGGGTGCGGGCGGGCAATTGGTGGACGACGACATCGCACGTCGGATCATCCGGCTTGCCTGGAGAAACGAGCCCAGCCCTCCGGTCGATCCGTCGGATTTCGCCAGAATCGAGATTGATCCGGCGCTGCTCAGCGTCGTATGCAGTGAGCTGAACCACAAGCGTAAGGAGGCGACGCTCGACCGCATCACGCTCGCTCTCTTGGAAGGCGCCGACCGCGAGATTCTCTCGGACTTCTACGAGCGCGGCATGGCCGGCCTCGATCCACGAGTCCGGGCCTTCGTCGAAGACGAGCTAATCACCGGCCGCGGCGACCGCGACAGCTACGCCCGGGAGGACGCGGAGTCACTCCCCGGCATTACTTTCGAGGCCATCGAAGTGCTGATCGGGTGCCGCCTGCTACGTGAGGACGATCGGCAGAGCGTGCCCCGGCTTGAGCTGACCCATGACGTTTTGGCCCGCGTAGTCAAGGAAAGCCGTGACAACCGCCGCGCCCGCGAGGCCGAGGAAACGGCTAAGGCGCGGGAAGGGGCGGCGCTCACACAGCTGCGGCGTAACCGGCGCAATGCGGCGCTCGTGGGTGCAGGAGCAATCGCAGTGATCGTTCTTATCGTCGTTGCAGGATGGTCCTTGCGGGTAGCGAGCCGGGTACTGCACGATGCCGAGATCACGCGACTGATAGCCAATGCTGATCGGCTTCAGGATTCCAACTACGGGGCATCCCTTCTCATCAACCTGGAAGCAGTTCGCACAGCTCCGACCCTTGAAACCCGGGCTGGACTGATGCGCCGCTTGGTCAGCCATCCGCGGCTATCAGCCTTTCTCCCGGAGCATGAGGAGGCGGTCTGGAGCGTCGCCTTTAGCCCGGATGGAAAACGCCTGGCTTCGGCAAGTGAGGACAAGACCGTGATCCTTTGGGACGTGGACAGCCGCAAGCCGCTGGCCGCGCTGAAAGGGCACAAGGGCGCAATCTATTGCGTTGCCTATAGCCCGAACGGAAAGTTGCTGGCCTCGGCGAGTGCGGACAAGACCGTGATCCTTTGGGACGTGGACAGTCGCACGCCGCTGGCCACGCTGAAAGGGCACAAAAAGGACGTCGTTGGCGTCGCCTTCAGCCCGGACGGAAAGTTGCTGGCCTCGGCGAGTTGGGACAAAACCGTGATGCTATGGGACGTGGACAGCCGTAAGCAGCTGGCCACGCTGAACGGGCACGAGAAGGAAGTTACTGGCGTCGCCTTCAGCCCGGACGGAAAGCTGCTCGCCTCGGCGAGTGACGACAAGACCGTAATCGTGTGGGATCTGGCCGGCCGCAAGCCGCTGGCAAAACTGGAGGGGCACAAAGAGGCGGTCTATGGCGTCACCTTTAGCCCTGATTCGAAGCGGCTGGCCTCGGGGAGTTTGGACCACACCGTAATCCTGTGGGACATAGACAACCGCAAGCCGCTGGCCACGTTGGAAGGACACAAGGCTGAGATCCATGGTGTCGCGTTCAGCCCTGATGGGAAGCGGCTGGCCTCGGCAAGTGTGGACAAGACCGTAATCCTGTGGAACGTGGAAAGCTACAAGCCGTTGGCCACGCTGGAGGGGCACAACAGCTTTGTCTGGGGCGTCGCATTCAGCCCGAACGGAAAGATGGTGGCATCAGCGAGTGCGGACCAGACCGTTATCCTGTGGGACGTCGACACTCGCAAGCCGCTCGCGACGATGAAGGCGCATAAGGACCCCGTTTATGGTGTCGCATTCAGCCCGGACGGAAAGCGACTGGCCTCGGCGAGCGTGGACTGTACCGTGATCCTCTGGGATGTGGAGAGCCGCAAATCGCTTGCCACGCTGGAGGGGCACAAGGACAAGGTCCATGCCGTCGCATTCAGCCCGAACGGAAAGCTGCTGGCCTCGGCGAGTGCAGACCAGACCGTGATCCTTTGGGACATGGATAGCCGCAAACCGCTGCACACGCTGGAGGGGCACAAGAAGGACGTCGTTGCCGTGGCCTTCAGCCCGGATGGGAAGCGGCTAGCCTCGGCGAGTTGGGACCGAACCGTGATCTTATGGGACATGGACAGCCGCAAACCGCTGCACACACTGACGGCGCACAATGGCAAGGTTTGTAGCGTCGCCTTCAGCCCAGACGGGAAGCGGTTGGCTTCGGCGAGCGAGGACCAGACCGTGATCCTTTGGGACGTGGACAGTGGCAAGCCGCTGGCCACGCTGATGGGGCACAAGGCATTGGTCTATGCCGTTGCCTTCACTCCGGATGGCAAGGGCCTGGCCTCGGGGAGCGTGGATAGCACCGTGATCCTTTGGGACGTGGACAGCCGCAAGCCGTTGGCCACGCTGGTAGGGCACAAGGACGCGGTCCAGGACATCGCTTTCAGCCCGGATGGAAAGCGGCTAGCCTCGGCGAGTGTGGACAAGACCGTGATCCTTTGGGACATGGACAGCCGCAAGGCGCTGGCTACGTCTGAGGGGCATACTGACCAAGTCTCCGCCGTGGCCTTCAGCCCAGATGGGAAGCGGCTGGCATCGGCAAGTTTGGACAAAACAATCATCCTGTGGGATTTGGACATGGATCATCTCGAGGCGGAGGCCTGCCGCACGGCCAATCGAAATTTGTCCTGCGGGGAATGGCGAAGCTATATCGGCGCGGACAAGCCCTACCATAAGACCTGCGAGGCGCTGCCGGGACCACCCGAGAAGTGCAATTGACTTCGGCGGCCTTTCTCCGAACGTTATCAACCACAGAGACGCAGAGGTCGCAGAGTTACCTTCTTCACCTCTGTGATCTCAGTGCCTCTGTGGTGGATGATTCTCACCCGGCCGTTACTCCAGCCTGACCTTGCCGTAGAATCGAACCATGTCCGAACGTCTCCTCTTCAGCTCGCCGATCGATCCCCTTCTCGACCGCCTCTACACGCAGAACGCCAGCCAGGACGAGGCGCTGGGATCGTACTTCTCGGCGCGGGCGCAGGAGGAGTCGTTTGATTGGAACGAGCTCGATGCGCGGACGAATCAGTTTCTGAGCGACAAGCTCGTTGCGCTCGATCGTGAGAAGGGCGAGTTCTGCTATCAACTCTGCCGTGCGCTGCGCGCCAGACGCGTTGTCGAAGCGGGGACTTCGTTCGGCGTATCTACGCTTTTCCTTGCGGCCGCTGTGCGCGACAACGTGCGCGAGGATTGCGGTACAGGCGTCGTGATCGCGACGGAATTCGAGCCGGCGAAGGCCGCGGCTGCGCGCGCTAATTTCGCCGAGGCGGGGTTGTCGGAGTGGATCGAACTGCGGGAAGGCGATTTGCGCACGACGCTCGTGGACCTTGGCAGCCCTGTCGATTTCATGCTCGTCGACATCTGGACGCCGATGGCCCGGCCGGCGCTGGAGCTGGTCGCGCCATCGCTGCGCGCCGGTGCGATCGTCATCTGCGACAACACGGCGCAGTTTCGCGATGCCTATCGCGACTATTTCGACTTCGTCAATGATCCAGTGAACCGCCTGCGGACGATGACGCTGCCGTTCGAAGGCGGCCTCGAGCTCACGGTTCGCGGCGGCTGACCGCAGCGCGCTACAATCCGCGGCATGCCTGTCATCACCTGCCCTGACTGCGGGCGCGATGTTTCGCCGCTTGCCACCGCCTGTCCGCATTGCGGGCGTCCCTCCCCTTCCGGCTTCGCGGCGCCTGCCGCGCCGGCCGCGGGCGCGCCGGCGCTGACCGAGGAGACCTTGTGGAAAGGCTCGCCGTCGTGGCGTGTGCTCATCGCGAAGGTCGCCATGATGGTCCTCACCATATTCGTCATCCCGCTCGCGGCGCGCTTCATCTCGTCGCTCACCGCCGACCTCGAGTTGAGCAGCAAGATTATGAAGATCGGCTGGTGGCTAATGGCGCTCGTCTTGTTGTATCAGATCGTCGCGTTCCTGTTTGCGCTGATGCGGCTTCAGAGCACGCTCTACACCGTCACCAATCAGCGCATCCTGTTCGAGCAGGGAATCCTGTCGAAGAGTCTGAGCGAGATCGATCTTCGCTCGCTCGATGACACGCAGTTCTTCCAGTCCTTCACCGACCGCATCCTCGGCATCGGCAACGTCACGCTCGTCTCGTCCGACAAGACCCTTCCGGTGACCGTGCTACGGGGTGTTCACGATCCGCGCAATCTCCGCGAGATCATCCGCTCGCGTGCGTATCAGGTCAGCCAGCGGCAGGTGTTCACGCGCGCGACCTGAGCACAGACAAGAGTGTCTGTGCCACATCACTCCTCGCATGCGGCACGGATACTCTTGCCTGCACATCTGGTGCATGTGCCACCTCTTACCTCCCGCGCAACCAGTGGCAGGTTTGGTGTGGCACAGACACTCTTGTCTGTGCTCCTGACCGTTCACGACGCGGCGAGCTGCGCACGCATCCGCTCTTTGGCGCGGATGAAGAGCGGGCCGATCGACCCAAGGGGAAGGTGCATGGCAGTGCTCACTTCATCGTAGGTCTGTTTTTCGAGACCGATGCGGATGCAGAGCTCGCGGCTGCGGCCGTCCAGTACGCCGAGCGCCTGACCGATGGCGATGCGGGCATCGTCGGCGCCGCATGCCATTTCGGTGGGACCGTCGTAGCCGTCGTCGAATGAGCGCCGCCGGCAGCGTTGCTGAATCTCCTGCTTGCAGAGATTCATGATCGTCCCCTTCATCCACGCTCGCGCGGCGCGGATTGCAGAGCGCTTCTCGAAATAGAGCAGCCAGGCGTGCTGGACCAACTCCTCCGCGTCATCGCCGGAGAAACCGTAACGGCGGTAGGCAAGTCCTCGCAGTTGCGGCGTGACCGCGGCGTAGAGAAGTTCGATCCCTTCATCGCCGAGAAGCTCCGCCGACTCGTCGACCTCGGTCAGCATCTCCCGGACGAGCGAGATCAGAATGTCCGGATGGACCGGCTTGAGAAGCACCGTGCGTGAGCCAAGATCGCGCAACCGGATCTTGATGACGTCATCCGCGCTGGCGGTGATCGTGACGACAGCCGAATCGGGCGACGAGTGCTGGATCATCGCCAGCAATGCCAGACCTTCCTCGGCTGTGCGCAAGCGAAGGCCCGCGAGGATGATCGGAAAGAACTCGTTCCTGATCAACGCTTCCGCCGAGGCCTGGTCATAGGCGCCGACACTGGCCAGACTCTCCTCGCTGAGCGTTTCCTGAAGCGATTCAACAATCATGGGGTCATCGTCGACGATCAGAATTCGGCTCATTTGGCGGGTCCTCGGGCCGGACATCACTCAAGAGGTTTGCCAAACGACCACGCCCGCTAAACCGCAGTAATCCCTACGCTTACCCGACACCAACCACGAATGGCATCGAGCCGAATCCGAACAGTCGTCCGGAATTCAGCCGGTTTCCAACGGCATCTTGCTAACTTGGGGAGCGATGGCGAAGTGTTCGTTGTGGCGCTGCTTCGGTGGGATCGGAAACTTGATCTTCGTCCCGATAGGAACCGTCCACAATGCGCGTAGATCCAACGGAAAGAATCCGGTGGAAACGCTTTTCCATGCGCATTGGAGACGTCCGCGAACCGATCAGAAATGCAGGTTCTTTGGCGAGCCAGGATGGCAGGATGTGGATGAGGAACGTCGACGATTGACTCGTGACGTGTGGGATGAAAGGAAAAAGAAGACGATCGGTGCGAGAAGATAGATCAAGTACCGGATACCACCGAAGTACAACGTGTTTGCCGGCCGCACCGGCAACGAACTGCGCGCTCACAAGGCGCATCCCTTGAGCTTTGCGCTCATCGTCAGGACATTGCGGTCCCGCTCGCGCGTGTAAACCACCTTGTCCATGATCCGGCGAATCAATTGGATTCCGCGGCCTCCTTCCGAGTGCTCGTCGTGCGTTTCCGGGGGCGACATGAAGTTCTTCAGAACGTCCGTTTCCGAGGCCGTGGCGTCGTCGCTGATGACGATGCGGAGTGCTTCGCGGTCGGCAGCCACGCTGATATCGACCACACCGTATTCGTCACAGCGTGCGTGCCCGGCGATGTTGTCGACCGATTCGGCAACCACCAGTTCGAACCTCGCGGCATGACCCGGCCGCACGGACAACTGGTTGAGGAACTCGCGTACGCTCGTGGCTGCATCGCGCGAGCCTTCGAAGGTCGCCGGTACGCGTAGCGTGATGGTCTTGCTCAGCATGGAGGGGTGTGGGTTTCCGGGTTGCTGCGTTTCTGGGTTGCTGTGTAACGGGGCTCGACAAGGAACCACAGAGACGCAGAGGTCCCAGAGTTGACGTGGTGACTCTGTGACTTTTGCGTCTCTGCGGTGACGAGTTTTGTCTCCAGCACCGCGATTCCGGATTCACTTTTTTGTTCGATTCGCATCGACGATTCCTCCTGATTCGTAAGATGAGTCGCCGTGGCGGCCAAAAAAATACGTCCCAGAACAGACAACGATCGGAGTCAGTTGGCGTAATTGGGCGACGGTCTCGTGCCTGCCATCACATCAACGTGTCGATAGGCACTGCGACAGGTTCTTTTCGGGGTCATATTTGATGCTGCTCTCCACGAAACCTTCATCAGCAAGAGGGTTCGCCCTGAGCGGCTGGACCGACTGATTGGAAAAAGCCCTTCCGTCAAACGAATGGCCGCCTGTCGTGCGGTCGTCCAGCGAGAGACCATCATGACAACGATCCTGATCGTCGATGACGATGCCAACTCGCGGACTCTCATTCGCGACTTGCTCCTGCTGGAGGGCTATGAAGTGCGGGAGGCGGCATCGGTGGTCGAGGCGATGGAAGCGGCCCGCACCAGCGGACCGGATGTCATCATCACGGAGCTGATGACGGCGTCGATCGACGGGATCGAGTTATGCCGGTGCATGCGCGCGGAGGAAGGAAGCCGAGGAACGCCGATCATCGTGGTGACGGCACTCGATTCGCGGGAAGACATGGCGCTGGCACTCGACGCCGGTGCAACGGACTTCCTCGCCAAGCCTGTCAGTGGAATCGAAGTTCGGGCGCGTGTCGGCGCCATGATCCGCGTGTCGCGCGCGAGGCAGACGCTTGAGCAGCTTCTGGCCCTGCGCACCGATTTCACCAACATGGTCATTCACGACCTCCGCAATCCGCTGCAGGTCATCTCGTTCTCCGCGGAGATCCTGCAGCGGAAGTTGACGGAGCCCTCACCGCCGTTGATCCGCATCCGATCGCAGGTGTCGCGGCTGCAACAGTTGATCGACGACCTGCTGGTCGTGGCTAAGAGCGACGCCGGCGTTCTGATTTCACATCCGTCCGAGATCGATGCGAACGAGCTGGTGCAGCTCGTCGTCGAAGATTGTCTGCCCGCCGCGGCCCGGCTGGAGATCAGCATCCTCACGAAGATCGACGTGCAGTGGCCCCTCTTCGTCGATCCAGCCCTGCTCCGGCGTTGTCTCGAAAACCTCGTGCTCAACGCCATCAAGTTCAGCCCGGCCAAAGGGAAGGTAACCATCGACCTCCTTCAGCAGCAGCAGGGACTGAGGATCGATGTGATCGACGAAGGGAGCGGCGTTCCGGACGCCCTTCGCCAGTCGCTGTTTCATCCATTCGTGACGTTGGAACAGACGCATCCCAGCGTGAAGCAAACGGGACTCGGCCTAGCGTTCTGCCGCATGGTGTCGGAGGCGCACGGCGGCACGATCTCCGCGCTTCCGAGCGAAGGAACCGGCAGCGTCTTCCGCATCTGCATTCCGGACCTCAGCCCGGCTGCAACCAGCTCTCCGGTCTCAGGTAAGTCCGTCGTCGAACACGCCAACTCCGGTTCGGCGGGATGATTCAGGCTGCGGCGCTGCCATCCAACGTGGGCGTAGAGCTGCCGTCGAAGTCCTCACAGTTCAGGACAGGCCGTCGAGGAGCGGAAGCACGTGGTCGTACGCGGAGCGAACACGGCGTACGGCGTTTTGATAGTGACTGGCGTCGGCTTGCGGGCTGAGGACTTCGATCGCACGGCAGGCCGCGGTCACGCCAACAGCACCGATGTTTGCGCTGCTTCCGCCAAGAGCGTGGGCGAGAGTTCGAATCGCGAATATGTCGCCATCCTCTGCCGCTCGCTCGAGGCGCGTGAGTCGGGCGTCGCCGTCGGCGCGAAACTGTGTGATCAGGCCGCGAAGGAATGTGCCGTCGTCTTCGCCGAGTCGCGCGCAATCCTTCGATCATCGAATGGTCGAGCTCCGAATGGCTTCCGGGCTCGCTCCTCTCCGGCGCAAACGCTGCTAACGACGAAGAATCAAGCAGCCGTTTCAGAACTGAGGAGAGATCGGCGATTCGCAGCGGCTTCGGCAAATGGTCATCCATTCCGATCGCGAGGCAGCGAAGACGATCGGCCGCCGATGCGCTCACCGTGACCGCGACAATCTTGACGGGCGGCGTGCCGTGCTCCTTCTCCCACTGCCGGATCAGGCGCGTTACGGAGGGACCATCGAGCACCGGCATCTGAAGATCCATCAGCACGACGTCGTATCTCCCGCGGGTCACGCTGATGAATGCCTCGCCGCCATCGGCAACGATGTCGTAGACAAATCCGAGCGTGGCAAGCTGGCGCGCCAGAACTTGCTGGCTCAGGGGGTTGTCTTCGACGACGAGAACGCGCCGGGCGGGAGCCGCCGGGCTGGTCTCGATCTGCGGCCTTGTCTCGAGCTCCGCCGAATCGCCGAGGTGTTCCGTGACCTCCAGTTCGCGGTGCCGCCGCTCGCTTTCCTCGGCGGACCAAGTCTGCTCCTCATCGAAGTCGTCATCCGTATTCTTCACGCACGCCTCCGCGCGAGGAATCGGATAACCGAGGTGCAACCAGCGAGTTTTCTCATTCCGCTGATGAGTCGCCTGTGCAGACGGAAAAAATACAGAGTTGTCTCTACGCCCGGTGGTGTACGGGGACGCACGAAGAGGATGCGTGCCTGACGCCCGAGAGCGCGTCCATCCTCCTGCCTCCACAACCCGTAGAAACCACGATCAGCGTTTATGCTCCTGCCCAACAAAAGGAGGCAGAGATGCAGATACACGAGCTCTTCGCGCAGAGATGGGAATCAGAGTTGCCAGCGTTCGGCAGAGTCTTGCGGGCGATGCCCGAGGGACAGCTCGATTACGCGCCCCACGAGCGCTCCACGAAAGCAGGCAACCTCGGATGGCAGCTCGCCGAAGAGCAGCGCGTTCTGTGCGACCTGCTCGACACCGGCGTCATCGACTGGAAGCAGCGTCCGCGTCCGGCTACGACTGCCGACATCGTCAAGGCGTGGGACGAAGCCACCGCCAAGCTGCGCAAGCGGATCGAGAAACTCGACGAGGCAAAGCTCGCCGGCCCCGCAAACTTCGTCCTCGGCGACGGCAACACCTGGACCGACACAATCGGCAACATGCTCTGGGGCTTCCTCTTCGACATGGTCCATCACCGCGGCCAACTGAGCGCCTATCTCCGCCCGATGGGCGGCAAAGTGCCCGCGATCTACGGACCGTCGGCAGATGACAGCGGAAGCTGAGAACTGACGCGACGTGGCCAGGAGTTCGCGCGGCAGAAACTCCTGGCCGCCTGTCTTCGGAGTAGGACAAACATAACCACGGCGCATTGAGAAAGGATTGCGCCGGTAGCATGAGAATCACGCCGAGGCGGGACGCCTCGACGCCGCAGGCGAGACGCCTGCACTCCTGCGCGAGCCGGCTCCGACTCCCGAACAGCGAACAGCGACCCCCGCGTGGATCACGCCAGCTTGATCACGTCGAATGCCGCGCCTTGCGGATCGGCGATGACGGCGAAGCGGCCTACTGTGGGTATGTCGGTCGGTGAGACGTAGACCTGGGCGCCGAGCGATTTGGCTTTGGCTACGATGGCGTCGCAATCGTCGACGGCGAAGTAGGGAGACCAGCTCGATGGCATGTCGCGCATGTCGTTGGGCATCTGCATCATGCCGCCGGCCGGGCATTCGCCGACATCGATCTCGGTGTACTCGGCGCTGACTCTCAGGTTCCAGCCGAGGAGTCCTTTGTAGAAATCGCGCGACCCTTCGATGTCCGACGTCATCAGCTCGTTCCAGCAGAGGGTGTTCGCTTCGTCGCGGATCGTCGCACCCGCCTTTTTCATTGGCTGCCACAGTGCGAACGTCGCGCCTTGCGGATCGGCGACGAAGGCCATGCGGCCGAGATCCGTGACATCGAACGGTGGCGCGACGAGAGTGGCGCCGAGCGCGGTTGCTTTCTTCGCCGAATCGTCGACGTTCGCGACGGAGATGTACGTCGCCCAGTTCGGCGGAATCTCTTTGGTCTGATACAGGGCGCCGAGGTCGTGGCCGTTCTTCTGCAGAATCGTGTAGACGCCGTCAGGGATCGGCATATCCTTCGCCGCCCAGCCGAACAGCGATGTGTAGAAGGTCTTCGACGCTGCGGCGTCGCTTGTGGCCAGCTCGATCCAGCAGAACATCCCGGGCTCGTACTTCTCAATGATGGCCATCGCTGTTCCTCCGCGGCGCGAATTCTACTTCGCGGCGAACTTCATACCGGTCGCTTTCTCGATCTCGCTCGGATCGTCGAGCATGATCCACGTCAGGATCGACACCGGCAGCGATCCGTTCGCGATCAGATCATCGTGAAATTGTCCCAGCCGGAACGTGCTGCCTTTGGCGTCGCGGTAGCGGCCGAGGAGGCGCATGATCTGCCACTTGCCGGTGATGTAGCTGATCTTCTGGGTCGGCGATGACGCTGCGCCGGCGGCCTCCCCTTCCGCGACCTCTTTGTCGAGTCCTCCGCCTTCCATGAAGTAGTTCACACCCTGCTCGAACGTCCATTTGCCGGTGTGCAGGTTGACGTCGACGCCGATGCGCGCCGCGCGATAACGCGAAAGGCGCAGCACCTGTCCCACCGACGACGAGTCGGGCGCGTACAGACCTTCGCGCATGAGCATCTCCTCGCCATACAGCGCCCAACCTTCGACGAAGACGTTCTCGCCGTGATGCCGGCGGATCTCGTTGGTGAGGTGATTGGCGATCGAGAGCTGCAGGAAATGGCCGGGAATGCCTTCGTGCCCGAGGATCGGGCGCGGGTCCTCGATGGCGGCGCGGATGTAGAAGTTCTTGCTCTGAGGGTTGTAGCTGGGGATGAAGTAAAAGCCGCCGTTGTCCGCGTCGTAGATGCCCGGCGGGTTCATGAATCCTCCCGGGCTGGTCGGCTTGAACGCCTCCGGAAGCTGGCGGATCTGGAATGCGCCGAGGTAAGGCGGGAGTGTGACGAGGTTCTTTGCCTTGAGGAAATCGATCATCTCCTGCTCGCGGCTCTCGTACGCAGCGAGAAAGGCCTGCTGATCCGCGGGAATGCTTTTGGCGCGCGCAGGATCGGGATCGGCCAGCGACGGATCGGGCAGCATGGCCTCGAGGGCACGATAGCGCGCCAATTCCACGTCGCCAAGATGCGCGACATCGCGCGAATCCATCGGAAGAAGAAGGATGTTGCGGAGCATGTAATTGTAGTTGGCCTCCCCCATCGGCTTCCACGCCGTCATCTCGGGGAGCTTCTTTTCGAGCCAGTCGGCGAAGTTGTGCATCGCTGCGACCGCTTCCTCGCGAGCGGCATCGAGCGACTCGCGCTCGTCGGGCGTCAGGTCGCCGGCGATGGTCATCAGGCTGGTCGAGAAGAGCGGATCGATGGAGCGGGCGGAGTCGATGGCGAGTTGCGAGTAAAGCCGCACAGGATGTTTGAGATTGCGCTGGGCCTGCTCGATCATGGCCGGAATCGCTTTGAGCCGCGCGGTGGCCGCGAGGGCGCGCGTGTGGGCGGGCGCGTAGTCCTTTTTCAGCAGCGAGAAGATGGCGTTGCTGGCCTCACCGACGTAGACCTGCGGGTCAGTCTCCTCCGGTTTCTGCACGCGCTCGGGGAAGTCGTCGCGCTCGAGCTGCGAACGGAAAAGCAGCCAGTCGATGATGTCGTCCTTCGACCAGCCGGCGACGCTCGCGCCGCGCACGCGATCGAGCAATGCGCGGACGTGGGCGGCATTGCGAGCGGTCGTAGCGGGTGACAAGTCATCCAGCTTGTCGTCGGCGGCATGAAAGCCCTGATCGCTGGCGCCGACCGGGTACTCCTTTTTCTGCCATTCGTAGTAGTCGTGAGCGAGCGAATGAAGCTCGGCGGGGGTGATTGGTTTCATCGGCGGTGTAGTTTTCTTCGGCGCGGCGAGCGCGGTGGTGGCGATCAGTAGTGCGATGAGAGAAACCATACGTTTCATGAAGGCGGAGTGTAGCGCGGGCGATGAGGCTTATCCGCAGATGACGCAGATGGACGCAGATAGGGACCGTCTTCTATCTGCAACATCTGCGGATGAAAGGTTGTCCGCAGATGGCGCAGATGCTCGCAGATGGAAGAGAGTGCTCACTTCGCAACTTTGGCTCGTCCGAAGACAACTGCGCCGAAGGCCACGGCGAAGATCACGTAGATCGCGGTGCACACCAGGACCGCGACGGCACGCTCGCCGGCGGCGACCGCCTTTACCAGCGCGATGCCCGCGATCGCGAAGTGCAGGAAGTTGCCCATCGACACCGGGCGGCTGTAGATGCCGCCGATGAGGCTCTCTTTGGCCATCCAGTTGAGTGAGGCGAAGCCGAGGTAGGTGGCGCCGAGAACCTGGACCAGGAGAGGGAGCGTGCGGCCGTTGCCGCCGAGCGAGGCGATGATCTCCTGCGGCAGGAACGTCGCGACAACGCCGAGCGCGGCCATGACGAGCGCGCTGGAGGCCATGAGGATCTTCGTGCTCATTCGTAGCGAAGCGCTTCGATGGGATCGAGCTTCGATGCTTTCGCTGCGGGGTAGATGCCGAAGATGATCCCCAGAATCGCGCAGAACATGAACGCGAGAACGATTGCCCAGAGCGGCGTGTGGACCGGCGGAAGCTCGAACCAGCGCTTGAGGAAAAGGCGAACGAGCGCGGCTCCGCCATAACCGCCTGCGATTCCGATGATCCCGCCGAATCCGGAGAGCGTGACGGCCTCGATGAGGAACTGGATCAGGACGTCGTAACGCCGCGCGCCGATTGCTTTGCGGATACCGATCTCGCGCGTCCGCTCCGTCACCGACACCAGCATGATGTTCATGATGCCGATGCCGCCGACGAGCAACGCGATGCCGACGACGGCGCCCATGATGCCGGTAGTCGTGTTCAGCACTGTGGAGATCGTCTTCATCAACTCTTCCTGCGACGTGATCTGAAAGTCGTCGGGCTGGCCTTTCTTCAGATGATGCCGCGCGCGCAGGATGTCGGTCACCTGCTCCTTGGCGAGATCGATGTCATCGCGACTCCTGACCTGCAACGCGATCGGGAGATGCGTCATCCTGTCGGGCCCGTAGAGTATCTGTGCTGTGGCGAACGGGATGTAGATGACGTCGTCAGGATCGTTGCCGAGCGACGAGCCGCGCTTCTCCATCACGCCAACGACGGTGAAGTTGTTGTTGTCGACGCGGATGTCTTTGCCGATGGCGTCGACGAATCCGAGCTGGCGGGCGGCTTCAGAGCCGAGAACGCAGACCCGCTTCTTGGCGTCTTCGTCCAGCGTGCTGAAGAAACGGCCATGGTCGACGAATTGTTTGGCGACGTCGGGGTAGCTCTGGTTGACGGCGAAGAGCGTGGTGTCGTGGGTCGAATCGCCGTTTTTCAGCGACGCGTTGGCGATGAACAGGGGCGTGAAGTCGCGAATGGCTGTGGCGCCGCGGCGCACGGCCATGGCATCGTCGAACGTGAGCTCCGGCACCGGCAGGAACGGATTCCCTCGGGATGCCGAGAAATCGGGAACGACGCGAACGAACGTTGCGCCGAAGTTCTCCAGTTGAGCCGAGATCTGGTACTGCATCCCCTGCACGAGCGAGACGACGGCGATGACTGCGGCCACGCCGATCATCACGCCGAGGACGGTGAGAATCGAGCGCATCTTGTTGGCGCCGATGGCGCGGAGAGCGATCTTGACGTTTTCGAAAAACATCGTGCTTGAGTCTAGATGATATTGACCAACCAGGGCGGCAAAGCCGGCTAGTCGGTGATCTTGCCGTCGCGGAGGTGAATGACGCGCTGCGCTTCCCGGGCGACGTCGTCCTCGTGCGTGACCATGATGATCGAGTTGCCGCGCGAGGAGAGCTCGCGGAAGAGGTCGAGAATCTCGCGGCCGGTCTGGGAGTCTAGGTTACCGGTCGGCTCGTCGGCCAGGAGCAGGGAGGGCTTGTTGACGAGCGCCCGAGCGATGGCGACGCGCTGCCGCTGACCGCCGGAAAGCTCGTTCGGCTGGTGATTCATCCGATCGCCCAGCCCGACGGCGGTGAGCGCCTCTTCGGCCATTTCGCGGCGCTCGTGGCGTCCAATCTTCGCGTAGACCAGCGGCAACTCGACGTTCTGCAGCGCCGTGGTTCGGGCAAGGAGATTGAAGGTCTGGAAAACGAATCCGATCTTCTTGTTCCGCACGGCCGCCAGTGCGTCGTCGTCCATCGATTCGACCGGAATCCCGTCGAGGATGTACTGGCCGCCGGACGGGCGGTCGAGGCAGCCCACGATGTTCATGAGCGTCGATTTGCCGGAGCCCGAAGGTCCCATGATGGCGACGTACTCGCCGTGATCGATGATGAGATCGACGCCGCGAAGCGCGAAGATGTCCTGCGGTCCGAGCTGGTAGGTGCGCGTGAGCTCGCGCATCTCGATGAGGTGATTTCCGTTTCCGTTCTCAGTCACTTTGAGGCCGTCCCGTTTTGAGGAGTCTTTGACTCTTCTTTCGTCACTTCTACGGAATCGCCGTCTTTCAGTTTCTTCAGAGTGCGGAAAGGTCCGGAGACGATTTTCGCATTTGCCACGGCGCCCGAGGTGAGCACGACATGCGTGGAGTCGCTCACACCCGTCTTGACCTCGGTCATCTTGACCTTGCCGTCGTTCACGACGAAGACGTACTTCAGCTTCGGCGCCTTCTCGTCCTCATCGTCGGTTCCGGTCGGCGACTTCGCCAGCGACGGAGGAACACGCTCGACGACGCTCTGAATCGGAACCGACAAGGCACTGCCGGCGCTGGTCGTGACGATCGAGACCTGCGAGGTCATCCCAGGACGAAGGCGGTCATCAGGATTATCGATCTGTACTTTTACTTTGAAATAGCGCATGCCGGCGGCAGTGCCTTGCTTTAGCGCGGCGGAGCTGCCGATCTCGGCGACATGCCCTGCGTACTCTTTGTCAGGAATGGCATCGACGTGCACCTTGGATGGCTGATTGACGCGGATGCCGGTGATCTCGGTCTCCCCCACCTGGGCCTCGACGAGAATCTCGGAAAGGTCGGCGATGACGGCGATGACGGATCCGGGATTGTTCATCGTTCCGGTGATGACGACTTCGCCCTCGTGTGCATTGAGTTGCACGGCCTTGCCGTCGATGGGCGACAGAATGGTCGTGTGATCGAGGTCGGTCTGGGCCTGCTGGAGCATCGCTTCCGCTTGCGCCACGCCCTGCTTCGCGGAGTCGTAAGCCGCCACGGCGTTGTCATTCGCCTGCCGGGCCTGATCGAAAAGGTCCTGCGCCTGAATGCCCTGCTGTTTGAGATTCACAGCGCGGTGGTATGCGGTCTCGGCGGTGGCTACGGCCGTCTTCGCGCGCGCGACTTCGATCCTGCTGCTGGTGACCGCTGCACCTGACCGCAGGTAGGCGGCTTGGTACGCGGTCTTCTCCAGATCGACAAGGCGTTGGCCTTTGTGAACCGCGTCGCCCTCGACGAAGTAGATCTTCTCGATCTTGCCGACGATGTGCGCGCTGATGTTGACGGAGACTTTCGGATCGATCTCGCCCGGCGCCGTGACGATCGCCTGGATGTTGCGCGCCGTCACCGGCTCGATATAAACAGGCTCGCCCTTGGAGCCGCCGCCGCGAACGCTCGCAAAAATGATGGCGCCGACGAGAACGAGCGCACCGATGATGATGAGCGGCTTCTTCATTTACTGGCACGCAATGACTGCATCGCTGGTCCGATCAGTTTGAAGCAGAGCACGACGATCCAGAGGCTGATGATGATGACCGCCGATTTGACCCGCGACACGCGCGCCAGATACGCGAACCCGATGATCATGAGCGCGAGGAACCAGATGCTGAAAATGTCGATCGAGGAGAGCACTGCGAAGGCCATCGGATTGGCCTTGTAGTCGGCGAGAAACCCGAGGTTCGAGCGGACGAGCGTCGCCAACTCCTGCGCCGGGATGATGCCGCCCTTCGCCAGAATGATGATCATCATGATGATGCTCTTGATCACACCCGGCATCGACGAATAGCACGTCACGGAAAAGGCTTGCTTGAAGTCGCCCTCACCGCCGAACAGGCGGAAGGCCAGCAGCAATACACCGGCGATGATGAGCAGGCCGATGGCACTCAGGACGGGCGACAGATACGTCACGACCTTTCCGATGCCCGCCGCCATCTTGACGCCGCGGTCGATCTGCTCGGGCGAGGCATTCTTGTTCTGCTCCATTGCTTCGCGCGCCGCGGCGCCGAAGTCGACGTGCTGCGCGATAACGACGCCCGCTCCCAGCGACATGATCAGCAGGATGACGAGCGGCAATACCCAGTCGGGCTTTCTCGCGATCGACGCCAGCGTGGCATCGGGCGAGAAGAGCACTCCGATGATTCGTTGAAACGCGCTCGGCTCCGGTCCCGTGGCGGGCGGAGGCGGAATTCGGGCGTCATCCTGACCAGTGGTCATGGCTCATTTCTCCTGATCGTTGTCGTGGGAAGAGAAGTTGAGCCAATTGTAACGGTTGAAGTGGGCGAAGATCGAGGGTTCCTGCACCGGCGGCTCATCGACAGAGATATTGCGCGTGGCGAGCAGGTCGCCGACGGCGCGGTGGTAGGCGGCGATGGCCTTGTTGTAACCGACCAGAGCCTGCAACTCGGCGCCTCGTGCGTCCGAGAGCTGTTGCTGGATCTGCAGCACCTGGAAGTTGGTGCTCATGCCGTTCTCATAGCGTTTGCGCTCGGCGTTGACGTTTTCCTCCGCCGCTTCCCGAGCTGTCTTCGCCGCGAAAATATTCTTCGCCGCTGTATCGATGGCGCGCGCGGCCGTACGGACGTCGACGCCGATGTTCTGCCGTGACTGCGCCTCGGCGGCCTGCGAGAGCTCCATGTCCAGGCGAGCCCGCGTCTTTTCAGCGCGTGCGGCAAAATTGAAGACAGGCACTCCGATCGTCAGCCCGATGTTCCAGCCGGGAAAGTCGTTCTTGACAATCTGGTTCACCGCGCTTGAGAAATTCGTCGACGAACCACCAAACGTTGTCGACACCGGCGTTCCTGCGACGCCGGAGAGGTTGTAGCCAAGGCTCAAGTCGACCTGGGGGAGAACCTGATTGCGTGCGTAGCTGTACGTGACCCTGCGAATGTCGGTCGTAATCTGCTGTTCCTTGATCTCCGGCCGTAGCTCATACGCGCGGGCCACTGCTTCATTGACGTTGACGGTCATCGGCGTGTAGTCGATCGAGTCGGTCGGGAGGATGGGGCGATCCCACTCGTCGGGAGCGACGTTGAGCAGCGCGCGCAGCCGGTCCTCGGCCGCCCGGACGGCAGCGACGGCATTGATGAGATTCTCTTCGCTGGTGGCAATCTGGACTCGCGGTTGGAGGATATCGAGCGGTGCCGATGCTCCAACGTCGATGCGGATCTGTGTGATGCGGGACTGATCGCGGGCCAGGAACAATGCTTCTCTCACCACGTCGACGAAGCGCCGCGTGTAAATGAGATCGTAGTAGGCCTGTTCGACCGCCGAGGTGGTGTCAAGGAGCACGACCTTGAATGCCTCGCGGCTGATACCGAGGTTGTCACGGGCGATCGTGATTCCGCGGCGGGTGATGTCCACTCCAAAATTTCGCGCCAGCGGCTGGGTGAAGTTGATGCCGAGACCGGTATCAAAGAGCGGGTTGAGAATCGAGCCGTTACCGGTGTTCGTTCTCCGCAAGTTGGTGTTGGAAATGAAGAAGCTGCCGCCGGTCGGGATCGTGTCGCGGAGTGTCACGTCCGCCTCGGTGTTGCCCGTTTTGCCGTTCGAGGTGAACTGCGAAGTAGCGGGACTCTGGCTGCTCGAATGAGTGAGAGTGGCGCCGACTACCGGATCGAAGACCCCATAAGCCCCTGTCACCACCGCGCCGGCCATTCCCAGGTCGTAGCGCTGGAGTTGCACGCCGATGTTGCGCTCCAGCGTGGTGTGGATGGCATCGTCGAGCGACAGCCGCATCGCCCGTGGGTCGCTGGCGTCCTTGTCGGTGTCAGCAGTGACTGGCGGCGTTGCCGCCTGATCGGACTTGGGGATATCGGCATTCGCCTGCGCCTGATCCGTGGTGACGTTACCTGGCTGCGGCGTCGAAGTCGTCGTCTTTTTCGTCGTCTGTGCTGACAGCGACACGGCGCCCGTCACGCAGATGATGATCAGCAACCGTCGAACAGCGGTATTCATGTAAACCCTCCTGGACACGCCTCTTCTACGCATCATTCTATGGATTGTTTCGCTCGCGCGCCGCAGCCTGAGCGATGGCCAAGCGGACCGATTTCCGGCGGGCGCATTGTATTCGTTGCCGGTACGTTTGACGGAAAGAAACGTGGAATGTCGCTTACGACGGCACCGCCGCGGCCGGCGCGACAGGCTCTCCGGCGAAGTGACAGGCCGCGAACTGCCCCGGTTTGTGCTCGATCAAAGGCGGCACGACGTCGCTGCAGATCGGGAACTGCGCGATCGGACAGCGCGTGTGGAAAACGCAGCCGCCCGGTGGATTGAGCGGCGTCGGGATGTCGCCGCGAAGAATGATCCGGCTCTTGTGCCTGGTCGGGTCGGGAATCGGAACCGCGGACAAAAGCGCCTTCGTGTAGGGATGCAGCGGATCGGCGTAGAGCTCGCGCCGGCCTGCCAGCTCCATGATCTTGCCGAGGTACATCACGGCCACGCGCGTGGAGATGTGCTCGACCACCGAGAGATCGTGAGCGATGAAAAGATAGGTCAAGCCAAGCTGCTCCTGCAGGTCCTGGAGCAGGTTGACCACCTGAGCCTGAACGGAGACGTCGAGGGCGGAGACCGGCTCATCGAGCACGAGGAACTTCGGGTTGGTGGCCAGCGCGCGGGCGACACCGATCCGCTGCCGTTGTCCGCCGGAGAATTCGTGGGGATAGCGCTTCTGGTAGTCCGGACTGAGCCCCACCGTCTCGAGAAGTTGCGCAACGCGCGATGCGCGATCGCCGGATGACATCCCGCCATGAATGATGAGCGGCTCGGCGATGATCGTGCCGACGGTCATGCGCGGGTTGAGCGATGCATACGGATCCTGAAAGACGATCTGCATGTGGCGGCGCATGCGGCGCATGTCGCCGGCGTCGAGATTGAGAACATCCTGTCCGTCGAATTCGACGCTGCCGGATGTGGGCTCGATCAGCCGGAGGATGCACCGTCCGACGGTGGTCTTGCCCGATCCAGATTCGCCGACGAGGCCGAGCGTCTCACCGCGGCTGATGCCGAAGCTGATGCCATCGACCGCCTTCACCTGCGCGACGACACGCGCGAGAACTCCGCGCTTGACGGGGAAGTACTTCGTCAGATCGCGCACGACGAGAAGAGGCTGGCCCATGCCGAGTGGGAGTTTCGGTGCCTGTTCGAGTGCGGCGACGGTCATGTGCGCGCTCCCGCGTTAGAGGCGGAATGTTGAATGTTGGATGTTGAATGTTGCGTGTTGAATGAGTGGCCCTTCGCAAGCCCATCCGCATCTCGGGATGTCACGTCGTCGAACGACCATTCGCTCGGCCCTTCGACATTCAACATCCAACATTCAACATTAACCATTCAGCTTTTCTCCAAACGCTCCGGATCCGCCTCATCGCCGTGCAAATAGCAACACGCGTCATGCCCCGGGCTGACAATCATCCGCGCCGGCTCGTTGCCGAGGCAGATGTCCATCACATCGGGGCAGCGCGGGTTGAACTTGCAGCCGCGTGGAAGATTGGAGACCGACGGCACCATCCCTTTGATCGTTGGCAGCCGGTGCGGCGCCGATGGATCGCCGGCGCTGACGCTCGGCAGCGACTTGAGCAGGCCGCGGGTGTACGGATGCGCTGGGTTCGCGAAGAGCTCGCGAACCGGAGATTCTTCGACGACGCGGCCGGTGTACATCACGATCACGCGTTCGCAGAATTCGGCGACGATGCCGAGGTCGTGGGTGATGAGAAGGATGGCCAACCCAAGGCGCTGCTGCAACGACGCCAGCAACTCCATGATCTGCGCCTGGATGGTCACGTCGAGCGCCGTCGTCGGCTCGTCGGCGATGAGCAGCTCGGGATCGCATGACAACGCCATCGCGATCATCACGCGTTGCCGCATGCCGCCGGAAAGCTGGTGCGGATAGTCGTCGAGACGTTTGATCGGATCGGGAATCGATACGAGCTCCAGCATCTCCCCCGCCCGCTTCCACGCTTGCTTTCGCGACACTTTGTTGTGAATCCGAATGGCCTCGGCCACCTGCGCGCCGATCTTGAACACCGGATTGAGCGAGGTCATCGGCTCCTGAAACACCATGGCGATGTCGTTGCCGCGCACGGTGCGCATGTCCCGCTCCGAAAGCTCCGCCAGGTTGCGCCCTTTGAAATGAACCTCGCCTGCCGTGATCCGTCCCGGCGGCGCAACGAGCCGCATGATCGACATGGCCGTGACGCTCTTGCCGCATCCCGATTCGCCAACGAGTGCCAGCGCCTCCCCTTTCCGCACGTTGAAGGAGACGTTGTCGACGGCGTGAGCGAATCCACTCGCTGTAGGAAACGAGGTGCGGAGATTCTTGACTTCGAGGATGGACTCGCGCGGATCGACGCCAGCGTCAGCCACGCGCGCGCCCGGCAACCCCAATGGCTGCCCCATTTGCACGCTCCCCGTCATCGGCTGCTCCGTCACGCGAAACGGATCGTAGCAAGAATGGTGTCAGAGGCTGGTGAAAGTTGACACTAAACCTAAGGCTTTGAGGAAGACGTTACATACGTAGCGCACATCCACGCATTACCGGGTGTAGCTTCCTGGCCGTGATCGAAGCGCTATCGATCACCCGCGCGGTGTGCTACAAATCCCTCTCATGCTCGACCAGCTCACGATTGATTCGTTCGAGCCGCTCGTCGGTTCGTCCTTCTGGCTTCACGCGAACGGCCACAAAGTGGAGTTGCGCCTCACACGCGCTGCCCGGGTGATGGAAAGCCAGGCGGCGCGGCTGAAGCGGAGTGCGTTCTCCCTCTTCTTCCTGGCTCCGCTCTTCATCCCGCAAGGCATCCATCACGTCACACACGATGCCTTCCCCGACCCGCTCGATATCTTTCTCGTGCCGGTCGAGAAACAGGGAGACGCCTACACGGTCGAAGCGGTATTCACCTGAGGCGTCCAGCGCATCAGAAAATAGACCCCATTCGTGTCGACTTTCTCGAAACCCAGGCGTTGGTAGAGCCGAAGCGCGGGATTGAACGCTTCCACGTGAATGGTGACCGGCTTGCCTGCCGCACTCCCACGCCGCAGCACCTCGTGCAGAAGGTGTGAGCCGATGCCCGAGCCGCGATACTCCGGCATCAGGGCAATGTCGACGAGCCGGATCTGGTCGCGCCACTCGTCGATCCACAGCCGCCCGATCGGCGTGCCGTCATGCTCGATGATGTTCCGCTCGCACGTCGGATAGTGGATCCCGTAGTGTTCGAACTGCGCAGCGAATTGCTGATCGAGAAACACCCTCTTCTGCGCCTCGTCAAACGGAAACCGCTCCATCTCCTCGGCACGCGTTGCGCCGTAAAGCTCGCGCATGAACGCGTAATCAGCGTCGGTGGCGGGGCGGAGGGTGACTTGCGTGCTGTTCATGCAGGATTGCAGGATAAGGGGATCAGGCAGCATCCGAAAAGCACAAAATCCGCGGATAGCCTGACTGCCTCACTCCACGCCGGATTTTGCCCCGAGTCCAATTTACACGCGGGTGTTTTTGACCCTTGGCTAAAACGCTCGTACACTCTGGCACGTCATGCCAACGGAGAAGCGATACCTCACACTGCCCCTTCGCGACGATCTCAAGCGCAAGATGGTATTCGTGGCAGGGCCTCGTCAGGTGGGCAAGACCACGCTGGCGTTATCGCTTTCGGGCGCGCGCAAGGCTTACCTCAATTGGGACATCGCGGAACATCGAGAGAGAATTCTGAAGAGCGAGTTGCCGCCCGGTGACCTCTGGATCTTCGACGAATTGCACAAGTACCGTCGATGGAGAAACTACCTCAAAGGGCTCTACGACGGACGGCCTGCCGGCCAGCGGATTCTCGTCACGGGAAGCGGACGGCTCGATATCTATCGATTTGGCGGCGATTCACTCCAGGGCCGCTACCATCTCTTGCGCCTTCATCCATTCACCGTTGCCGAGCAGCGAATTCATAGCACGGATGACTTCCATCAACTTCTTCGCCTCGGCGGCTTTCCCGAGCCGTTTCTCGGTGGAAGCGAAACGCAGGCGCGTCGCTGGTCCCGCGAGTACCGCACACGGCTCATACGCGAAGACATCGTTTCGCTCGAGCGGATCCAGGATCTGGGCCATCTCGAGCTACTCATGATCCGGCTTCCGGATCTTGTTGGCTCTCCCCTATCGATCAACGCTCTGCGGGAAGACCTGCAGATCAGCCACAAAACGCTGTCATCCTGGATTGGTGCGCTGGAAAGACTCTACGCCGTTTTCCGGCTGGCTCCCTTTGGTGCTCCACGGATTCGCGCCGTGAAGAAGGAGCAGAAACACTACCACTTCGACTGGTCCATCGTGCCCGACGATGCCGCGCGGTTCGAGAACCTCGTGGCGTCGCACCTTCTCAAGTGGGTTCACTTCGAACAGGATACGGAGGGCCGCGACCTGGAGCTTCGCTACTTTCGGGACGTCGACGGCCGCGAAGTCGGCTTCGTCGTCACTGACCGCACAAAACCGATTCTTCTCGTCGAGTGCAAATGGGCCGACGAAGCGATCGACAAGGGCCTTCGTTACCTGAAGACAAAGTTTCCTGATGTGGCAGCGTGGCAGGTCTCAGCGGCCGGAACAAAGGACTACCAGACGAGCGAAGGAATCCGCGTGGCGCATGCGCTGAGGCTCCTGGAAACCCTCACTTGATCGCGGCCGGTTTCACAGTTTGGATCGTTTGATTGCAGACAACCCGAGAAGACCCCGCGCGGCTTTGAGAGTGGTGAGTTCTAAACGCTTTAGCCATAGGCCGCGGATACGCTTTCAAAATGGGGTCAGGTCTACTTTTGAAAGTGATCGCGCTCGTGCGTCTGACGCTGAATCCTCAGTCACTTTCAAAAGTAGACCTGACCCCATTTTGAAAGCTATACTTCATTTCCCCACACGAGACCGGTCCTCGGTCAACTGGCATTTCTCTCGTTCCGACGCGCTATGGCTCGTCCTCTACGACTCGAATTCCCGGGCGCGGTGTGGCATGTGACAAACCGCGGTGTGGAACAGCGGTCGATCTACGGAGATGATCGCGATCGCATTCACTTTCTCCAACTCGTGGAGAAGGTGATCGACGACTTCCGCTGGCAACTGCGGGCGTACGTGCTGATGTCGAACCACTATCATCTGTTCTTCCGGACGCCGCAGACCAACCTCTCGCGCGGGATGAAGGATCTCGACGGTGAGTACGCGTCCTACTTCAACGCGCGTTATCGGCGGGTGGGTCATCTCTTCCAGGGACGATTTGGTGGACAACTCGTCGACAGCGAGACGTATCTGCTGTCGCTCTCGCGCTACATCGTGCTCAATCCAGTGCGCGCCGGAATGGTGGAGACGCCGGGCGATTGGCGCTGGAGCAGCTACCGGGCAACGGCAGGTCTCGAAGCTGCACCGCACTGGCTCGATCACGGTCCAATCCTCGACACCATCAACGCCGACGACTGGAACAAAGCGATGCATGGATACCGCGACTTCGTGGCGGGTGGGATCGGCCGCGACGTATCGCCGTGGGAGAACCTGGTGGCGGGGATGTTTCTGGGAGGGAAGGAGTTTCTACGCGAGGTAGAGACGAAAGTGCGGGAGCGGAAATGCAGCGACGAACATCCGCGCGCGCAGCGGAAGTTTCGTGCGATGACGCTGGAGTCGGCGAGGCAGGTAGTTGCCGCAGAATCCAAATCCAATACGGAGCAATGGCCACCTCATGTGGGATCGGAGGGCCGGCTGTTGTTTGCGCTGCTGGCCGAGCGCCACACGGCCTCCACACGGGCGCAGATCGGACGGCTCCTTGGGATCACGAGTCAGGGCGCCGGTCATCTGATCGGCGCCGCCCTCCATCGACTGAAGACAAGTCCTGGATTCGCCGAGCGACTCGCTGCCATGGAGGAGCACCTAGGAGAAACGCGTTGATGGGATCACTTTCAAAATGGGGTCAGGTCCACTTTTGAAAGTGACGTGGAATCCGGCGTCCGACGGCGTAGACAACACCGTCACTTTCAAAAGTGGACCTGACCCCATTTTGAAAGTCGAGAATCTCCTGTGCCGAATCGATGACGACTCGACCAATGGATATCTTGTCCAACAGTTGAAGATCAGTCAGAGCTGGCATTCAGCGCAGCAGCCCCTGCTCACGCCAGCGGCCAAGGAGGAAATGGCAAAAGTCCCGGCGTCGTCCGAGATGACGCTCGAGCTGATCCCATCGTCTGTTCACTTCCTCGGCAGTGGTGAACAGCCAGATGTCGGGCTCCCGGGCCTCACGCAGAATCTTTCCCAAGAGCCTGACCCGATCTTCGTCAGAACGTCTGAGTCGCGCACGAAGCTCGCGGAGCGTCATCGGTTCGTCCTAAAGGAAGTATGGGACCGCCTCCTCCACGGAGAAGTCCGTCGTCAGCGCGACCCCCGAACTGGCTGCGGCATCACTCATTCGGTCCATCATCGAACATCCTAGACCAGCCCATGCAGCCATTCAATGGGGTCAAACCGTGAACGTCCCGGCAAGGCGGCTTCGCATGGATGTGTCTGCTCGATCAGACGTATCGTCGCGTCCGCTCCCGTAATCTGAATCCCCTCGGCTGCAAAGAGATCGACGCGCTTCGTGGCGGCGCCTCCGCTCGTGGCGTCGGCGCGTACGTGACCCTGGCGCGTGCCGGAGGAGCTCACGCCGAGGTCGGCGGCATCGATGGTGATGCCGGACGACGACACGCGTTGCCGCGTCACCGTTGACGATGGAGGCGACGAGGCCGCGGATGATGACGCCGCAGCCTTCGATGGTGACCGGACCGGCCGCATCGGACTCGCCCTGCGAGGCAATCGTGGCGGTGGAGTTGATCAGGATGGCCGACTCGATCACGGAGGTCGATTGCACGCGGATCCCGCCGCCGCGCTGATGACTGACGCCGCCGTCGAGAATCGTGCCGCTCTGCCGCGTGGCAAGAAGCGTGGCGCTGGGACCGGCGGCCAGAAGTCCGGACAGCTCGATGCTTCCGCCGGTAGTGAGAAGGATGCTGCCGGCGTTGTTGCCTTTGCTGCCGGAGTTGACGACGGTTGCCCGCTTCGAACGTGGCGGGACCGCCGCTGGTGATTGTGATCGTGCCGCCGTTGCCGGTAGCGGATTGGAGAGCAGCGCTCGAAATGACGGCGCCACCGAGAGTGCCGGCAGGTCCGTGCGTAACGACGCTGCCGCCTGCGTTGATCGTGATGTTGCGGCCCGAGCCGCTGCCGTTACGATTCTCAGCGAAGATGCCGCTTCCGGCGTTCATGCATGCACGCACGCTGGCGGCACTACTCGCTTTCCGGCACACGCAGGCAACTCGCAGCGAGATCGGCCGCCTCCTCGGCGTCACAGGACGTGGGGCGCTCCACCTCATACGACGCGGAGAAGCGCGTGCAAACGAAGATCCATTATTCGCGGCGCTAGTCCTAGTATATCGTTTCACTAAAAACTAGCTATATCAGGCCGGCGTTGGTATGCTGGCTCATGCCGACAGCATCCAAGCGCCCGAAGCCCATTC
>OLLN01000281.1_pt1 | contig 29055 bp, 19 predicted proteins | sample 1604281 | NCBI WGS metagenome assembly OLLN01 (sample SAMEA104055716, study PRJEB20765) | soil metagenome | biome: Arctic tundra; feature: Polygonal ground; material: soil | place: USA | collected 2011-09 | depth 0-0.5 m | reverse complement strand
CTCCCACCCCCCACTCCCCACTCCCCACACCCCAACCCGCAAAGCCTCATGACCCGCCTTGCCTGTTTCTACGTTCCCATGTTTGCGCTGGCGGCAAGGCTGCGCAGCGAGCCTGATCTGCTCCACGAAGCGGTCGGCATCGTCGAAGGGAACGGCAACAACGCACACATCGTCGCGGCCACGAGACGCGCGCGGCAGAAAGGCATCCATCCGGGGCTCTCGCTGACGCAGGCTCGCTCGCTTCTTCCGAAGCTGATCGCTCGCGGCCGTGACGCCGAATGCGAGCGCACCGCACAGGAAGCGCTGCTCGAAGTCGCTGAGTCCTTCTCGCCACGCGTCGAAGATGCCGGCGAAGGAGTCGTCTTTCTCGATGTCACCGGGATGGAGAGGCATTTTGCTGATGTGGGGGGTGACGTAGGTCGGACTCTCCAGTCCGACATCGCGAGCAGTCGGACTAGAGAGTCCGACCTACGTTCCCAATCCCCCGAACACCGCCTCGCCCGCGCGGCCATCCGCGCATGCGAGGCCGTCTCGCTGCCGGCGCGCGTCGGCATTGCGGCGAGCAAGCTGGCGGCGCGCGTCGCGGCGGAGTTGCCGAAGTCGCCTAACGTTGTCGCGGCCGGCGAAGAAGGGACGTTTCTCGCGCCGCTTCCGCTCACGCGTCTTTCGCCGGAGCGCGAAGCGGCGGCAATGCTGCAGCGTTTCGGGCTCTCGTCGATCGGCGATCTGGCCCGGCTCCCGGAAAGCGAGATTGCCAGCCGGCTCGGCGAAGTCGGGCGCGAGCTTCACTGGGCCGCGCGCGGCATCGATCCGCGGCCCCTCATGCCGCGCGCGTTTCCGCCCGAGTTTCGCGAAGGGATGGAGCTGGAATGGCCGCTCGTCGCCCTCGAGCCGTTTCTCTTCATCGCCAACGCAGCGCTCGATCGCCTCGCGAAACGGATGGAGATCCAGGGCTTCGCCTGCAAGCGGCTCGAGTACACGCTGACGCTCGATCCCGACGGCTACGACGCGCGCGGTATCGACCTCCCTGCGCCGACGCGCGACGTCAAGACGATGCTGACACTGATGCGCCTCGATCTCGAGAAGACCCCGCCCGGCGCGCCGGTAGTCGGCTTTTCCTTCGTCGCCCATCCTGACAGGCCCCGTCGCGCGCAGCTCTCGCTATTCGGTCCGACTGCCATGTCGCCTGAGAAGTTGGCCTCAACGATAGCTAAGCTCGTCTCCATCCTCGGCGATGGCCGCGTCGGCATGCCGATGACCGTCGACGGCCATCTCCCCGAACGTTTCGCCATCAGCGATTTCGATCCTCCCCCACCGCCTGATGTCCGGCGCAAACCGTCGCGTGCGCGCGGCCTGCTCGCTGTCCGCACATTTCGTCCTCCGATCGCCATCGAAGTAACGACTCGCGAAACGTCGGATAAAGAAACTCAGATCGCCTCAATCCGCACCATCGCCAACTCCCAGCCACCATCTCCCACTCCCCACTCCCCGAAACGCATCGAAGTCGGTGCCACGATCGAGATCGCCGGCACCGTGCGCATCTGCTCCGGCCCATGGCGTGTGGAGGAAGGATGGTGGAGCGACCGGCCCGATGTCCGCGAGTACTGGGATGTCGAGCTTGAGCGCGGAGGTGTCTATCGACTCTTTCGCGGTGTGGCCGAGGATTGGTTCGTTGATGCGCGGTATGAAATGTAGTGACTAAGTGATCCGCAGATGACGCAGATGAGCGCAGATAAAGGCGGCAACCGGCATCTGCGTCTATCTGCGTCATCTGCGGATCAAAAGAAAGCGCGGCCATACGCCGAATTGCGATCGGCGAGCGCGTTCTCTTTCCTTGACGGTGCAAGTCTTCCCGAAGACTTGATCGAGAACGCGGCCAGGAAAGACATCCCGGCGATGGCGCTCATCGACACGAACGGCGTCTACGGTGCGCCGCGGTTTTACGGTGCGGCGAAGAAGGCGGGAGTGCGCGCGATCGTCGGCGCCGAGGTCGTACTCGGCACCGAGCAGCAAAAGCCGGGACTGACCCTCACGCGGATGGACGCTGCGCGCTCGAATGCGCGCGAAACGCGGCTCACGCTTCTCGTCGAAAGCCATACCGGCTACCGCAATCTCTGCAAGCTCCTCACTGCCGGCGCGCTCGACCGCCCCAAAGCGCAGGCGCGATTCACCTGGGATCTCATCGCGCAGCACGCCGAGGGCCTTCATTGCATCACCGGCGGCGATGAAGGCCCGCTCGCAAACGCGCTGGCCAGGAGTGGCGTCGACGACGCTGAAAAACTGCTGCACAAGATCAGTGGCATCTTCAAAGGGCGCACGCACATCGAGCTGCAGCGCCATCACCGGCGCGATGAAGAACATCGCAACATCGCCCTCGTTGACTTCGCCCGCCGCTTTCACCTACCTCTCATCGCCACGAACGGCGTTCGCTATGCGCGTGCCGGCGACAAAGAGCTGCACGACATCCTCACCTGCATCCGGGAAGGAAAGCATGTCGACAGCGCCGGCCGGCTCCTCGGCGTGAACCGCGAGCGCTTCATCAAAGGTGCGGATGAGATGGCCGCGCTCTTCGCTGATCTACCCGAGGCGCTCGATGGCGCGTGGAAACTCGCCAATACGCTCGACTTCACCCTGGCCAACCTCGGCTACCAATTCCCTGAGTACCCAGTGCCCAACGGCGAATCGCCCATGTCGTTCCTTCGCAAGATCGCATGGAACGGCGCGACAACGCGCTTTCGTCCGCTGACCGCCAAAGCACAGGCGCAGATCGAAAAGGAGTTGGCTACGATCGAGAAGCTCGACCTTGCCGGCTACTTCCTCATCGTCTGGGACATCGTGCAGTTCTGTCAGCGCGAGAAAATTCTCGTGCAGGGACGCGGTTCCGCGGCCAACAGCGCCGTCTGTTATGCACTTGGCATCACCGCCGTCGATCCAGTCTCGATGGAACTGCTCTTCGAACGTTTTTTATCCGAAGAACGCGGCGAATGGCCGGACATCGATCTCGATCTGCCGTCGGGCGATCAACGCGAGCGCGTCATCCAGCACGTTTACCAAACCTATGGCGTATACGGCTCGGCGATGACCGCGAACGTCATCACCTATCGCGACCGCTCCTCGGCGCGCGAAGTCGGCAAAGCGCTCGGCTTCTCGCTCGAACAGGCCGACAAACTCTCGAAGACGCTCGGCACATGGAACTTCAGCGAGATCCGCGAGCGGATGGAGTCGATGCCGCAGGAACTGGCCGGAGCAGGCTTCGATCCGACCAATCTGCGCGTGCAGCACTTCATGCGTCTTCAACTGCAGATCCAGAATCTGCCGCGCCACCTCGGGCAGCACTCCGGCGGAATGGTGATGGCCCGCGGCCGGCTCGATGAAGTCGTGCCGCTCGAGCCCGCGGCCATGCCCGGCCGCGTCGTCATTCAGTGGGACAAAGACGACTGCGCGGACCTCGGCATCATCAAGGTCGATCTCCTCGGCCTCGGCATGCTCGCAGCGATCGAAGAAATGATCCCGCTCATCCGCACGAACGAAGGCATCGACGTCGACCTCGCGCATCTGCCGCAGGACGACAAGCGCGTCTACAAGATGCTCAACGAAGCCGATACGGTGGGCATGTTCCAGGTCGAGAGCCGCGCGCAGATGGCGTCACTGCCGCGCAATGCACCGGCCAAGTTTTACGACATCGTCGTGCAGGTGGCCATCATCCGTCCCGGCCCGATCGTCGGCGGCATGGTCAAACCGTTCTTCGACCGCCGTCAGGGCAAAGCGCCGCTCGAGTATCCGCACCCGTGTCTCGAACCGATCCTCCGCCGAACGCTCGGCGTGCCGCTGTTTCAGGAACAACTTCTCCGCATCGCCATGGTGGCCGCTGACTTCACCGGCGGCGAGGCAGAGGAACTGCGCCGCGCGATGGGCTTCAAACGATCGATGGAGCGGATGGGCGAGATCGAAAAGCGGCTGCGCTCGGGCATGACGAAGAACGGCATCGATCTGACGGCGCAGGACCAGATCGTGAAGTCGATCACCTCATTTGCGTTGTACGGCTTCCCCGAATCGCACGCGGCCAGTTTTGCGCTCATCGCTTACGCCAGCGCGTACTTGAAAGCGCATCATCCTGCCGCGTTCTACATCGCGCTGATGAACGCGTGGCCGATGGGCTTCTATCATCCCGCGACGCTGATCAAAGACGCAGAGCGCCACGGCGTGACGGTGCTGCCGATCGATGTGAACCACTCCGGCTGGCACTGCCGCTGGGAACGCGGCGCGGTCCGCCTCGGCATGAAGTTCGTGAAAGGATTGCGAGAGACCGCAGCGCGATCGATCGAAGCGTCTTCCCCATTTAGAAACGCCGACGATCTCGCCCGCAGGGCGATGCTGCGCGGCGATCAGCTCACAAAACTCGCCTACGCCGGCGCGCTGTCGTCCCTCGGCCTTCGGCGTCGCGCTGCGCTTTGGCAGGCGGCGCAAGCCGCAAAGCCGGCCGGCGAGCTGTTCGAACGTAGGTCGGACTCTCTAGTCCGACCGGACGGGTTAGAGAACCCGTCATGCATATCCCCTCTCGCCGAAATGTCACTCCCAGAAGAGACCCTCGCCGACTACGAGGCCACCGATCTGACCGCCGGCCCCCACCTGCTCACCCATTTCCGGCCGCAACTCAAGCGGGACGGGGTTTACTCGGCGAAACAGTTGAAGAAGCTGCCGAACGGAAAACGGGTCGCCACCGCCGGCGCGGTCATCGTGCGCCAACGGCCCGGGACCGCCAAGGGATTCATCTTCCTGACGCTCGAGGACGAAACCGGCATCTCACAGGCCATCGTCAAGCCCGATCTCTTCCGCGATCATCGCGCGCTGATCGTCGGCTCGCCCGGACTGATCGTCGAAGGCATCCTGCAGAACGAGGATGGGCAGTGCTCCGTACGCGCGGAGAAGTTCTGGTCTCTCGAAGGGATCGGCGACGTCGCCAGCCACGACTTTCACTGACGTTCACGAATTTTTCATAGCGGACTGCTGGTATTCCTTACCGCTGGTCCTATACTGCTACGTGAGTCCGGCGCTCCGTCCAAGAGCGCTCAATCAAAAAACCGTAAGCAATGAGGCGAGGTACGCCTGCGTCGCGGAGCGACCGCGAAGCGGGGTTCTCTGCTCGGATCTCTGACTCGCTCCGAGCTCGCCCCAAACAACAACGACAACGAACCGTCGAAAGGAAAGAACATGCGTCACTACATCAGTTTGCTCCGAACCGTCTCCCTGGCTCTTCTCGTAACCGGCCTGGGCTCCATTGCCCAGGCTCAGACCTTTGCCTATGTCACGCAAATTGGCCTCCACCAGGTTTCCGTGATCGACATCTCGACGAACACTGTCGTCGCGACCATCCCCGTTGGAGCCACACCGACTGCCGTCATCCTTTCGCCGGACGGCTCGCGAGCGTACGTCACGACTCAAGGGTACGACCCGCTTCTCGGGCCTTCGTACACCATCTCGGTGATCGACACGGCCACGAATACCGTGGTGGCGACGATCCCGGGTGCCGGTCGTCTGGCAATCTCACCGGACGGGACTCGCCTCTACGGATTAGACTGGCATCCGGGTGTCGGCGTTGAAGTGATCGATACGTCCACCAACAGCGTCGTGGCGACGATCCCGATACCAGGAACCGTATCCGGCAGCCTGGCCGTTACGCCGGATGGCGCTCACCTGTATATCGGGGCCGCCTACACCGGAGACATTTTCATCGCGGACACGACGACCAACACCGTGGTCGACGCCATCTCCGACCCGGCGTTCGTCAACACCGTCGGTACCGTCAGCCTCGCCCTGTCGCCAGACGGCATCCGCCTCTATGCGGGCGGTGACTTGCTCAGGACAATCGATACGGCGACAAAGACCACGTTGGCTTTGAATGAGCCCGGTGACGTTATCATCTCGCTGAGTCCGGACGGCACGAAAGCCTATTTGTGTGGATTTGCTGTCGACGGTGGGCCATTCTGGGTGCTCGACACCGCCGCGAATACAGTGACACCGTTCACCGATGTCGACGGCGCCTGGGTCCAGACGGCTTTCACTCCGGATAACGCACACGCTTATGTCACGGATTACCTCAACAGCCGCGTCGTGGTGTTCGACACCGCTTCCACTACCGTGGTAACAACAATACCTCTGGAGAGACAAAGTGGCGTCCGAAGCATCGCCATTGGGACGCTTCCTCCCACGACCCCATTTGCCGGGTTCGACGTCTCGAAGCTCCTGTTGAATAGTCAGGGAGTCTCGGAGGCTGGGAACTTCACTCTCGGCACCTCGAGCACGCAGCCGTCTGCCTCAACCTCGCTGACAGCGGGGATCGATCCTGTGACGCAGCCAGTGACGTTCACCATTGGCAGCTACGTCCTGGCCATTCCGGCCGGCGCGTTCCGCAAGGACGGCACCAACCTGCATTGGAAGTTCATCGGCACCCTCAACGACGTGAAGTTGAACATCGACATCAAGCAGCATGCAAATAGCACCACTCAGTTCGACTACATGCTCGACGCGAAGAACGGCCCGGCCCTGACCGGACAACCGAGACCGATCAGAGTCAGCCTCAAGATCGGCCGCAATACCGGCAGCGCGCTGGTCCCGTAAACCCTCCGAAACCTTCCACGGACCGGGAGGAGTCTTGCGGCTCTTCCCGGTTCAGCGTTGAGCGTTGCCCTTCCCACTTCTCAGCCATTCCAAATTGTTGCGAGCATGCTCGTCGTTGGGCCGCAACTCGAGCGCGCGCACGAACGCTTGCTCCGCTTCGCGATCGAGCCCGATCTGCGCCAACGACCAGCCGAGGTTTGTCCAGGCGTCAGCAGCGTTGGAGTCGTAGCGAATCGCCTCACGATTTGACAGTGCGGCATCGAGAAACTGTTTGCCGCCGATCTCCGGCAACCCCTGGTCAAAGCACTCCTGGTAACCGTGGCAAGGTCTGACTCCGGGAACCGAGCCGGCGAGAGCGGCGGATGCGTTACGGTCGCTCGGATCGTAGGCCAAAGCCAGGCGGGACAGGCGTTCGAGCTCCGTGGTATTGCCTGAGGCCGCGTACAACTTCATCAGGAGCGTGCGCGGTTCCGGCCGGGCAGCATCGATCCGCGATGCCGCCGTCAGCTCGGCAATCGCCTCGGGCGCGCGGCCGACGCTGATGAGCCAGCGGCCGTAATAGTAATGACCGTCTACGTCATCGCGCATTGCGAGCGCGTACTTGAAGTGCTTCTCGGCGATTGCTTCATTGGACATCGCCCCTTCAACGATTCCCAGATTGATCTCGAGCGGCGGATAGGCCGGATCGATCCTTTCCGCTCGCTCGTAGTAACTCTTCGCCGCGGCGTAGTTGCCCTTCGTCATCTGCGACAGTCCGTAGCTGAATAACGCGCGGCCATTTGCAGGACTTTTCTCGATCGTGTCCTTCCACAGCGTCTCCTCCGTCGCCCACGCTTCGTTCCGCACCATCGTTCCCGCGCCAAGCGCGATGACGGCAGCGAAAACGATGACTGCGAACACCCGCCGATGCCCCGCGAGAATTGAGTCAAGGCAGAAGACGACCGCCAGGGCCAGACCCATGTACGGCAGGAAGACGCGATGCTCGTTCACGACCTCCGCGAGCGGATAGATGCTCGACGTCGGAACGAGAGCGACCGCGTACCATGACAAACCAAATGCCGCGGGCCGCATGCTGTCTCGCCGCGACAGGTATTGGATGACGACCAGAAGCAGAATCACGAAGGCGAAGCCGGCCAGTGCGCGCAGGTCGTACCAGTTCTCGAACGCCTTCCAATCCGTGTCAGCCGTCAGTCCGACCGGCAGGAAGAAGAGCCGCGTGTAGTGCATCCAGGCGAACCCCTGCGTCAGGAAGTAGTGCCACTTCGAGTTGCCGCCCGGGATCCACTCGGGCGCGTTCAACTTGTTCAGCACGAACAGCAGAAGAACGCCGGCAGCGAGTGACGGCGCGACGGCGGCCCACGTCTCTTTCTTACGAACGCTCCGGCCTTCGATGAAGATCAGGTAGACGAGCAAGAGCGGTGCGAAGACGACAATCTGTGCCTTGGCCAGGGCACCGATTGCGATCGGGATGAGATAGAGATGCCATCGCCGCGACCGGGGTGAGAACTGGATGAGCAGAAACGCCGCCAGCGTACCGACCGCCGCGAGCTCTTCCGACCGCGCGGAGATCAGGTTCATCGTCTCCGTGTTGACGGTGTGGATTGACCATGCTGTCGCCGCGGCCAGCGCGATCCAACGGTTCCGCGGGGATGGACGGGCGATATCGAGAGCCTTCCGAAAACAGACAACCAGCATCGCCCAGATCATCAGCAGCAGAAGGATCTGGGTGACGTGGAACGCCACCGGATCGAGTGAGCCACCGACTGCATAGTCGACCGCGTACGTCAGTGTCACCAGTGGCCGATAGGTGGCGTGGTCGGCGCGCGTGCTGAAGGTGTGGGCGTCGCGGAAGAAGAGCGGTACGTGACGGAGACTGCGGATGAAGACGTTGTTGACGATGACGTGGTTGTCATCGAAGTGGAAGGAATTGTGGAGCGAGTTGCTGTAAGTAAAAACAACTGCGGCGGCCGCAAGGGCCGCCGCAATCAGGAACTGTCTGGACGCGCTCATCGCGTCGAAAGGAGCCTTATCTGTTGAAGCAGATCACGCCCGCGGCGGCGAAGCCACGGTCTTTGCCAGAGTTGCCGTTGCCGTTATCGCCGGTGTGCATGAAGACGAGATAACGCGTGTTCGGATTCAGCGGCGGGAAAAACCCCGTGTAGTTGAGCGTGCCGAAGACCGGATACGTGGTGTTGGTGTCTTCGTTTGCAAGGACCCGGTTGCCCGGCTCGTAATCGTTGAACCACGTCAGACCGATCGTCGACGGAGGCGGCTGGAGCGTCGAGGACGAAGAGCGCGACACCGGCAGGAGCGAATAGAAGACGGTGATGGAGTGTGGGATGAAGTTCGGGTTCGCGATTCCAACACCGATAACGCCGGCAAGGTCGGGACTCGGAGCGTTGAAGTCTTCAGGAGCGGTGAACTTGTTCGGCGTGAACTGAATGCCGGCGCCGGTATAGAGGTACGCATTGCTGGAGCTCACCCAGGTCGTCCCGGACTGGTTGTCATCGCCCAGTTTCCAGTGGTGGCACTGGGAGTTGTCGACCGGACCTGTGGGGGCGGCCGGACCGCCGAGAGCAACGATGGTCTTGACGCGGGACGTGTCGCCGACGGGGCCAACCGCCTTGATCGGACCGGCAGCATTTGCTCCGATCGCGATGAGAGCAACAATAGCCAGCATCATGGTCAGGCGGGCGTTTCTGAGGTTCTGCATCTAACTCTCCTTACAATTGTTGGTGAGAGACTGAACCGACTGGCCGCTGACCACGCGATCTCTCTAATCGCGAAGACAGCCTTTTCAGCAATTCTTCTCTCTCACTAGTTCACTTGGCCGACAGGGACCCTTGTGAGGCTAGCTCAACCCTCGGCAGATTGCAAGTCATCCGATGAAACGAACCCGCAGAACAGTCGCCGCGATGCGCAACGTATCCCTCACGGCACGGAAGTGGCTCGTGGCCAGCCCGTCGACGAAACCCATCTCGATCGGTGTCATGGCCAGCTTCAGTCCGGCCCGGCCGGCGCGGACGATGACTTCGCTGTCCATGTCGAAACCCTCCGCGTGAAGAGGAAATCTACGAAGCAACCGAGCCGTGTACAGCCGGAAACCGCACTGTGAATCGGTGATTGCCGCATCCGAGAACATGGCGATCGCCCAGGTGGAAAAGCGGTTGGCGCAGCGCCGCCGAGGAAGCATTTGCGCGAAGAGGTGGGAGCGGCTGCCGATAACCATATCGGCACCGGTCTCGGCGCGGCAGAGGAGGAGTTTGGGGATCTCGCCCGGGAGATGCTGACCGTCCGCATCGACGCCGATGACGCCGTCGAAACCACGCGCCAGGGCCCAGTCAAAACCGGTTCTCATCGCGCCGCCCTTGCCGCGTCGCCGGGGATGGCGGAGCACCAGCGCCCCAGCCTTGGCAGCCATCGCGGAAGTGGCATCGATCGAACCGTCGTCGACCACGAGGACGTCCGGCAATTGCTCCAGACATCCGCGAACGACGGAGCCGACGCTCTCCTCGGCGTTGAGCGCCGGAATCACGATCGCGAACCGTTCAGTCACAAGCGATTGGTCGGTCTCCGCGGCCGCCAGCTCCCTCTCCCAGCATTCAGCGGGGAGAGGGAAGCGTAACGTTAGCGTAGCTTCATGGTCGGATCGCCGAAGAAGATCCACGATTTGCGAACATCCTGATCGGTGGCTACGACCTTCGCGCGTGCCACGGCCTGGCCGAGCGTGAGGTTCCCGGGACCGAAGAGCTGCCGGAAGAGCTCGCGTCCCATTTGCGCCTGCTGATCGGGCTGGGTAAGCGCCGACGACGCCCACACGGCCACCGCTCCGCCGTTGGGTGCCTTCAACAACGCCTCAGCCAGACTCAATGAGAAGACATCGTGGAAGAGGCCGTTCAAGCAGTCCAGAGCAACGACCACCGGCAGCTTGCTGCCGTTGGTGAGCGTAGCCGCGTCCTCTGACGAGAACACGCTGTCGGCCCAGATCTCGACCGAAGCATGGCCAACGTACGTGACCAGCAGCGAGCCGTTGTTCATCGCGGTCATGATGTCCGTGTGTGCCGAGGAGGTCGTCGCGAAGTCGATCGTCTGACTGGTCATCGACGACGGCAACAGCTTCGCCAGCGATACAGCGACGGAGCCGAAGTCGAAATCGTCGGCGTGATCGGCGACGAACAGTGCATTTCGGGCCCACGCGCCGCTCGGCGTACCGCGTGACGCAATCTTGCCGATGACGAGTGCCGCTTCGTCCGGAGTGCGCACCGGAATGCGGCCTACCGGGATATCGGCGATGCCGTCATTGTTGAAGTCCGTGAACCAGTCGTCGGAGGCCGTCTTCAGAAGTGTGGTGTCAACCTGTCTGGTCGGGACAAAGTCGAAGGCCCCCTGGTCGAGATAATTGCGAGGATCGAAGCTTGCGTCGCCAAGGAGGAGTACGGCGCCCGGTGCATGCTTCCAACTCGAAGCGAGCGAGAAGAACGAGCGGATCGCCTGCGGCGAGCGGATGCCGAAGTTGAATTCGTCGTAGAGATCGTCGACATCCACGATCGCGGTGGCCGTTCCTTCGCCGTCGCGAACCGACTTCAGCGTCGCGGCGGCGGGGATGAATAGCTTGTTGCTGACGATGTAGAAGTCGGCGGCGCCCTTCGAGCCGTTGCTGTTGCCGTTCGTGTCGCTCCACGACGATGGCGTGTTCGACGCCAGCTCGCCAGGCGCGAGGAGGCGCGAAGAGTCGAAGGCCATCACCGTGCGGGCCGTGCCCGGAACGGTAGTGAATGTCGCGGCGAAGCCTCCCTGCGGATCGGCGGCGACGGCCGTCTGGAGCTCGGTCGGGTGCTGTGCATCGGTGACGTCGAACGCGCGCACCGCGTTCGCGCCGAATCCGCTGATGGTCACGGCGCGGCCTCCGGCCAGATTCACCTCGAGCGCCCCATTGTCGGCACGAAGGAGATGCTGATACGTCAGACGGGACTTCACCACGATGCTAACATCCTCTTCGCCGTTCAGGGATGTCAGCGCAACGCTGTTCGTGCCGGCGGTCAGCCAGGCCTGCGGAACCGTGAACGTGAACGTCTGCTGCGTGAGCCGTGGCAGCGCCACGGTACCGAGGCTGTGACCGTTGAAGGCCACGTCGATGATGTGCGGCATATCGGTGGCGCCCAGGATCACGAGATCCATCGTGGCGTTGCCGCCATACGACGCATCGGAGTTGCTGCTGACCGTCAACGGCTCTGTGCCTGACTCACTCGTGATCAGCGTGCCGAAGAAAACCTCCTCGCCGGTCGAGACGGGGTCGAAGATGCTCCGTTCGATTCGCTCGAATGTGAAGGGGACGCTGCCGGTGATTGGATCGCCGCCGTTCGTCGTCGAAACCGTGACGCGGTTGCCGCCGTTCCCCTTGGCTGAACGGAGCCAGTACGTGCGCGCTCCGGTGGAGACTGTATCGAGCGGGTATCCGTAGAACTCGACCGCGTCGTTCGCATCGAACTTACCGTCCCCGCCGTCGTCGACGGTGATGAATTGTTCCGCGCCGAGCATGGACAGTGAGATCGCTCGCGGATCGGAGCCCGGATCATAGCCGGCAGCGGTCATGGCCGCCCGCGTGAGGCGATACCACCCTTCCTGGGCGACATAGATCTTCAGGCCGTTGTCCGCGGCGAGCACGAGCTGTTGTTTGTACTGCGCTGCACTGGCCGGCTCCTGGGCCGTGGCGTGGGCGGCGCCGAAACCGTCGGGAGGCGTAAAGACATAACCGTTCACGCCGAGGCCCGAAAGCGGCGTGGTATTCGGCGGGCTGGAAATCGTTCCCGCGACAGGTGAGACAGGGCCATGCATCGTGTGACGGCCCGCCGTATCGACGTCTTCGAGCCAGTATTGTGCAAACGTTCCTTGCTCGACCGTGTCGTTGTAGCGATAGACGTGGCCCGCCTCGCTATCGTGCTTCTTCGACCGCAGCGCCGTTCCGGCGATGAGGTTCTTGTTGATCTTCGTCTGTTGTCCACCCACGTCGCGATACAGATTGAAACCGAGGTTGTCGAACTCGTAGCTTGTCTGCCACGCGATCTGAACGTTCTTCTTGTCCTGCGTAACCGTGAAGTCGCGCAGTCGGACCAGCGTCACGGCGAGGACCGTCGTCGTTGCGGTGGACGAGTCATTGCTCGGAACGGAGTCGACCTCCGTCCGCATGACCGTCGCAGTGTTCGTCACGAGACCGGTGGCGTTGGCCTGGACGATGACGTCGACGAACTGGGAGTTGCCGACTGCAAGTGTTCCCAGTGTGCAACTGATCGTCGTCGTGCCACTACAGGAACCGATGCTCGGGTTAGCAGAGACGAGACCGACAGTTGCCGGCAACGGATCGTTGATGGTTACGTTCGTGGCCACGGACGGTCCGTTGTTGGTGACCGTCAGGCGATACGTGATGAGCTGGCCGACGCCGACCGGATCGGGCGAATCGGTTTTGACGATGCCGACGTCCGCGCTCGCACGCGCAACCACGAAGTTCGTCGTCGAGGCACTGTTGTTCCCCGAGATGCTGTCGGTCGAAGCGGTCGTGATCGAGGCAGAGCCAGTCAATGTTGTTCCGGCGGCCGTGGCCGGACTCACCTGAACGACCGGCGAGAAGGTCGCACTGGCGTTCGCGGCGAACGAGGCGATGGTGCATGTGATGGTTCCGCCGGAGCCGACGGCCGGAGTCGCGCACGACCATCCGACCGGTGGAGTGAGCGATTGGAAAGTCGCGCCCGGCGCCAGGTTGATCGAGACGGAATCAGTCGTCGCCGCGGCCGGACCGTTGTTCGTCGCTACGACCGTGTAGGTGTAGTTTTCGGCAGGGCTGACCGGATTCGGACTGTTGGAGATCGTGACCTGGACATCGCCGGAGCCGGCCGCAACGACGGGTGCCGACACGCTGGCCGTGTTATTCGGCAGGTATGGATCCCGTGAGCTGCTGCTGACGGACGGCGTGGCCGTGATGGTCTGGCCTACTGTGCCCGCATTCACCTTCACCGACATCGGGAAACTCACCGACGCGCCGGAATTGAGCGTCGTCCCGCTGCAATTGATGGCGCCGGTGTAGCCGGCGCCCGGAGCGGCCGGCACGCACGCCCAGCCGGGAGGAATGGTGAACGACTGCAGCGTGGTGTTCGCCGGCACATTGATGCTGTACGTTGGCACGTTTGCCGTGAAGCTGCCGAGGTTCGACACCGTTTGCGTGTAGTTGATCGTCCCGACCGGGACTGGCACATTCGTGTCCTGGGTAATCGTCACAGCCATATCGGCGAACTTATCGGCATCGACAGCAGCCTCCATGATCGTCGTGGCAGTGGCCTTGTTGTTCGCCGGGTTCGAGTCCGGTGTGTTGCTGGAAACGGAGTTTGTCTCCGACATGACATAGCCCGCGGGAGCGCCGCCGGAAGTGTTGACGACCAGCGAGAAGTTCGCGGTCGCGGCGTTGGCAAGGGTGGGCGTCGTACAGATGACCACACCGGTACCGCCGACTGCCGGCAACACGCATGACCAGCCGCCTGGTACGGACATGGAAACGAAGGTCGAGCCGGCGGGAATGGGAGCCATGTAGACGACGCCGTCGGCAGGGCTTGGTCCGTTGTTGGTCACGGTCTGCGTGTACGTAAGGTTGTTTCCCGCCTGCACCACGGCGGGAGCGACGTTCGTCACCGCCAGATCGGCGATTGCGCAGGTGGCACCGTCGCCACCGGGCAGGACGTTGTTGCCGGCGATCAATTTTACGATTCCGACGGTGCCGGGCTGGGCTTCGTAGTCATCGCGAGCATCCGTAGTCACACCGTTGATACCGCCGGAGACGATGGCCGAGGTGGCCGCGCTGGACAGCAGGATGAACCCGCCGCCGCCGCCGCCGCCGGGGCCGTGACGTTCGCCAGGGTCACCCCCGGATGGCTGAGCGATCCATGCGCTGCCGCCGTTGCCACCATTGGCCTGCACGTTGAGTTGGGTCGTCGCGCCGCTGAGCGCGCCCATTTGCACGGTAAAGAGAACTGAGCCGCCGGCGCCGCCGCCACCCGAGCCGTCGCGGCCCGTGTTGTAAGCATTGAAGCCGTTCGCGGTCAGCGTTGCGGTACCGGTAGCCTGCAACGCGCGAATGATGATGATGCCTCCGCCATTCGCGCCGCTGCTGTAGTAACCATTCGCAGAAGCTACTGACGGAGGAGTGGGATCGTCGATCAGCACGGTCCCTGTCGCGTCAGTTGCCGATCCATTATTCGTCGTGCCGGCACCGCCGCCGCCGCCCATGGTGATGCGCGTGAGCTTGGGCGTGATTGTGCCGCCACCCTGTCCGCCGGAAGGTTTGTTGTTGTACCAGCTATTGCCGCCCGGGCCGCCGTTGCCACCGTTGCCGCCACCGCCGCCGCCGCTGTTATCACCGTTGTCGACCGCTGGGTTTCCGTCTGTAGAGCCTCCGCCGGCGTTGCCCGGCGCACCTCTCCCGAAGCTCCCGCTGACATACCCTTCGACAAGGTTGTCGAGCGCTGAGTTGACTCCTGGAGCGCCGATCGCCGCTCCACTCTGGTAGATGTAGCGCGGCGTACCGGCGATCCCTTCGCCCTTGGATCCATTGGCCTCGTGAATTGTTGGCGCTGTCGCCGAATCGGGGGCGATTGTCCGGAAATCCGTGAAAACAGGCGCCGGAACCGACGTCGTATCGCCCGTCAACTTGATGCCGCCACCACCACGGAATCCGAGACCGTTCACGGAGACCGTCGCGCTTCCAAGCGCCATCGTGCCGCTGACATCGATCGCCAGGACGCCGCCGGTGGCGCCGTTCCATGGCAGTGCGGTCAGCGTCGAGCCGAGCGTCGCCGTGCTGTATTGCGGAACGCGAATGACCTGGAAGGTGCGCTGTCCCTGTGTCGTCGTGGCCGCAAACGTTTGCGACGTGTAGGTGTAGAGAAGACCGCCGCCGGCACCGCCGCCTGCGATGGTGATCGTGCCGCCCGCCACTGCAATCCCGCCGCCGGGATTCGTGGCCGTGACGACGGCGTACTCCCATCGCCCGGCGTTGTTTAGAGCCGTGGCCGCACCGCTGCCGGTACCTGTGGCGCGGGTCGAGCCTGTGCCTTCACCGTACGTCTCGTCATTCGACGTATCGATGGCCGCGTCCTGCATCTGCATGACGATGACGAGATCGCCCGTCGTAAGGCTGTTGAGCGCACCGAGGGTGTTCCGGGTGCCTACGACAATGCTCGTCGCGCCGGCGTTTACCGTCGTCGTCCCCGGCCAGTAGTCGTTCTTGATGCCGCCAAGGTTGCCGCCGACGCTATCCTTGCCCGGTGTCGCGCAGATCTTGCCCTCGGTCAGCGTTTTGACCGTTTCGGAGAAGTTGGTCTTTGCGTTGCCATTCCAGGACACCGTAGCGGTGTTGGAAATCGTTCCGGCTGTATTGGCGATGACCGTGATGGTGATCGGCGCCGACGTCGCGCCAGCCGCCAGAGTCCCGATGTTGCAGGAGACCGGTGCCGACCCGAGGCATCCGGTCTGGGACACGAACGTCGCGCCGACGGGGATCGCGTCGGTGATCGTCACGGTATTGACGCTGGCGGCGCTGTAATTTGTCGCGTTTAACGTGTAGGTGATCGAGTCGCCGAGCTTGATGACGTCCGAGGTAGTCGTCTTGCTCAAGACTACCGAAACCGCCTTCAGCGGAATCGCTTCGATGGCCCAGTTGGCGGTGGTGGTCGTCCAGCGCATGGTGATGTTCGTATAGCCGCGCGCGCCGCTGCTGCCCGAGGCGAAGGCCGGCCCGGCCGTATTCGTGTTCCAGCGGATGTCCTGATTGAGGTCCGTGGTCAGTGCCGTGTTACCGGCAAATCCTACGACGTCGACGACGTAGTCATAGGGCGTGTTCGCCGTCGTAACCGAGGCAATCGTGCTGCTTCCATTCGCACCAATCGCCGTTCCTGTCGGCCCGAACTGATCGACATTGCTGAACGACTGCGCGCCCGCTGTAACGGAGAGCGCGCGCGTGCCCGAATTCAACACGGACACGACGATCGTGTTCGGGCCGCTGGCGGGAGCCGCTAAACCCCATAGCTCGGCGCGCACCGTGGTCGTTCGCGTGGCGCCGCCGAGGAACGTCATGGCCGTGCCGCCGTACGTCACACCGGTTACGTTCACGTTCGTCGGGACCGTCCCGGCGGCGAGATTGATCGACACGCCAACGACGATGTAACGGTTCGCCGCGGTCGTGGTGGTGTGGCTCCAAGTAACGACGACAGGATTCGCGCTCGACGTCAGGCCCGTCGTTGCGCGGCTGGCGGCGTCGAACAGAATCTGTGGACTGGCCGAGTGCAACGGAACGGCGACCTCGGCCCACGCCTGGCCAACACCGGTAGCGGTCCATCCCATCGCCGCATTCGCGGCACCGGTCCTGGTACCCGAGTCGCCGGAAAAGGCCGGCGCGCCGCTGGTCTGATTGAAGACGTTGCCCTGCCCGGATGCCGGCGCCAGCGCGACGCTGTCGTTGTATGCGACGGAGTCGACTACGTAGTCGAACACGCCGCTGGCGGTGGTCACTGTCGGCGCGAGGTTCGTAGCCGTCGCTGTGACAGCCGCTCCGTTTGGCGCCGTCTGAAACACGTTGCTGAACGATTTCGCGCTCGCGATGACGACGGTGCTCGTTCCGCCGCCGTTGGTCACCGTCACCGTGATCAGGTGCGTTCCGGCTGTCGGATTGGCAAGGCCGAAGATTTCGGCACGATCGATGGTGCCGTTGCTGACGCTGCCGAGGAGCGTCATCACCTGATTGGCGCCACCGACTTCGGTTCCGAACGTGACAGCGCCGGTCTGCGTACCGCCGTTCCTCCTGATCGCCACGCTCACGGTCAGGTACTCTTTCTTGGCCGTTCCAATCGTGTGATTCCAGGATACGGGGATTGAAACGGCCGTTGACACGGTGGCCGACGGGGCATTCGACAATGCATCGAACAGAACCTGTGCGTGACCGCGGGCGGAAACCAATACGATGGCGACGGCGCATGCGATCGCTCGCACACTCGCCCGGCTGACGGCGTCTCTAATATTCACAGTTGTTTCCCTCGTTGAACCGATTCGGGCCCGCAGATGTTATTAGCGGTATCGTCGATAACACATGCGACGCCCCGCAAAAATTTCGTCACAGCTCCGCTCGGTACAGTGGCGCTACCAGCCCTTGGGCTGCCTCTCGATTGTCGTCGGACCGTCTGTTACTGCTGAAACGTGGACCACAGCCGCCGGAAGAGGACGGATGCGAAACGTATTATTGTCGCCGATTCCGCCACCGATTGGCGAATATTTGTTACCCGCCCGGCAGGCGCGACGCGCCCGAGGATGCTCGCCGCCCCCACCGGAGGGTCCGATCGAAGCGAATTGTCGCCGCGGGTGATGATCTGCGGCGCGCCGTCGCGCTCGCTGACTCGCACGATGCGATGCGCGGTCAATCCCCGCTCCGTCGCGGTTAGGACGACGTCGCCGCGGCGCAGTTCCGAAGGCGTGCAAGGGACGACGTTCAGGTAGTCGCCGCTGCAGATCGACGGATACATGCTGTCGCCGGAAGCGCGGAAGCGCGCGGTGTGACCGGCCAGAAGAAGCTCTCGCAGCGTCTGCTCGAACTCGCTCACGCCGCGCTCCGGATGCAGTCGATGACGCTCCGGTCCGGCAGAAAACGGAGCGCGCGAACGGGGAGATCGCGAACGATTCGATCGAGGCACTCCAGCGTGAAGGCAACCGCTTCGGCATCATAGAACGGCGGAAAGGTGCAACCGAAGAGCGTGGCGGCCGCCTGCGCGGGGGGAAGGGAGACGAGCTCCGTGCGCGAGGCCTGAACGAGGAGGTGGATCGCTCCGAGCGGGGCAGAGACAGGAGACGAAAGCTTCCCCTCGCCGTGCCAGGGCGTACCGAACATCCTCCACTGGCCATCGACGAAGCGGACGATGACGCGGTCGTCGCTGACGATTTCGTAGTCGCCCTCGGACAGCCATACCTGCGCGGTGGTCGTCTTTCCCGCTCCCGACTGGCCGACGAAAAGCTGCCCGCGCCCGTCGCGGTCGATGATGCCGCAGCCGTGCAGCTCCACGCCGCGTCCGCGGCCGAGGAGATGAGCGATCATCACTTCGTCGAGCGGATAGTCGAGCGCGTGCATCTCGTCGGTGACCACATCCCGCCGCATGAGAATGCGTCCTTCGCGGAGCTCACGATCGAAGAATGCCACCTTGTACGGCACGTCGCCGGCGAGGTCGCTGGAGCAATCGATGCGCAAGCCGCCCCGATCGCCGAAGGCGCGCCAGACCCCACCGGAATCGAACAGAAGGCGGCCAGGCGGTGGGAGCGCAACAGGCATCGCGTCGATGGTGACCGTGACGTCCATCTCGCCGGACGAGGTTACTGCGAAGCGGCTGACGGTCTCGGACAGAGGGCAGCGAAGCAACTCATCGGCATAGCGGATACGGATAGAGATACCGCCGATGCATAGAACCTCACTCGCGGAGCTCATTCTGGAAACGTAACTGAAGAACTACGATCCAGGAGCGCTGCACGCCGAAGAACCGCGGCAACCCAGGGTTAAGGGACCGCTGGACGCATTGCTCTTGCAGAACCCGAGAACCGCTTCGTCCGGACGGAGCGGAAAGCGCTTCGCCTCGGGCTTCTCGTACTTCTTCTTCGCGCTGCCTGTCTGCTGTTGCATTGGTTCTTCCCTTCTAAAGAGCAACCGCGCTCGTGATGGAACAACTGCCACAATTCCCCGTACCGCATCCGCTCGCCGCAGGACGGACCGCCGGTTCGTACGGGATGGCCGCAATCCGTTCCGCCTCTCCGGACTTCAAAGCCTCGGCTGCCGTGCGTACCAGCTCGTGTCCCGTACCTCCCTGGCAATACTCGCAATCACCATGGGGCCGCACAGGGATGTCGAGAGTCTCCGCGCGAAGGTGGGCCACCTGGCAGAGGAAGTCGACGGGCGACTCCGCGTCGCCGTTCTCGAGCTCGCCGTTTGCCGCGCACATCCCGCACATCGACTTGAGGCCGCAGCCGGTGCACTTCGTCGGCCGCGTGATCTCGCGCATGCGGACCGCGAGCAGGTATTTCTCCCATCCTTCGCGGAAGTTGCCGTCGCGAACGTTGTAACGGTCCACGTGCGAGAGCACACAGATCGAAAGGTCGCCATACGGATCGACAGCGAAGGAGTTGAGCCCGCCGCCGCACTCGTAGACCTGACGCGACTCCCCTTCGACGTAAACGGGCGACCCATGATTGCGCGCCAGCCGCCGCCATTCAGAAACCCGCTCCAGGTTCTCGAGATCGAGTTGAACGATCTCCGACGGCCGCAGCCGCACCGCCAACGGGCTGGCCGAGCAGTCGATGCGAGGGTTGATCATGGCGTCGAAGGTGAACTCGCAGCCACGGTCCGCCGCCATCTGCCTCATCAGCGGAATCTCGTTTTTATTGATCGAGAGCGCCACTGTCTTCAGTTTCAGCGGCAGCTTTCGCTCCAGCAGCAGGTCGATGCCCCGCAGGCAGCGATCGTACGATCCCGGGATGCCGGTCAGGTTCTCGTACGTTTCCTTCGTACCACCGTAGAGCGTGATCTCGATCGCGAACGGCCGCAGGTCGGCCAGATAGTCAGCGATCTTCTCCGTGATCAGCGTCCCGTTGGTGAAGAGCGTGATGAGGAAGCCCTTTCTTTTCGCGTACGCATAGATGTCGAGAAAGTCGCGCCTCGCGAAGATCTCACCGCCGGTGAAGAGCAGCCACAGACATCCGAGCCCGGCCAGCTCATCGAGCAGCCTCTTGTGCTCGTCGAGCGTCATCTCGCGGGCACGAGCGACGAAATCGCCCATCGGGAGGTTGTTGTAGCAGTGTTTGCACTCCAGCGGACAGCGGTTGGTGACCTCGATCGTGCCGTTGACCGGCACGCGTAGCGGCTCGGCCCTGCCATGGACGACGAGGCTGAAGTCTGTATAGGTGCCGGTTTCCATTGCACTCATGGTTTCGCCTCGATCGCCGCGCCGATCAGATCCGCTGCCTCCATCGAGCCGAGAAGCTCGTCGAGATCGGCGCGAACGACGCCGGACTCGGCATCGTACTCGTTGCAGATCTCGGCGACGATTGCATCGACGTCGCGAGTACCGTCGAGGAGAGTCCAGATCCGCGCCGCCACGGTGCTGAAGACGAAGACCGAATCAAGATCGCCGACATGATTGCGGATGGGCACGAGGATGCTCTCGCCGCCTACCTGCCGCAGCGCAAATTCGCCGCGGTGTGCAAACACCCGTCTGTCCGTCATCGATTGTCGCCCGTCCGGTAACGCCGGTCATTGTCACACGCGCTTGTGCGTGCGGCAACTCCGGAGTCTGGCCCCTATTACCTATGATGCATATTATTTGACCCGGCGTCTACAATTCAAACCGATGAGCTCGAATCCGTTCCCTGTCGCCACGCCTGCGTCGCCCAATGCAGACGAAGCGCCGCCGGTCGCTCCGCGGCCACGTCCGTCGAACGAAGAAATCGCGGCATGGCTGCTGTTCGGCGCGTTGATCGCGTACGTCCTCGTCTGGCATCTCGTCCCTGCGGTCGTCGGCGGCCTCGTGCTCTATCTCGTCCTCGACCGGCTCTCGCAAGCATTCTCGCGGCGAATGCCAGGAGCGGCGGCGCGGCCGCTGGCTCTGATCCTCGTCACACTCGTCGGCGGCGGCGTGATCTTTGGCGTGGTGGCGCTGCTCGTCTCCTACCTTCGCCATCATGTCGACAACCTTCCCGCCATGATGACCAGGATGGCCGACATCCTTCAATCGACACGGGCCTGGCTCGGCGACTACGGCGAGCAACTCATCCCCGAAGTGCTGACGGACGCGGACACGTTCAAGGCCGCCCTTGCGGTGTGGCTCAAGGAGCATGCCGAAACCCTCAAGCTCGCCGGAAGCACCGTCAGTTTTGGCTTCGTCCATCTGTTCATGGGGATGCTGCTGGCCGTCATGGTCTTCTTCCGGCACGTCACCCACGACACGGGCCGCGCGCCCGGCACGCTCAGCGAGATGCTGGAGCAGAAAGTCGTCCGCTTCACGCGCGCCTTCGCGCAGATTGCCACGGCCCAGGTGAAGATCTCGGTCCTGAATACAGCGTTGACCGGGCTCTATCTGCTCGTCGTGCTTCCGCTATTCGGACAGCACATTCCGTTCGCGACGACGATCGTCTTCGTTACCTTTGTCTGCGGATTGATCCCAGTCCTCGGCAACCTCATCTCGAACTCGGTGATCGTCATTCTCTCGCTCGGCATTTCGCCCGGCACAGCCGCCGCCTCTCTGCTGTTTCTCATCATCATTCACAAGCTCGAATACCTGACGAACTCGCGCATCGTCGGCAGCCAGACCGACTCGCAGGCCTGGGAGATCCTCCTGGCCATCCTCATCGGCGAGACCGCATTCGGCATCGGAGGCGTCGTGATGGCGCCGATTCTCTACGCGTTCGTCAAACGCGAGCTGCGCGAGCGGGGGCTGGTCTAGCTTCTAGCTATTCACGTTTGAGGCTCTCGATCACGCGAATCAAATCCTGGTAGCTGGATTCGGTGAGAGCGCCATGGCCGCGCCAAACGACCGCTCCCGATCGGTTGCACGAGGATGACGTAGGCCTGATCGTCAGAGCCGCTGGCAGCGAGCGCGCGCCGCCACGAATCAACGCTCTCCGTCACGATCAGAAACCGCTTCTGGCGAGGTGAAGCGATGCCGGACTTCATCTGGCTGATGATCATGCCGCGCAGAAATCCGGGCACGCCGTCGAGAATCGATACTTCGTAGATCGCTGCTTTCGGTGAAACGCGTGGATCGTCACGAAGACGATGAGCCCACGTCTCCGTCTGCGCACGCGACGCTTTCGTGAAACCAGCCACGAGTACCGCCGCATCGCCGATATCCTGAGGCAAGACGACTTTCTCTCCTGATAGCGTCTGCGTGGTCACCGACGACAGCGTTGCCGACGCAGTAGCGGCAAGAAAGACGAGTGTGGCTAGCATGGGGAGAACTACGGCGCCGTCTCGCGAAAGGTTGCGGCGATTTCCGAACGTCGTCGGGGTCGCCGTGTTGACCTGCATCACAGAAGTCCTGACTCCGATGCCGTATCTTCCGCACCTCTCTCTCACGCAACACACAACCGGAGGTCATCGATCATGCATCGTTTCCGCTCATCCCTGGGTTTCTTCTTCCTGATGCTCATCGTTCCCGCACTCGCCGCCACCGCCAGCGTCACCGGCTCGCTCACCGCGAACGGCAAGACCGTCGCGCTGAAGCACGCCTACGCGCAAACGCGTAAGGATCCATTCGACAAGACGAAATCCGTCACCGAGGTCATCGTCACCGATCAGGAGCTCTCGCCCGCCGCCGCATCCGACGAGATGGAATTGATGCAGGCGCAGGACAAGCAGCAGCTCAGCGGATTCACCGCCACGATCGACGCCGGCAAACAAGTCATCAGCGCCACCGTCTTCAGCCCCGCATTCAAGAAGATGAAGCAGTTCTCCGGCGTCGGCATGCAGAAAGCCGAGCTGACCGCGATGACGCCGACGCGCATCGCCGGCACCATCTCCATGGCCAAGCCTGACGATTTCTTCGATGAGAAATATCAGTACAACGCCACGTTCGATCTCCCCATCGGCAAACCGGCCGGGCCGCCTCTGCCACCTGTGCTCAAAGGAACGCCGCTTCCGGCCGGCGGCGGCGAGCCTGGCAAAGCCTACGCGGTCTACCTCAAGAATTTCACCGCCGGCGACATGAAAGCCGTCATCGGCGGCTTCTGCGCCGCCCGCGCAAAGGAAGCATCAGCGGATCCCGATTTCAAGAAGCTCTTTCCGATGCTGCAGGCGATGCAGGCCACCGGCATCAAAGTCACCGGCGGCGCCTCCGATGGCACCCACGCCACCCTCCTCGCCACCGGCAAAGACGGCGACAACGTCTCCCACGGCACGATCACCATGGTCCGCGAGAACGGCGCGTGGAAGGTGGAGAAAGAGGGTTGGAAGTCGAAGAGCGAGTAGCGCCGTGGATAGAGCACAGACAAGAGTGTCTGTGCCACATGGATTCGTGCTTCGTGGCTCGAGCAGTGGCACAAGTAGGAGTGTCTGAGCCACGAAGCCAGAAGCTATGTGGCACAGACACTCTTGTCTGTGCTTTCTCACCCCTACCGCGCATCGATCTTCGCCGCAAGCACAAAATCCGCGCGCGTCAATCCATCGACCTTGTGTGTCCAGATCGTGATCCGCACTTTGCCCCACGCCAGGTAAATATCCGGATGGTGGCCCTCGGCTTCTGCGATCGCACCCACTTGATTCGTGAACGCCAGTGCCTGCGCAAAATCGGGAAACGTGAATTCTTTTTCCAGATGATGCTCTTCGGCGACGCGCCATCCGCCGCCGAGTGACGTTGCAAGCGCCTCCAGCTCGGCACCCTTCACCGGAGGCACGCCGCCGGTGCACGGAATGCACATCTCGTCCGCCAGCGACGAGCGCGATGCCGGCGCGCTGGAATCGCGGACGTAGGCCGCAAACGCACCCGCGGTAACGCGATGCCGGAAGGCTTCCACACCGTCCACGTAGATCACCGGCACATCATCCGTGAGCCTCGCGCGCAACGCCGGGTCGGCATCGATATTCGTCACCGTTACCGTCACCGGAAGCTGGTGCAACGCGATCGCTTCGCGGACAGCGGCATAGGCCTTCTCACATAGCGGACAGTCGGCGCGCGTGTAAAACGTCACTTCATGGTTCATCGCATAAACTCCGAGACGAGGATACCTGATGGACGCAACTCCGAAGACGTCACTCGATCTGACAGGCAAAGTCGTCGTCATCACCGGCGGCTCGCGCGGTATAGGAGCAGAGACTGCAAGAAGCATGGCCGCGGCGGGCGGACGCGTGATCATCAACTACCGCCGTAGCGAAGCCGAGGCGAATGCGCTGGTCGCGGAGATCGGCGGAAACGCGGCTGCCATCCAGGCCGACGTCGCCGATCCGGCAGCGCTCGAGACGATGATCGACGACGTCGTCGCACGCTTCGGCGCGATCGATGTGCTCGTCAACAACGCGGCAGTGTTCGAGTACAACCCATTCGACGGTGACGACTACGCTGCCTGGCAACAGGGCTGGCGCCGGACGTTCGAACTCAATGTCTTCGCCGCCGCGAATGCCGCATGGCTGGCCATGCGCGCCATGCGAAAGGCGACATCGCGCAGCAGCGCGGGGAAGATCATCAACGTCGCCTCGCGCGCTGCCTTTCGCGGCGAGACCGAATTCGCCGATTACGGCGCATCGAAAGCGGCGCTCGTGAACCTCACCCGCTCGATCGCCCGCGCCTGCGCCAAGGACAACATCGTCGCCAGTTGCGTCGCGCCCGGATTCATCGAGACGGAGATGGCCAAGCCGGAACTGGAAAAGCATCGCGACGAGATCCTCCGCCAGATCCCCCTCGGCCGCGTCGGCAGCACCGCCGACGTCGCCAACGTCATCCTTTTCCTGGCCTCCCCAATGGCCGACTACCTCAACGGCGTCACGATCGACATCAATGGCGGTTCGTGGTTCCAATGAGACGTACGCCAGGAAATCGATACGTACCGGTACGGCGTTAGCATACGTATCATGCCGAAGCTGACCTTGGAACCGGCAACCAAGCAACTCAGCAACCCGGAAACCAACCAACTACCCACCCAACCCCACTCACCGCCCCGCCGCCTCCCGCCGCCCTTTGCCGTATTGGTTCACAGTGAACGGCTGGCCGGCGATGGTGATGGTGCCGGTGCGAGCGGTCGCGCTCGCGTTGGTGCCGACGACATAGTTGGCGGCGCCTGCGCCATTCACGTTGACGCTGATCCACGGGTCGCTCGTTGAGGCGGTAACTGTACAACCAGGCTCCACGAATACGTTCACACTCCCCGTTGAACCGCCGGAAACGACCTTCACGCTGCTTGCTGAAAGCGTGTAGCTGCAGCCGCCGTCGAGCGTCGTGTTCGAGCGCGCGCGGCCGCCGGTCTCGCGCCAGAAGCGGCTTTGCCAGCGGAACAGGAGGTTCTGCAATTGTTGCAACTGCGCGTCGCTGACGGTCTCTCCCTGCCGCTTGACGACGAACGCCGGCACGCGGAACACCTTCTGCTGGCCGCCATAGGACGGCGTTCGCGGACCATTGGCCGCGACGACCTGATCGATGGTGATCTGACTCGTTCCACTGCTCTGCACGAACGTGATCGGCGTGACTTCCGCCGGCGACGCCAGACCGAGGAAGTACATTTCAACCCGGCTGAAACCGAACCGCGGCGCAGTCAACTGATACACGCCAGCCACACTGCCGCCCATTACGGAGATTGTCTGCAGACCGGACTCGCTGTCGGCGAACATGCTGGGATTGGCCAGTCCGTTATTCGGATGCGCGCCGCCGAAACACGGCACTCCGGCATCGCGTCACGGTCCCTTTACGACTCCGTCGATATCTTTGTAGTCGGCGTAGAACACACACTCATGGCCAAGCTCGTGGGTGAGCGCAACCTGCGTCGTCGATTCGGAGCCGAGCGATTCGGAGACGGAGGAGAACTCGGCGCCGTAATGGCAGTCGCAATCGGTGCGGGCGGGAATCTGGCCGGCGCCGGTCACGCTCTTCTGGCGTGGATAGGTGCCGGCGTAATTGGAGTGTTTGAGACCGTCATCGTAGCCCGTCGGGAAGAAGCGGAACGAGTCGACGCTCTGTCCGCGGCTGACCAGATAGGCAGCGATCGATTCACGGATCCGGTCGGTATCCCAAACATCGGGCGTGTAATGAAAGATCTCCGCCGGAACTTCGACGGAAGAGTCGATCTGCGTAGGCAGCAGCGACTGCCGCACCGAGAAATTCAGCGGAAGAGTCTGTGTAATCGTCCGCTCGAGGAAACCGGCGCCGCCGAAACGCGCGCTCTTGATCGCCCAGGTGCTCGTGCCCGTCGTGGAGAGGTACGGCACGAGACTCGTGGCGGGCATCCGGACCGAGAGCGTGTCTCCGCTCAGCTTCGTTTCCCACGAACTGATCTGCGCGCCGGGAAACTCGGGGAGTTTCGGCACGGGAACGATGACCTGAATGGACTGGCTGGCGTTGTACTCCAATCCGATGACGTCAACACCATTGATGACCAGCGTGTAGCGGAACGACTCCCCCGCTGCAGGTACTGGAATCGGCGCATTGACCTTGAGCGTGACGCCGGCAATGATCCCGCCGTAATTATCAAAGGACGCGCTCGCGGCCTGTAAATGGGCAGGAATGTCGGGATTCGATACCGCGGTGGTGGCCTGATGTGTCACGGCCTCTGTGCCGGTACTGAAGCCCACCAGTCCATCCGGCACGGGAAGCGTCTGATACGAGAGCTGAATCTCTCCCGAATCCATGAACAGCTCCGCCTGGAATGTGCATGGCGTCGGGGAGTGCCGGCTCAACACGTTCTGCCAGGTGATGACGACGGAGTTTGCCTTGTTCCTGGCGATGACGCGGGCATTGCTCGGGTAATAGAAAAGCTCGTACCAGACGGCCACCATCGGCATGCGGAACATGTTGCTCACAACGGTTGGGTCGTAATTGACCTGGCTCGTGTCGGCATCGCCGAACGCGATCGCTCCCCAGGTCGAGATGCTCAGCCTCGTGTACTGTTTCCCCGCGAAGGTGAAAGGAGCAGGAAGCGTGTAATGCGGAGGAATGTAGTTGGCGTCGAGAAAGCCGACGATCGGCCGCTTTGCGCCGTCGTAGATCACGACGCCGGCCGACGGATCATCGAACTGATAGGCCACCTTCTTCAGGATGAAGGTGTTGTTCGCCGTGGGCGTGGCGCGCCACGTCTCCTGCCCTTGAATCGGAGACGGAAGGCCGGCATAGAGCGACTTCCCGTCATCCTCGAGGATCCCGATGCCGCGGGAGACCGTGAAGTTCTGCACCGGCAGCGGCGTGGTCTCCACATGTGGCGTGCGCGCATCGCTGGCGCGCAGGTGCGGCGCGGAGGCCGGCGTAATGACGTCTACCGACTGCGCTGCGACAGTGAAGAGCTCCGGGAGAACGAATGCTGCCACGAGAACGAATGCCGCCCGAACGTGCTCAAAACGCATGGGAACCTCCTGCGTGAGAGGCGACAATAACATACGGTTGTCTCGGAACGGTTTCGCCAGAGACCACCGCGCCCTCCGCGTCTCCGCGTGAAACGGTCTCCCTCTGTTCCCTCCGTAGGAAAGTGCTATGTTCCGAAGCTGACTAAAACAATGTCCGAGAACTCCGCGCAGCTTGTCGCCGAGGTCGTCGTCCCCGATCTCGATAAGACCATCGACTTCCTCACCGCCCTCGGATTCCGCGTCGAGCGGGTTGACGGAACCTTCGCCGTCCTGCGCTGGGATGATTCCTACCTCTTCGTCGCCGAGGACGCCGGAGCAATGATTACGTCCCGATGGATCAACATCCGCGTGATCGTGCCGGACGTCGATGCGATGTGGTTGAAGGCCATGCAACTGGGGCGCATCGTCACGACGATCGGAGACCGTACCTACGGATTGCGAGACTTCATCGTGGCCGGTCCCTTTGGTGTAGAAATCCGCTTTGCGCAGGTCATTTAGTTAAAACGTTTCACGCGGAGGCGCGGAGATGCGGAGAAAACCTCCGCGTCTCCGCGTGAAACGTCTCTCTCTTCAATTCAAACGTACGCTATCCTGCCGGCCCGAAAACATGCGCTTCCTCAGTCACCTCTTCGACAACAACCGCAAATGGGCCGCCGAGATGACGCGGCAGGACCCCGGCTTCTTTCGCCGCCTCGCCGGCCAGCAGGCCCCGCACTACCTCTGGATCGGATGCTCCGACAGCCGCGTTCCGGCGACACAGATCACCGGATTGCTGCCCGGCGAAATGTTCGTGCACCGCAACGTCGCCAACGTCGTCGTCCATACCGATCTGAATTGCCTCTCCACGATCCAGTTCGCCGTCGAGGTTCTGAAAGTCGAGCACGTCATCGTCTGCGGCCACTACGACTGCGGCGGCGTCCTCGCCGCTCTGCGCGGCGACAAACTCGGCCTCGCCGATAACTGGCTCCGCAACGTGCAGGATGTCCGCTCTAAATACCAGCCGCAGCTCGACGCCCTCCCCGCGGACGCCCGCGAGCAACGCCTTTGCGAGCTGAACGCGATCGAGCAGGCGATCAACGTCAGCAAGACCACCGTCGTCCGCGACGCCTGGTCACGCGGGCAATCCCTGACCATCCACAGTTGGGTCTACGACCTCCGCGACGGCCTCCTCCGCGACCTCGGCATGTGCATTACGGGCGATGGGGGAATCGCGAGGAATGGCGACGCGACTGCGCGCGGCCAGGCCTAATGACTCACCGGCGAGCCGGGAAGCGGCAAACGGACGTCACGAAGCAATCACGCACCTTCGAGCCCGGTAACTTGACGTCACGGCA
>OLLN01000031.1_pt1 | contig 29383 bp, 25 predicted proteins | sample 1604281 | NCBI WGS metagenome assembly OLLN01 (sample SAMEA104055716, study PRJEB20765) | soil metagenome | biome: Arctic tundra; feature: Polygonal ground; material: soil | place: USA | collected 2011-09 | depth 0-0.5 m | reverse complement strand
TGCACGCGCTTGCGAACTTCGACGGCCCCGAGGTCATACTGCGTCGTTGTATCTCTCATGCACCGAGGCTACCTCGGCGTTTTTTGGCTAGTCGCGAACTCCACAATACGTAGGCTCGTCACGCGGAGAACGAAAGAAACGAAGAACCTCGGAGGCGAAAATCTCTACCCAGGGTAGTGGGCGTCTCGCCCAAGTGCTACGAACGCCTGTCTCATAGCGCCCACCGATGAAACTCCCCCCTAATCCTCTGCATCGCGATCGGTGCGGCACACGGATGCACGCGATTCGTGAGTAGCACCACGATCCGGTCGCGATCGGGCTCGATCCAGACGGATGTTCCGGTGAAGCCGGTGTGGCCGTAGGCGCGGTCGGTCAGCATGGAGGTGGCGAGGCTGCCGGTGGGTTTCTGCCAGCCGAGGCCGCGGGCGTCTTCGCGGTTGGGGGTGAGGTTGGACGTGGCTTCGTCGACGAGGGCGCGCGGCAGCAGTTCGGCGTTTGTCCACGATTGGGCGAGGCGGAAGATGGCGCGGGCGGTGGCGAAGAGGCCGGCGTTGCCTGCGGTGCCGCCGGCGAAGTGGGAGTTGCCGTCGTGCGTTTCGCCCCAGATCAAGCCATCGCGTTGCGCGAATGCTGATTGTCCCCGACCGCTGACCGCTGATCGCTGATCGCTGACAGCCGCCATCTTTGCTTCGTAGCGCTGGCCCCATTCTGTCGCGGCGATTCGCGGGCGTTGCGACGGCAGCGGGTTGAACATCGCGTCGTGCTCGATGCCGAGGGGAGCGAGGATTCGTTCGCGCGCAAGGGAGACGAAGTTGGGAAGCATCGACCAGAGGAGCACGAAATTCAGGTCGGAGTAGATGACCTTCTTCCCCGGCACGTACTCCGGGCCGTGATCGCGGATCGCATCGAGGTAGTTGTCGTAGAGATACAACGGAAGCCATGCACGGAGACCCGAGGTGTGCGTGAGCAGACTGCGCACGTAGGGATTGAGATCGAGCAACTGCAGCGCGAGCGTCGTGGTGATGAGCGGCTTGGTGATCGACGCGCAGTCGTACAGCGTGTCGAGCGTGGCCGGGATGCGCATCGGCACGGTCACGGCGTGGCCGAGGGCGTTCTCGCGCTCGATGCCGCGCGAGGAGCCGATCGCGTAGACCGCACTGGGGAAACTGCCCACGTCGATCTCGCGCTGCAGAAAATCGTCGAGCGTCATCGCCCCGCCATTGTATGAGCCATGGCCCGGGCACACATGCACAGGAACGATTGCGCCACGCTGCTGTCAACCGCGAATATCCCTTTGCCTTGATGGGTTTACGGGCAGGCAATTCACACCCATCCGCGCCTCGGGATTGCTGCTACCATCCGGCGCGTTCAAATCGATCCGTCAGGTGCTTTCCATTCAATGTTTCGTCTCGACAAGTTAGAAATTCACGGCTTCAAATCGTTCTACGACCCGGCGCATCTCGCCTTCCCCGCTCCGATGACGGCCGTCGTCGGGCCCAACGGCTGCGGCAAGTCGAATATCTGCGACGCCATCATCTGGGTCCTGGGCGAGAACCGCGCCTCCCACATTCGTGGCGAGACGATGGACGACGTCATCTTCCAGGGCTCGGCGCGCCGCCGGCCGCTGTCGATGGGCGAGGTCACGCTCACGCTGGCGACTGTCAACGGTGACGTCGACCATCCCGCCGCCGACGACGGCCGCATCACGATCAACCGCCGCGTCTTCCGCACCGGCGAGTCGGAGTTCCGCCTCAACGGCAAGCGCGTCCGCCTCAAGGACATCTCCGACATCCTCATGGATACCGGACTGGGCATCCGCAACTACTCGGTGATGGAGCAGGGAAAGATCGATCTGATCCTCTCCAACAAGCCGCAGGACCGCCGCAAGCTGATCGAGGAAGCGGCGGGAATCACGAAGTACAAAACGAAGCGCCGCGCCGCGGAGCTGAAGCTGGAAGAGACGCAGCAGAACCTGCTGCGCATCGACGACACGCTTTCCGAGGTCACGCGGAATCTCAATTCGCTCAAGCGGCAGGCGGGCAAAGCGCGCCGGCACAAAGAGCTGAGCGAGCAACTCTCGACCGCGAAACGCGCGCTGTACAAAGGCCGCATCGTCGCCGCGCAGGCGGAGCAGGCGGCAGCCGAGGAAGGGATGGCAGCCGCGCAGTCGAGCGAGTCGGAGCTGGCTGCACAGTTGGCAACGGACGAAGCGGAGCTGGCCGAGAACCGCACGACGCTGACTTCGCGCTCGTCGCACGCATCGCATGTGCGCGAGGAGATGGCGTCGCTCTCCGGCGACGTGGAGCGCCTTCGCTCGTTCCTGCAGCAATCCGAAACGAACCTCGGCGATCTGGTTCAGCGCAGCGAGAACGCGCAGACGCAGATCGCGCAACTCGAGACAGAAGCGGCCGAACAGCAGGCGCTGCTCGATGAGCGCGCGCAGGCTCTCGAAGTCGCGCGCGGCGAGCGGAATGCTCTTCGCGAGATCGCCGAGCAGACGGAGAAGGACCGGCAGGAACGCTCCGACGAAGTGCGCCGCCACGAAAAGGCTCTGGCGGATGCTCGCGAGGTATTGATGCGCACCATCGGCAGGATCTCCGAGGCGCGCAATCAACTGCACCAGATCGAAGTGGCCGTCGAGAAGTGCGAGTTCTACCTCGGCAAGTTGAGCGAGTCGGCGCGCAAGGCGACGGAGAGCCGCGACGGCGCTCTGACGCTGAGCGCCGACTGGGATCAGCGCGTTCAAGAGGCCGAGGGTGCGCTCGAGACCGCGCGCCAGACGGCGCGCGACGCCATCTCCCGCACCGATGAGCTGACGCTGCGCCGCAACGAGCTGCGCGACACGCTCGCCGGAACGCGCGACCGCGTTTCGCAGATGACGTACAAGCTCGACTCGCTGCGGACGCTGCTCGTCTCGCTGGAATCGCAGGACGAAGACGTGCGCCGGGCCATCCTCGAGTTGATCCCGAACGCGACGCCGGCAGCCCAGGCGGTGCGCGCGACGGAAGGATTCGAGGCAGCGCTCGATACGCTGCTGCGCGATGTCTCGAAAGCGGTCGTCGTCGAGGATGCACGCACGGTCATCGACGCCATCGGACGCCTTCGCGAGCGCGGCGCCGGACGCGGTGCCTTCATCACGCTCGATTTCGTTGCATCGGGCGAAGGTGGACGACGCGGCGACGCGAAGTATGCGGTCGTCGGCGAAGGTGAGATCGCGGACGCCGTGCGCCGCGCCATGCCCGAGGCGTACATCGTCGGCTCGCTCGGCGAAGCACTCGATCGCGCGGAAGAGCGGCCGAGCGCGACCTTCGTCACGCTGGAAGGCGACGTCGTTCGTGGACCGCTCGTGATCGGCGGCAAGTCCGCGAATGCAACGCCGGGCGTCTTCTCTCTGAAACGCGAGTTGTCGGATCTCGAAACGCTTCTCGGAACCGAAGAGACGCGCGCCAGCGGCATCGCCGGAGACTTGCAGAGGATCGAAGAAGATGTGCGCAGCGCCGATGACGCGCGCATCCTCGCCGAGGAGCGGGCGCGTGCCGCCGATCAGGAACTGCGCGAACGGCGCGGCAATCGCGAGCGCGCCAAACAGGAGCTCGACCGCTTCGAGCGCGACCTCGCGGTGGCGTCCGAGGAGCAAACGCTCTACCTCGAAGAAAAGGAACAGCTGATCGCGCGCAAGAACGCGGCGATCGAGGAGCTGCGCCAGCTCGAACAGCAGGAAGCAGAGTGCCAGGAGCAGATCCGGCAGCACGAGGAACAGCTGGCGATGCTGCGCTCGACGTTCGAAGCCGTGACGGAAGCGGCGTCGAAGGCGCGTGTCGACGTCGAGGCCGCGGCAGGCAACGTCAACGCCATCCAGCGCGAGCACGAGAACCTCTCACGCATCGTCGTCTCCCTCGACGCCCGCGCCACGAGCCTGCTTCAGGAGATCGAGTCGCTCGCTCGCAAACGTCAGGAGACAGAAGCTGCGGTCGAGAGTTCGCGCGGCCAGCTCGATGAGTCGCTCCGGAAGCTGCACGATCTCAGCGAGGTGCGCGTGGAGATCGAGGCGGAAGTGGCCGATCTGCAGTTGCGGGTTCAGGAGCTGGAAACGCGCGCTGTTGCTTCGCGCGAGCAATGGAACACGGCCAAGGATTCGCTATTCGAGTCCGAGCGGCGCAGCGACCGCGCCACGGCGGCGTTCGACCTGCTGCGCGAACAGATCGCGCTCGATCTGCATGCGGGCATCGATGCGCTAGCCGAGGTGGAACCGCCGTCCGATGATGAAGGGCGCGCGGCGCTCGACGCCGAAGTCGCCAAACTCACGGATCAGATTGAGAAGGTCGGACCGGTCAACGTGCTGGCCATCGACGAGCATCAGGAGCTCGAGCAGCGCGAGTCGTTCCTGCGCACGCAGCGCGACGATCTCGTGCAGGCGATCGAGTCGCTGCGCGGTACGATCCGCAAGATCAATCTCACCTCGCGCGAGCTTTTCCGCGACGCGTTCCATGCGGTCAACGAGTACTTCACAGAGATCTTCATCTCGCTCTTCGGCGGCGGCACAGCCCGCATGCAGTTGCTCGATGAGGAAGACGTTCTCGAAAGCGGCATCGAGCTGGTTGCACAGCCACCGGGCAAGAAGAATCAATCGATCGCGCTGCTCTCAGGCGGCGAGCGCGCCCTGACCGCTCTGGCGCTCCTCTTCGCCATCTTCCGCTACAAGCCGTCGCCGTTCTGCATCCTCGACGAGGTCGACGCGCCGCTCGATGAGATCAACAACGAGCGCTTCGTGCGCCTGGTGCGCGACATGTCCCGCGACACGCAGTTCATCGTGATCACGCACAGCCGCCGCACGATGGAAGCCGCCGACGTTCTCTACGGCGTGACGATGGAAGAAGCCGGCTGCTCGCGGCTGGTGTCAGTGAATTTCGCGGAGGTTGAGTCGTGATCTGCGAACAGCTTTTTTTATCCGCAGATGTCGCAGATGTTCACAGATTAAAGACGAAGCGTTTGTATTCGAGACGCTGAGCGCCAAAATTCAGGAGCATCGCTTTCTGCATTCCTGAGGCTTTGAGGTAGTTGATGATTTGAGCCTCTTCGATGCTCGACAGATGCTGAAGAGCCTTCAACTCGACGATCACGGATCCGAAGCAGACTAAGTCGGCGCGGTATCGTGCGTCGAGAAGGGCGCCTCGATAGAATATCGGCAGGCCGACTTCCCGCATATGGGGCACCGCTCTCACTTCAAGTTCCCGCGCCAGAGCTTCCTGATAAACCATCTCCAGGAAGCCGTGACCCAACTCAGAATGGACGGCCATCGCCGCACCAATCACCGCATAGGTCTGAGGATCTTTCCTATCTGCGTCCATCTGCGTCATCTGCGGATGAAAAAGTACCTCGGCATTGCGCCTAAAGAAACCGCCTATCGCCGCTTCAGGTGGACGTCTCACTTCGTGGCAGGCTCAATCCACAGGACGTAGAAATGAATCGTGCCGTCGCCGCTTGTTTCGCTCTCCTCCTCTGCGGCTGCGCGACGACTCCTCGCAACGCAGTGCGTGTCGATGTCGAAGAGCAGTCGGCAGCGCGGCACTGGCGGGTTCACTACGCGTTTCCGCGTCCCGTCTCCGAGATCTCCTTCCCGAACACTCGCAGACCATTTCGCAGCACTCGCTGGACGATCGTCGAGCCCGCCGGCGCCACGTGGAAGGGGCTGGGAGATCACGACACCATCGTCTTCCGCAGCCCGACGGCGCATACCACCGTCGAGTTTGCGGATGACTTCTCGGAGCGCGAGAAGGACTATCTGCTGAACGTCGCCTTCACCGACGGCAGCCGCCTCCTGTATACCGGCCATCTGCGCGTCAGCGACGAACCTCACACGTGGCGATTTCATACTGCCTCGGATCGCACGATTCGCACTCCCGATCGAAGCGCAACCGGTTCCCTGGCATGGTCGTCGACCGAGGAGACACACGTTTATTTCGGCTCGATCGCGCCGGTCAGTACTCCGCGCATGACGCTCATCGTCGATCCTGGTCTGCCTCCGTGGATCGCGAAGCAACTGCGCGAGCGCGTCCCGCCGATGTTCGACTACTTCGCCGCGAAAATGAGCACCGATCTCGGCTTCCGGCCGCTCGTCCTTCTTTCGTACGGCGGCCCGGTTTCTTCCGGCTTTTCGTTCAAAGGCAGCACGGTGCGCGGTCTCGTCCAACTCGATGTTTCCGGTTCGGGCTGGACGAAGGAATCAGCGGACGGCGCCGAGGAGTGGTACCGGCACGTCGCGCACGAGGTGTTTCATCTTTGGGAGAGTCAGCGATTCCTCAAGGATGACCGCTCCGAATGGTTGGGCGAATCGACTGCCGAGTACGCGTCGATGATGGCGTTCCATGATCTCGGCGGAGGCGGTGAACAACTGATTCATCGCCGCATTATCGAAGCGGCGAACGATTGCATCATCACGATCGGCGACACCTCGCTCTCGACCGCGAGCGATCAAGGTCGCTTCCGGAACGTCTACAGTTGCGGGCTGGTCACCCAGTGGATCGCCGCGGCGCAAACGGGCAACGCGTGGCAACTCTTCCGCAAGACGTTCGACAGGCCCGTGCCCTACACGACCGCCGACTACCTGTCATCGCTGCGCGCAATGACCTCGTCTCCCGAAGCCGTCGAACAACTCGTGTCGGGACACACCGGCCGCGCCGATCTCTTCCTCGCCGAGCAATTGCGCACCTCGGGAATCGCGGTGCAACTGGTGACTGCCGACCAGGCAACGGCAACGCAGGCCGTATTACGCAAAGCATTGAGTGCGGTCGTCACACGCTGCACTTGCCGGATAGAGCTCGAACCGCTCTGCTCCGGCGGAGCTCGCATCGAGACGATCGACGGAATCAGTGCCCGCTTCAAGCCTGGGGCCGCCCTCGCACGCGTGATGAAATCAAGTGAACTGGGTGACGTATTGATCGTGAATGGGACCCCGATGCAATGCTCGAAAGGCGATCTCGATAGCCACTTCAAGCAACTGCTGCGAATTGATGAAGCAACTCCCTGAAACATGCCTAATCCTCCCCAGCCTTCGGATGCAGGACCGTGATGCGGCCGTCGGTCTTTGGCGCGATTGGCTGCGGCATCGTCTTGATGGCGTCGACGAGCAGGTCGCGGATGGGGCGGGAGTAGTCGGTGGTCTTCAGCGCGGCGGGGATCTGCTTCATCACCACATCGAGGCCCTCGCCGCCGGTGACGAGGAAGTCGATCATGGCGACACGGTAGGTTGCATTCGGATCGAGCGGTTGGCCGTTTGCCAGCGTTACCTCGGTCAAACGGTGTCGTTGCGGACCTGGCTTATCGGCATCGAGCGCTTCATCGTATGTGTAGCGGATTCCGCTGGCTTGCAGAATTCCGCGTCCGCCGCCGATCACCGTCATGTCCAGCATCTGGCGGACTTGCGCGCCGGTCATCGTCACGACCGCGGGGAAGTTGTCGAACGGCGCGACGTCGAACATGTTCGCGTAGATGAGCGCACCGGCAGGCAGATCAATGCGGATGCCGCCCGAGTTCATCACGGCGATGTCGGTCTTCATGTACGTCCGCATCGCGTCGGTGAGGAGATCGCCAATGGGAGACTCGCCGTAATAGGAGCGCTTGAAGCGGTCGGTCGTGCGGATGCCGATGTCCTGGTTGCGCTTCGCGGCGACCTGATCGAGATAGGACTTCAGCGTGTCGCGCAGCCCGGTCAACTCGGCCACGGCGCTCCCTTCGAACACGCGGGGCACGAGTGTCGCGCCCGCCGGGGCTTTCTTCGGATCGCAGGTTTCGGTGTGCTCGTAGACCTGCGCGCAAACCATTGTCAGCGGCGCCATCTCCGTTCCCGTGACCTTGTGGCCGGCCACATCGACTGTCAGGTCGAGCATCGAAAACTCTCGGCCGAACGGTGACGGCTGAAGCGCGGCCACTCCGTTGATGTAGTGCCGCATTTGCGAATGCGTGTGGCCGGCGAAGTAGGCGTCGATCGTTCCTTTCGGCAGTGCGTTCAGGAATCGCATCGCTTCCTGATCGGTCTCGCAGCTCGACGGATCGGCGGGATTCGTATCGATGTTCTTGCAGCGGCCACCCATGTGCGCGATCACGATCACCGCATCGGCGCCCGCTGTGCGCAATTCCTTCGCGGCGCTCACGGTCGCTGCGACCGGATCACCGAAGCGCAACGTCGTCACATTCGCCGACATCGTCACGTTCGGCGTGTCGGGCGTGGAGAGACCGATGATTCCGACCTTCGCGCCGCCGGCGTTGACGATGGTGTAGCGCTTCGCCCACGACGGCGTCTTGCCCGTCGCCGTCTCCGTGAGGTTGGCCGACAGGAACGGGAACCTTGCCGCCGCTGCGTTCTTCTTGAGCGCGCCGAGGGGATCCTGGCCGGGAAGACGGGCAACGGAATCGGGACCGGCCGGACCGTAGTCGAACTCGTGGTTCCCTACCGCGGCGGCGCTGTAGCCGAGGGCGTTGTACCCTTTGATGACCGGCTCGCCTTCGAAGAGATTCGACTCGAGCGTGCCCTGGAACAGGTCGCCCGAGTCGACGACGATGACTCGTCCCTCATGACTGGCGCGCAGATTCTGAAGATACCCGCCCAGCAACGGCAGGCCGCCGTACGGAGGCGCGGTTCGCGAATCGTGATGGCTGTCGTACCAGCCGTGACGATCGGTCGTCGCAACGATGATGACGTGAACGGGCTGCGCCGAGTGGGCTGAGGGCTGCGCGATCGGGACCTGCGGCGCGGTCGCACATGCGGCGAGGAACAGAATGAGGACAAAAAGCCGTTTCATGGGGCGCAAGTATAGGAGCGCGTTGTGCTGTTACGCTCTTCTGCGTTTCGCATGCTCATTCAAAACAAACGCACGATGCTCTACCAGAACCTCGCGACCGCAGTCGCCATCATCCACTTCGGGTTCATCGTTTTCGTCGTCCTCGGCGGACTTCTCGTGCTGCGCTGGCCGGTGCTGAAGTGGGTTCATCTCCCTGCGGCGATCTGGGGAGCGGTGATCGAGATCGGCGGCTTCGTCTGTCCGCTCACGAAGATCGAGAACGCGTTTCTGCGCAGAGCAGGCGCCGCTGGGTATGATGACGGCTTCATCGCCCATCATCTTTTCGGCGTGATCTACCCCCAGGGCCTCACACGCGGGATGGAATTTGCCATCGCCGCATTCGTCATCGTGGTCAACACCGCGGTCTATAGGAAAGTGTTTCACTGAATGGTCTCTTTAGCGATCCCGCAACATCCGGTCTCAACGACCGACAAGCCTTTCTCCTCTCTCGGCCTCAGCACGCCGATTCTCGACATCGTCACGAAGATCGGATTTCTGAATCCGACACCGATCCAGGCCGCGGCCATTCCGCTCGCGCTGGAAGGACGTGACGTCATCGGCCTGGCGCAGACCGGCTCCGGCAAGACCGCGGCCTTCTCTCTGCCGCTGGCCGAGCGCCTCACGCATGGCCGCGGCGTGCGCGGCCTGATCCTCTCGCCGACGCGCGAGATCGCCTTGCAGACGAAAGCGTTTCTCGACGTCTTCGGCGCCAATCACGAGCTCAAAACCGCCTGCGTGATCGGTGGCGTGAAGATGCAGCCACAAACGGACGCGTTGCGCAACGAGCCTGACATCATCGTGGCGACACCGGGCCGCTTGCTCGATCACGTCCGCCAGCGTCACGTGAAACTCGACGCGATCGAGGAGCTCGTTCTCGACGAAGCCGATCACATGCTCGACCTCGGCTTTCTCCCGCAGATCCGCGACCTCCTGCGCCTCCTGCCACGCGACCGCCACACGATGATGTTCTCGGCGACGATGCCCGACTCGATCGAGATGATCGCCAAGGACTTCATGCGCGATCCCGTGCGCATCGACATCACACCCGAGGGCGGCGCGGCGGAAGGCATCACGCACCGGCTCTACCTGGTCAAAGAGGAAGACAAGCGAAACTGCCTGATCACCCTGCTCGCCGAGGAGTTGGGAACAACCCTCGTGTTCGTGCGGAGGAAAATCGACGCCGAGTGGCTATACCACATTCTCGAGCGGCGCGGCCATCCGGTCTCGCGCATTCATGCTGATCGCTCGCAAGGCCGCCGCACCGAAGCACTGGCTGGATTTCGCCAGGGCCAGCATCGCATCCTCGTGGCCACCGACATCGCCGGCCGCGGCATCGACGTCCCCGGCATCGAGCACGTCATCAACTTCGACATCCCCGAGAACGTCGACGACTACGTCCACCGCGCCGGCCGCACCGCCCGCGGAGCAGCGCTGGGTATCGTGTCAACGATCGTCTCGTGGCAGGACGTCCCGATGGTTCGCCAGATCGAAGAGATCCTCGGCGAGAAGATTCCGCGATGCACGGCACCAGGAATCGAGCCGTGGGTGGAGACGGAAAAGGCGCCGTCGAGGACGAGGAGAAGAGTGTAGCCAGCCCTCCGAAGGCGAGTAGAATAACGGCGATATGGCTGAAGATCGTTCGATCGTCGATTTCGTCGTCGAGAAGCCCGGGCTTGGTATACGGCTCCTCGTCGAAGCGCGAAACACTCCTGCACCCTCTCGCGAGTGGGCGGCGCGTTTTCTGCGCAATATCTTCGAGCACGACCAGATACCAGAGACGGAGTATTTTCTGTTGGCGTTGCGGGACCATCTTTATCTCTGGCACCGGCCGACGCGCGAGCCTGGGAATCCCGATTTTGAGGCCGACACCGCGACGGAACTTCGGCCTTATCTGTCGAGGCTTAATCGACCGCTGGATACGCTCTACAAGAGCAGCTTTGAGCTACTGATTCAGGCCTGGCTGGGCGAGCTCGTGGACGGCACCCTGCCGGAATCAGAATGGCTGGTGAAGTCCGGACTCGCCGCCGCCGTTCGCGACGGCTCCATTCGATTGAATCTCGCCGCGTGATCGTCTACGTCGAAACCAATTTTCTCCTCGAGCTCGCATACCTGCAGGAGAGATGCGATAGCTGCCAGTTGATCCTCGATTTCGCAAAGGCCCGAACGATCACTCTGGCGTTGCCGGCTTTCTCTGCCGCGGAAGCACGCGCCACCTGGCATCGCCGGGCATCCGAGCGCCGGGAGTTCCAAGCCTCGCTCCAGAGGCACATCCGGGAGATTTCACGCTCCGAGCCATTTCGCGGATTGAGCGAGCAATCCCACGATGTCGTTACTGCTCTTGTCGCGGGTGGTCAGGAAGCGAGGGCTCGACTCGAATCGGCAATACAAACCGTGGAAGAACATGGCCTCACGATTCCTCTGACTGGTGAAGTCATCCGGATGGCGCGGGGGCTTGAGCTTACCTATTCACTGTCATCGCAGGATGCTCTCGTTCTCGCTTCGGTACGGTCACATGCTGAAAAGAACGCCGAACAGAAGTGTTTCATCAGCCAGGACTTCAAAGCGTTCGAAGACCGTGCCGTGTCCGATGAGATATCCGGCGTCGGATGCAAGTTCGTCTCGAACTTCACAGATGCCGTTGGTTACATCAAGAATTCGCTCCGGCCGCCGAAGTCGTCTTAGTGCCGACGCCACGCCCTCACCCCGCCCGCTCCATCGCCTTCCGCGCGTACATCGCGCGGTCGGCGGTGCTGATCGTTTCGTCGAGCTCGTCGGCACGCTGGAAGGCGGCGGCGCCCCACGAAACCGTGAGCGTAGTACCGCGGGGGGTGGTGATGGGGCGGTTAAGGTCGGCGAAGCGCTGCGTGACGAGGTCGAGCGGCAGTTGGGGCATGACGACGAGGAACTCATCGCCGCCCCAGCGGAAGAGGAGATCGTCGGCGCGGACGCGGGTGCGGATGGCGTTGGCCACGGCGCGGATCGCTTCGTCGCCGACGGCGTGCCCGTCGCGGTCGTTGATTCTCTTGAGATGGTCGACGTCGACCATGACCACGGTGCCGCTCATCTCGCGCGGCATGGCGTGAAAGGCGTGGCGGGACAGCGCGGCGGTGAGCGGATCGGTGTTCGCTTTGATGGCCAGTTGGTCGCGGGCCACTTGCAAGGCGGCGACGGCATCAGTCAGCTCGCGGTGGGCGAAATCGGCTGCGATCAGGACCATGCTGAAGCCGAGCAGCACCGAGGCGAGAAGATCAGCCAGCGATGAGGCGTCCAGATACGGCACCGTAATTCCGTTCCGGGCCATCGCGTAGAGCGGGATGTAGGCGGCGTAAAGGATCGCCTTCAGGGCGAGCGAGATTCGCATCATCTGCCAGCCGACCGTCCGAGGCGTGATACGGCCGATGAGGACAAAGCACCCGATGGCGACGATGCTGACGATCCCTGCCTCGACCATGAAGAGCGCGCCGAAGTCGGGAGCGGCGATGACGATCAGGATCGCCACGGCCAGCGCCATCGGCGTGGCGTAGCCGAGGAGCTTGAGCGGAAAGGGAGCGTCGACGAGATCGCGGCAGCCGGCGAACAACAGCGCGAGGAAAACCCACTGCGCGAGGATGTAGACCAGCCACCATGGCCACGGATGCGTCGTAGCGATGTAGACGCGCACGGCCACGATGGCGCAGAACATGGCCACGAACGCCAGCGCCCAGCGCTTCACGTACGTCCAGCCGAACGTCCGCGCGATCTGCCCGAGAACGAGCGCGAGCAGCAGCGTCCCGATCGCCTGGAAGGTCACGGCGACGGGCGAGAAATCGAGAACCGGCGAGGACATTTGATCTGAGAAACCGAATGTTGGATGTTGAATGTTTCGTGTTGAATGGACGGCGGACTGGCGTTTGTTGTCCCACGAGGCCCGAACCACGCTCGATTTCAGTTCAACAGTAAACACGTCGCGCCGGTGTGAACGACGGTCACTCGTCGCTCATAGTGAACCCAGTCACGCCGATCGGCACAACTCCCTCTTTTGGCGTGGCGCCGCGCTGGCGGCTGGCATCGATCTTCGCGTCGCCGGCCGGAGCGACGGGCGTGACGCGCGTCGTCATCTGCGCGCGGGCGCTGGCGAGGTAGACCTTGACGCCCTTTTCCGCGTAGATGCGCTCGATCTCGGCCTCGTCGGCGTCGATGACAATGTAGTCGTCGACGCGGCTGGAGTAGATCGCGAACCTGCCGTTCGCCTGTTTGTCGATGCGCCAGGACATGGTGAATAGAGTAGCGGATCGACGGCCACGATCGTGACCGGCTCGTCGATGCGCTACTGCGCGACCTCTGTCCCCTGGCGCTATTGCGGCTCGAAAATCCGCACCGCCGCTGCGTCAGGGCAATTGGATCGTCGTAGTCTCTCCTGCCACGATCACGACCGGCACGGTGCGCACGACGCTGCCACTGTTGTCGAGCACGGACAAAAGGTATGACCCGGGCGGCATCGTCGGATAAGGCCCGTTGATCCCTGGGCGTACAGGACCAGGAAAGCCCGCGCCGATCTGGTCGATACGGACCTGCTGCGCGCTCTTCGCCTCGATGATCAGTTGTCCGCCGTGCACGAGGGTGAGCTGCACGTCGGCCGACGGGGTAGTGAAGTTGGCGGTCTTGCCAATGTAGTAACGGGCGAACGTCGAGGCGACGTAGTTGCCCGGCTGCAACCAGGCTTTGAGGACGCCACTTTCCACGCGTTGCGCCTGGGCTGGATTCGTATGCTGCTCGGTAGCGACCATGATCGAAGCATCGACGGGTGCTCCCGTGACGGAGTCGGTGACATGGAACGTCACGGCCGGCGCCTGCTCCAGCCGGACCTCGACTTCCGGCGCGCTTCCGCCGGATACGGTGACCTGTTGCGTGGCCACGGAGTACGGCTCGCGCGTCGCGCGCAGGTCGTAGACCGCGTCGACGAGAGCATCGATCGCAAAATGACCCTCCGAGTCGGTCATGGCCGAACTGCTGGCCTGTACGACACGCGCAAAAACGATCACCTGCGCGTTCGCCAGCGGAGCGCCGGTGGCAGCATCGACGACATGTCCGCGCAGCATCGCGCCGCGGATGTCGACGTCGAATGTGCCGCTGCTGCTGGCGGTGTACGTCGTCTGGTACGCGAGACTCTGGCCATTGATGTGAACGTAGTAATCGCCCGGCGTCAGCAGTGTAACTACGTAGCTGCCATCAGGGGAGATCATTCCGCTGCCGCCGCTCCGTCCAATCTGTGCGGCCGCATTCTTCTGCGCCGTTTGCGGCGTTGGTGAGAACATGATGCTGGCCATCGAAACGGCCACGCCCGCATGCGTCACGTGACCGCTGATGGTGATGCCGTCGCTGAAATCGAGCTCGACCGGCGGGGCCGCGCCATTCTCCACGACGATGATTTTCGGAAGCGCCGTCCGGTTCCTTCCCGGCGTGGAGAGCATCGCGTCCACGCGGATGCGGCCATCCGGCATACCAGGCAGCGTGAAGTTGCCTGCCGCATCGACAGGAGTCTGGTTGCGAGACGTGCCTCCGGAGGCCACCACGACGACCTGCGCTAAGTCCTCGGGCGCCAGACCGGTTACCCGCCCCGTGATCGTGGCGCCGTGGTCGAGCGCGAACGTGAGCGGCTGACTCTGCGGAACGGTAACGTCGTTCGCATCCTCGCTGACGTAGCCGTCTTTCCGCGCCGTAACGCGGTAGCTTCCGGTGGCGAGGCCCTGCATGACGAAGCTGCCATCGAGATCCGTCTGCGTCATGTTGCTCGGCGCACTCCGGTCACCGGTGATCGCAACGTTGGCGCCGGGAATGTTGTGACCGGCGCGGTCAGTAACGCGACCTCGAATCTCGGCACCGTGGTCGAGCTCCACGTCGAGACGCAGATCCTTACCCGCCGCGACCTCGACTGTCTTGTGCAGGACGATGAATCCCGTTCGCTGAAACTGCAGCGTGCGTTCCCCTTCGGCAACCCCGTCGATGGTGTAGTTCCCGTCCGCGTCGGTCGTCATGCCGCCGAAGACCGGCATTCGGTTCGCGGCGAGCGATACCTGCACTCCGGCCACAGGCGCGCCGCCCGAGGTGACCCGCCCGGTGATGCTCGCACCGCGATCGAGCTGCACGTCGATTCCACTCACCGTCTTTCCTTCCTCGGCGGTGATGTCGCTTCGCGTGGCCGTGACATAGCCGGTGGCAGTGACGGCGACCTGCGCTGTTCCCGGTGCGACGTTGTCGATCGCGTAGCTGCCGTCGTCCGCGTGGACCTGTTGCGGCGTCGGACCAGGTCCCGGCCTGCCGCCGCGCGAAGGAACTGAGACCGTGAAGTCGGTGACCGGATGCTTCGTCCCGCGGTCGACCACGCGCCCCTCGATGCGCGCACCGTGCGGCATGGTGATCGTCACATTCTTTGCCGGTGCCGTTACCGGAACGGGAGCCGACGTCATGTGCCTATCGGACGAGAGCGCCGTGAGGGTTGTGGCGCCCGCGGCGATTCCGACGATCGTGAAGGAGCCGTCCGAATCGGTGGTTGCGTTTCGCGGCGCGATCGGAGACCGCGGCATCTCGACGATAGCGCCGGCGACTGGCGTGCCGTCTGCGTGAACGACGCGCCCGCTGATCGTGACACCACGATCGACTTCGACGACGAGCGGCTCCGAGCGCGCGGTCAGCGTGACGCTGGGAACGCGTTTCGGTGCAACCTCATCGCCGGTTACGAAGACGGAGTGCCGGCCCTCGGACGTCCGAAAGACGACCGAGCCATCGGCACCCGTGCGGCGGCAATCGGGAAGCGACGGATCATCACACTGGGCGGAGGAAAAAAAGCCCTGCTGCGCATTGTCGCCGACGCGGGTCAGATTCACATAGGCGTGCTCCACCGGTTGATGCTGCCGGTCGCGCACGCAGACCGGAATGGTGAATCCGCGCACCAGGGTGATGACGATATCGTTTCGCGTTTCGCCGGGCTGCCACTTGCGCGCTTCCATCATCCCGCCCGCGTAACCGTGTTTCGTCGCGTAAATCGGCAGCGCAAGCGGCGTTGCCGATGTCACCACGCGAATCACGAACTCGCCGGCGGCATTCGTGAGGGTGCTCGGGCGCCGCGGACCGGTGGTTATGGGCGAGCTCACTACCGCGCCGGCAACCGGCTTTTTCTCTTCGTCGATCACTCGGCCGCGCGCATGGGCAACCGGCAACGCAGCAAACGCACGCGTCGTTACATGCGGCACCAGGACCGCGGCGGAGGCGATCCCGTACGAAGGGTGCATTCCTTCGATCTGATACGAGCGCGCAAGGAGTGGACCAAAGGTGAATCTGCCCTTCGCGTCGCTGACCGCAGCCGTGGGAAACGATTCGGCGCTTTCGTTCAATGACATCCGCGCGCCCGCCACGGCTGCGCCGGTCACGGAGTCGCGCACGGTGCCTGTGAACGTCTCGCCTTTGGCCAGACGAATCTCGACCGCGCCCGCTTTCGCCGGTCGTGTAACCGCACCGATCTCGTTTCCGCGCACCGCCGTCAGCGACTGCCACCCCTCGGGTGCATGCGTGACGACGAAGGTGCCATCGTCCGCCGATTCCGCCAGCGGCCAGCCGTTGATGGAGACGATCGCATGCGGCACGGGTCCCGTAGCGTTCACAACCTTGCCGCGAACGCTCACACCGCTGGAAAGTTTGATCTCGTGGGCCGACGAGATCGCGCCGTTCATGTCGCGGCGCAGTCCAGCCGCAAAGTCGGGATGGACGACGTAGACCGAGCCGATGCCAAAGACCGGAGTCTCGCCGGCGGTGTCTGTCTTTCTCACCTCGCTGCCGGAGAGGACGATCGCGTTCGCGACCGCTTTGCCGCCGCTCGTCACGCGAATCTTCGCTACCGGTTGTGCGGCGAGCTGAATGACGCCGATGTCGTCGCCGTCGACGGTGGCGATGGTGGTGCGTGGGTGATCGGATGCCTCGATCTCGAGATCGACCGCAGGCGACGACTTCAGGTCGATCGTGAAGGAGCCACTATCCGACGATTTGGCCGTTGCGCCCGGATCGCGATCGGCCTTCCCCGCCACGAGGCGCGCGCGCATAGCGGCGGAGCTCTCCGAGGCAAAGGCGCGGATGGTGGCGCCGGCGACAGGCTTCCCATCCATATCGATGATCGTGCCGGTAATCGCGGCGTGAGCAATGGTCGATGACGACGTGACTAAAAGAGCGGCGAAAGCGAGGCGTGCGAGTTTGCGCATATCTATTGGACGGATGATCATGAAAGACGTTCCACAATGGCAGTGTGTCCCTGCGCAGCGGCAAGGTCGGCGGGCGTTTTGCCGTCGTCGCCGGCAGCGTGTGGGTCGGCTCCGGAGGTCAGAAGAAGGTCGAGCATCACATCGTCTCCATGTTGTGCGGCTGTATGAAGCGCCGTGTATCCCATCTGCTGCCCCGCGTTCACGTTGGCTCCGTGGTCGATGAGTAGTTGCATGATCGCGGCATCGCGCACCGCGGCCGCCGCATGGATCGGTGCGACGCGGAACGCGTTGCGAGCCGCAGCGTTGACGTCGGCGCCGCGCTCGATCAGCGTGCGCGCCAGCTCGGGGTGACGGAAAAAGACGGCCAACCCGATGGCTGAGAATCCATCGTCCGAGTAGGAATCGAGCAGCGCGGAATCCGCGTCCAGCATTTGGGCCGCCAGTTCGGTGCGTCCGAGCGCACACGCTTCGCCGAACGTGAGCATGGCGCCGCGGTCGAGGAAGAGCTGCGCCAGCTCTGCATGCCCGTTGTACACCGCGAAGAGAATCGGCGTGATGCCGTTCTGCCGGGCATCGCGGAGCGCAGGATTGGCATCGAGAAGCCGGGCCACTGCCGCGGCATCGCTGTCGCGGATGGCGTCGAAGAGCTGCATGAAGTGAAATCGTAATCCACGCCGGGGAGAGAACAAGCGTCTTTAAGGCCTTTTTTCGCCATTTTCTCCACCATTTGCAGACTCTTGTATCTCCAGCAGACCGTGCAGCGACAATCACGGCACGGAGCTTGATCTGAATGAGTGCGATGGACACGAGGAAATGCGAGATCTGCGGCCATTCGCGCGCGGCGCACGTCGACAGCGTTCACTGCGCCCTATGCCGCTGCAACTCCCAGCGCACGGTCGCGGTGCAGGAGTCGCTTGCCTTCCGGGGCTCCCTCCCCGTTCGCACGGTCGGAATCGGCAGGAAGCGATAATGGAAGCGCAGGATTACTTCACCTGATCCCGCCGTTGCAAATTGTCATGAGCGAAAAGGCCGCGAAAGTCTCCAAGACCGTCACCGTGTCCGAACGCAACCTGCAAAGCGCAGCGCTCCGCCTGTTTCCAAAAAACAACAAGCTCGTCTCGCCCGAGGTCGATTACCTCCGCCGGGTACTCGGCGAACGAGCCACGCAACAGCAGATCGACGAGAAGGTCCAGCAGGTGCGCAAGCTCCCCTGGTCCGAAATCGTTCACGAGTAGACGAACGGATTGCGCTTCGCGCGTTGTCGGTTGTCGGTTGGTTGCGCTTCGCGCGTTGGCCGGCAACGTTCGTTGCCCAAGGCTACGTCACCGTTGGCGCATGAACATCCTTTTTGAGTAATCGCACGATGAAGAACGAGGAAACGGCGCCTGCCGATAATCGCCCATCGGGTGTCAGAGACGACGAGCGGTGCGACCCCGTCAACGACGACAGCAAAGCTCCCGTACGTCCCGAGATCCGCGCCGCCTTCGAGCCTACCTGCTGCGGCTCGGGCTGCGCGGATTGTCCATTCTGATGACTGCGCTTCGCGCGTTGTCACTCCGAGCCGCCTCTGCGGCTTCATCGTCACTACCGGAGTCTCGCCAAGTGTGGAGAGTTAGCTCCCTGCTCAAGGTAGGACCGGCGTTGCTGTGACTTTATCTGACCAGTGAAACTCTTGTCAGGTGCTCCGGCTGGTCGCTCCACACCACTTTGACCAGCTCCTCGACAACACCTCCTTTGTGACGTTTGCAAATGGCCGCGAGAGTTGCCGGGTCCGTGAGGATTTGTGCGGCGCCGAGTGTTCCGCTGCCTCGCAGACCGGCTATGACTGTGATCCGGTGCGCGGCATTGAAAGGATTCGGCATCGAGACGACCAGCCCAAAATCGGTACCAGGCCCGATGAGGCCTGTGTGGTCGGTGCTAACGTTTGCGGACCCGGCAATATCGCTTCCTACCTCCTCGTCTCTAAGCGTGCTCCTTCCGACTGAATCGACGCGAACCTGATACCGCATCCGGGGCGCTGCGGCGAGGACATCGGCAACGACGCGATTTCGTTTGGGACCACATATCGCGATCACAACCGCCTCAGGACCGGTATCAATTCGCCCTGCGCGAGCCTCGAACTCCTCAACTGGCAAGATCTCAAAGTCTCTGGTCTCCACCCGTCCAGTCTCTTCGAGCAGATGCGCGACAATGCGAGATGCTCCGCTATCGCACGATGGAAAGTTGAAGGCTTGCCTCTGCTCGTCGAAAATGGCGCTGTGAACCACGTAAACATGACGCCCTGTGAGGCCAAAGAGCGATTCTATGTTTCGGCGTCGTTTTCGAGCTCTGAGGATCTCCTGCGCATAGCGCGCCGAGTAGCCGACGCCACCAGCAACCAGATGTGCGACAACGAGTTGCCCGATGTGAACCACGTCCCCGAGCCAGGAAGTGATTGATGACGGAATTAGCATGGAAGTAGGTCGGTGATTATATCTTGCACGCCACTCTGCATCGATAGTTCGCTAAGTTCGCGGCTCGTGCTCCCCGAGAGGTCTTCGGCGTCAGGCGTACTCTCTGACAACGCGCGAAGCGCAATCAACCGACAACCGACAACGCGGCGCCGCCAGGCGCCGCACCAAATCCCATTGCCGACGCATAGATCCCATGAAAATGATGGACGCCATTCTCGCGGGACGGCGAGTACCGCCGTTGTCGTAGGTCGATGAGGCCAATCCACGCTGCACGGCTTCGCAGATGCCGATGTCCTCGAGCTGGATCTCGTCGCTGAAGGCGATCGTCTCGTCGATGCGCTGCTGTTCGGCGGGCACGTCGGGATCGCGGAAGTACCACTCGAACAGCGTCAACGTCCTCGTCGGGCCGAGTGGGAGGATCAGGTTCGTGGAGAAGTTGTCGGGATAGACGTTCAGCATCAGATTCGGCCAGAGCCAGAAGTAGTCGACATCATCTCCGGCGTCGTTCACGCGGATGCGATCAGGGCGTTTGAGCGGCGCGACCTGGATCGAGTAGTTGCCCTTCGTCTCCGTGCGGTAATTCGGATAGTCGATCTCGCGGAAGAGTCCGGGATGGACGATCGGGATGTGATACCCCTCGAGATAGTTGTCGACGTACACCTTCCAGTTGCACTCCAGCGACCACTCTTTCCGCGCCGCGCGCCGGTACCCGCCGTAGTTCCGCGGCGCGAGCCGGCTGACGAGATCGCCGAGAAACTCGGCCAGCGGCACGGCGGCGGTATCGAGGTTCACGAAGACCAGCTCGTTCCAGACTTCGACGCGAAATCGCGGAAGCGAGAAGTCATCGCGCTCGAAGCATTCGACGCCACTCATCTCCGGCGTCTGCAGCAGCCGGCCATCGAGCGCATACGTCCAGCCGTGATAGCCGCACTGCAAGACGGGACGTTTGCCCTCCCCTTTCGCAACCGGACCGGCGCGATGGCGGCAGACGTTGGACAGTGCGCGCAGCACGCCGTCACCGCCGCGGACGACGAGGACCGGCTCGTTGGCAATCGTCGTCGTAAAGAACTGTCCCGGATCGCGCACACGGTCGGCGTGTCCGGCGAGTTGCCACGTTCGGCCGAAGACGTTGCGGTTCTCGGCGTCGAGTACATCCCGGTCGAAGTAGTAGCGCGATGGGAGCGTCCGCGCGAAGGCAAGGCGGGGATCGAACTGGTAGTCGGTCATTTTCGTCGGACGAGAAGGTACAACGGGATGGTGAGAATGAGCACGCCGAGGGCGTAGAGCGAGTTGCGCGTGTCGCTGATGACGGCGCCGATCAGAAACGCGATCGAGGCGAGGAAAGCCAAGCCGGTCGTGAACGGGTGACCGATCGCGCGAAATGGGCGCGGCGCGTCAGGCGCGCTGCGGCGCATGGCAAAGAGCGACGCGAATGAGAGTGCGTAGTTCGCCACGAAGAAGAACGCCAGAATCGCGATCACCTGCTCAAACTTTCCTGAGATCACGAACACGGCCGCGAGGATGCTGCTAAACAGCAACGCGATGTCCGGCGTCCCCCCCTTATTCACCTCGGCGGCCCCACGCCAGAAGAGCCGGTCGCGGCTCATGGCGAAGAGCACGCGCGGCGCGATCAGCACGTTCGAATTCACCGCGCTGATGAGCGAGACGATCATGATGACGCGAACGATGGTGTCGCCGTACGCACCGAACAGATGCTGCGCCACGACCCCCGCGGCGAGCTTCTGGCCGGCCAGACTGCCGAGCGGGACGACGCGGAGGAAGGCGACATTGACGAGCAGATAGATCGCCATCACCGCAAACACGCCGCCGAACATCGCCCGCGGAATGTTGCGGCCGGAGTCCTTCACCTCTTCGGAAAAATAGATCACCGCCGTCCATCCGTCGTAGGTGTAGATGACGGCCTGCAGAGCGAGGATGAAGGCGATGGCGAGTGATCCTTCGTGATCCGCTTCGATGAGCGATGCCGTCGGATGTCGCGTGCCGAGGTAGAAGCAGGCCGCGATGAGGAAGAGGAAGGCCAGCGCTTTCAAAAGGCTCGTCGCATCCTGCGTCCATCCACCCCAGCGCACGCCGAACCACTGGATCAACGTGAGGATGGCGATGACGGTGAGCGCGGTCGGCTCGATGCCTCGCAGCGCGGGAAACAGGACGAGCGCGTACTCGCCGACGACGATGGAGACGGCCGCGGTCGTGCCGCAGGTCGAGATCCAGTCGCTCCAGCCGACGACGAGACCGGCGTAATCGCCGAGCGCGCGCCGGACGAAAACGTATTGCCCGCCGGATTCCGGCACGAGCGTGCCCAGCTCGGCCAGCGCGTTCGCGCCAAGAAGCGCGTAGAGGCCGCCGATGACCCAGACGGAAAGGAACGGCCAGAAGGAAGGGAGCTGCGTGGCGATGTCGCCGGGCGTGCGGAGAATCCCCGCACCGATCATGTTGCCCACCGTGATGGCGAGCCCGAACGTCACGCCGAGGACGGTGAGAAGTTTCGCGCGCGGTGGCAAGGCGGGGGAAGTGTAACGTGCTGGTGCGGTCGCGGGGGTCGCGGGGGTTCGCGGTCGCGGGGCTGGGCTACTGGCTACTGGCTACTGGGTTGCTGAGTTGCTTGGTTGCTCCGAGACCGCAGTTAGTCTGCGACTTCGCTTTGGAACATAGCAACCTTGCAACCCAGCAACCCGCGACACAAACTCAATTCGCTTCCTTCACCGCCACCGGGCCGTTGTGCGTCGACAGTGACACGGCGCGCATGCCGGAGCCGAGCTCGATGCGGCGTGGCCAGCGCGGGCCGAAATCGTCGTCATCGTCGCTGCTCGCGTACGCTTTCTTCGCGGCCGCACAGCCGGCGGCACGGCAGGTCACGGGCGAGTTGCCATCGGTCTCGACGAGCACGCCCGAGCGATAGCCGCTGGGGAGCTTGAGCGACATGGGGCCGTTCTCCGTTGAGGCGTCGAGGCTGCCGGCGTCCCAGGAGCCACCCGATAACTTCACCGAGATCGGACCGTTGGTCGCGCGCAGCTTCACATTGCCGGAGTCGCCTGCGAAGGAGATCGGCCCGTTCTGCGTGTTGATGTCGAGCGTACCGGACGACGCCTTGACCGAGATCGGACCGTTGAGCGCGTGGGCGGTGATCGCACTGTCGACGCCGTCGATGGAGATTGGCCCGTTGCTCGCGTCCAGGTCGAGCGCAGCACCTCGGGGCGCAAAGACGAGAAAGTAGATGATCGAGCGGTTATCGGTATCGGCCCGATCGGCACTCACTTCATTGCCACTGACGTTCACGCGCAGGTCGCTCACATTCCCAAGCGCCGACGCCTTGCAAGCCTTCACCACAAAACTCGATGTGCTCGACCCGAGAACCCGAATGGAGCCGTTGCGGTCGCTGCGCACTTTGAGCGAACGCAGACTGCCAACAGGAACATTTTCTTCGACGACCGGCACGTCGCGGTCGTTGTAGCGGACGTGAATCGCGCTGCAGTCGCGCACGTCCTCCCAGTCATCGGTCGAGACCGAGAGACCGTGGTTGGAGTAGGTGGTGTGCGATGAATGCGAGACGGCGGCAAGCGGAAGGGTGAGGGCGATCAGAACTGAGAAAAAGGCGAGTCGGCGCATAGGTATCCTTTCGTTTTGCTCGTTGGACGCCGGGCCTGCACGAAAGTTAGCTTTGTGAGACTTGCGATCGGAGGCGTATCCGCAGATGACGCAGATGCGACGCAGATAGAAGCGAAGTATCTGCGCCCATCTGCGTCATCTGCGGATCAGCCTCTCGTGGCTGGCGCACTTCCACTGCGAGCTACTCGACGAGCGGATGCCGCTGACGCGCGAGAGCTCCGGCGGGAGTTTGTGGGTGAAAAGGAGATAGGTGGTTGCTGGGTTGCCGGTTGCTGGGGCGCCGAACCTTGCGACCCAGCAACCCATCCAACCCCTACTGCGTAATCACCAGCTCCACCCTCCGATTCTGCTGCCTTCCGGCGGCGGTCTTGTTCGTCACGATCGGCGACTCTTCGCCTTTGCCACTGGCGCTGATGTGATCCGCGGGAATCCCTGCCGACACGAGATAGTCGCGCACGGCGGCGGCGCGTTTCTCGGACAAGGCCTGATTCGTGTCCGTTCCGCCAACGTTGTCCGTGTGGCCTTCGACGGCAATCTTCAGCGACGGATCAGTGGCAATCTGCGCGGCAATCCGTTTGAGCGTCGCCTTCGCACCCGGTTTGAGCGCGGTCTTTCCGGTGTCGAAAAGGATCCCTCCGTTCAGCGTGACGATGAGCCCTCGGGGATCGCTCCGCGTGGCCGCGATCCGATTCAGCTCGTTCTGAATCCGCAGCCGTCTGGCCTCGGCATCACGCTCGGCGAGCTCTTTCCTCGTCTCCTCGAGCTGGCTCTGCGCCTGTTGCGCCGCAACCTGCGCTTGCTGCGCGGCCACCTGGGCCTGTTGCGCCTGCGCGTTCGCCTGCTGTGCTTGGGCGTTGGCCGTCTGCGCCTCGGCCTGTGCGGCTTGGGCCTGCTGCGTGGCACTCTCAGCTTGCTGTCTCAGCGCGGCGGCCTCCGCGTCCGTCTGTTTGCGGCGCGCTTCGGCGGCGGCGATCGCCTGCTGCTGTTGATCCGCGAGTTGCTTGCGCGTCTCGGCCTCACGCTCCAGCGACTGACGCAGCAGATCGAGTTGCTGCTGCCGGGCGAGGATGTCCGCCTGGCGTTGCGACAGGACGTCCGGAGGAAGTGTTCCGGCCTGCTGCGATGCCGTGAGGTCCGCGTGCAGCCGGTTGATCTCGGCCTGCATCGCCTCGGCGTTGGCGCGTTCGCGCTCCTGAATCGTTCGCAACGCCAATTGCTGATCCTCGATCTGCCGGCGCATGGCATCGACGTCCGACGGGCTTGATGTGGCGATCGATCCTTCGTACTTGCCGAAGGTTTCATCGAGCTGGCGCTCGGCGGCGATACGAGCCTGACGGTCGGATTCGATCCTCGCCTCGGCCGCGCGTCGGTTCTCATCGACCTGCTGGCGGAGCCGTTCCAGCTCCGCCGACTGCGCCTGGCGATTGGCCTGTTCTGCTGCAAGCTGCTGTTGCATCGCAGCCGTGCGCCGCTCCGCCTCTTCACGCTGCGCGCGGTCGGAAGCGGCTTGACGTTCGCTCATCTGTTGCGCCAGGCGAGTCCGGTCGAGTTGAACCGACGGGAGAACCTTGCTCGATTGCGCCAGCCGCGCAAGGTAGAACGCGCGGCGCCCGATCATCTCCGCGCGGAATGCGAGATCGTCGCCAGGCTCGCTCTCACGCGTGTTTCGCGAGACGCGTTTGGCGCTGTCGATGTACTCCTCGGCGATCTTGATGTCATTGTCCGGAACCGTGTCCAGTGCGCCGGCGACCTTGGCCTGATCGACCGCAAACTGTGCCGCCGCGATGCGTTCCTTCGTATTCGCGCCGCGATGGAACTCAACCATCGGCGACTCTTCGGGAAGCAGGATCACGTTCGACGTGCCGCCGAACCGGCTGATGTCGCTCTGCAGACCGTGAATCGCGGTGTTCGTGCTCAGCCACCGCGCTTTGGCCGCCGCAGCCTGCGCCTCCGCCGTCGCCTCGATTGCGCTCATTTGCGCCTGCCCCCGAACCGCGGGCTTCGACGAATTCCAGTTCTGCTCCGCGAACCGCGCGCGGTAGACCGCATCGTCATAGAGAGTTTTGGCAAAGGCCGCTGCGCCCGCGGTATCTGCCGCAGCCAGTGCCTGTTGTGCCCGGTTCAGATCGTTTGCTGGCTGGGCCGCCAGTGCCGTGGCAACGAACACAGCGAGCACGGCCGTTCGTAATGCGTACATGATTCCTCCTTGTTTCAAGGAGGGGATTGCAAGGTTGATGCGCGGGATGGGTTCGGCTGGATGAAACTGCCAAGCGGCGTATCATTCGCGGACGGCAACGTTACCGACTCCGTGAGGGCGAAGATGCCAAAGACAATCAAAGCTGAGTATCTCGCAGGAGAGCAGAAACTGAAGCTCGACGAACCGCTTGATGGCGTCGCTGATCACGCTCGTTTTCAGGTTTCGCTGCACGCGGTGCAAGCGCCGGATTCGAAGCCATGGCTCAACCTGAAGGGCGGGTTGCCGAAGGAAGCGATCACCGCGTGGCGCGCCTCCCTCGAAGCGCTGTCAGCTCCCGATGAGCAGGAATTACCGGTCGGCGTCAGCCGCCCAAATACGCCTTCTTGATCCGATCGCTCGAGAGTAGCGCTTTTGTCTCGTCGGCCAGCACGATGCGGCCGGTCTCCATTACGTAGCCGCGGTGGGCGGTGACGAGGGCCATGTGGGCGTTCTGCTCGACGAGGAGGATCGTCGTCCCTTCCGCGTTGATCTCTTTGATCACCCGAAAGATCGTCTGCACCATCTGCGGGGCCAGGCCGAGGGAGGGCTCGTCGAGGAGGAGGACCTGGGGCTTCGACATCAGGGCGCGGGAGATTGCCAGCATCTGTTGCTCGCCGCCCGACAGCGTTCCCGCGCTTTGCTTGATCCGCTCTTTGAGGACGGGGAAGAGCGTGAAGATCCGGTCGTACTCCGACTGCTTGATCTTGTCTTTGCGCAGATACGCGCCGAGCTCCAGGTTGTCGTTCACCGTCAGGTTCGCGAAGATCCCCCGCCCCTCGGGCACATGCGATACGCCCATCGCTGTGATCACATGCGGCTTCGTGCCGGTGATGGTGCGGCCGTCGTACGTCACTTCGCCCGTCTTCGGCTTGAGCAGTCCGGAGATCGTGCGCAACGTCGTCGTCTTACCGGCGCCGTTCGCGCCGATGAGCGTCACGATCTCGCCCTTGCGGACTTCGAGATCGATGCCACGCAGCGCCCGAACGTTGCCGTAAAACACCTCGAGGTTGTGAACGCTGAGGAGTGCGGTCATAGGCCGGCCGCCTCCGCCGGTTCGCCGAGGTACGCTTCGATCACCACCGGATTCGCGCGAACCTCGGCGGCACTTCCCTCCGCGATCGTTTTGCCGAAGCTGAGGACGATGATCCGTTCGCAGATACCCATCACCAGTTCCATGTTGTGCTCGATGACGAGGATGGCGATGTTGAAACGGTCGCGGATATCGTGAATGGTCTGCATCAGATCGCGGGTCTCGCGGTCGTTCAGGCCCGCGGCCGGCTCGTCCAGCAGGAGCAGCTTGGGCCGGGCTGACAACGCGCGCGCGATCTCGAGACGCCGTTGGTCTCCATACGGCAGGTTCTTCGCGTAGTAGCCGGCTCTTGCCTCAAGCCCGAAGATCCGCAGCAGCTCCATGGCCTCGCGATCGGCGATCTCCTCGGCGTCATGAAACCGATTCGTTTTCAGGACCGCCGCGGCTGTCGAGTATTTGTAGTGGATGTGGCCACCGATCTTCACGTTGTCGAGCACCGACAGCTCTTTGAAGAGCCGGATGTTCTGAAACGTGCGGGCCACGCCGAGCGCGGTGATCTGGTACGGTTTGAAATCGTGCGTCGAGACGCCGCCTACGAAGATCTGTCCCTCGGTGGGCTTGTAGACGCCGGTGAGCATGTTGAAGACCGTCGTCTTCCCCGCGCCGTTCGGACCGATCAGTCCAACCAGCTCGTGCGGCTGGATGGCCAGATTGAAATGCGACACCGCCGTCAGACCACCGAAGCGGATGGTCACGTCGCGTGCGTCGAGCAGAGCGTTTCCGTTCGTCATCACTGAATGGGTGGTACTGCGTCGCCGTTCACCTTGCCGTTTGCATCGCCTGCATCGGGAGTGACATCCGTCTTCTTGCGCCTTCCGAATATCTGCCACAGTTCGCGGCGCCCGAAGAGCCCTTGAGGCCGCGTCAGCATCAGCACGATCAGCATGATCGAGTAGATGACCATGCGGGGGTCGCGTCCGCCCGGCATGTAGTCCTTCACCGAGCGAAGTCCCTCGGGGAGGAACGTCAGGATGACCGCTGCAACGACGGAGCCCGAGATCGATCCGAGCCCGCCTAGGACGACCATGGCCACGACCTCGAATGACTTCACGAACATGAACATCTGCGGGTTGAGATACATCATGTAGTGCGCATAAAGCCCGCCCGCGACTCCGGCCATGAACGACCCGATCACGAACGCCTTGACCTTGTATTTCGTCGTGTCGACACCCATCGCCTCGGCGGCAATCTGATCCTCGCGAACGGCCAGAAATGCGCGGCCGACCGACGACTGCACGAGCCGCCACGAGATGACGATCGTCAATCCGGCGACGAGGAAGACCCAGAAGAAGTTGCTCCAGTGCGGGATGCCGCTGAACCCGCGCGCGGCACCGACCGTGTCGATGTTCAGGATCAGAACGCGGATGATCTCGCCGAATCCGAGCGTGACGATGGCGAGGTAGTCACCACGCAACCGCAGCGACGGCAAGCCGACGAGATATCCTGCCAGAGCCGCGAGCAGTCCACCCGCCAGCACCGCGACGACAAGATAGACGTTCTGCATCACGAACTGCCCCGTCCCCGCCGGCATCTTGTCCAGCCGCGGAGCGAAGTGGTAGTAGGTCAGATACGCCGAAAAGTACGCGCCGACCGCCATGAAGCCGGCGTGCCCGAGCGAAAACTGTCCGGCATGTCCGTTGATAATGTTGAGCGACACCGCCAGCGTGATGTTGATCCCCATGATGACGAGGATCCGGTTGTAGTACGCGATGCCCGAGATCGGAATAGCCTCGAGGCCGTACGAAAGGCCGATCAGCACCGCGACGAAGCCGGAGAGGAGAAGGAAGTCGCGGAGCCACCAGGGGAGGGACGTTTTCACGCCGCGACCCTCTTGGAAAAATCAGAAGGCAGAAAGCAGAAGGCAGAAGTGCGATTGCACTTGTTCACTTCTGCCCTCTGACTTCTGCCTTCTGACTTCATCAAACTTTCTCCGCCTGGTACTTGCCGAAGAGTCCCGACGGACGGAAGAGCAGGATGGCGATGAGGATGATGAAGGCGATGGCGTCGCGGTAATTCGAGAAGTGGCTGCCGCCGACGAAGGACTCGATGATGCCGATGATCAACCCTCCGATCACGGCGCCGGGCACGTTGCCGATGCCGCCGAGGACGGCGGCGATGAAGGCTTTGAGTCCGGGCATGATGCCCATCAGCGGATCGATCTTCGGATACGACAGGCCGTAGAGAATGCCGGCCACCGCCGCGAGCATCGAGCCGATGATGAAGGTCATCGAGATGATGCGGTCGGTCGGGATGCCCATCAGCGAGGCGGTCTCGAAGTTGAACGAGACGGCGCGCATGGCCCGGCCGAACTTCGTGCCGTAGATGATGTACTGCAGGAGGCCCATGAAGATGACGGCGACGACGAGCACGATCATCTGGTAGTTCGTCGTCGTCACGCCGCCGAAGCTGATGAGGTGCTTCTCCACGAGCGTGGGGAAAAACTTCGGGTCCGCGCCGAAGACGAACTGACCGCCGTACTCGAGCAGGAACGAGACGCCGATCGCCGTGATCAGCGATGCGATGCGCGGTGCGCTGCGCAGCGGCCTGTACGCGATCCGCTCGTTGAGAAAACCGAACAGACCGCATACGACCATCGCCGTAAGCATGACCAGACCGGCGTAAACCCAGCCAAGCGGTCCGCCATGCGTCTGGAGGTGCCGTCCGGCAAAGCCGCCCGCATAGAAGCCGACGAAGGCGCCGAGCATGAAGACGTCGCCGTGAGCGAAGTTGATGAGCTTCAGGATGCCGTAAACCATCGTGTAACCGAGGGCGATCAGCGCGTAGATCGCGCCGACGGCAATTCCGTTGAGCAGATTCTGGAGGATCTCCTGCATTCAGTGGCCGCTATGGTGTCGGGTGTCGGGTGTCGGGTGTCGGGTGTCGGGTGTCGGGTGTCGGGTGTCGGGTGTCGG
>OLLN01000250.1_pt1 | contig 30731 bp, 15 predicted proteins | sample 1604281 | NCBI WGS metagenome assembly OLLN01 (sample SAMEA104055716, study PRJEB20765) | soil metagenome | biome: Arctic tundra; feature: Polygonal ground; material: soil | place: USA | collected 2011-09 | depth 0-0.5 m | reverse complement strand
GCCGGAGCCGATGATCGCGTAGTCCCAATCCATAGGTGAAGCTTATCCGCAGATGACGCAGATGTCCCAGATTGGAGGACATACCCAAAAAGAGAAGGACGAGGCATTCTTCAACCCGTAGATCTTCGATGAGAAAAGCCAGGGCCCGCGCAGAGCGCGTCGATCCTACGTTGCGCGCGGCGGGTTGCGGTGCTATCTAGCCAGGAATCCGCATGCCTCACAAAGTTCGATCGGAGGGGGCGCGACAGGTCGCCCGCGAGCTCGAACACTACATGGTGCTGGCCACCATCAGGGAGCCGCTATGAAATTCTTGCCCGCCGTATTCGAGGAGCGAGAAATCCGTCGTGTCTACGACGAGAAGACCGAGACCTGGTTCTTCTCGGTCGTGGACATCGTTCAGGTGCTGACGCAGCAACCCGACTTTCAAGCAGCAAGAAACTACTGGAAGGTTCTCAAGAACCGCCTTCGCAAGGAAGGAAGTGAGTCGGTTACAAAATGTAACCGACTGAAGTTGCCGGCCGCCGACGGCAAGAGCTACCTCACGGACGTCGCAACCGCGGAGACCTTGCTTCGCCTCGTCCAGAGCATTCCCAGCGCCAAGGCGGAACCGATCAAACTTTGGCTGGCCAAGATGGGCTACGAGCGGATGCAGGAAATGTCCGATCCTTCGAGAGCACTGGATCGTGCGCGCGAGACGTGGCAGAAACACGGACGCAGCGAAAAATGGATTCAGCAGCGCATGACCGGACAGGAAACCAGGAACAAACTCACCGATTACTGGGCCGATCACGACATCAGAAAGGGCGAGGAGTTCGCCATTCTCACCAACGTCATTCACCAGGAGTGGGCTGACATCACGGTTCAGGACCACAAGGCCATCAAAGGTCTCAAGAGCCAGAATCTGCGCGACCACATGAGCGAGGCGGAGCTGATCTTCACCGCTCTGGCCGAGCTATCAACGCGCCAGATCGCGGAGACGTCCGACGCCACCGGAATGGATGAAAACAAGGTCGCTGCAACGAGCGGCGGCCGGATTGCGAAACGCGCCCGGCTGGAGCTCGAAGCCAGAACCGGCAAGAAAGTCGTGACCGGCGAAAACTACCTGCCCCCGCGCGGCGCGAGAAGACTTCGAGGGAAGGGCGATGAATGAAATCAACACTTCCCAACGTGCCCGGCCGCCGGCATCCATAACCACCGCCGCAGATTCCAGTTCGACTTCGGGAAGTCCTCGGCTCGGAAGCGCCGCCCTTTCTCCAGCATCACCACGCGGTAGCCCTTCTCCGCCAGCCGCAAGCCGGAGACGCTGCCGCCGAAGCCGGAGCCGATGATCGCGTAGTCCCAATCCATAGGTGAAGCTTATCCGCAGATGACGCAGATGTCCCAGATTGGAGGACGGTCCTATCTGCGCACATCTGCGTCATCTGCGGATCGAGGCACTCCGGCACTCCCCTCTCACGACTGGAGCTTCGTCGCCAGCACGCGGCTCTTCAGCTCCTGGTAACGCGGGTCGCTCTCCATGTTGCGGAGCCAGGGGCAGTTCCAGCTGAGGAAAAGGCGGACGCCGAAGGTTTTGCGTTGGTAGGCTTTCTCCAGCCACTCCATGGCGTGATCGCGATCGCCGATGCCGGCGTAGGTGAAGGCGATGAAGTCGGGATCGACCCACAGTTTCCGTTCGCGCTCCTCGAGTCCGTGGATCACGGCCAGGGCGTCGCTCTTGCGGCCCATGCGGGCGTACGTGGTTGCAAGTCCGAAGGACGGCTTCTCGAAGAACTTCTGAAAATCCTGAAACGCGGCCAGCGATTCATCGAGTCGTCCCAGCTCGCGCAGGGCCGTCCCCGGCACCGAGTCGAAGAGGACGAGCGATGGATCGAGCTTCCTCGCTGCCCGATTCTGTTCCAATGCCTCCTCGTACCGGCCGGCCCACAGCAACGCCTCAGCGCGCAGATGCGAGGCCAGAGGAGAGAGCGGATCGACTTTGACGAGGCGATCCGCAAGCTGGACCGATCGGATCTTATCCCCCGACAGGGCCGAGAAGATCCCCACCATGAACAGCGCGTCGGGAGAATTTGGCTCCATGGTCAGGGCCTTGTCCATCTCGGCACGCCCGCCTTCGAAGTCCCACAATGCCGCCGCCAGCTCATACCCGAGCAGCAGATGTCCCTCGGCTAACGTGGGATCGGCCGCCACCGCTCGCTGGGCCGCGGCGAGCGCAAGCATGTGGTATTCGTGCGATGGCGCGTACACGTCTGCCTGCATGTCGTAGGCGAACGCCACGCCCGCGTGGGCCTGGGCATAGTTCGGATCGAGCTCCAGCGCTTTCTGAAAATAGACGAGCGCGGTCGCCAGTCCCTGGGGCGTGACCTTGTTCTTCTCGAATTGCCCTCGCATGTAGAAATCGTGAGCCTGGGGATTCTCCGTTCTGCCTGCCCGCGCCACGGCCAGCGTCTTCGGCGAGAGGACGAGGCGCATCTCGGAAGCGATGGCCGAGGTGATCTCGTCCTGCATGGCGAAGTTGTCGCGGTTCGGGCGGTCGAACTGATTGGACCAGAGTAGTTTTCCGTCCGCGCTGCTGAGCTGCATCTGCAACCGGACGCGGTCCGTCCCATGCTGGAGCTTTCCGGTCAGCAGCATGGCCACACCAAGCTGGCGGGCGATGTCGGCGGGATCGGTGCGCGTTCCTTTGAAGCGAAACGTGGAGAGATCGCCCGCGACCTGCAGGCCCGGGATCTTCTTCAAAGCACCCGAAAGCTCCGTGGTCACGCCGTCGGCGAGGTATTCGGCGCTGGAGTCGCCGCCGAGGATCTGGATGGGAAGAACGGCCAGGGTCATCTCCGTCGATGGAGCGGAGGCGCGGCGGTGTTGCACGAACCAGACGGACGCAATTGCCAGGAGCACGAGCGCCACTGCTATGGGCGCCAGGCGGCGGACGGCCCCGCTCTTCCTGGAGACGGCCGCGGTGCTGTTCGGAGGTGTCTCAGTCGATGTGCTTTGTGCAGCCACACCGCGCAGAGCGTCGCGAAGCTCTGTCGCCGTGAAGCGATCCTCCGGTTTTTTCTGTAGGCACCGATCGATGATCCGCAGCAGTCCGTCAGGCAGTCCGGCGCGAAGTTCCGCGGCCGGACGTGGTGTGTCGCGCAGAATCGACGAGGAGAGCTCGGCGGACGAGCGTCCCTGGAATGGTCGCGTGCCGGTGGCCATCTCGTAGAGGATCACGCCGTAGGAGAAGACATCTGTGCGCGCATCGACACTCTCTCCACGGACCTGCTCCGGCGACATGTACGGGATGGTCCCCATGACGACGCCATTCCTGGTCTTCATATCGGTCGGAAGGTCGGGATCGCTCTCAGCGTCGTTGGAGCCCGACACCACTTTCGCCAGTCCGAAATCGAGAACCTTCAAACGACCATCGCGGGTCAGCATCAGGTTCGCCGGTTTGAGATCGCGATGGATGATGCCCTTCGCATGCGCAGCCACGAGCGCATCGGCGAGCGACGAGGCGATGTCGAGGACGAGGGAGACTTCAACTCCGCCGGGCACGATCAGTTTCTCGATCGTCTGTCCCTCCACGAGCTGCATGGTGAGGAAATGGATCCCGTTCGACTCCTCGACGGAGTAGACGCCGACGACTGCCGGATGATCGAGTGCGGCCAGAGCCTTCGCCTCTCGCTTGAAGCGCTCCAGCCGCTCGGGGTGCGATGCCATCTCCGCCGGTAGCACCTTCAGCGCGACTTCGCGGCCGAGGGTGGTGTCGGTCGCGCGAAAGACCTCCCCCATCCCACCGGCGCCGATCGCCGACTTGATGCGGTAGTGGCCGAGCAACTCGCCGATCAAATGAAACTCCTCCTCGCGCCGGACGCCATCGCTCCCGATTCTACGTGCTGCGGGGCAATTGCCGCCCTCGTCTTTCATTCCGAGGTGCGAACACCTCGAATCCATCGACCAACTGCAGCTCGCAGCGCCCGGCTTGTTGAAGGAATCCTTGCTCCACGAGGTGTTCTCCAACCTGTAGATCTTCGATGAAAAAAGCCCAGACCCACGACGAGGCGTCGTCCCTGCGTTGCGCGCGGCGTGTTGGGGTGCTATCTAGCCATGATCCACATGCCCGACAACGAGCTACCGCAAACCAGCATCGTTCTCTACCAGACCGAAGACGGCAGGACGCGCATCCAGTGCCGGTTCGATCAGGAGACGATCTGGCTGACGCAGGCCCAGATCGCGGAGCTCTTCCAGACCACGGCACAGAATGTGACGTTGCACCTGAAAACGATCTTCGCCGAGGGCGAGCTCGTCGAGGAGACAACTTGTAAGGATTACTTACAAGTTCGTCGCGAGGGTATGCGGGAGGTGTCACGCAACCTTCGGCACTATCGGCTGCCCGCCATCCTCGCCGTCGGTTACCGCGTGCGCAGCCACCGCGGCACCCAGTTCCGGCAGTGGGCCACGGCGCGCTTGAGCGAGTTCCTGGTGAAGGGCTTCACCATGGACGACGAGCGGCTCAGGAACCCGCCGGGGAAAGGACAGCCGGATTACTTCGACGAGCTCCTTGAGCGCATCCGCGACATCCGCTCCTCGGAACGGCGTTTCTATCAGAAGGTGCTGGACATCTACGCCACCAGCGTCGACTACACGCCGAACACGGAGATGTCGCAGCGGTTCTTCGCCACCGTTCAGAACAAGATGCACTGGGCCACGCACGGCCACACCGCCGCGGAGGTCATCCACCAGCGCGCCGACGCCACGCAGCCAATGATGGGCCTCAGGACTACCCGTCCCGGCAAGATCATCCGGCGCGAAGATGTTTCGGTGGCGAAGAACTATCTCAGCGAAGAGGAGCTGCAGACGTTGAATCGGATCGTGAGCCTCTACATCGAGTTTGCCGAGCTCCAGGCACTCGACCGCAGGCCGATGACGATGCGCAACTGGGTGGAAAAGCTGGATGAGCTCCTGAGAGTCTCCGGGCGCGAGTTGCTCGATCACGCCGGGCAGATTTCAGCCGAAACAGCCAGAGCGAAGGCCGAGCGCGAATACGACCGTTACCGCGCCCTGGCCGATGCGCAACCGCGGTCCGTTGACGCCGACTTCGAGCGCGCTGCGACGCACCTCCGGAAATTGCCGCGCCCGAAGAAGCCCAAGTCATGAACGAGGGAAGACGAGCGAAGATCATCGAGATCGAAAAGGGTTGCTTGCCCTGATCAATCCGGCGGCTGCGGCTCTCCGAGGAATCCGGCGATGATGGTGCGCTGCCACTGGTGATCGTCCGGGTTCGGATACATCTTCGACGGCGAGTTCTGCGGGCCGTACGTCCACTGCTGGATGTCCTGCGAGAACCTGTAGAGCATCATCCCGAGAATCGGTGGCGTCGCCTTCGTCGAGGACGCCGGCTCGACGCACCATTGCGCAAGTTGATAGGTCTCATTGATCGGCGTCATCCAACTGCCATAGGGAGGCGGCGGCCCGGCCTGCGCGCCGATCGGCTTCCTCGAGAGAAGGACCGGCAGGCACAGATGCGGCGCCGAGCAGTGTGGCTCCGCGAGTTCTTGCGGAGCTATCGCGCACAATGGCAAGAGGTTGAGGTTCGCGTGATCCCACCGGATATTGAGGCGACGATTCAGGCCGTTCCGTATCTCCTCGAAACGGCGTTCGGCAATCTATTGGACAACGGGCGGCAGGCGATCGAGCCGGATGGATGGGTCGCGATTCGGCCCACCGTTAGTGGTCGTTGGCTGCACATTCAAGTCGACGATTCAGGCCCAGGACTATCGGATGACGTCGCGGATGCGGCGTTCAAGGTTCCTGTCTCTACGAGAGGTAGGCCTGGCCGAGGGCGAGGCTTCCTAGAGGTTGCAGATGCTACGAGGCGGTTGGGTGGCCAAGCCAAGGTCGATCGAGGTGAAGGCGGAAACCGGGTCGTGCTGACCCTCACGCTTGTGCCATGAGTTATCCCGCGGAGATTCGAACGCTTATTATCGAAGATGAACCTGACACGGTCCAGCAGTATCGGGACATCTTCGCATACCTGCGCAGCCGCGATTTTCCGCTCCTCGCCGACCCATCATTCGCCGAATCGTTTGACGACGCTGCAGCCGAGTTACTGCGCCCGCACATCTATCACATGGTTATCTTAGATCTCGCACTTCCTGAGACGATCGGTGGCGCGCTCGGAGACGTAATGTCGCGGGGGCTCGGACTAGTGCCGTTAGTTGCCGCGCGGGAGGACTATCCGGTTCCAATTCTCATGATCGTGACTGCCGATCCGAGCCGAATTCCTAACGCCCCGGCACTCGAACAGCAACTCAACGACCTCTTCTGGAAGCATTGTGTGATTCCTAAGAACGACAAACTGGCTGAGCAGCTCATGTGGGGGATTGACGCAGCACTCCAATACTCTCGCGTCGGCATTCACCTTGTTGGGGACGAATCTGGCGAACAACTCTGGCCGATGCTATCGCCGCGTGAGGAAGACATACTTCGCCGCGGAATTTTGGACTATCGATCGCCCGCGGTCGGCGCCGACCTGCGCTGGTGGAGCGTGGAGCGCGATGCCCTACGTACAGGCACAGCGGCGTGGGCGAAAGTCCTCCACGGGAGATTGATTCTCGCCGGCGCGGACGGGTTCTCGCGCGTGCGTTCTTGAAATTCGTCTCGGCCGAGAAAGGCGAGGCAGCGCGAAAATCTGCGGAGCTCTTCTAACTTCACTCTTCGAACTTCACTCTTCACTCGTATACTCCCCCACCTCATGGGTCGCCTCCACCTTGGCACGATTTTCGGCACCACCATCACGCTCGACTTCAGCTTCCTCCTGCTCATCGCCTTTTTCGTTTTCCTCAACGTGCAGGGGTCCGGGATACAGAGCGCGCTGTTGTGGGCTCCGGTGCTGTTGATCAGCATCCTCTTCCACGAGCTCGGCCACGCCACGATGATCGGCATGCTCGGCTTCGGATCGAGCGCCATCGTGCTCGAAGGGATGGGCGGATCGACCTACAACGAGCGCCGCGCCAGACCGTGGCAGGACCTCCTCATCAGCGGCGCCGGCCCGGCATCGAGCTTCCTCCTGGCGTGGCTCACCGGTCTGGTCATCGCCAACGTCGCCTACGTCTCGCATGACCGCTTCCTCGTCGCGCTCCTGCCGATGCTGGCCTACTGGAACTGGCTTTGGGGTATATTTAACTTACTTCCGATCGGGCCGCTCGACGGCAACGGCATCCTTCGCAACTTTTTTCGACTCTTTCTTCGCGAGCGGCTGGCCTTCGTCATCTCGATCTGGATCTCGATGTTGGTTGGGCTGGCCGTCTTCATCTACTGTCTTGTGGCGCGGCAGATCTTCATCGCCATACTCGTCGCGTTTTACGTCCGGTCGAGTTGGATGCAGTGGGAGCTCTTCCGATCCCAAAATCGGACGGACGATTGAAACAAGACGGACGGAACTTCACCTAAGATAGACCTGCCAACCCGTATGGAAGTACATCCCCCTCATCTCGCGCACGCTCGAAGCGCGCTCGCCAAGTGGCTTCGCGCCGGCCGGACACGCGCCTCCCACGAATCGCTCCGCACGACCGTGGCAATCCTGCGCGCCCAGCAGGAGGCCACGCTCGATGGCATCCTCGTCGTCGATGACAAGGGCGCGATCCTCTCCTACAACCGCCGTTTTCTGGAGATGTGGGGCATCCCCGAGGATGCTGCGAAAGCCGCTGATGACAACGAGCTGCTCGGATTCGCCTCGGAAAAGGTGAAGGACTGGGACGAGTTCATCGAGCTCGTCAACCATCTCTACACCCATCCCGACGAAGTGCGAAGCGCCGATATCGTCAACCTCAAAGATGGCCGTGTCCTCTCCCGCGCCTCGGTTCCGATCATCTCGGGACGCCGCATTCGAGGCCGCGCCTGGTACTTCCACGATGTGACTGAAAGCGTGCGCAACGAGGCCATGCAGTCGGCGCTCTTCCGGATCGCCACGCTCAGCCGCGACGCGCGCAACCTCCAGGAGTTCTACGGCGCCGTGCACCACATCGTGGCCGGCCTCATGGAAGCCACGAACTTCTACATCGCCGAGTACGACGCCGCCCGGAACATCGTCACGTTCCCCTACTTCGTTGACCAGTTCGACGCCGTTGCGCCCGAGGGCCGTCCGGTCGGACGCGGCTTGACCGCATACGTACTCCGCACCGGAAAACCGCTGCTTGCCACGCCCGAGGAATTCGAAGACCTCAAGAAGCGGGGTGAAGTCGAATCGATCGGTGCCCCCTCCGTCGATTGGCTCGGCGTACCTCTGGCCACGGGCGACCGCACGTGGGGTGTTCTCGGAGCGCAGACCTACGATGAGAGCGTTCGCTACACAGAGCGCGACCGCGATCTCCTCGTCTTCGTGGCCCAGCACGTGGCCTCGGCAGTCGAACAGAAGCGCCAGGAAGACGCCTTACGCGAGAGCGAGCGCCGCTACCGGCAGATGTTCGAGAACAACCGCGCCGTACAGGTTTTGCTCGACCCCGATACCGGTGCCATCGTCGATGCCAACGTCGCCGCCGTCGAGTTTTACGGATGGGACATCGACACGCTGCGCTCGATGCACATCTGGCAGATCAACATGCTCGACGAAGAGGCGGTGCGCCGTGAGATGGCAAGCGCTTCCCAGCAGCGGCGCAGCTACTTCGTCTTCCGCCACCGGCTCGCCAACGGCGAATTACGCGACGTCGAGGTGCACTCGGGCCCCATCGTCGCCGGCGGGCGCACGCTGCTCTACTCCATCATCCACGACGTCACCGAGAGGAAACTCGCGGAGGAAGCGCTGCTGCTCTCCGAGCAGAAGTACCGCAACATCGTCGACTACGCCTCGGTCGGCATCTACCGCTCCACGCCGGACGGCAGGATTCTGATGGCCAATCCGGCGCTGGCGCGCATCCTCGGGTACGACTCATTCGAAGAGCTGCAGGGCCGCAACCTCGCCACCGATGTCTACCTCGATGAGCGCGAGCGCACGAACGCGCTGGAGCGATTCACCGAGAACGGATTCACGATCGAGCACGAATTGCTGTGGCGCAAGAACGATGGCACGCCCATCTGGGTGCAGCTCAACGCCCACGCCATCGACCTGCAGGCCGGCGCCGAAGTTTTCGAAGGATTCGTCTTCGACATCACCGAGCGCAAGCTGGCCGACCAGCAGGTTGCCGCGGCAAACGCACAGCGAAAGGCAGTGCTCGACGCGGCCACGCGCGTGTCCATCATCGCCACCAACCCATCCGGCATCATCACCGTCTTCAACTCCGGCGCGGAGCGAATGCTCGGTTACGGCGCGCTCGACGTCATCGGGGTCCGCAACATCACCGAGCTTCACCTCGAAGCGGAGCTAGAGCAACACGCGCGGCGCCTCGCATTCGAGCTCGGCGAAAAACTCAACGGCTTCGAAGTGCTCGTTCGCCGCGCCGCGCGCGAGGGGCTCGAAGAGCGTGAGTGGACCTACATCCGCGAAGACCGCGAGCCGCTCACCGTCCTCCTCTCCGTCACCGCACTACGCGATGAGCACGGACACCTGACCGGCTACCTGCACGTCGGCACCGACATCACCGAGCGCAAGGTGGCCGAGGAGACGCTGCGGCAGCAATCGGCAGCGATGACCGCGTCGATGGACGGAATCGGCATCCTCGACAGCCGCCTTGACTTCGCCTACGTCAACGATGCGCTGGCAAAACTGTTCGGCTATCACGATCCGCAACAACTCACCGGCCGCTCGATCTGCGACCTTTACGAGCCGCCCGAGCAGGTGCGCGTCATCACGACCGTCGTCCCGCTCGTACAGCAACGGGGCCGCTGGCGCGGCGAGGCTACCGGCGTTCGCAACGACGGTACAACGTTTCCGCTGGAGATCTCCCTGACGTCGATCGACGGCGGCGGGATGGTCTGCGTCGTCCGCGACATCACTGAACGCACGTACGCCGAGGAGCAGATCAAACACCTCGCGTACCACGACGCGTTGACGACGCTGCCGAACCGCTTGCTGTTCAAAGACCGCGTCACCGTCTCGATCTCGCACGCGCAGCGCCACAACACCCGCGTTGCCGTCCTCTTCCTCGACCTCGATCGCTTCAAAGTCATCAACGATTCCCTCGGCCACAGCATCGGCGACCAGCTCCTGCAGTCCGTGGCCGCGCGCGTGCAGTCGTGCGTCCGCGACAGCGACACCGTCGCACGCCTCGGCGGCGATGAGTTCACGCTCCTCCTCCCCGACCTTGTACACGCCGAGGATGCTGCAGTCGTCGCGCAGAAAATCCTCGAAGCCGTCCGCTACCCCTTCCACATCGAAGGGCGTGAGTTCTACATCACCACCTCGATCGGCATCAGCGTCTATCCCGAAGACGGTCCGGACGCCGAGACTCTGATCAAGAGCGCCGATACGTCGATGTATCAGGCCAAAGAACAGGGCCGCGACAATTACCAGCTCTTCAATGCCACGGTAAATGCCAGAGCGCTGCAGCGGATTGCGCTCGAGCATGGGTTGCGCCGCTCGCTCTCGCACAATGAGCTGGCCGTGCACTACCAGCCGATTTTCGACCTGCGCACAAATCGCATTACCGGCATTGAAGCGCTCTTGCGCTGGACCGATCCACAGATGGGCAACATCCCGCCGGCAACGTTCATCCCGATCGCAGAAGCCATCGGCATCATGATTCCGATCGGAACGTGGGCGTTACGCGAGGCCTGCACCCAGGCAAAGAAATGGCACGACGCCGGCTTCAATACTCTGTCGCTCGCCGTGAACCTCTCTGTAGTGCAATTGCAGCAGATCGATCTCACGGAAATCGTACGGGAAATCCTCGCCGAGACCGGCCTGCCGCCCCGCCTGCTCGAGCTCGAGATCACCGAGTCCGGCGCAATGCTCAGCCCCGAATTGAGCATCCGCACCCTCTATGACCTCAAGAAAATCGGCATCCGCATCTCCCTCGACGACTTCGGCACGGGCCACTCGTCACTTGCGTACCTTAAACGCTTCCCGATCGATACGCTCAAGATCGACCAATCCTTCATCCACGACATCACAAGAGACCCCGACACCGCCGCCATCGTCACCGCCATCATCGCCATGGGCCACAGCCTGCGCCTGAAAGTAATCGCCGAAGGCGTCGAATTCACCGACCAGGCCGTCTTTCTCAAACGCCACCACTGCGACCAAATGCAGGGCTACCTGATCAACGTGCCCATGCCCGCCGAAGAGCTGGGCGCGATACTGGCGGCAGGCGAAGTCAAAGCGGACGCGACGTAGTTCCTGGGAGCGCGGGCGTCCCGCCCGCCGCCTTTCCCTTTCCGCCACAGGTGGGTGCGACGCCCGCGCTCCCAGGGCTACCCCCCGTAGCACCCTTGACACCGTCGCCACTCCGAGGGAGCCTCGGTGAGCGATGGCGGCACCGAAACTCCTGGACCGCATGCGCGCCCGGCTGCGCACACGGCACTACAGCATCCGGACCGAAGACTCCTACGTGCAGTGGGCGAAACGCTTCATTCTGTTTCAGGGGAAAAGGCATCCCAGCGCGATGGGAGCCGCAGAGATCAACGAGTTCCTGACGCATCTCGCGGTGGAGCGCAACGTGTCAGCGTCGACGCAGAGCCAAGCACTCGCGGCGATCCTCTTTCTCTATCGCGACGTCCTCGGCGAGGAAGTTCCATGGCTGAACGATCTGGTCCGCGCGCCGCGGAGGGAACGTGTACCGGTGGTTCTTTCGCGGGACGAGGTGCGGCTGCTGTTGGCGCACTTGAGCGGTGCCGCGCAGCTCGTGGCACGGTTGCTCTACGGAACGGGCATGCGATTGCTGGAGGGGTTGCGCTTGCGTGTGAAGGATCTCGACTTCGAGTCCGGAGAAGTGGTCGTTCGCTCGGGAAAAGGAAACAAGGATCGAACAACGACGTTGCCGCGAGTGCTGACGACGGCGTTGAGGCAGCATCTCGAGGGAGTACGCCACCTTCACGATCGCGATGTAGCGGAAGGGTTCGGGCGAGTCTGGATGCCGGAAGCGCTGGCAGTGAAATACCCGAATGCGAACGCATCGTGGTCATGGCAGTGGGTCTTCCCCGCGGGACACCGCAGCATTGATCCGCGGAGCGGAATCGAGCGGCGGCATCATCTCGGAGAGCAGGTCATCCAGCGATCCGTACATGAGGCCGTGCGCCGTGCAGGCATCGCGAAGGCGGCCACGCCGCACACGCTGCGCCACTCGTTCGCGACGCACCTGCTTGCGTCGGGTCACGATATCCGGACCGTGCAAGAACTGATGGGGCACTCCGACGTGAAGACGACGATGATCTACACGCACGTCCTGGGGATGGGAGCATCAGGAGTAAGGAGCCCGCTGGACGCTCTCGGACTTCCGGAGGACGATTCGCCGTCGCCACCTGACCGATAACCGCGCCATGACCGCAGCCGCAATGATCCAACCCATTTGCCAGCCGTATGTTACGATCGGTGCCGCAGTGAACCCGATCGCCCGATATCCGTCGCACCAGGTTTTTCGGTGGCGAAGGGGGCTGGCGCTCAATAACAAGTTAGGGTTCTCCCGCAGAATCTGTGGGTTATGAGCGGGAGTCGCTGCGATCGTAACATGCTGTGACGACGTGACTTACGACTAGCCACCTCGCCAGATCCATAGTGCCGGATTCCGCGGTTGGTTTCGTGACTCTGATTCTTCGTGGGGTTTCGGCGGTAATCGGAGCTTTGGATTTATCGCTTTTCGGCCAACCCGGAGACCGTCAGCAGGCGGTGAATCGGGGCCTTGCTCGGCGCCAGCTTCCGAGGGATGATCGCCTTGTTCGCGCGGAGGGTAGGGCAACGCAGGGATGCGACCTGAGCGCCGTCGCGGATGCCAATACCGGAGACGGGGTCGACAGATCCCCGTTTTCTTCTCCGGGTTGGCCGAAAAGCGATAAATCCAAAGAGACGTTCAATCGAATTTGGCCCATGCGGAGGAGCCGACTTTTGTGGCGTCTACAGCAAGTGTTTCAGGAAACGTGCCGTAGTTCCCAGCAAGCGATCGGCCGGCGCCGTGCCGCGCTCGATGAAGAAGCAGAGCTGCTTTTCGGCGACCATGAGCCGGGCCCGGATCGCCGAGTGGAAAGAAAGCAGAGACGAACGAAGGTCAGTCAGTTCGCCGGCGAATTGAAGAAGGATCATTTCTTGGAACGTCCCTGAACCCGAAATTGTGCGGCGCAGTATCTCAGAGTCCGAGTCGACCGCTTCAGGCTGAGTCCCTCGAACAGGAGAATTCAGGTTCGTCTTGTGGAGGGATGAGCGAAGTATCACATGAGTCAAGGTCGTAGGACTGAGAGTCCTTCGATGCGGTCGAAATCCCGATCCGTCGTCAGAAGAGGCAACCCATGTTGGACACAAAGCGCTGCGATCCAAAGATCGTTGAGAAGGTTACTCTCCCTTCGCCGTGACATGTTCGATGGAAACGCGATCTGCTTCCGCACGGTCGCGTAGTGTTCAGCGGTTTCAACATCAGGAAGAAGCGGAGTGACTGCGTGCAGCAGATCTTCCAGCCTCTCCGACATCAAATCCTGCCATTGCGGTGGTGCATTCAATACGCCGAACCGTAATTCGTGTCAACGGCCATCCTATGAAGGCCCACCTCTCGGAGAAGGTCGACCCGGCGACGCTGGACGGCGGACTCTGGTCACCTTGCGACGATGGTCTCGATCGCTTCCGCCTTTGTGCTGGGCGCCCCGAGAACGATGCGCAGGTGGTGCCCGGCTCCATCGTCGATGAGCGGAATCGCTTCTGGGGGGACGGCTGCCCCATCGAGCTCGGCGATCGCGATCCCTGAGCAAAGCGGCTCGGGGCTCTCGACGGCGATCGTGTAGTTCGAGCCTCCGAATCGCCACTTCAGTGAAAAGCCGCGCCACGAGGAGGGGATGCAGGGCCTCACTTCGAATGCGGCGCCGCGCCGCCGGAGCCCGAGGATCCCTTCGATGGCCACGCGGTAGAGCCACCCGGCAGAGCCGGTGTACCAGGTCCAGCCGCCGCGACCGCGGTGCGCGGGATGGTCGTAAACGTCTCCCGCGACCGCGTAAGGCTCGGTCTGGTAGCGACGGACGTCCTCTTCTGTACGCGTGTGATTGATCGGATTGAGCATATGAAAGAGCTCGAAGGCCTCGTCGCCGCGTCCGAGACGCGTCAGCGCGAGAACGACCCACTGCGCCGCATGCGTGTACTGACCACCGTTTTCGCGGACTCCCGGCAGGTAGCCTTTGATGTACCCAGGATCGAGCGCCGTCTTGTCGAACGGCGGCGTCAGCATGAGTACGACTCCCGATGCGCCCCGGATGAGATGGGCCCGGACGGCATCCATGGCCTGCTCGCCTCGCGCGCGCGAGGCGGCGCCTGACAAGACCGCCCAACTCTGTGCGATCGAGTCGATTTTCCCTTCGTCGTTCCGCGACGAACCGAGGGGCGTGCCGTCATCGAAGTAGGCCCGCTGGTACCACTCGCCGTCCCACGCCTGCTCGAGCATCGCACCCAGGCGATTCTGTTCGGCCCGGTAGCGGCCCGCCCGCGCCGTGTCTCCGCGCTCCTCGCACCAGGGTGCGACGAGGCCGAGAATCAGATGGAGGAACCAGCCGACGAACACGCTCTCCCCCCGTCCTTCGACACCAACCCGGTTATAGCCATCATTCCAGTCGCAACTGCCGATGAACGGAAGCCCGTGCGCACCCACCGGCAGCGACCTCTCGATCGCGCGGACGCAGTGCTCGAAGAGAGTGCCGCTTTGGTCCGAGACCTTCGGCTGGCCGAACGCTTCCGGGTCGCCCGGCGGGATGGGTGTCCCCTCGATAAACGGGATCCGTTCGTCGAGAAAGCTCCCCTCGCCGGTGACGCGGATGTACTCGGCCGCCGCCCAGGGGAGCCATAACAGGTCGTCGGAACAATGTGTGCGGATGCCATGGCCGCTGGCCGGGTTCCACCAGTGCTGGACGTCCCCCTCGACGAATTGTCTGGCCGCCGCTCGCAGGATGTGTTCCCGCGTCAGATCGGGACGGACGAACATGAGCGCCATCACGTCCTGTAACTGATCGCGGAACCCGAACGCGCCACTGGCCTGGTAGTAGCCGGAGCGGGCCCAGAGACGGGAAGCGATATCCTGATAGAGGAGCCAGCGGTTGGCAAGAAGATCGAAGGAATCGTCGGGAGTGGAGACTCGAATCGACCCGAGCGTCTCATCCCAGAATCTCTCGACCTCGTTGAGCTCGGCCGCCGCCGCGGCGGGAGTCCGGTACTTTTCGAGAATCCGGCGCGAGTCCTCGCGGTTCTTTCCGTCACCGAGGAGAAAGACGATCTGCCGGGTCTCGCCGGGTGAGATCTCGAGCGGCACCTGAATCGCCGCGCAGGGATCGCGTCCGGCACCAAAGCGGCCGTCGAGCTCCGGCCGGCCGAGCGCGGACGCTCGGGCGAGCGACCCATTCCGGCCGAGGAACTCGCGGCGATCACCGGTCGCGGATCGAATGGGCCCAGTCGCACCAGCGAACGTGATCCGTTCGGATGGACCGTCGCGATAGAGCTGCCAGGCAAAGACGGCGCCGGTCGGCGCGTCCTGATCCGTCATGACGAAGCGCGACACCCCCGGCTTCGGCGGCCCGATCCACCAGTCGTTGTAGGCATAGAGAGAGAGACGCCGCGGGCGATTCGTCCGATTCGTCAGGGTCATGATCGACAGTTTCACCGGCTCGCTGCGTGCGACGAACACGGCGAGCTCCTGCTCGAATCCATGAGCGATGCGCGCGAACCTCGTCACTCCCGGGGCGTGCCGGACGATCCATCTCAACGACCGGGCGTTCCTCCGAAGGGGCCCGGGAGTGGCGCCCCACACGACGCCCGACTCCTCGTCGCGAATGAAAATCGCTTCGGCCGTTGGATCGGTCATCGGGTCGTTCGCGAACGGAGTGAGGCGATTCTCGCGGCAGTTCTCCGACCAGGTGTGCGCCGAGCCCGACGACGTGATGATCGAGCCGAAGCCGGGATTGGCGAGGACGTTGATCCAGGGGAGAGGGGTCTCGCGATCCCCCTCCAGAACGACGACGTACTCCTTACCATCGGTCGCGAAGCCGCCGATTCCGTTTTGCATGACGAGCGGCGGAATCGCGATCGGCGAGTCCGCCTCCTCGCCGTCCTTCGGCTCGTCGACCAACGCGGCGGGAAGAGGCTGCGGCACGTTCGTCGACTGTGCCAGATCCTGGCGGTCGATTTGCTGCTGAAGTTCGCCGAGCTCTCCGCGGAGGGTGGCCCTGGCGACCGTGGCCAGGAGAGTGACCTCTTTTTCCGGCATGGCATCGGCACGCAACAGGAACACGCCGCCGCTCTTACTCTTCCACGCGCCGAACGACCCGAGCTCGATCAGTCGTGTGAGCTCGGCGTGCATCTCGTCGCGATAGCTCGCCGGGTGCTCATTCAGGATCACGGCGTCGGCTCGCAGCCCTTTGAGCCTCCACTGCTCTTGCGCCTTGAGCACCTGATTCACGAGAGCGAGATCGTCCGGCTCGGTTACGCGAACGAGGACGATGGGAAGGTCTCCCGAGATCCCGTGCCCCCAGAGCCCTGATTGTCCGAGCTCGTTCCGGGCGAGGACCTCAGGGGCCTCCTGAAGCGTCGCATCCGAGAAAAACACGCGGGAACCGAGGCGATCGAAAAGCTCGACCTCTCCCGGGGTGACTCCGAGGTAGCGGAGCCAGACCTGACTGTGGGTGTAGGCGGAGGAGAACGTACGGGCCACGACCCCGGGGTCGTGGTACTTCTGCGCCAGTGCCTGCGCTGTGCTCTCGTCGTCTGCAACACCGGTCGCGAAGGAGAGCCGCGCGAATCCTCCCGGGGCCAGCCGGAGCCGCGTCCGGAGGCTTAGAATCGGATCGAGCACCGCGCCGCTCGTCTCCGAAAGAGCACGCCCGTCGAGAGCGATCGGATCGTCGGGGCCACGTCCGCGGCCGAGAAACTTCGAGCGATCGGTCTCCCACTCGACCCGGGGTCGGGCGTGGCCCTCGAATGACAGAACGTGGAACGCGATCTGCGCCGGATCTTTCGCGCTCCGCGGGCGGCGGCGCGCGAGAAGAGCCGTCGCCGCAGGCAACCATTCGGTCTCGATGAAGAGCTTTCCGAACGCCGGATGCGCGAAGTCCTCGGCCAGGGAGGCCAGCGACACTTCGACGTAGCTTGTCACCTCGATCTCTCTGGTCCGGTCGCTCCGGTTCGTCAACGCGAGCTTGCGCACCTCCACGTCGTCCTCGGAGGAGACAGCGACTTCGAGGCGAAGGTCGATCTCGTGATCCCGGCGTTCAAAGGTCGCTCTTTCGGCGAAGAACTCGACGGAGTACTCGACCGGCTCGCGGCCGATCGGTTGATAGGTCGCAGACCAGACCTCCCCCGAATGGACGTCGCGCAGATAGAGGAACTGGCTCCCCGGGTCGCAGGTGCGGTCCTCGCGCCAACGGGTGACGGCGCGGTCGCGGCAGACGCTCGATCCTCCCCCCGCGTTCGTGACGAAGGCGACGTACGTCCCGTTCGAGAGGATCTGCGTGCTGGGGTGGTGACGGTAGGGGGAACGAATGCGGCGCGGCGCGCGCCACGGCGCGGGCGGCGGGCGGTGGCTCTCCTCGGCCGGTCGCGGCTCGATGATCGGCGCGGCGCGGGGAGTCCGTTCCTGAAGGAGGAGCTCGGTCGCGCGAATCCGCGGATCGGAGTGGAATCGCTCGACCATGACGTCCCTGGCCAGGACGTTGGCGAGCGCGACGACTGTCATCCCCTGGTGGTGGGCGAAATACGTCTTGAGCACGACGCCCGCTCGCGAGGGCGGCGGGTCCGGCCCGTCTTCCTCAGGATGCCGGGGTGTGTAGTCGATCGCTTCATAGTGGCCGAAAGGGCCGAGGCTGCCCTTGCTTGCCAGCCGTCGAAGATTCTTTGCTGCTTCGCCTGGATCGACGAGTGCGGCCAGCGCGGTCGCGTGCGGAGTGACGACGACCTCGTCGGCGAGCCCGCGCTTCAACCCCAGCCCCGGAACACCGAACGCCTTGTATTGATAGTTGCCGAGGCGGTCGACCAGGTTGTAGGCCGATTCGGAAATGCCCCACGGGATGCGCCGGCTCCGGCCGTAGGCGATTTGACGCCGCACGACGCTGCGGTACGTCCGATCGAGGAGCGTGCCGGGATACGTTTTCATCAGGAGGAGTGGCATCAGGTACTCGAACATCGACCCGCTCCAGGAGAGGAGCGTTGGCACGCCCTTGACGCTGACGACCGGACGTCCGAGATGGAACCAGTGCTCGACTTTGACATCCTCCTTCGCGATGGCGAAAAAACTCGCGACGCGAGCTTCCGAGGCGAGCAGGTCGTAGTAGCCCTGGTCGAGCCGCCCCGGACCGGCGATGTCGGCCAGGCGGTAGCCGATCGAGAAAAGCCCGCGCTCCTTGTCGTAAAGAAATCCGAAGCTCATTCCGTTCGCCAAGGTCTCGGATCGCGCTGCGACGCTGGCGAGCCTCTCGGACAACTCCGGATTCGAACGGGCCAGGTCGCGGCAGCCGGCCGCGAGTGCAAGGAGCGCTCCGGCCAGGTTCCCGCTGTCGACCGTCGAGACATATCGCGGGTTGAGGGGCGCGAGCCTCTCGGTGTCATACCAGTTCAGGAGATGTCCTTCATGGCGCTCGAGGCTCTCGACCGTTGTCAGCGTGCTCTCGAGTCTCTCCACCATCGAGCCGGGCGGAAGGAATCCCAGGTCGTGAGCGGCCAACGTCGATAACAGTCCCAGCCCAATGTTCGTCGGGCTGGTCCGGTGGGCAACGGCTGGAGTGCGTCCATCCTGAAAGTTGTCGGGCGGCAGGAAGTGATCGGCGGGCCCGACGAGCGTTTCGAAGTAGCTCCACGATTTTCGGGCCACTTCCAGAAGGAGCTCCCGGTCCGCCTCCGCGAGTTCGTGACGAACCTCGGGCGTCGGCTGGCTGAGCCAGTAGGCGATGAAGGGAGCGAAGGCCCAGAGAACGACGAACGAAAACGCTACCGGCAGCGCGGCAGGGCGCAGGCGCTCGACGAGCCCGAGGACGGCGACCGCGGCGATCGGGCTGGCCGCCATCTCGAAGAAGAACGAGCGCATCCCTCCGCGCAGGAGTCCCGCCGCTCTCACCGCTTGTGCCGCCGCAGTCTCCCACTCCAGGAGCCGCCGGTGGGTGACGACGAGCCGAACCAGCGTGATGGCGATCGCCTGAGCCATTTCCCAGGCGTGAAACGCAAGGAGCACGAGTGTGAGCAGAGTTTGCGCGAACGAGGTGGCGACGTCCTCGGCGACGGCTCGGAGATGAACCCTGGAGGGCTCCTCCCTTTGTGGCAGGCGTATCGCCTGGAAAAGCGACGTGAGCAACGGAAACCCGACGACCGCGAGCCCGCCGAGTGTCCAGACGATCGGAGCGCCCGGAAGAAAACTCCACGCTGCCGCGAAAAAAATCAGGAGAGCCGGCGGCACGAGACTCCGCCGGAGATTGTCGAAAATCTTCCACTGGCTCATCACCGGAAGAGTGTTCTTGACGAAGCCCTGCCGGGCCGGAACGACGGGCAGGAGCCAGAGAAGGATCTGCCAATCCCCGCGCACCCAGCGGTGCTCGCGCCGCGCGTGAGCCAGGACGTTTGCCGGGTAGTCGTCGACGAGCTCGACGTCGTTGACCAGTGCCGTTCTGGCGTAGAGACCCTCGAAGAGATCGTGCGAGAGCAGAGCGTCCTCGGGGGTCCGTGCCTCGACACTGGCGCGAAAGGCGTCGACGTCGTAGAGACCTTTGCCGGTGAAGGACCCTTCGGCGAACAGGTCCTGATACGTGTCCGAGACCGCCGTCGTGTACGGATCGACGCCGGTGTGCCCTGCGTAGACCCGTGCGAAAAGCGAACCGGCCGAGCTCGAGTGTGTGACGCTCACGCGCGGCTGGAGGATGCCGTAACCCTCGGTGACCCGGCCCAGCGCCGGATCGAACACGGGACGATTGAGAGGATGGGCCAGGATTCCGACGAGCTCCCGCGCCACATTGCGCGGGAGGCGCGTGTCGCTGTCGAGCGTCAAGACGTACCGAACGAGCGGAAGCACCGAAAGCTCGCCGATCTGAGTGGTGAAGTCTGTGTCCGCTGCCCCGCGAAGGAGGCGATTGAGCTCCTCGATCTTGCCGCGCTTCCGCTCCCACCCCATGAAGACGCCTTCTTTGGGATTCCAGCGACGAGCGCGGTGAAAGAGAAAGAATCGATTCCTGCCTTCGCCGCCATGGCGCCGGTTGAGCTCATCGATTCCCGCGACGGCCACGGCGAGGATCTCGTCTTCACCGGGGAGTGATTCCGCTGAGGCGTCGGGAAAATCGCTCAGGATCGCGAAATGCACGCTGGGATCGAGATTGCCCAGAGCCTGGACTTCGAGGTGATCGAGAAGCCCGCGCACACCGTCGGCGCTGGCGCACATCGTCGGAATGACGACTATCGTGCGATGGTCATCGGGAATGCCGCCGCTGTAATCGAGACGGGGGAGCCGGCGGGGGGGAACGATCGCCGCGAGCCGCTGGACGGCGAGCATGGCCAGCTCGCTGGCGGGAATGAGAGCGAGAAGCGCCGCGACGAGCGCCATTTCCGAACGGGCGTACGAGCGGGCGTAGATCCAGGCTGCGGAAACGCCGAGAGCGGTCAGGAGGGCGATCGAACCGAGATAAACGGCCGTGACGTGCGCGAACGCGAATCGCCGAAATGCTGCAACGGGTCCGGGCCGATGCGCGACGTCGACCTCGAGTCCAGGCCGCCCCCTGCCGATCAGGTGATAACCGACGTGCGCCGTCCGATCTCCCATCCCCTTTTCTTTCGACGCCTGCCGGGCGCTCTCGATGGCGCGAAGAGCGACGCGGATTTGCGCTTCGCCGGTCGGCTCGGCCAGTTCCTCGACTGCCTGTCGATAGCGATCGCGACTTCCGAAATCCATCTGCAAGTACGCCGACGCCGGGTCGCGGCGGAGAATCTGCTCGACGAGGCTCACCTGCTCGACGTAGCGGCTCCAATCAAAGGTCCCGCAGAGCCGGAGGCCGGTGATCGAGTTCTCCATCGAGACCAGGTCGGTCGCTTCGCGCTGGTGCTCGGAGCGGACGGCCTCCTCGGATGAGGTTCCTCTGGCCAGGAGCTCGGCGTCGACGCGGACGCAGAGCGCCGACACGCGCGGATCGTGCTCCCGCATCCGCTGGCGGAGCTGTTCGACGAAGGCGCAAGAGAGATCGTGCGGGAGATCCGGCGACGGACCGGGTGCGTCGAGGCCTGCGATCAGGTCGTTCGCGCATTGCCGCGCCGAGCGGGCAGCCAGAATCAGTTCACCGAGGATCCGAACGTTCTCGACGAGCGAGAGCCGCAGCATGCTCGGCCAGGCCCAGAGCTCGCCGATCGTGAGCGGCGCGACGTTCTGGAAAGCCGAGAGAAATCTCGTCAGCCGCTCGGAGTCGAGCCGCCCGTCGCCGTGCCGGACGAGTGCCACTGCCAGTGCGTGGATTCGCGCCTGTCCCACATTCTCGCGCGCGGCGAGCTTCGGGAGCTTTCGGTAGTAGTGCCCGGGGAGATCATGTAGGACCGAGCGCGATTCAGATTCGAGGAGATGAAAGTTGTCGAGGAGCCATTCAGCGGCGGGATCGATCACTTCTCCCCGTCGGCAATCGTCCGAGAGCAGGCGATAGGTATTCCGGAGAGATCGCACGTTATCGCGAAGCCGCCCAAGGACGTCGTAGCCACGTGATCGTCCCGGCCTGAGCGTAAAGCCGGCGGCCAGAGCCCGGGCCTGCTCTTCGAGGGCTTCGAGGCTCAGGATTTCGCCGCGGAGAGGCTCCTTCTCTTCGGAAGGATGTTTTCGGAAAGGGGAGCTCCAGGACATCGGCTATGCGTCAGCGCCCGTCGGGCGGTGATCCCTGCGATCCGCAATCGGCGGCCTTCAGGGCTCCGGCGGGCATCTTATCGCGAGGACTGGTTCTGCATTCTCACAGAAGAATAGAATCTGACCGATGTCGCGGCATTGCCGGACGAGGGCGCATGGAATCGCCTGACAGGACCTGTGGTGCGCAGAAACTCGACGCACACCAGTTATGACAACAGATCGAGCCGGGAGGGTGAGCAACAAGGACAACGGACCCGAGAGAGGGTTGGGTTTGAGGCCGAAAAGGCAAAGAGGTGGCGAGTTGCGGAGGTTCGCATCAGCTACCGGACACGGGAGTGCATTCGCACGCTCTGGAGACGCGACGCCATCATCTCGTCGCGCATCTCGTCCTGCATGTGGAGCCACTTCTTGAGATCTTTCGATGCCTCCGCCAGGGTGATGGGATCGTTCTGCCGGTGGTGTTCCGAGACGATGCGTTGGGTGAGGCGGACGATCTGGTCGGCGCTCTTGGGGTCGAGGGCGGCGGTGTGCTCGTCGAGGAGGAGGTCGGGTCTCCGCCAGGTGGCCATTAATAATGTGAGGGCCTGGCGCTGGCCGCCGGATAGCGTGCCGATGGGGTTGTTCATGCGCGTTTCGAGTTGCATTTTGAGCGTGGCGACGCGGTCGCGCAGTTCGGTGTGAAGCTTCGCTGGCAGCAGGGCTCCGAGCCCTCGGGGCTGGCCGCGGCGGGCGGCGAGGGCGAGGTTTTCGGCGACGGTCATGTTCGGTGCTGTGCCGCTGAACGGGTTCTGGAAGACGCGGCCGATCATCGCGGCGCGGCGGTGTTCCGGCCATCGCGTGACGTCGCGTCCGGCGAGCGTGATGGTGCGCGGGCGTATTTGATGCTTGCCGAGCTCTTGAAAGCCTCCGGCCAGCCGGCCGAGGCCGAGCGTTGGCGGAAGCAGGGCGAGCGTGTCGCGGGCAAGTAGCCGGAGCGCTGTGTCTTCGCCGGCTGGAGTTTTGGCTTTGGTGAATATCTCCCACGACTCCGGCGTACACACGGGCGGCGAGACGCCAGCGCTCCGGCTGATGCCATCCCTTGTAACCGATCCCTCACCTCTCCCGTTGCTGCCTGACGCCGCTGTCGAATAAACTGACGCACCGGTCAGTCACACGGCCACGCGAGTCATATGGCAACCACCAAGGGTGAGATCGTCGAGCAGTTTCGGCGTCAGGCCATTCGGGAAGCGGCCATGCGCGTGGTTTCCCGCAAGGGCTACGACCACGTCACCGTGCAGGACATCGCCGACGAGGCGGGCATCGCCAAGGGGACGGTCTACCTCTACTTTCGGTCCCGCGAAGACGTCCTCGAGAAGACGATGTCGATCTCGTTCGAGGAGTTTCACATCCTCATCCGCGACGCCGTCGGCCGCGGCGGCACGTTTCGCGAATGCGTCGAGCAGGTGGTCAAGGCGCAGCTCGACTATTTCGAGCAGCAGCAGGAGTTCTTCCGGCTCTATCTGGCCATGGCCGAGCCGCTCGGCGAGCGGCGACTGCGCAAGCATGCCTCCTATCGAACGCACATCGCCCAGCTCGTGACGATGGTCGAAGCGGCCGCGGAGAAGGGCGAAGTGCGTGACGCTCCCGCGGAGCGGATCGCCATCGCTCTGGCCTCGGTGATCCGCGACATCGGTCTGCAGCGGATGACCGAGAAGAACAAACGCCCTCTCGACGCCGACGTGGCCTTCGTCCGCGACTTCATCTGCCGCGGCATCGCCGCCCCACTTGCAACACCCGAGGAGACCGTATGAAGCGTTGCACCGTCATCCTTTTATTGATTCTTTCGATGGGGGCCATCGCCTGCGACAAATCAGAGGCAGCGAAACCGCCGGCGCCTCCGCCGTCCGTGGTCGTCAGTACGGTGATCCAGCGCGACCAGCCGATCTATCGCGAATGGATCGGCACGACCGAGGGCGACGTGAACGCCGAGATCCGTCCGCGCGTGGACGGCTATCTGCTCCGCAGGGTCTATGCCGAGGGAAGCTTCGTGCATCAGGGCGACGTGCTGTTCGAGATCGACGCACGGCAGGTGCAGGCCCAGCTACAGCAGGCCGAGGCCAACCTGGCGCAGGCCCAGGCAGGCCTGACCAAGGCCGACCGAGACGTGACCCGCTTCGAGCCGCTGGCCGCGCAGAAAGCCATCAGCCAGCAGGAGCTCGACAACGCCCGCTCGGCGCAGTCCGCCGCCCGCGCCACCGTCGGCGCGTTGCGCGCCGCCGTCGAGCAGGCTCGTCTCAACCTCTCGTGGACGCGTGTCACCTCGCCGATCAGCGGTATCGCCGGGATCGCTCAGGCGCAGGTCGGCAATCTCGTCAGCCCCCAGACCGTCCTGGCCACCGTCTCGCGGGTCGATCCGATCCGCGTTCTCTATCAGATGAGCGAGCAGGAGTACCTGCAGTTTCAGAACGACCCAACCATGCGCAACGCGCCACTCGATCTCATCCTCTCCGACGGCAGCACCTTCCCGCAGAAGGGCCGCGTGTTGCTCTCCGGGCGTGACGTCGACGTGAAGACCGGCACCATCGCCACCATCGGAATCTTTCCCAACCCCGGCAACCGCCTCCGCCCTGGGCAGTACGCGAAGATCCGCGCGGTCACGGAGATCCGGCGCGGCGCGATCCTCGTGCCCCAACGCGCCGTCAACGAGATGCAGGGGGGATATCAGGTCGCAGTCGTCGGCGAGGGCAACAAGGCACAAATCCGGCCCGTGCAAGTCGGTCCGCAGCTCGGCAGCCTTTGGCTCATCGATCAGGGCTTGAAGCCCGGAGATCGCGTCATCGTCGAAGGGTTTGCCCGCGTGAAGTCGGGCATGGCCGTCGCGCCGAGTGAAGCGCCGGCATCCGGCGCGGCAGGAGCAAGGTAGAAACCCCATGGCTCGCTTCTTCATCAATCGACCGATCGTTGCCATCGTCATCTCGATCGTGACCGTCCTGGGCGGACTGATCGCGCTGTTCGGCCTTCCCATCGAGCAGTTCCCCGACATCGTCCCGCCCCTCATCCAGATCGCGACCTCGTACCCCGGCGCCGACGCCCTGACCATCGAGCAATCGGTGGCCACGCCGATCGAGCAGCAGATGAACGGCGTCGAGGACATGCTCTACCTGCAGTCGGTCAACGCCAACGACGGCACGACGAGCGTGCGCGTCACGTACGACGTCGGCACCGACCGCAACACAGATCAGGTCAACTCACAGAACCGCGTGTCGCAGGCGCAGCCGAATCTTCCGGTCGAGGTCAATCAGTTCGGCCTCACCTACCGGAAGACGCAGGGGACGCCGATGCTGCTGATCTCGCTCTACTCGCCGAAGAACACGTACGACGGTCTCTTTCTGGGCAACTACGCGCTCATCAACGTCAACGATGCTCTCTACCGCGTGCCCGGCGTCGGACAGGTGCTGAACTTCGGCGCGGCCGACTACGCCATGCGCATCTGGGTCAATCCCGATCAGATGGCCAAGCTCGGCCTGACTGTCGGCGACGTGCGATCGGCGGTACAGGCGCAGAGCACGGTCAATCCGGCCGGTCAGATCGGCGCGGAGCCGGCGCCGAAAGGGCAGGAGTTCACCTACGCGGTCCGCGCGCAGGGCCGGCTCGTCACTCCCGAGCAGTTCGAAAACGTCGTGGTGCGGCTTAATCCCGACGGCTCGATGGTGAAGCTCAAAGATGTCGCGCGCGTCGAGCTCGGCGGCCTTTCCTACAAACAGATCGGACGGCTGAACGGCAAGCCCGCCTCGATCATCGCCATCTTCCAGGCTCCGGGATCGAATGCGCTGGCGGTGGCGAAGGCGGTGCGGGCCACCATGCTGCAAGTGAAAGAGCGGTTCCCCGAGGACGTGGACTACGTCATCTCGGTCGACAACACCGCCGCCGTGACCGAGGGCATCAAGGAAATCTCGACGACGCTGGTCGAGGCCATGCTGCTGGTCATCCTGGTGGTCTTCCTCTTCCTGCAGAACTGGCGCGCCACGATGATTCCGCTCGTGGCCGTGCCGGTCTCGCTCATCGGCACGTTCGCTGTCTTCCCCCTCCTCGGCTTCTCGATCAACACCCTTTCGCTCTTTGGACTGGTGCTGGCCATCGGTCTGGTCGTCGACGATGCCATTGTGGTCGTGGAGGCGGTCGAGCATCACATCGAAGAAGGGATGGCGCCTCGGGCGGCCACACTGCAGGCGATGAAGGAGGTCTCCGGCCCGGTCGTGGCGATCGCTATGATCCTCTCCTCTGTCTTTCTGCCGGTGGCATTCATGGGTGGGATTCAGGGGCGGCTGAACAAGCAGTTCGCAGTGACCATCGCCGTCTCCGTGCTCATCTCCGCCTTCAACGCCCTCAGCCTCTCGCCCGCGCTTTCGGCGCTGCTGCTCCGTCCGCGCACCGCTTCCCGCGGCCTGCTGGCGCGCTTCTTCGGCGGGTTCAATCGCATGTTCGATCGCGCCAGAGGCGGCTACGTCAGCGTTTCTTCGCTGCTGATCCGTAAGGCTGTTCTGGGAGTCGCGATCCTTCTCGGCTTCGCCCTGCTGGCAGGATTGACCGGCAGGAAAGTTCCGACAAGCTTTCTGCCTCAGGAAGACAACGGCTCGTTCTATCTCAACGTGCAGCTTCCCGATGCCTCGTCGCTGCAGAGGACGGATGCCGTCTGCCGCAAGGTCGAAGCGATCCTCGCCGAGACCAAGGGAATTCGCTACTACAACACCGTCGCCGGCTTCAGCCTCCTGTCGTTCGTCTCCGCGTCCTACAACGGTTTCTACTTCGTCTCGCTGCAGCCGTGGAGTGAGCGCGATGAAGGGGGACTCACGGCCGAGGCGCTGGCGACGAAGCTCAATCAGAGGTTCAAGACAGAAATCCCGGAAGCGACGGTTTTCGCTTTCCAGCCACCGGCCATTCCCGGCCTCGGTGCGGCCGGCGGCTTCTCACTCTGGCTGCAGGACCGCAGCGGCGGCACGCCGCAGTTCCTCAGCGACAACGTACAGAAGTTTCTCGAGGCAGCGCGCAAGCGGCCGGAGCTGCAGAACGTCAACAGCACCTTCCGCGCACAGGTACCGCAGTTGTACGTCGACGTCGATCGCGACAAGGCGCTCAAGCAGGGTGTGCCGGTTGCCAGCATTTACGATGCACTGCAAACGTTGCTGGGCGGGTCGTTTGTCAATCAGTTCAACCGCTTTGGCAGGCAGTGGCGCGTCTTCCTGCAAGCCGATGCGCCAAACCGCCTCACCGCTGACGACATCGGCCGCTTCTACGTCCGCAACAACGACGGGACGATGGTCCCCTTGTCGGCATTGACCACGGTCCGAACCATTACGGGGCCCGAATATACGCAGCGCTTCAACCTCTATCGGGCCGCGCAGATCAACGGCGCTGCAGCACCGGGCTACAGCTCCGGACAAGCCATGGCCGCACTCGAGGACGTGGCCGCGAAGACCTTGCCGCGTGAGATGGGCTACGAGTGGTCGGACCTCTCCTATCAGGAGAAGCGCGCCTCGGGTACCTCGGGGCGCATCTTCGCGCTATCACTCGTCTTCGTCTTCCTCATCCTGGCCGCGCTTTATGAGAGCTGGTCACTGCCGCTCAGCGTTCTGCTCTCGGTTCCCGTGGCCATCTTCGGCGGCTTCCTCGGCCTGCTGCTGCGCAAGTACGACTTCGACGTCTACGGCCAGATCGGTCTGGTCGTGCTCATCGGTCTGGCGGCCAAGAACGCCATCCTCATCGTCGAGTTCGCGAAAGCGGAGTTCGAGCGAGGCGGCGATCTCGTCAACGCGGCATTGCACGGCGCTCGATTGCGACTCCGCCCCATTCTCATGACATCGTTCGCCTTCATCCTCGGCTGCGTGCCGCTCTGGCTGGCCTCGGGTGCCGGCGCGGCCTCGCGGCGCATTCTCGGCACCGTCGTCGTCTCCGGCATGCTCACGGCCACGCTGCTGGCCATCTTTCTCATCCCGGTGCTTTACGTGCTCGTCGAGCGCCTGGCGCGCTCAGAGAAGAAAATGGAAGCGCGCCTCGCTCATCGAGAGCCGGTTATCGAGGAGGCACACTCGTGAAGCGAGCGATCCTCATCTTGATGACAACTGCGGCTCTTGCCGGCTGCAAGATCGCCGGCCCGAACTATCAGCGGCCACCAGTCGCCATCCCCGAACAGTTCTACGGCGCGAACGGCGTTGCATCGCCAGCTTCGCTGGCCGATGCGCCCTGGTGGGATGTCTTCGGCGATCCCACCCTGCGATCGCTCATCGACGAAGCATTGCGCAACGGCTACGACGCGCGCATCGCCGCCGCTCGCGTCGAAGAGGCGCGGGCGCGATACGGCGTCGTGAACGCCGATCGCTATCCGACCGTCGGCTATGAGATCAATCCCACGCGCCAGCGCGTAGGCGGGAAGGGGACCACCATCCTCATCGCTGGCGCGGGCATCTCCTGGGAAGCAGACCTATGGGGCCGCATCCGCCGCCAGAATGAAGCAGGACTGGCGCTGTATCTGGCCTCGGAAGAAGGACAGCGAGCGGCTTTGCTCACGCTCACGTCCGAGGTGGCCACCGCCTACTTCGATCTCCGCGAGCTCGATGCGGAACTCGACATCGCCCGCCGTTCGACGAAGACGTTCCATGAAACGTATGACCTGTTCGACCGCCAGCTCCGAGGCGGAACGGCCTCGGGGCTCGAGACCTCGCGCGCCGAGGCGCTGCTGGCCAATGAGTCGGCAGAAATCCCCAATCTCGAACAACAGATCGTGGCGCAGGAGAACCGGATCAACTTCCTCCTAGGCCGTCCGCCCGGACCGATCGCGCGCGGCGCGGCGTTGGCGGATCTGCCGCCGCCTCCGGCGGTTCCCGCGGGCCTCCCCTCGGCGCTGCTGCTGCGGCGGCCCGACCTTCGCGCCGCGGAGCAGCAGTTGATCGCCGCCAACGCCAACATCGGCGTCGCCGAGGCCGCGTTCTATCCGACGCTCACCCTCACCGGATTGGCCGGCGGCCAGAGCAGCGACCTCGCCAACATCGTCAGTCACGGCCCGGCATGGTCGATCGGCGCCGGCCTTCTCGGCCCCATCTACAACCACGGCCGGCTGCGCAACCAGCACCGCGTTGCCGTCGCCCAATTCGAACAGGCCCGTCTGCAGTACGAGCAGGACGTCATGAACGCCCTCGGCGAAGTATCGACCTCGATCGTGACCATGGACCGCCTCGCCGCCGCCGAGCACGAGCGCACGCGCGCCCTTCGCGCCAACCAGGAAGCCGTCCGTCTCGTCAACCTACGCTACGCCTCCGGCCTCTCCGCCTACTTCGAAGTCCTTGACGCCATGGAACAGCTCCTCACGGTGGAGAACAACGTCGCCCGCACGCGGCGCGACCGACTGGTAGAGCTTGTGCAGTTCTATCGCGCCTTGGGCGGAGGGTGGAAGACGGAGATGGCAACATCATCGATGACGCCGCCGGCACCGCCTGCAAAGTGATGTCACGGTAGCAAAGGGATTTGAGAAGCTTCACCATGAACATCGGCATCATCGGAGCAGGCAACGTCGGCGGAACGACAGCCCGACTCTTCATCGACGCCGGCCACGAAGTGGCCATCAGCAACTCCCGCGGCCCCGCGCCTGAGGATGGTGCGCAAAAAGTCCGCGTGCGTGGTTTCGCATACTTGAGCTGGAGATCGCGTGCTCCTCGATCTGTCGACTGACGGGTTGGAAGCTGGGTTCCGAACAAGAATGACGTGGCTGACGCGCAGAATGATGCGATTTGAGACACATCGAGGCACGCGAGTAGCGTGGCGCGCGCGTGAAGCATCGGGGCCCGAGAGGCCGCTACGCCGCGCTGGCCAGCGAGTACTCGGGATGCAGACCGCCGAGGATGGGCTTCGCGGTTACAAGTTGGCCTGCGGGCAACCGGTGACGATGGGCTTGCGGTTCGTCGGGGATTCCCGGCGCCGGCTCAGGGACAGAAACCAGTGTCGCGTGAGGCCGTCCGCGGTTGTAGTGCGCGGCCCATTCACGGATGACCAAGCGCAGGTGGCTCTCGCTCAGCGGAATGATCCAGTCGAGGCACTCGCGGCGAAGGGTTCCGATGAGGCGCTCGCAGAAGGCGTTCGCTTTTGGACAGCGAGGCGGCGACTTGAGCACCGCGAGGCCGAAGGAACTGGCTCTTGTGTCGAGCGAAGCCGAAAAGATCGCATCGTGGTCGTGCAGGAGATATCGCCACGGATGCTCGGGAACGAAGACCTCGCGCAGTTATTGCGTGGTCCATGCAGCCGTGGGATGCGCTGTCGAGTTGACGTGGAGGATGCGCCGGGAGCCGATCTCCATGACAACGAGTGTGTAGATCGTGCGAAAGGATGCCGTCGTGGATACGACGAAGTCGCAGGCCACGATGGCCCGGGCGTGGTTCCGCACGAACGTCGACCACGCTTGATCACGTCCTTGGCCGCCTCGGCCGGTTCCCTTCGGCAGGTACTTGCCAACGGTCCGTGGACTGAGCGTGATGCCGAGCTTGATCCGCAATTCACCGGCGATCCGCCGGCAGCCCCACGATGGATTTGCTTCTGCCGTCTTGCGAATGAGCGCGCGCAGGTCGGGCGGAACTCCTGGCCGGCCGATGGGACGCGACTTCCATCGCCACACTCGGCGAACGAGATCGCGCTGCCAGCGAACGAGCGTTGCCGGACGAAAGATGACGAGCGAGCTTCGCCAGGCAAAGAACCGCGACAGCATCCCGAGCCACAGCCGGTCGAAACGGCGGGCGCGTCGCGGACGCATGCCGCGCTCGATAACCATTGCCAGCTGGCGGCGAAGGAACAGGACTTCCGCGAGGAGCGCGATGTAGGCGCGAGCGG